>Ga0247843_1001040_pt1 | contig 60597 bp, 53 predicted proteins | sample LaCruzMarch2017__FD_192420 | JGI IMG/M metagenome (GOLD analysis project Ga0247843, IMG submission 192420) | Freshwater microbial communities from meromictic Lake La Cruz, Castile-La Mancha, Spain - LaCruzMarch2017_8m | ecosystem: Environmental > Aquatic > Freshwater > Lake | place: Spain...
TCTTCGGGCGTGGTGAACACGAACATCTCGACTTTGTCGAACTGATGCACGCGGATGATGCCGCGGGTGTCCTTGCCGTAGGAGCCGGCCTCGCGACGAAAGCAGGTGGACCAGCCGGCATAGCGCAAGGGGAGTTGATCGGCGTCAATGATTTCGTCACCGTGAAAGGCGGCGAGGGCGACTTCGGAGGTGCCGACGAGGTACATGTCGTCACTTTCAATGCGGTACACGTTCTCTGCCGCCTGCCCCAAGAAGCCGGTGCCTTCCATGGCGCTGGGTAGCACCATCGTCGGGGTGATTACCGGGATCAGGCCGTTGCCCATCGCCTGCGCCATGGCGAGGTTAAGGAGGGCGAACTCCAATTGCGCACCGACCCCGACGAGATAGAAGAAGCGGGCGCCGGAGACTTTAGCGCCGCGGCCGGTGTCAATTGCCCCGAGCAGTTCACCAATATCTAGGTGATCCTTCGGTTCGAATCCCTCAGCGGCAAAATCACGTGGGGTGCCGACCTGCTGGAGAACTTTGAAATCGGCCTCGCCCCCGACCGGTGATTCCACGTTGACCAGATTGCCGAGCTGCAACAAAAGCAGGTCCGCGGCCGCGCTGGCGGCGTTGAAGGTGGCTTCGGCGGTCTTTACCTGTTCGGCCAACTCACTGGCATCGGCCATGAGGGCAGCAACCCGGGTTTGAACTTCGGCTTTGGTTGCTGCGTCAGCGGCCTGCTTCAAGGCACCTTGCAGGGGGCCAATCTCCTTGCTGAGGGTATTTTGCCGACCCCTTAAGTCCTCAAACTCTTGTTGGGCGGCTCGCTTGGTGACGTCGGCAGCCACCAGAAAGTCAACCAGTTCCACGTTTTCACCGCGCCGGCGCTGGGATTCGCGAATCCGTTCCGGGTCGGTGCGCAGGATCTGGGGGTCAATCACGGTCTAACGGTACCCGCCCCTATGGGGGAGCCAGCAGCCCTGGTCGTGCTGTTCACTTTCATATGGCACACTTCTTGCTCTTTGCTAATTGACGCACATGCGGTCCAAGGTGGCCCGCCGGTGTTCGAACGAGAAAGGCGGTCGGATGGATTTCAACTGGCTCACGCCCAAGGCGCAGGCGCGCCCGGCAGGAGAAAAGGGATGGGGTTCGTTCGTGGTCGAGCCGATCGGCAAAGGTGAGACCGTCGCGGCCTTCGGTGGCTGGATAGTCTCCCGCGAGGTGCTCTCCACCATGAGCCATGATCGGCAGGGCCGATCCATCCAGGTCGACGATGACCTATATCTAGTCTCATCCGACACCCCTGAGCCAGGTGACATGCTCAATCACTCCTGCGAGCCGAACTGCGGGATGTCGGGTTCGGCATTGCTCGTAGCGATGCGCGATATCGAGGCCGGCGAAGAACTGACTTTTGATTACGCGATGTGTGATGCATCCGACTACGACGAATTCCGGTGCCTTTGTGCGCAACCTGGTTGCCGCGAGCTGGTCACGGGATCAGACTGGCGCGATGCGATCTTGCAGGCCAAGTACACCGGCTACTTTTCCCCGTACCTAGTAAAACGCCTTGCCGCAATCGGGGTTTACTAGCGAAGCTCCGCAGGTTGGTGAGATGCTTTCGCCATGGGTCGCTGCCGAGTTGTAATCGTTGACAACGACGCCTTTACGCGCACCACATTAACGGCGGCCCTTGCCAGCAAGAGTTTCGAGGTCGTTGCTGCGGTAGGCAAGGCGAGTGAATGTTTGGCACTTGGTGACTTGAACACCGTGCATGTGGCTCTCTTGGATCTTGACTTGGGGAGTGGGCCCACGGGGCTTGATCTGGCCAAAGCGCTGCGTGAACGATTCCCGAAGATCGGCATCGTGCTGCTAACAACCTATGACGACCCGAGGCTGGTTGCCTCAAACCTACCGCCGCTGCCCAAGGGCGGGATCCATCTGCGCAAGCGCGATGTGCACGACATGAAGAGCGTGGTGCAGGCCGTCCTCGCGGCCGCCACCAAACCGGTGGCTACCAGATCGCGGCCCGTCGCGGCCGGCCCGACATTCACCCAAGCGCAAAGTGAAGTGCTGCGAGATGTGGTGCAGGGGCTGAGCAATGCACAAATAGCAGCGAAGCGCGGCACAAGCAGTAGCGCGGTCGAAAAAATTATCGCGCGGCTTGCTGAGCGCTTAGGTGTCTCACCCGATGATGGAAATCTGCGAGTGATCCTTACGCAGGAGTACCTAAAACTCACCGGAAAACTTGATGGGTACGAATAGCGTCAGTAGTTGGCATCGTTGGGCGACACCGGCGGCACTTTCTAACAGCGCCCTGTTGTGGTACATACCCGGTGGAGTTCTAGGGGTGGTGTTTACCGTCCCACTCGTTGAGCGCGGAGCACCTGACCGGCTTATGTGGTTGGTAATCGCACTCTTATCGCAGGGTGCCTTCAGTGGGTTGGTTTTACTTACCCGCCTTGTTGCACCGCGGCTCATCACCAAACCGGTTGCCATCTTGCTGACCCTCATTTTGGCAGGCGGCGTGCGCGGTGTCGTCATCTATCTTCTGGCTTCAAGCTGGCAGCCCATGGGATTTGGTGTGAGCCCCGTATTTCAGATCCTCACGTCAGCGGTGATGAGCACTGCGTGGATGGGTGCACTCGGCTATCTGATTCAAGCGAACAAGAACTACCGTGCCACCTTCGAGACATTGTTCTGGCGGGCGGTTGCGGCGCAGCGCTCGCTGGTAACTCCGTCAACCAGGAAGCGAAGCGAGGTCGTCGATGAAGTGGCCAGGACACGGGCGGCAATACTTGAGGATCTCGAAACGATCGACGCATCCAAAGACTATGGGCGCCAGCTGCATGAGGCGTCGGAAATGCTGCATGAGGCTGTTGAGCAGCAGATCCGACCGTTAAGCCACCAACTGTGGGCGGAGCAAAAGGTGCGGCCCCCGGCAATCCGATTCGGTGCCCTGCTTTTTGACGCGATAAGTAACTGGGATCCACCGTTACGGGCCATAGCAGTTCTCCTTACTGCAGTGATTGGAGTCGGTACGGTGCGGTCAGCCGGGCTCGTAATCGGATTCGAGGTCGCGGTGATCTCGGTAACGACGGCCATCTTGGTTCTACTGGTGCGGGCTCTGCTTATCGCTCGGCACCCGCATTGGCGGGGGTGGGTAAGCCCACTGGTGGTGGTCGTGCTTCCGGTTGCGGTAGGGCTAAGCCTTGAAGTGATCGCCAACAAGATGATGGGTATTCGGCCCGACCCAAGCGGCTCCATGATCGTTGCGATATCGATACCGGTGATCGTGGTCATCGCCACAGCGATCGCCGGTGTGCAGGCTGAGCGCAACCTGATCATCAGCAGCCTGCAATTGCGCATAGATATGGCGCAGGTTGATGAAGTTGCGGTAATGCAGATTGACGCCGAACACGATGCCCAAATGGGGACTTACCTACATCACCGCGTGCAGTCGGAGTTGACCGCACTTGCGCTGCAACTCGAGCAAGCATCGCGCCAATACGACGAGGTGTCAGCCCTTCAGGTGGTTAACTCCGCCCGCGAGCGGTTGTCGCGGTCGCTCGACGGTGACTCAATTGAAAACTCGGATACCGGACGGGTGCGATTGGCGCAAATACCTGAGGACTGGTCTGGTATCGCCGTTGTCGAATTGACATTGCCGAGTGGGGATTTTGGTAGTGCAACGCAGTGGCAAACGGCCGCCTTGATTGCCGACGAAGCGGTAGGCAATGCGGTGCGATCAGGTGGCGCTGGTCAAATCAGCGTGCAGGTCGAGGTTAGTGAGTCGGCGCTGGTACTGGTTGTGACCGACAACGGCGGTGGGTTTTCGGCTTCCGCAAAAGGCGGGATGGGTTCGGCATGGCTCGACATGAATGCACCTGGGCGGTGGTCGCGCGAATCAACACCTGCGGGCACCAAGTTAACCGTTGAAGTCACCGCTTAGTGGTTTCGCTGACCTTGAGCGCGGACTCGAGCAGGTAGGCATCGCCCCAAACGTAGGAGCCCTCGTACTTAAGGATTGGCACATTCCAAGTCTGCTTAATCAGGAGCCCGGGGCTTTGGGTGTTGACCGATGTCCACTCTGACGATGTCAGGGTGCCCAAGGTGGTTAAGGCGAGTTGGCGGTTATCTGAGCTGCCACCTGGATCAAGATCGGCCAGCAGCAACATCGCGGCCGCGGCGATGGCCGCCGCTGACGAATCCCGGGGCGCGAATGCACTGCTAACTGCTAAATCCCACGCAGGAACGCAACCGGGGTCGACCTGTTGATTCCAAAAGGCGTTGGTGCGGTTGGCGGCAGCCAGCAGGGCCGGATTGCCGGTCACGGCATAGCCTTTTGCGAAGCCATACATCGCCCAGGCCTGGCCGCGTGCCCACGTGCTCGTGGCCATGTTGTAGCCCTGGCCATAGACGGGCCCGGTCAATGCACCTGTCCTTGGATTAAATGTCAATCGGTGAAATGTTGATCCGTCCGACCGCACGAAGTATTTGGCCAGAGTTAGCAGATGCTGCTGCCCGCGAGTGCGAAGCAGGGCACCTTCGGTGCCACCGATCATGTCACCGGCTTCGATCAGCATCGGTGCGTTCATCGCCGAATCAATAATGAGGCCCCATTTACCGTCGTACTCACCCGACTTGATGGCTTTGACCTTGTTGTTCCAGCGGCTCGACAAGCTCTTGGCCGCATCGATGATGGCGCGGCGGTAAGTGATGCGCTGCGCGGGATCAGGGTCAAGGCGCATTCCAAGACCGGCGGGCAGCCCAATCATGAATCCGAGGTCATGGGAGCCGGTCCACTTGGCAACCGGCAGCAGACTACGCGTCCAAGTGCGCGCTAGTGCGAGCCAGGCCGGATCGGCAGTGCGCTCATACATCAGCCAAAGCTCGGCGGGATAAAAACCTGCGGTCCAGCCGTACACATCTGAACGCATGTACTGGGTCTGCCGGGCGGTGGCGCCGAACGGAAACTTCACCCCGGGTGGCTTCAGGCCGCTGATATCGGAAGCGGCGTAAAGGCGCCCGGCGGCCAACGCGAACAACGCATCAGTTTGTGCGCTGGTAACCGGCAGTGGGTCGACCGGACAGACCACCGAGGTTTCTGTCGCCGCGGCAGCGGGCGGGAGCAGGAAACCTGCTGCCAGTAACGCGAGCATGGTCAAGATGGCATAAGCGGATCGACGTGGAACCGGTCTAATGCGCACGTTGGAGATTATGGCCTAGACCGTCAGCACGATCTTGCCGGTGACCGCCCCGGATTCAAGTAGTTGGTGCGCGGCTGCGGCGTCTGGTAGGGCCATGGTGGCCCCGATAACCGGGGTAACAATTCCGGCAGGTATCCACGGCCAGACGGTGCGTTCAACCTGCTGGCAGATCGCGGCTTTCTCAGATTCCGGGCGCCCTCGAAGTGAGGCGGCATGCACTGTTCCGTTTTTACGCAACAAGGTATTGATGTTGAGCTCGGCTGTCACCCCGCCCTGCATCCCGATGATGGCAAGTCGCCCGTTGCGGGCAAGTGCTTGCACATTGCGCTCCAGGTATGCGGCACCCATGTTGTCGAGAATCACATCGACGCCCCGGCCACCGGTGACGTCAGCGATAACTTCAACGAAGTCTTGCTCTTGGTAGTTGATCAGGACTTCAGCTCCGAGTTGCTCGCAGATTTCGAGTTTGGCCGCACTGCCCGCGGTGACGGCAACCCGGGCGCCGAGAGCGCGGGCGATCTGGATAGCCATCGTGCCGATACCGGAGCCGCCACCGTGGATTAGTAGCCACTCGCCTTCGGTCAGGTGGGCCGTCATGACGATATTGCTCCAGACCGTGCAGGCCACCTCGGGCAGGCTGGCGGCAGCAGTGAGCGCGATGCCGGTCGGCACGCTCATCAATTGCCCGACGGGTGCAGCAACTTGTTCTGCGTAGCCCCCGCCGGCGAGTAAGGCCGTTACCGCCTGGCCCACTTTTACAGCCTTGACACCGGGGCCCAGTGCACTGATTACCCCGGAGCACTCAAGGCCCAGGATTTGCGAGGCACCCGGTGGCGGGGCGTAGTTTCCTTGCCGCTGCAAGATATCTGCGCGGTTGACCGCGGTTGCGGCAACGTCAATTAAGACTTCGCCGGGCCCAGGAACAGGTGCCGCTACCTCTTGCCACCTGAGTTGATCAGGGCCTCCGGGCTCGGTGACGATGATGGCTCGCATGATGACTTCGATCGTACTCGCTCGCGAACCATCATGGCGCCGATGACTAGGACTCCGACTATTGCGATTGTGCCGGCGAGAAGACTTGGTGCGCCTAGGAGTTTGAAGGCGGTGGCGGCCAACACGACCATGAGCAGATAGCGCAATCTGCGTCCGTCGTAACGCGATGACAGCCGGGCCCCAAAGTAGACGCCGGGTAGTTGCCCGATAAGCAGTGAAACAACTACCGCGATATCGATGTCGCCAAGACCAGCGTGCGCGATGGCGCCCGCGATCAACATCGGTACTGCTTGGGTTAGGTCGGTGCCGACCAGTACTGATGGACGGAGCAGGGGGTAGATGAGCAAGAGCACGGTGACCATCAGGGATCCGGAGCCAACACTTGTCATGCCGACGATGAGTCCGACGATCAGGCCGAGAACTACAGTCGGCAAAATCCGCACCGGCAGCTGTGTGCCGAGCAGTTCTTGTTCGCCATGGATCTTCGATGAGCGGGCGGTTAGGTAGGTCTTCAAAAGCATCGCGCACAGGGCGATGATCAAGACGACACCAATCCAGGTGCGGATGGTTTCATCGGCACCCGAAGTTGCCAGCACCTTGGCGAAAATAAGGGTGCCGATCAAGACCCCGGGGATGGAGCCAAGTGATAGCCAACTGACCAAGCCCCAGTGCACGGTCTTGTTGCGGATGTGGACCGCGGCACCCACCGGTTTCATCACGGCGGCGGCGACCACGTCACTTGAGACGGCGGCGGCTGGGGGGACGCCGAAAAGCAGCACGAGCATCGGGGTGACAAGGGCGGCCCCGCCCATCCCGGTCAGGCCCACCATCAACCCGGCGATCAGGCCGCCCAGGGCCAATGCGAGGTCAATAGCTCCGAGGTCCATGTAAGTAACCCTATCGAAGTGATAGGGAATGCCCGGATAAGGGTTGGGGTGTGGTTACGGGAAAACCGGCAGGTGGTGCACGACATCACCGCGAAAACCGGCCCCGGGGGGCACGATGGCCACCGCATCGGCCTGGGCCCAGCCCGCAAGCCCGGCGGGGCCGGTATCGGCCAACGGGTAGGCGACCTGCGCGGCCTCGAGCAGCTCAAGTCTGATCGGGGCCAACCGGGTGTCATCTGCGAACTCGGCGGCCGGGGCGTCGGCAAAGAGCACCGCGGTCGGATAACCCCGCATCGCAGGTGCGCCGCGCAGTGCCGCAATTAGTGGTGCGACCAAGGTGACCAAGCCAGCAAGGGCCGACTGCGGCTCACCGGGTAGGCCGACCAAGAACCTGCCGTCGGGCAACTTGGCCAGCAGCATTTGCGCACCTGGGGTGACGGCGACGCCGTCTATTAGCCAGTGCGCCCCGAGATCGCGCAGCACCTGTCGCACATGATTATCCGGGCCGGGCGCGGTTGATCCGGTGGTGATGATCACGTCAACCGCGGCGTCGTCAATCTCATGGAGCAAGAGTTCAGCGGTATCGGGTGCGCGCACCGCAGGATTGCCTCGACCACCGCAAGCTGCGACAAATGACGGCACCGTGTTGCTGAGCGCATCACGCACCCGGCCACCACGCGATTGCCCCTGTGACAGCAACGAGGTGCCCAGCACGATCACCCCAACAACAGGTGGGCGGACGATCTCGATGCCGTCATGGCCAGCGGCCGCCGCAATCGCGAGAATTGACGGCGTGACAATTCGGCCGGCGGGCACCAGTAGTGCGCCACTTGGCGCCACCTCAGCCTCGCGAATGATTCCTGAGCCCAATCCCGGGCGCGCGCGCTCATCGGGCAATTGGGTCAATTCATCGAGTGCGATCACACTCAGGGTGCCATCGCCGTGCTGTTCGGAGATGGAACCTTCCATGGCCAACACCGCATCGGTGTGTTGGGGCAGCGGATCACCGGTGCGCATTCGCATTGCGTGGCCTGGTCGCAGTGTCGGCTCATCGGCTAAGCGCCACGGGCCCGCACCGCAAACCGCGTAGCCATTGATGGCGGCGCTATCAACGGCGGGGTCAGCGGACAAAGTCAAGATAGGTTGCGCCAAGATACTGCCGGCCGCCTCATCAAGGCGCGCAAAAGTATCCGGGAGTGGCCGGGCGCAGGTACTGGCAACATGGTGGGCCTTGGCCCAAGACAGCACGCCGTCCAACCCGAAAGCACTCATGGGTCGATAGTCCCACAGCCATCGGCCACAACCGGCGCTTGCGCGCTGCGTCTACGAAATTGGAACCGGGTCCTTGCGGGCCGGTCGTTGGGGCGCCGGCGCCGGGACGAATCCCCGGGCCAAGAGTGCGAACACCATCAGCGCACCACCGGTGATCAAAAGGGCAAGTGACCACTCGGTTAGGGCATCGGTGCCGGCGAGTACGTAGTGCGCGGTGGCAAGTGGCCACGCAGCGTAGGCGAGGAGATGCACCCGCTTGAAGATCGTGTTACCTGCCTTGCCGAGTTTGGTTCGAATGCGTCCGAGAATAGAAACTGGAATTAGCAGCCAAAAAGCGATGATGCCAAGTGCAACAGCGAATGGCTGCCAAGGAGCTAACCCGGGAATGAGTAGTTGCGGCACCGTGAAAGCAACCTTCGGGTCAATCAGGAGTAGACCCATATGCAACAGTAGAAATGCCAGGGCACTTGCGCCGAGCCAGCGATGCATATCGAGCAGTCGGATTGGCGAGGCCAGGCGCCCGAGCAATCTGGTGTGCAACAAGATCCCCCACAGCACCACTGCGGTAAGCAGGCCCCACGTCGTCACTCCGCTGGCGCGAATCAATAGCCAGGTCCAGGGAATATCAGCCACGGTGGCCGCCAACAAGTTCGAGTGAGTTCTCGGTCATGATCAAGTCATCTGCAGTCATTAGCAGGGCAAGTAGGCCACGCTCAGTCAGCCAAATCGTTGCCCGCTCGGCGCCGAGCAGCAGGGCTGCGGTTGCTGCGCTTTCGGCGGCAGCACCACTTTTAGCGGCAACAGTGACCTGCACCAGATCACCACGGGAGATATCCCCGGTGCGGGGATCGATGACATGGTGCCGCCCATCCGCCCACTTGCGCTTCAAAATGGTGGAGGTTGCGACCGCCGACCGTGCAGTACCAGCCGGGAAACTCAGCCAATGTTTGACGCGCTCTCCGCCATCGGCGCCAAGATTAGTTTCAACCCGTTCATCTTCGACACCTATGACCCATTGGTCAGCCGCTGCTCCGTCGCCGCTATTCGTGAGCCCAGCAAAGACGATGTCGCCGCCGAGATTGACGAGCACGCCGGATGCGCCGGCGGCCATGATCTCGGTAACGATGATGTCGGCGGCCAAACCTTTGCCGATCGCACCTGGGTCGATGCCGACACCAGCAGGCAACGTGACGGTGTGATCGACCACGTTGATGAGGACGTCGCCCATCCCCGGTGCTGGGCGAACCTGGGTAATCGCAATCGCGTCGCGGGCGACCATCGTTGCGAAATCCACGTCGTATCCGATTGCGTGCATTGACGACAAGATCGTCGGATCAAAGAGACCATCGGTGGCCGACCAGGCTGCACGCATAGCCGCCACCAAGGCCAAGAGATCCTCGGAGACCACCTTCGGACCAGTGCCAGCTTGCGCATTGAGGCGATTGAGCTCACTTAAGGGGCGAAAGCGGGACCAGCAGGCCTCGAGGAGCTCAACTCGCGCGAGCGCAAGTTCAATAAGGCGCGTCGAAGCCTGCTCATCGGTCGTATTGACGATGAGATGGCAGTCGGTGCCCATCGCACGAAATTTGCGCTCGGACATGTCAGCTACTCTTGGTGTTCGACTGCGGCGCTGGTAGCGCGGCCGGCGCCGGCGCCGCAACCGGTTGTTTGATCTGTGGTTGCTTGATCTGTGGTTGCTTGATCTGTGGTTGCTTGATCTGGGCCTGCTGCACCGCCTGCTGGCCGCCTGCTGCTTGCAGCGCGTTCCCGGCATCAACAAGGGCGGCCCGGTAGGCGGCCAACTTCGCAGCCTCGTCACTTAGTGCTACCGCGTAGGCATCGAGATCGGCTTGGGTTAGGCCGGTAGAAGTGGTGGGCTCCTGGGCAGAAACCAGAGCGATGTCTGTCGCCGTGGACGCAGCGGCATTATCGACATTGGCTTCGACAGTGCGCACACCGATGACTCCGACCAGGCCGATGCAGGTAGCAGTGGCTAGGCCAGCCGACCAAATTTTGTCAGCCGGTGAGTTGCGGCGTGCCTTGCGGGCCGGGCTTGCCGTCACCTTGACAGTCTCGGGATTAGTCATCGTCGCCACCTTCGTGTTCGTCTGATTCGTGTTCGTCTGATTCGTGTTCGTCTGATTCATTCTCTTCTGATTCGTGTTCGTCTGATTCATTCTCTTCTGATTCGTAGCCGTTGCTCTTCGACGGAGTGGCCTTCGTTGGGCCGGAAACTACGTTCCAATCAAAGATGACGCCGCTAGTTGCTTCGACGAATCCACGGACCACTGATCCGTCGGCGCGGGTAACGGTGATTGCCCAGGCGTCGTAGCCACCGTGCGTAACGCGCTGCGCCTCAGTGGCGTTGCCGCCACTGGCCGTCAGTACCACCGTGGCCGCGTCTGCTGCGGAGATCGCGCGCGGCTCGGGTGCCGGTGTGTCAGCCTGTGGTGCCGGTGTATCAGCCTGCGGCACGGGCGGTAACGGGTTGGCCACCGAGTCAGCGACCGCGGTAACGGCGATGGATTCAGCCGCAGCGGTACCGGAAGCAGCATTGATAACGGCGACACTCGCGATTGATCCGGCAACCAAGACCCCGGCTGCCGCGGAGACGATGGCGATTATCGTGCCTCGGTTCATGGCTTCCTCCTACTAAAGTCAATGAGTTCGTAAGTGCAGTTGTTATGAGAGTAGGTGGGGTCATGCCAAATGCACACCAGAGCAAGGTTAAGTAAAGGTAAGAGCCTTGCCGCTTGAGCGAAATGCCGGACAGCACTGCGTCCCGGGCCAGTGCCAGCCGGTTTGACATGCCACTATGGGCACATGTTGGTGTTAGTCGTCGAAGACGATCCGGCGGTGTCCGGCCCACTAATCGAGGGCTTGCAGCGCAACGGCATCGAGACCGAGCACGTTGCCTATGCCAGTCAGGTGGTGGCTGCCGCCAGCAAGGGCAGTATTGATGTAGTCCTGCTGGATTTGGGCCTACCAGATGGTGACGGCCTTGAAGTGCTGCGCGAGCTGCGCAAGGTGACTGACATCCCGGTAATTATTGCAACCGCGCGCGGTGATGAGACCGATCGAATCGTCGGGCTGGAGCTCGGCGCTGATGACTACGTGGTCAAGCCATTTAGTGTGCGCGAGTTGGCGGCGCGGGTTCGTGCTGTTTCCCGGCGCCGGCGATCCGAATCGACTCTTGATACCGGGCGAGTTATCGTCGATCGAGTGCGCCATGTGGTGCACGTAGATGGCGAAGTGGTGGATTTAACCGCAAAGGAGTTTGATCTGTTAGCGGTTTTAGCCGAGGAGCCCGGCCGTGCGGTAACCCGGCAGGAGCTTTTCTCGCGGGTCTGGGATCCAGTTTGGATTGGCACGGGAAAGACCCTCGATGTGCATGTGGCCTCCCTTCGCAAGAAGCTTGGATCTGCTGAACTCATCGAGACCGTGCGCGGGGTTGGGTATCGGCTGGTTCAGGAAGCATCGTGACGCGCCGGCTCGTCATCGTCATGGCGCTGTTGGTTGCGGTTGTTTCGGTTGCACTCGCGATTCCGATGGCCCTACTTGTTGCAAATGATCAGCGGTCGGCATTTGTTTCCGGACTCGAGGTCGATACCTTGGCCACCGCTTCAAAGATGTCATCGGAGCCGTATTTCGATTGGGCGGCAACAGCTGAGGCGACCGCGCGTGAAACCGGCGCGCGGGTGGTCGTGGTGGATCCGGATCGCAGCCTGCTGGCCGATAGTGACAACACCTCACTTGACCGAATATTTGACCGCCTTGAAATAGACTCCGCGCTGACCGGATCTGTGGCTTCCGATGTTCGATACTCGCAAACTATCGGCGCAGATCTGCGCTATGTCGCAGCGCCAATAATCCAGAACTACGAGATTGTTGCTGCGGTTCGGCTGTCGCTTCCGGAGACCCAGGTGGATGCACAGATCCGTGAGACCCAGTTGTGGCTCTTGGCTTTCGTCGGCGCCGTGGTGATCGCTGCAGCACTAGTTGCCTGGTTGCTCGCACGGTCGATCACTGCTCCGCTACTTGCGGTTGCTGCGGTGGCCAAGGCCCTGCCTGATGATCTAGCCCTTCGAGCGTCGGAGACCAACGGCCCTGATGAAGTCCGCGCGGTCGGTCATGCCCTGAATGAAACTGCAGAAAAACTAGGCGGGATTGTTCATCGAACCCAGCGAGTCGCAGCCGACGCCTCACACCATCTGCGCACTCCGCTTACCGGCGTCCGACTAAGGCTGGAGGCGATTGAGGACATCAGCACGGAGGCCGCGGTTCAGGAGCAAGCTCAGGCAGCAACCGCTGAGGTTGATCGGCTCGCCCGGCGAATTGACCAAGTACTTGCCCTAGCCCGCAGTGATGCAGGTAATAGTGGGGAGCAGGTCGTGGATCTTTCCGCGACGGCTCGAGCAAGGGTGGAGGCGGCGTCCTACTTAGCCGATGAGCGCGGCCTTACGTTGCAGATCGCCACGGTCGATAGTGCGCGGATCCTTGCGGGCCCTGGCGTGACTGCTCGGGTGATAGATGAACTCCTTGGCAATGCGATGAATTATGCGAGGTCAGTGATATCGGTTGGAGTTGGAGTTGAGGGCGGGTACGCCAAACTGGTTGTCACCGACGATGGGCCAGGTGTCGGCGCGGATGAGCACGAATTGATATTTGAGCGCTTCACCCGCGGTGCAACTGGGGTCGCGGGTGGCAGCGGGCTGGGCTTAGCGCTAGTGCGCGAGGCGGCTCGCGCCCATGGGGGCGATGCGGTCGCCGCGCGAGATGAGAGTGGTGGCCTGCGAGTGAGCGTCACTTGGCAACTGGCATGAGCAACTCGACGACGGCAGATGCGGTTGTCATCGGGGGCGGAATCGTGGGGTTGGCCCTCGCCGATGCCTGGTTAGCACGGCACCCAAGCGCCAAGGTTGTCGTGTTGGAGAAAGAAGTTCGGCTGGCCGCACATGCATCCGGGCGCAATAGCGGCGTGCTGCATGCAGGTTTCTACTATGCCCCCGATTCCCTGAAGGCCCAACTGACCCGGCAGGGTAATCAACTTTTGCATGAGTTTTGCGCGGAGCGCGGGGTTGCCGTTCGCGAAACGGGGAAAGTGGTCGTCGCGCAAGGGGCAGGCGAACTGCCGGCCCTGCGTGAGCTTTTTGCTCGCGGCCAAGCCAACGGCGTTGAACTTGAGTTGATTGATGAAGGCCAACTGCGTGAACTCGAGCCGTTGGCCCAGACCCACGGGTTGGCGCTGTGGTCACCGACAACCGCGGTGGCCGACCCGGTCGCCGTCGTAGAGGCCTTAGCCGCGCGGGTTCGCGAGCGCGGTGGCTCGGTGCTCCTCGGGGCGGAGGTAACCGGGGCCGGGCCGGGACTCGTAACGACCACCGATCAGCGATTTAGCGCCGGCTACGTGATCAATGCGGCCGGCCTATACGCCGACAAAGTCGCGCACTGGTTCGGGGTTGGCGAGGAGTACCGCATGCTCCCGTTCAAGGGGCTCTATTGGTACGGCTCCTGGGCGCCCGGGCGCCTGCAGCGTCATGTGTATCCAGTGCCGGATCCGCGTAATCCGTTTCTCGGGGTGCATCTGACCGTAACGGTCGACGGCAAGGCGAAAATCGGCCCGACCGCGATACCCGCCCTTTGGCGCGAGGATTACGGCGGAGTTACTGGCTTTGCTGCCGGCGAACTAGCGAGCATTGCCCGTACCTATCCAAGTTTCTTCCGAAGCAGTCATCATGACGTAGTCGGCCTGTTGCGCAGTGAGCTGCCGAAGTACTCGCGCAAGCACTTGGTCAATCAAGCCCGCGCACTGGTGCCGTCCGTCGTGCCCGCGGACTTCAAAATAAAGGGCCGCCCAGGGGTGCGCGCACAGCTATTTCACCTACCGACGCGCAGGCTGGAGATGGATTTTGTCTTTCAGCATGGCGATCGATCGACCCACATGCTCAATGCCGTTTCACCTGCCTGGACAAGTGCACTTGCCGTAGCGAAATATGTTGTGGACGATATTGATTCGTAGTTAGGCCACGGTGCTGCCGGGCGCAATGCCCAAGGTATTAAGTGCCGGCCGGACATTACTCACTAACTCCGCATGGCCAGACCGCGCCAAGATAGCCCGCAGGACTTCACCGGCCTGCACATGGAGTTCGGCGAGCGTGCGATTGCGGTGCACACGTGGGCCCAACTCGACCTGGCGAATTGAATTGACGCCATAGGCATGCGCTACGTCAATCAAGAGTCCGATTTCAACTCCGTAGTCAACCTCGAAGGGCAAGGATGAAGCCACTGTGCGCCGGATTGCGTACTCACCCCCAAGGGGCTGGCGGATATGTGCCAGTTGGGGTTGCAGGAGTTTTAGGGCAGGGCGCGCTGTCAGTTCAGTTACGCGGCCCCCGGCTGAACTCTTGCCTGCAAGGGTGCGGTCGTAGGTTGCCCGCACCATAGAGATGTTGTTGTCCGCAAGCAACGGTGCGATCAAGGCGCGCACGTAGTCGGCGGTACCTACCTCAAGGTCGCCGTCAAGCCAGACGATGATGTCACCGTGTGATGCATGCACGGAGCGCCAGAGCACATCACCCTTGCCCAGAGTCGGGCCAAAACTGGAAAGCACCCGATCGGCCGCGACAATACGTGCGCCCGCGCGGCTCGCGACCGCGGCGGTGTCGTCGGTCGAGCCATGATCGACGACGAGAATCTCGTCGATGAGATCACCTAGTTCGTGCAGGGGTGAAATCACCGCGCCGATCGTCGCAGCTTCGTCGCGAGCGGGTATGCAGACGCTGATGGTTGGCGCAGTCACTTGTCACCTCCTTGGTAGGAGCAGACTGCCATGGCGCCTAAGCCGGCAGGATGCGGCCCATGCCGGAGTAGTGGCGGGAGTACCAAGGACCGAAGATGGACTGCACTCGGACGCTGCGCCCGCGCCCGACGGCGTGCACCATTTTGCCGTTGCCCAGGTACAGGCCGACATGGTGGGCGCTCCCACGCAGGTAGAAAACGAGGTCGCCGGGCTGGGCGTTCTTCCGGGAGACCTTCTTAGCCATTTTGTATTGGGCACCGGAGTAGTGCGGCAGGCTTCGCCCGGTGATCTGCTTGAAGACGTAACGGGTCAGGCCCGAGCAGTCGAAAGCATTGGGCCCGGAGCTGCCGGCGCGATAGGCATCACCAACCTGCTTTCGGCCCAGGGCTGCGATCCGTTTCCGGAGCACCGCCACGTGGGCGACAAGGCGCTGCCGGGGCGTGAGCTGGGGAATGGCGGCGAGGTACTCGAGCACGCGGGCCATTGTCGGTACCTCGGTGTCAACCGGGTGCAGCGGTATCTCGGTGTTGACCACGGCCAAGGTGGCAGGGGCCGCGGCCGAGTAGTTCGGAGCCAGTGCCGAGGCCGATGGGGCCACGGCCAGCCCGGTGATCAAGGCGGCGGCAAGTGCCGCGGTGGTTAGCTTCTTGAGGTGGGCGTGCATGCACGTCTCCTTCGCGTTGCTACAAAAAAACACGCCGCACGGGGCCGGTCGGGGGACCGGCTTGGAACCATGCGACTTGATGACGCTATGGCGAAGGACCTTGTTCACAACAGGCTCGCAACCGATTTTCGGACGCCACGCCACGGGTTTGTGGGATGGCCCACAGTTAGTCCCATTTACCTCAAGAAACACATAAATGCGCTACAGCCCCATCAGTAACACCGGGTATCGCCGCGAGGAACTGGTGGCCCAGACCGGGTAACGCGAACATTTAGATTCACGTCGCATCCCTGCCGGCATCGGCGTAGCCTCCCCATCACTTGGCTAGGGCCAACTTGATGACGAGAAAGGGTTACCAGATGGATGACACTGTTCGCCAGCATAAGTACGTATTGTCCGAAGACCAGATGCCGACCACCTGGTACAACATCATGCCCGACCTGCCGGCCCCGCCACCCCCACCGCTGCACCCGGGCCGCATGGATCCGGTCGGCCCCGATGACCTAGCACCGCTGTTCCCGATGGACTTGATCATGCAAGAGGTTTCGATGGATCGATACATCGAAATCCCCGGCGGGGTACTTGATGTTTACCGCCAGTGGCGGCCGTCGCCGCTGTTTCGGGCCCATCGCTTGGAAAAAGCCCTCGGTACACCGGCACGTATTTACTACAAGTACGAAGGGGTGTCACCGGCCGGGTCGCATAAGCCCAATACCGCGGTGCCGCAGGCGTACTACAACAAGAAGGAAGGGACCAAGCGCCTCACCACGGAAACCGGTGCCGGCCAGTGGGGCACCGCGCTCTCATTTGCTTGTGCCCTTTATGGCCTGGACTGCGAGGTATGGCAGGTAGGTGCTTCGTACGACTCAAAGCCTTACCGCAGGTTGATGATCGAGGCTTTCGGTGCGAAGGTGCACCGGTCGCCATCTGATGTCACCGAAATCGGTCGGCAACTTGCGCAGGATCCGCGTAACTGGACCGGCTCCTTGGGTATCGCGATCTCCGAAGCCGTTGAAGTGGCAGCGACAAATGCCGATACCCGTTACGCACTTGGCTCGGTCCTTAACCATGTGCTGTTGCATCAGACGATCATCGGAGAGGAAGCAATCCTGCAACTCCAGATGGCCGGCGACACCCCAACAATGATCGTTGGTTGCACCGGTGGCGGGTCGAACTTCGGCGGGCTCTCCTTCCCGTTCATTCGCGAGAAGATGGCCGGCAAGATTTCACCGCGCATCGTCGCCGCTGAGCCGGCCTCTTGCCCGTCACTGACTCGTGGCGAATACCGCTATGACTTCGGTGATACCGCTGGCATGACGCCGTTGATGAAGATGCACACCTTGGGCCACGACTTCATTCCAGACCCGATCCATGCCGGTGGCCTGCGTTACCACGGGATGTCACCGCTGATCTCGCATATCTACGAGTTGGGCATGATGGACGCGGTCGCGGTACCCCAGACCGAATGCTTCGCGGCGGCAATCCAGTTCGCCCGCACCGAGGGCATCGTGCCGGCACCGGAGCCAACCCATGCGATTGCCTTGGCAATCCGCGAGGCGTTGAAAGCCAAGGAGACCGGTGAGGAGACGGTGATCTTGACGGCACTGTGCGGCCACGGCCACTTCGACCTACCGGCGTACGACCAGTATCTGCGCGGTGAAATGGTGGACGAGGAGTTCTCGGATGCTCGGCTGGCCGAGGCGATGGCCACGGTGCCAGAGGTCTCGTTCCCCTAAGGTGAAGCTGTATTGCACGAGGAAGGGGTGGATCCTCTCGGATCCACCCCTTCGCTTTGCCCTGCGTTAGCGGGGCCATTTCGCTTTGCCCTGCGTTAGCGGGGCCAATCAACTTGCCCTGTTGCTACTGACCCGACTGCCATGAGGTGAAGACCTCGGTGTAGAGGTCGCGGGCCTCTTGACCGCAGCTCGGCGTCGGCGAGATCAAGGCAACCTTGTCGGCCGGCACAACAACGCCCGGGTCGGTCTTGAGTGAATCGTTCATGAACGGATCCGAATCTATGATGCCGTTGTCGTAACCGCTGAAGTTACTGGCGACACCGGCTTGCTCCGGGCCCATCATCCAGTTGATGAAGATCTTTGCGTTCTCAAGGTCCGGCGCACCAACTGGTACGACGAAGTTGTCAGCCCAAAGATTCAGCCCATCCGACGGGTATACAAACTGGATGTTCGGATTCTCGACTGTCATGCGGTGCACTGATCCGTTCCAGGCCATGCGAGCCTTGCTCGAACCCTTCACCATGCGCTCGATGCCACCGTCCGAGTCGATCACCTTCGGCTTGAAAGTCGAAAGCAGCTCTTGGGCCGCGGCGTACTGCGCCTTATCGGTTGAGCATAGGTCGGCCGGAGCAACGCCGCCGGCACGAAGTGCCGCGGAGACAAGTTCCGTCTGATCCTTGAGTACATCAAGGGAGTTACCCGCTACCGAACCGGCGGCGAAGTAATCCTTCCAAGACGCAATGCCCGAAACCGCTGGGTCAGTGGTGTCGACACCGATACCCGTGGTGCCGTACATGTACGGAGCGGAGTAACTGCGCCCTGGATCCCAGTAGACGTCGATGAGGTTCGGCTTGATATTGGCGGCATTTGGCAGGGTGTTGACGCCAATGTTCTCCAACAGGCCGAGTTCGATCATCTGAGCGACCATGTAGTCACTGGGCACGAGTACGTCGTAGCCGGTCGCACCCGCCTGTATCTTGGCGAGCATTGTTTCATTCGAGTCATAGGTATCGAGTATCACCTGGATACCCGTTTCAGCCGTGAAGGCATCAAGCTGCGCCGGATCGATGTAATCGGTCCAGCTGTACAGGTGTAGTTCACCGCTGCCGGTTGCCGGCAGTGCTGATGCGGCCGGTGCCTCGCTGGCCACAGGTGCTGCCGCCGAGGGTGCCGTGGTGGTTGTTTCGCCCCCGCAGGCGGCGAGTACTAAAACACCAGCAGCGATGATTGCTGAAGATGTCGCCAATCTAGATACTTTGGATCGTCGAATCATTAGTCGCTTCTCCTTATTCTGTTTAGTAGATATACCGCCAAAAGCAGGGTAGCCGAAAAGATCAGCAGAAGGGTAGAGAGAGCGTTGACCGCTGGAGTCACATTGGAGCGGATCATGCCGAAGATGTAGACGGGCAAGGTGGTGGCACCTGGTCCGGCAATGAAAAACGAGGTGATGAAATCGTCTAATGAGATAGCGAATGCGAGTAAGGCCCCAGCCAAGATCCCGGGCGCCAGCAGCGGCAAGGTGATGCGGCGCAGGATCTGCCATTCGTTGGCACCAAGATCGGTGGCGGCCTCGAAGGGGGCCGCATCCAAGCCGGCCAAGCGAGCCCTGATCGGCAATAAGGCAAAGGGGATGCAAAAGGCGGTGTGCGCAAGGATTAGCGCGACATGCCCAAGTGGCACCTTGATGGTCAAGAAGAACCCGAGGGTGCCGACCGCCAGCACTATCTCCGGAATGAGGAGCGGGGCGCCCAGTAAGCCCCAGGCGAATACCCGTCCAGACCTGGCCATGCGCAACATGCCGAGGGCGGCACCGAGTGCGAGCAGGGTTGACAAAATGGTGGCGACGACCGCAACGATGAGCGAGTTCTTCAAGGCACGCAAGATGTCGTCATTGTGAAATACGAAGTCGTACCACTTAAATGAGAACCCGGTCCAGATTTGGGCTAACCGGTTTTGATTGAATGAGTAGAACACCACTAATAGGAGCGGCAGGTACATACCGACGAGTACCGCGATAGAGGTACCGCGAAATAGCGGGAAGTTACTGAGGTTGACTAGCCGTCGGCGAGGTCGCGAGGTGGTTACGGGGCTCATATCAGCCGCACCTGATCGCCGCGGGAGCGCACTCCTGTAGTAACCATGAGGACGAACAGCACGGTGAATATCAGCAGGAACACCGATAGCGCTGAGCCAAAGGGCCAGTTGCGTGCCTGACCGAAGTTGTTTGCGATGACGTTGGCGATCATGTTGGTCTTACCGCCGCCGAGCATGTCGGGCTGCAGGAATGAGCCAAGGCCGGGGATGAACACAAGGGCAATGCCGGCGATGATGCCAGGCCGGATCCCCGGGATCACGATGCGCCGGAGTACCGTCCAGCGCTTGGCACCTAGGTCGTAGCCGGCCTCGGCATAGCGAAAGTCGAAGCGTTCAGCGCTGGCGTAGACCGGCAAGATCATGAACGGGATGAAGGTGTAAGTCAAGCCGATGATGGTGGCCCATGGCGTGTAGAGAATCTGATAACTGTTGCCGACGCCAATGATCTTAAGGAACCCCCCGATTGGCCCGGTCTCGTCCAGAATCTGGCGCACCGCGTAAGTGCGGATTAGCACACTCGTCCAAAAGGGCAAGGTGACAGCAAGTACCAGCAGCGCCCGGAACCGAACCGGTCGAGTCGCAATCCACATTGCAACCGGAATCCCGAGTAGCAAGGTGGTGATGGTGGCGATACCGGCGTAGTAGAAGGAGTTCCAAAGCACTTTTAGGTAGCGGGTGTCAAATGCTGTGGTGCCATCAAGCTTTTCCTGAACGAAGATCTGACGGTAGGCATCGGTGGAGAACACCCATTTAACGCCGGTCCCTAGCGACGGCTGCGACAAGAATGAGTAGACCACGGTTATCAAAAGTGGCAGCAAGATGACGAGGATCAGAAAAACAAGTGTTGGGGTTGCCAGCCACGACGAGGCCTGCCCCGGCCGGCCCGGGCTCTTAGGAGCGCGAACCTTGCTCATGAACCCACCGTTCGCGCCGCCTTGGTAATCGGGCGTAGGCGGGTTTGGTCACCAACCGCCGGCACTACCACACCATGCGATGGCAGTGCTGCGACGATTTCCTGGTCACCTGCTCGCACATGCAAGCGAATCAACCCACCGGTGAAGATAACGTCAACGACCTCGCCGACCACCGCGGCGTCGGTGTCGACCAACTCGAAGTCCTCGGGTCGGACAGCCAGTAAGCACTCGCCAGCCGCTGGAACCTCGCAGTCCTCGGCGAGTAACTCCCGTGCTAGCACTCCGCCGCCGGGGAAGATAAATCCACCGGAGCCAACAGTTACCTTGATCAAATTCGTCTCGCCGATGAAGTCGGCAACGAAACCATTGACCGGCCTGCGATAAATCTCCTGCGGCGAGCCGACCTGCACGATCTTGCCTTCATTGAAGACAGCAATGCGATCACCCATCGTCATGGCTTCTTCTTGGTCGTGGGTGACGAATACGAAGGTGATACCGGTCTCGCGCTGCAGACGTTTGAGTTCGACCTGCATGCCGCGCCGCAGCTTTAGGTCAAGGGCCGAAAGTGGCTCGTCGAGCAAGAGCACTTTTGGTTGTTTGGCGAGTGCGCGGGCTAACGCGACTCGTTGCTGTTGGCCGCCGGATAACTGGGTTGGCTTGCGTCGGTCTAGCCCGGTCAACTTGACCTGCTCAAGGGCTGCGGCCACCCGGCTCTTTATCTCGTTCTTGGGTAACCGCTCCATCTCCAACCCGAATGCGACATTCTGAGCCACTGACATATGTGGGAACAGTGCGTACGACTGAAAGACGGTGTTGACTGGCCGGGCATAGGCCGGGATGTCGTCAATGCGGGAGCCGTCGAGCAGAATCTCACCGCTGTCTGGGTATTCCAACCCGGCGATGCACCGCAGTAGCGACGTCTTGCCGCAGCCCGAAGGGCCGAGCATTACGAAGAACTCTCCTTCGGCGATAGCCAGATCGACGCTGTCGAGGGCGACCACCACCCCACCCTCAGGTGTTGGAAATGTCTTGGTGACCTGCCGGATATCCAAATGTGCGTCGGTCACATTGTCCCCTAGATTTACCGGTGAAGCCTGAAGGCTATAGCCAGCCCGGCACTTAAACAAGGTGAAGTGATTCCGATTTTATCTCGATATCGACTGGTGAGCCGGGCGCTTCATTAGGAGGGAAGTAGGGTCTACGCGTGAGTGAGCAAACCCGGCGGACCCTAGCCAAGGGCTTGGTGTTCGTGGGAGCGGCCACCTTGATCGGCAATGGTGCCGCCTACCTGCTGTCCATTGTGGCGGCCCGGATACTCACCCCGGCCGACTTTGGCGCCTACGGTGCCCTGCTCGGCATCTTGATCATCATCTCGACGCTGTCGATCGCGGTTCAGGCATTGACCGCCCGGCGGGTGTCGGTCGCCACGGGCAATCGTGCCGAAGTAGAAGGCCAAGCGATTCGGCTCGCCATTTATGTCGGGGTGTCCATCATCTTGGCGGGTCTACTGGCGGCCTGGCCACTTAGTTTGGTCTTCGCCATTCCCTATGCCGCGGTGGCTATGGGGCTCGCGTCCCTTGGCTTCGTGGTGCTCGGCACGGCTTCCCTTGGGATAGCACAAGGCCGCGAGGAGCACCTTCGGTTCTCCATTGGTTTCTTGGCCAATGGTTTTGGCCGAGCGTTTGTCGGCATCGTTTTCGTGCTGGCATTTCGCAGTGTGATCGGTGTCAGTGCCGGCCTACTGGTCGGCTGCGCGGTCGGTGCCGTCATTAGTTACCTATTAATCTGTCCGAAAACTTGGGCCGGAACTTTAGACAGGAGCGGCGCCGCCGAATTTGGTCACATCGCCCATGCCCTACTCGTGCTATTTACCCTCACTAACGTTGACGTCCTACTCGCCCGCATTTTCTTGACCGAGGATCAATCAGGTGAGTACTCCGTCGGGGTGCTGCTGGCCAAGATCGCATTCTTCCTGCCGAATGCCATCATCATCGTTTTGTTCCCGAAGATGACCGCCGGTGATTCAAAGCGTGCGGTGCTCATTGCAACCGGGCTGACCGCGGCCCTTGGTGTTTTTGTCACCGGATTCAGTTTCGCGTTCGGTGCATTCGTAATGCGGGTTCTGGGCGGTGCGCAATATGTTGAACTCGGCTCGGAGGCTTGGCTCTTTGCCTTAGAAGGCTCGGCATTCGCGTTGGTTCAGGTATTGCTCTATGCCCGGCTCGCCGCCCAAGATCGTCGTGCGGTTTTGACGGTATGGGTGGCGCTGCTGGTGCTTGTCGGCATTGTCGCCTTCTGGCGGCATAACTCGGTCGCTGAAATTGTCACGACGGTGGTGGCGGTCTCACTCGTCCTTGCCGTGGTGGGGCTGCTGATGGACCGCCGCAATTCGCCACGGGGTGCGGTTGTGCCGATTGAAGCTGCTGAATAGCAACGGCTATTGCAACACATTCGCGCGCACCCAAGCACCAAGTTGCGCAGAGCATTCGTCAACTGACTCACTCCACGACTTGGCGGCGCTCTCGCCGGCTTGATCACTAACCTGTTTGACGATTGTCAGCGGCACTCCGGCGACTGCCGCGGCGTGAGCGATCGCATAGCCCTCCATGTCGACCAAGTCAGCTTGCTGGGCCAACCGATTGCGGGTGGTGGCATCGGACACAAAATCGTCGCCCGTCGTCAGAGTCGGACCGGCACCGCCGAATTCGATGGGCGCACCGAAATGCAACCCGGTCAGTTCGAAGAGTTCGGCATCATCAAGGTCATGTTGGGTCACCCGGGAGATCACATTGGTTCCCGAAAGCCCAGCACGCAAAGCGCCAGCGGTGCCGAGGTTGATCAGGGCACTCGGCGAGAATTCACCGAGAATGGTGGCGACTGCTACCGCAGCATTGACTTTGCCGGCGCCTGTTACCAGAACTGGTAATTCGGTGATGTGCAGGTGGGTTGCCTCCTCCTCGAGCGCAACAACAAGTAGCGGTAGATCTGGGGAGATGACACGGTGCAAACGCATGGCGGCCTTTCGACAGCGAACTGTAGGTGAGCGCTAACGTTATCGCCATGTTCGATGCTGCTCTGGCCGCGGCGGTAACCCGGGCGGGCCCGGAAATCGGCGCGACCGAACAGGGTCACGTTGAGCAGGGCCATATCAAGCAGACCGAAATCCTCAAGGACCTTTTCGAGGGCCACTATGAGTCGGCGACGACGGTGGCACAGGCTTTCGAGGGGGCAGTGCTGGGCATTGGGGTCGCCGAGGCGGTTGACGGCGAGATAGTCGCATTTGACGACACCGTTTGGCGGGTACCGGTTGATGGCATCCCGGTGCTTGCGGAGCCGGCTCTTGGCCTGCCGTTCTCAGTGGTTGCCCTCGGTGGCACGGAGGTCAGCAAAAGTGTTGCGGCAGGCACCGATTTCACCGGCTTGACCACCTTGATCGACGAGATCCTAAAGGCCGCCGGGCAGCACGATCATCATGCGGTGGCGGCGGTACGAGTTGATGGGACTTTCACCGGCGTTGTCCTGCGCAGTGAGCCACGCCAACAGCGCCCGTACCGTCCGCTCATCGAAGTCTTAGACCACGAGGTGCAGTTCCCGTTCGATACGTGGTCTGGAACATTGGTTGGCTTTAGGTTTCCCGATGTAAGTGATCAGGTGGTGATCCCGGGCCTGCATCTGCACGGGATCGGGGCCGATCGCCGAAGCGGCGGCCATTGCCACCGGGCCGTCACGGTTTCGGCGACTCTACGGGTCTGGATTGATGACGTGGACATTTTCGTGCCCATGACCGGTGTGCACTACGGTATGTAGGCACCTGGCGAGGTGGCAGAGCGGCCGAATGCAGGCGCCTTGAAAGCGCCCGAAGGGCAACCTTCCGGGGGTTCAAATCCCTCCCTCGCCGCCACTTTCGAATTCCACCTACGGCTAACTGAAGGGGCTGACGTGGCTGATCCCAAAATGGGCACCGCCGGTGGTCAGACCACGATCCCAGCGCACCTGGTCCGGCGCCTGAACGAGCACGGGGTAGCCGTCGGGTTCGGCATCGTTGGTGACTATGCCCTTCGCCTATTTGGGGCTTTGGCGGACGCTGGGCTGCCAATGCTCGTCACCGCGGACGAACAGGGTTCGGGTTTTGCCGCGGATGCGTATGCGCGACTGCGCGGGTTAGGTGTTGTCGGCTGCACCTACAGCGTCGGTGGGCTGAAGCTGGCTAACGCGGTCGCCAATGCCTGGGCCGAGCAAGTGCCACTACTCGTTGTGTCCGGCGCACCGGGTCTTGCGGAGCGTGCTAATGGCGCGATGTTGCACCACCGCATCAAAGACTTCGACACGCAACTTAAAGTCTTCCGGGATTTGACGGTGGCGCAGGCGGTCTTGGATAACTCGGTTATTGCGGCGGCCGAAATCGATCGGGTTATTGCCACCATGCTCGCCACCCAGCGGCCCGGCTACTTGGAGATTCCACGGGACCATGTTGACGTTGTCATCGGCTCATCACCTGATCCGATTGAGCTCCAACCGCAATCGGTTAACGAAGCAAAGTTGGCGGCAGCGGTCGCCGATGTTGTCGCGATGCTGCGCTCGGCAAACTCCGCGGTTATTCAGGCTGGAGTGATGGTTGCCCGCAGGTCGCTGGCCGTTCCACTCCTTGGGTTGGCTGAGCACCTTGGGCTGCCGGTGGCGACCAGTTCGATGTCAAAGGGTGTCTTTCCCGAGCGCCATCCGCTAGCACTTGGTGTTTATCAAGGTGCCGTGAGTCCGAGCGCTGTCGTTGATGTAGTTGAGGGTGCTGATGTGCTCTTGAGTCTGGGAGTGCTGCCAACGGATCTGAACTTCGGTGGTTTCACCGCCCACATTTCACCCACTCACTTGATTGCGTGCACCGACACCGACGTCACCGTTGGCCTGCGCACCTACCAAGATGTGCCATTGGCCGCATTCCTGCCCGCCCTGCAAAGTGCGGTCGCCGAAGGTAGGGATGCTTTGCTACCGGCCGAGCATGTGGTCCCGGAGTTCACTCCCGCCGGCGCCGTGCCCATCCATGTCGAGCGGTTGATTGGCGCGGTGGCCTCACACCTGGACAACCGTCACGGTTTCATCGTCGACCCCGGTGATTGCCTTTTCGCCTCGGTTGAGTTGCCGGTGCCAGCTTGGTCTTTATCCAGTGCGTATTACGCGACGATGGGTTATGCGGTACCGGCTGCGCTGGGCGCCGGCAAGGCCGACCCGGAACACCGGCCGGTGGTATTGCTCGGTGATGGCGCATTTGCCATGAGCGGTATCGAGTCTGGGTGGTGCGCGTTTAATGGAGTGCACCCGATCATTATCGTGATGGACAACTCCGGCTACGGCACCCAGCGGCCGATGCGCGACGGCCCCTTCAATGACATCGCGCCGCTAGCTGTGGAAAAACTCGTAGACGTTTTCGGGGTGGGCAAGGGTTGGGTCGTGACAACCGAAGACGAACTCGCGTCGGCGCTGGCCGAGGCTTTTGCCCACGACGAATTAGCGATCGTGCACGTCAAGGTGCCGAAGGGTTCGATCAGCCCGGCGCTGGCGCGGCTGACAGACGCGCTAGGCAAACGCGTGTGAGTGTCAATGATCTGTTGTTGCATATCGCCGCCTCCGCCGTGGTGGTGATTGCACTTGCGATCATGATCGGGGCCGTTGCCCCGCGCTGGCCGAACACCTGGCTGCAACGAGATGTCGGCCCGCTGAGATTCAATCGATTCGATACGCGAACGAGGTATCGCAGGATCGGAGTCACGAGATTGGCTCGAACTTTGCCAGAGCTCGGCTCGGTATTCGGTGGGCAAAGCAAGAAGACACTGCCTGGCTTGACGATTGAGGATCTGGGTGCCTACCTCGTTGAGGTGCGCAGGGCCGAGTGGGTGCACTGGCTAACCCTGTTGGTCTGGCTACCGCTCATCTTCTTCAACCCATGGTGGCTCACCTTGGCATTTGCTCTTATTGTCATCTCAGGTAACGCCATCTACATCGCAATCTTGCGGCACAATCGGCTGCGGCTTACCGGAATCTTGGAAAGTAGGAGGGCATGAGCGATTACGGGGTGCGTTCGATGGTGGCGCCGCTCACCCGCGTGGCGGTTCGAGCACCTTCGCTGCGCGGTGACTATGCGGTGGCGCATTGGGAGCAGCCGATCGACGGCGAGCTGCTCCTGCAACAGCATCGAGATTTCGTCGCCCTGCTGCGCAAACTTGGGTGCGAAGTTGCGGAGCTGGCACCGGTTGACGATATGCCCGATGCCATTTTCGCCTATGACCCAGCATTCGTTATTCCCTCGGGGGTAATCGAGCTCCGCGGAGCAAAAGCGGTGCGCGCCGGTGAGCCCCCGCTCATGACCGCCGATCTGCACGCCCTAGGGGTGCCCGTGGTCGGCAAGCTCACCGGTGCTGCCACCGCTGATGGTGGTGACATGTACTGGCTTGATGAAAATACGTTAGCAATGGGACGTTCGTATCGCACTAATGCGGCCGGGATTGACCAACTTCGGCCGATGCTGGCGGCTGATGGGGTCGGGGTTGAAGTGTTCGATCTCCCCCATGACCTAGGCCCGGAGTTCTGCCTACATCTGATGTCGGTCATTTCGGCGATAAGGCAAGATCTGGTACTTGTCTATGAGCGGCTGGCGCCGGTGGCCTTGATGCAGGCCCTGCAGCAACGCGGTATTGAGATTCTCAGCCTGCCCGAGGCGGATTACGCAACACTTGGATGCAATGTGTTGGCGATTGCACCGGGTGTCGTCGTGATGACTACCGGAAATGACGCTACCGTCGAGCTGCTGCGGCGGCGCGGGGTCGAAGTGCATCTGTATGAAGCAAGTGAAATAAACAAGGGTGAGGGCGGGCCAACCTGCCTGACCCGGCCCATCAAGCGTTGAGTGACTCGGTATCGATCACGAACCGGTAGCGCACATCACTCTTTAGTACTCGCTCCCAGGCCTCGTTAACCTGTTGCACCGCAATAACCTCGATATCGCTGCCGAAACCGTGTTCGGCGCAGAAGTTAAGCATCTCCTGATTTTCGGCGATACCACCGATATTTGAACCGGCAATGGATCTCCGTTGGCCCGTGAGGGCGAAGGCGCCGATCGACAGGGGCTTCTCCGGGAGCCCGACAACACACATGGTGCCCTGCAACTTGATCAGGGCGAGGTAGTGGTCGAGCTCGATATCTGCCGAAACGGTATTGATAACCAAATCGAGGGAATTGCGGGCGGCCTTCATCGCTTTTGTGTCGCTCGACAGGATGAAATTGTCTGCTCCAAGGCGCCTAGCGTCTTCCTCCTTGCCCGGCGAGTGACTAATCAACGTGACTTCAGCGCCCATTGCATGTGCGATCTTCACCCCCATGTGCCCGAGGCCACCCAGCCCCATGATGCCTACCCGGGTACCGGGCCCGGCCTGCCAATAGCGAAGTGGTGAATACAAGGTGATTCCCGCGCAAAGGAGGGGAGCGGCGATGTCAAGGGGCAAGCCTGGCGGGATGGTCAGGGCGTAGCCCTCATCGATGACGATGTGGGTGGAGTAGCCGCCATAGGTGGGTGTCTGCATGTCAGCCTCAACACCGTTATAGGTCAACACCATGTGACCTAGGCAGTACTGCTCCAACCCAGCCAGGCAATTCGCGCAAACGCGACAGGTATCAACGAAGCAGCCGACCCCGGCGTGATCGCCAACCTTGAACTTCGTCACTGCGCTGCCGACCGCGCTCACCACACCTGCGATTTCATGCCCGGGCACCATCGGGAAAATGGCCGATCCCCAGTCCTCGCGGGCTTGATGGATATCGGAGTGGCAGATACCGGCGAATTTGATGTCGATCAAAATGTCGTGCGGGCCGACTTCGCGTTGACTAAACACGAATGGCTCCAGCGGGGCCTTAGGTGCCGAAGTGGCATATGCGATGACATCCATTGGTGACCTCCGCTGGGGATTTCATAGAGTGCTCGATAATGCACTCGTTGTGCTGTCACAGTGATTGTTCCGTGCCAGAATGTTCGTATGACACCACCCCTGCGTTGGGCACTTATCGGTGCCAGTGATATTGCCGCGACCCGCTTGATCCCCGCCATCAATGAGGTGGGCGACACCATCACCGCCGTGCAATCTGGTTCGCGGGATTGGGCTGCTGCGTACGCGGCGACCCACGAAATCAATTCTTGGACTACCAGTGTTGACGAGTTACTCAATCGTGCAGACGTCGACGCGGTGTACGTGAGCTCAACGAATGAAAAGCACCATGACCAGGTGGTGGCCGCCGCTGCGGCCGGTAAACATGTACTTGCCGAAAAGCCCTTAGCGTTAACGGTGGCCGACGCGAGAGCGATGGTGGAGGCGTGCGAGCGAGCAGGTGTAGTGATGGCCACGAATCATCACCTGCCTGCCTCACCAACCCATCGGATCATGAGGACTTTAGTGGCCGATGGAGCCATCGGGCAGGTACGCGCCATCCACGTTAATCACTCGGTGGGCCTGCCCCAGCATCTGCAGGGCTGGCGTGTTGATGACCCAATTGGCGGCGGCGTGGCCTACGACGTATTCGTCCACGACATGGCCGCGGTTCGCGCCTTGATCGGCGGCCAAGCACTTCGGGTTTATGCGGCCGAACGCACGGGTGCGGTCGTCGCTCAGTCACTTATGACAGTGGTGAACTGGACCGACGAAGTCATCGTCCAAACCCATGATTCGTACGATAACTACCACCTGCCAACATGGCTGGAAATCCTTGGTACGCAAGGGGCAATTCGTTCCAGCGGGTGCATGACGGGTGACCCGATCGGTGAGGTCCAACTCTTCAAGGACCATCAGGTTACTGACATCGAAGTCGGTCCGCGCGATGATCTTTATGTCACCACGGTGCGAGCATTTGACCGAGCGGTGCATGAGGGTGCAACTCCGCTAGTCACCGGCTGGGATGGGGTGCGCTCCCTAGCGGCCGTTGAGGCGGTGCAAGCTTCATTGAGCAGCGGTTGCAGCGCCGCCGTGCAGCAAATCTCGTGAAGGTGCGAGTCTTTACGCCTTACCTTGATAAGCCTGCGCTCGGTGTCGAATGCGAACTACATCAACAGTTACCACAGTCTCGTCGACTCGATAAATTATGCGGTACTCGCCGCGTCGGGCTGAGTGCAGGCCGTTAAGTTGATTGCGTAGCGCTTTGCCAACGCGTTTGGGATTTTCGGCAAGTGGACCATCGCAGAAAGCAAGGACGGCCCACGCGATTGCCGAGGGAAGTGCGTCTAGATCTCGCAGCGCACCACCGGTGAATTTTACCTCATATTTCACGCTGATGAACGTTTGGTTAGACGTGCACGCGCCTGTGCCATGGTGTAACGCTTCGTCGACTTTAATGACTGCTGAATCGCTGCAACCAGCGCGGCATCCGCAAGAATTTCCAGAGTCTCTTCAAGGGCCTCGAGATCATCGATAGACAGGAGAACCGCTGCCGGTTCTCCATGCCGGGTAACAACTACACGTTCATGTGTGCTGGCAACTTCCTCCACGATCCCAGATAGGTCCTGCCGAACTAGGGCCAGCGCCATGTACTTAGACATGTACACAAGTATGCACAGAATTAACCGGGCGGTCAACAGCCCCAAGGGCAGAGGCTAGTTAGCTGACCGCACCGGGCCGAGGGCCTGATCTTTTTCGTCCACTGTCATTGCACCGGTCATGATCGCCACCACATCGTTCATGGTGTGAGTTTGCGGAGTGACAACGGCGGCGCGTCGTCCGAGGCGTTGCACGTGGATGCGGTCGGCAACCTCGAAAACCTGAGGCATGTTGTGACTGATCAAGACGACGGGCATGCCGCGATCGCGGAGGTCCTTGATCAATTGCAGTACGCGGGCAGATTCGCGAACCCCGAGAGCTGCGGTGGGCTCATCGAGAATTATCAGCTTGCTGCCGAAGACGGCCGCGCGGGCGACAGCGACCGCCTGGCGCTGCCCGCCGGATAACGTCTCCACGGTTTGGGTGATGCTCTGGACGGTGCCGATGCCGAGATCTTGAAGATGCTGGCTGGCTTCGGTGCGCATGCGCTTCTTGTCGAGCATGCGAAATACTTTTCCGATTACCCCGGGCTTACGCAGTTCGCGGCCGAGATACAAATTGCTGGCGATATCAAGTGCCGGTGAAACCGCGAGGGTCTGGAAGACGGTCTCGATCCCCTGGAGGCGGGCGTCTTGGGTGCGCTTGAACTCGCGTCGCTCACCATTTAGCGTGATGTCACCGGTGTCTGGAATCAAAGCCCCAGCTACGCACTTGATCAACGTGCTCTTGCCGGCACCGTTGTCGCCGACCACCGCCAGCACCTCGCCAGGATAAAGATCTAGGTCGGCTCCATTGAGGCCGATGACGCGACCGAATGACTTAACCAGTCCGCGGCAAGTAAGCAGTGGTTCAAGGGCCAGGGCTTGAGTGCTCATGCGCGCACCTTTCGAATCCATTGATCAAGGGCGACTGCGGCAATGACAAGGATGCCGATTGCCAGGACGCGGTATGCCTGGTCAAGGCCGGCTAGGGCCAAACCGTTTTCAACGACGACGACGATGAAGGCACCGAGCAGTGAGCCGATTAGGGTGCCGCGGCCACCAAATAGCGAGGTGCCGCCGATTACGACGGCGGTGATGGTGTCGAGGTTGATGCTGGGGTCGGCATTTGGGCTGGCCGCACCGGTGCGTCCGATATAGATCCAAGCGCCGATACCGGTGATGAAGCCGGCAACAACGTAGACGCTGAAAAGCACCCGCTTGGTCGAGATGCCGGAGAGTTCGGCGGCTTGGGGGTCATCACCAACCGCATAGATGTGCGTGCCCCAAGAAGTCATGCGCAACACGTACGTGAACACCGCGAACAGCACGAGCATCACAATCACGCCGACCATGAGTTGGAAGGACCCGATCTTGATCGCGACCCCCATGACCTTTAGCAGATCTGGCATTTCGGGCCCCTGGATGGTGCGGGCCTTGAACAAGATGAGCGTTAATGCGGTGAACACACTCAAGGTGCCCAAGGTGACAATGAATGGCGGCAGACTTAATTTCACAATTAAGAAGCCATTGATCGCCCCCGCCAAAATAGAAGCACAAATACCTATCGTGATCGCAAGCCACGGGGGGAGCCCGAAGTTGGTGGCGTTGGATGCGGCAGTCAGCGCGAGGTTAGCCATCACCATCTGACCGAAGACCATGATGGCTCCGATAGATAGGTCGATTCCCGCGGTCAAGATGATCAGGGTTTGAGCAATGGCCAAGGTGCCGATGACAACGGTCTGTTGGGTGATGAAGGACAAGTTGCCCGGCAGAATGAACTTGGGATTGATCAGTGCGAAAATTACGAGGGCGACGATAAGCACGATCAGCGGGCTTAGGTATGGGTAGCGGTGCAGCGTGACCTGAAGGCGTTGCATGGGGGTGCGGCGGCCGAGGAACTCCTCGGCTAGGTCAATAGTGCCGCCTGCTGGATCACTCAACGTGGGGCCTCCAACGTAGCTGCCGGACGGTGCTCAGCGTCAGGCTTTGTTCAGGGGATCTGGTCTTGGCAAGAGATTATCTGCAAGTTGCGTAACGGGGGGCAGCAATCCGAAGATTGCTGCCCCCCGCGTCAACGCTTATCCGCTTGCACGGACAAGGGGGTTTAGCCCCAGGCGTTGTCGATGCAGTACTGCGCGTTCTCCTGAGGAGCCGCGGTAACGGTGTCCTGAGGATCTTCGGTGCAAAGGGTCACACCGGTGTCGAAGAACTCGCCATTTGCTGACGTGTTCGCCGGGGGAGCCCCACCATCGGCAATTGCCTTAATGGCTTCGACACCAAGGGAAGCCATCCGCAGCGGGTACTGCTGCGAGGTGGCCTGGATGCTGCCGGCCTTGACAGCCTCAACACCTGCGAGACCGCCGTCAACCGAGACAACGAAGACATCCTTGCCGACCGTCTTGCCAGCTGCCTTAAGTGCCGCATCGGCACCGAATGCTGTTGGCTCGTTGATCGTGTAGACGACGTTGATGTCTGGGTTCTTCGACAGGCAGGTCTCCATGCCCTTGCGGCCGCCTTCTTCATTGGCGCCCGTTGCTTCGAGGCAGACGATTTCGTACTCGCCACCGGCACCGGTGGTGTACTTGCCCGAGGTGGGCTCGTCACCCATGATCGTCGGGTCAACGATGTCGACGCCAAGGCCCTTTAGGAAGCCATTGTCGCGGCAGTAGTCAACCGACACCATGCGATCGTTGAAGATCACGAGGCGAGCAATGATGGCCTTTGCGCCATTGAGCTTGCCTGCGGTCCACTGGCCAATTGCCTCACCAGCGAGGCAGTTGTCGGTTGCGAAAGTGATGTCAACGACGTCCGGTGGATCGGTTGGGGTGTCAAGAGCAATCACATAGAGGCCGGCGTCGCGAGCCTTCTTGATGGCTTCGTTGACGTTTACCGACATCGGGGTGATCAGGATACCGGCTTGGCCTTGGGCGATGGCGTTCTCAATGAGGGCGATCTGGCCCGCATCGTCGCCCTCTTCCTTGCCTGAACCGACGGTCAGGTCAACACCGGCTGCTGCAGCCGCGGCCTTGGCGCCTTCTTGCATGGCGACGAAGAACGGGTTGGTTGAGTCCTTGGTGATGAGCGAGACAGCGACTGTGGCTGCTACGGGTGCGGCTTCCGATGCGGCAGGTGCCGCTGCTTCGGAGGCTGCTGGTGCTGCGGATTCAGTGGTGGCCGTGGTGCCCGAACTGCAGGCCGCCAAGGTCACCGAAAGTGCGCCCACGGCAGCGATTGCCGCAAACGTACGTCCGCGTGTGATGCGGTTAGTCATTTGTTTCCCTTCGAAGGGGGATTGAGGTGGATGTAACACTTGGTCACGTCCCTTTTTTAGTGGTCCGAGGGGACCACCGCTAGACCTTGGAACCGTACTGGTGCCTAACCGTTATGGCATCTTCACCGAAGTTAGGCACCGGCAAAATTCGCAGCCGGGCCGCAAGCAGGTGTCTTTTATCAAGTTGCCACCGCCTTAGGTGACAACGTTGTCTGATATTTCTAGTGCCCAACCACTTCACTGTCAAGGCGATATCTGCAATACTCCGGATTCGTAATGACAACGTTATCTAGCCCCCAGCCACCGCCCGATGGCCCTACCGGCCACCGGCCGCGGTCCACCATGCGCGAAGTCGCGGCCCTGGCTGGGGTCAGCCTGAAAACGGTCTCCCGGGTCATCAACCGGGAGCCCGGCGTGTCCTCGGAGTTGGTGCGCAAGGTTGAGCGGGCGGCCACCCAACTAGATTTTCGCCCGAACCTGACCGCCGCCAACCTGAGGCGGGCCGGGCAGCGTACGGCCACCATCGGCCTCGTCCTTGAAGATGTCTCGAACCCGTTCTTTGCCGCAATTTTGCGAGGAGTCGAAGAGGTGGCCGTGCAGCGCGGGGTGGCGGTGTTCGCTGCGAGCTTGGACGAAGACCACAGCCAAGAGCAGCAGATAGTCGAGGCACTTTCATCGAGGCGCGTTGATGGGCTGATCCTCGCGCCAACGGCCCTTGAGCAGGGATACCTCGCGAATGAAATGCGCTCGGGTCTGGCGATGGCATTCGTCGACCGTGCACCTCGAGGTGTCGATGGCGACGTCATCGTGACGGACAACCGCGGTGCCTCGGAAAGTGCCGTGCGGCACCTACTTGAATTAGGTCATCGGCGAATAGCTTTCATCGGTGGTGTGGCAGCTTTGCCCACGGCTGAGGATCGCTATGACGGTTATCTCGACGCGATGATGACCGCCGAGGTTCAAGTGCCTTCGGACTACGTGATTCGCGATGTGCGCACGGTTGAGCAGGCCGAAGTAATTGTTACCGCACTATTGCAAAGCGCCCAACCTCCGACGGCGCTCTTCACCGCCCAGAACTTGATCAGCATGGGGGCGGTGAGGGCGCTGCGCTCTTTGGGTGTCGAGCGATCCGTTGCGCAAATTGGTTATGACGATTTTGAACTTGCGGATGTACTTAACCCAGGAGTCACGGTAGTTGCGCAAGATCCGCGGCGGATCGGACGACTAGCAGCAGAGGCACTCTTCGCCAGACTCGCTGATGCGGCCCGCGCAACCGCGACCACGGTGGTGCCTTCGGAACTGATTAAACGGGGCTCGGGAGAGATCCCGCCTCCTCGCTAGCACTTACGCGCCGCGAAGTCTCGGCGAGCACCACCCCGGCGACCACCACGCAGCCACCGAGGGCTTGCACCCAATTGAGCATCTCGCCGAGGACGAAAATTGCAATCAGCCCGGCCCAAAGTGGTTCGGTTGTCGCCACGATGCCGGCTCGTTGTGCACCGATGCGGCGAAGTGAGCCGAGCACTAGCAAAAACGGAATGACCGTGCCTAGGACGACACCCCAGAGCATGATGCCCCAGATGGGAAGCGCTGGAAATTGGGTGGTTTCGGGTGTCGACATCTCACCCAGCACCGACCAGGGGAAGTGCCACCACGGCAACAGGATTGTCCAGGTGGCGGTGGCAAAGATGAAGCCCCACATGGTTAATGAGACCCCGTCTCGTCTGGCTTGGCCGGCTTCACCGAGTAGCCAATACAGGGCTAGTACTACTGCGAGGAATAGTCCGGCGAGAACACCGAGGAGATTAAATGCGAAGCCTTGCCAGATTTGCGACACTAATGCGAGCCCGATGAGAGTTAGTGCGATGGCGAGCCAAATGCGGTTACTTACCGGCTGCTTCCTACCAAAGCGCACCCACAACGCGACAACCACCGGGGCTAAGAATGCGAGCAGTGTGCCAAGGCCCAGTGGTAGCCGTGAGATGGTGAAGAAATATAGAAACTGCACCAATACGAATGCGATGACTCCGTAGGCCAACAGGAACGGGAGTTCGCCGCGCGTAACGCGAAATCCACTGCGGTTGGTGACGAACACGAAGACGACGAGCACCACCATCGCCCCGCCATTGCGCAGTTGGGTGAGGTGGCCAGGGTCAAGGCCGGCTGCGATCGCGAGTTTCGCGATTGATCCGTTGAGGGCAAACAGGAAAGCGGCCAGCAGGTACATGCCGATCCCGACGGCATCAACTTTGCGTGCGGTCGGGGAGCCGAGTGCCGTCATGATTCGGTTTGAAGTAACCAGGCACGTGCCCCACCGACCAAGGCTGCGGCATTGGGCACGATTACGACGTCATCGCCGATGCGATTAAGGATCACCGGTGTTATGTGCCTACTGTTGCCGCCACCAAGATAGAGTCGATCCCACATGAACACCGGGCGCAGCCCTTCGATCATGCGGCCGATGCGCCGTGACCAAAGTGCATCACCGAGTCGGCGGCGCTCATGTTCGCCGATGTAGGTGTCGTACGACAAGCCCCAACGCACCGGGGCTTGTGATAGCTCCAGGTGCGGGGCGAGGCGGCCGCCGTCATAAACGGCGGAGCCCAACCCGGTACCCAGTGTCAGCACCACCTCGAGCCCTTGGCCTGCGACCACGCCCGCGCCGTGCACCTCGGCGTCGTTCAAAACGATCGTCGGGCAGCCGAGGGCTTCGGTGAGCGCGGTTTTAGCGTCGAAACCCTCCCACTCCAAAACCAATTCGGGTAGCACGCGGGTGCGCGGTCCGGAGCGGGTGACGTAGTGGGGAGTGGTGACGACCACGCCGTGGCGGATCATGCCGGGCAGCCCGACGGTGGCCCGATCAGCGGTCGGCAAACTCGCGGCTAGGTCCACCAAAGTCTTGACAAATAGAGCCGTCGGCAAGGGGTAAGGGGTCGGCACCCGGATGGGGTGGGCCCGCATGGTGCCGGATTCATCAAGGACGGAGCCCTTGATACCCCCACCTCCACAGTCAATTGCCAATGTGGTGGTCACGAGGCCTAAGTGTGCCCGACACCTGCCGAGGTGCGGTACCGCACCCGATACTCTTACCCCGCTGCGCCTTGGGCGTCAGCTTGGAGGCGTCGCCTAGTCCGGTCTATGGCGCCGCACTGCTAATGCGGTTTGGGTTTTAACACCCATCGGGAGTTCAAATCTCCCCGCCTCCGCCAGTTTTGGCCGGCAGCAGCCCGCTTCGCGCGCGGGCTCACCATTTTCCCCGGGACAGCTCCCGAAGCGCCGTCTTCTCCAGCTCGGCGTCCGCCAGGAGTCGCTTCAACGTCGCGTTCTCCTTTTCCAGGTCCTTCAACCCCTTCGCGTCGTCGGCCTTCATCCCGCCGTACTTGTTGCGCCAGCGGTGGAACGAGGACTCCGATTCACCAGTGTCGTGCCAGTCGCATCGGCGCACCAAGCATCCCCGGCAAAGGCGGTGCGCACCTGCGCACCCTTGATGTTCTGCTGAAGCGATCCCTTCAGCACGAATGCGCCGAACTCATCTGGATAAGTGGTTCCAAGGTTCACCCACTTGCCCGTCCCACCGAGCTTCTTTGGCAGCATCCCCTGCATTGTCACGGTGCCCCGGGCACCGATCTCTCCCAGGCTGGTCGGGGCCGTGACCTTGCCAGCGATGGTCAGCGTCGATCCCCTCTGTCGAGCGGTAAGGCGCGACATGGACGTTGGGGCGCGACTGACGGTCAGTTGAAGTCCGGCGGGCAACGGTGCACTGACGCTGCCGTCACTGACGGTGCCACGCAGCTGGTACGTCCCTTCCCCATCGACATTCGGACAGACCTGCAGTGCGTCCGTGACATTCTCTGGCCCGTTGGAGTACGCGTATGCGGAGATGGTGTTGCTCGAGCCGCTCTTGGACGCGCTCAGATCCAGGCTTCCTGCGGCCGTAAAGGAGATCATGAGCGGCACCTGGAGGCAGCCAGGGCCATCGAAGACGGCATCCTGAACGGTCAAAGTCGCTGACACCGTCCCTGCCGTGGCCGACCCACTCAAGGTCAGACTGCCACAACTCACATAAACGTCGGCCAAGAAAAGGGGTTCATATCAACCGGAAACAGGGGGCATACCAGGCTCACTGTTGATTTCCTGCGCGGTTGGGGCCTGTGACAAAGGTAACGAAATTCGATGCTAAGCGGTCACCTCTCACCGCGCAATGAGCCGTAATGCGGACATACCCTGAATTAGGAGGCTCGGCTATTTCAGCGAGTTGAGTTTGGTGCCGTTCGGATTGAGGTGCGTGGTGCAAAGGTTTCGGTCGCGCGTGTTTGTTGTGTTGACCGCGACGGCAGTTGCGGTAATTGGCTTGGTTACTCCGGTTGGAGCAGGCCCGATCCCCATCCCGATCCCCAGCACTCCCGGATTGGTCACCTTCGCGACGATGGCCGGTGAGGTCGAGGCTTCGTCCATCGCGTCAACACCCGATGGCCTGCTGGCCGTGGCTGATCAGGCGAACGGGCAGGTCGTGCTGATTGATCCGGCGACCTATGAGATGGCCGGTTGGGACTCCCTCGGCTCAGGTGAGATGCCAGGCGATATCGCGGTGGCGCCGGACGGCAGCCTGTGGCTGCCGACGTGCGAGGGCCATCTGTGGCAGGTCTCGCGGTCTGGTTCAGCGATCCAGCCGGCCATCAAACGCGCTGACTTCGATGGCGCCGGGTGCACAGGAGGGTTTGCGGATGCGCCACCACTCGTTGCGGTCTCACCGGCTGACGGGAGCATCTGGGTTGCCAATCCGGCGAAGAGGAAAGTGTTCCGCTATGACCAGGGCACCGGGCAGATCGTCGAGGTAAAGGAGTTCAACTCCGCCGCTCCTTACGGTGGCTCGATATCAAGCATCGAGGTCGACGGGGCCGGCAACGCGTATGTGGGCTACTTCGAAGGGGCCCGCGTCTTCAACCCCGATGGTTCCCTCGGCACGACGCCCTTCACCGTGTCTCGCAACGGCAGCACGACCTTCCGGGTCACGGCTTTCGTCACCATGCCAAATGGCGACATTGCGCTGCTCGAGCAGGACGCTGCCAGCGGGTTGTGGTACTTCGGCACGGTAAACGAACTCGGCATCATGGTGCCCGAATCCATCTCGATCCCGCTCAACACCGCGCCGATCCAGTACTGGGGCGATCAGCAGCAATTCATTTCGCAGCTGACGGTCGGTCCGGACGGATCCCTCAACTTCGCGGTCGTCAACACGGTCTACGGGGCCTCCGCCGTACTCGTGCAGATCAACCCGGAGTCGGGAGCGGTGACGGAGTACCCGTTCGACCCAGCCGGCGCTACGGCCCCCTTGTACAGCCAACGTCAGGTGGCATTCACCCCTGCGGGTCTTGCCTGGATCACGAACACGAATTCCGGACGCCTGGCGGTCATGACTGCTGCTTCGACGGGGACCGGGCCGTGCACCGACACGGCAACCGTGCCGGTCGACGTGCCAGTGGATTGCACGGCTCTCGTGTCACCGAAGTCGACGATCAGCTCGGCCCAGTTCCAGGCCGTTGACGGGTCAGCGTTCCGCGGCAGCGACTGGGTGCCAGGACCCGAGGACATCGGCAAGTCGTGGATCGGCACCTTCACCTTCCGGACGCCAGGTGTGGATGTCCAGCAGCAGCGCACGACGGAGCCGTTCACCGTTGCCACGCAGACGATCACGTCGATCACGCCGCTGCTCGGACCGGATCAGGGTGGCACCGAGATCACCATCACCGGCACCAATTTCAAGACGGGCATGAATGTCTTCCTCACGGATGATCCCGCGCAGGAAATCGGGTTCGAGGCTGACCAGGTAAAAGTCGTCTCTGCCACGACGATCACGGCTGTCATGCCGGCGAAGCTCATTGGCTGGCCGGACAAGACCCCGCTCTGGGTCGGCTTCGGCTGGACCGATCCCGACAACCCGAACTACCTGGCGAAGTCACCCAAGCCGTTCTCCTACGGCGGGATGCTGCCGCCGACGCCGGTGATCACGCAGGTGATTCCCGATGAGATCACGGTCGGCACCTTCGGCCAGGTGGTGACCATCACTGGTTCGTACTTCACACACCTGATGACTGTCTCCTTCAACGGTGTGCCCGCGACATCGCAGACCTTCGTTTCTGCGAACGAGATCCAAGCGGTGGTACCGCCCGGGCTGCCGGTGGCTACCGGTGTCCTCGCGGTGGACCCTGGGTATTCCCTGCCGGTCGGGCAGGCGCCATTCACCGTCAACGGTCCGACCACCTTGACCAGTCTGAGTCCGGCCACCGGATCTGTCCTCGGCGGTGAAGCCGTGACCTTGACCGGGACCGGTTTCAACGAGAACACGGTGGTCACCGTCGGTGGCAAGCCGCTTCCGCTGGATTTATCCGCGCTGAATCCGAGTCAATCGGTTTCGGCAGCGACGCCCGTCGCGCCGGCCCAACAACTTATTATCAAGGTCCCGCAGCATGCGGCCGGCGCCGTTGATGTTTCTGTTCAGAACCCGGGCTTCCCGATCAGTACCCTGACCAGCGCCTTCACCTACATCTCCTCGATCATCACGGCAATCAGCCCGACCGCCGGCTCGAACACCGGTGGCGACACCCTAACGATCACCGGCACGGGCCTCGAGGATGTCCTGCAGGTCCTGTTCCGCCAAGCCGGCCAGCCGGATGCGCAGGCGACGAACGTTCGGGTGGACTCTGACACCCAGGTGCGAGGCACCGTCCCACCGAGCACCATGGTCGGCACGGCCAGCGTGGTCCTCGTCCTGACGGACGGGTCGACGCTCACCGCTCCGATGCCGTTCGCCTACACCGGTATCCCGCTTCCGACGCTGACGAGCCTGAGTCGCACGGGCGGCATGGTCGGCACGTCGACGAATTTCACGGTCATGGGCAGCGGCTTCATGCCGAATGCGCAATTCATGCTTGGAGCCGCCAAGGCCGCCTCAGCATTCGTGGCTTCCGGTGGAACCCAGGCGACGATGGTGTTCACCATCGCGGCACCGCCCGGCGTGCAGGACCTCACGGTGACTAACCCAGGCGGTGCGACGGTGACACTGGCCAATGCCTTCAACGCGCACGGCCCCGTGACCATCAGCGCGATCGACCCGACGACGGGGTCGACGGACGGCGGAACGACGGTGACGGTGACAGGAACAGGCTTCACCGCTGATATGGAACTCAACTTCGCCGGATTCACGGGACTGCCCTATAGCGTCACCTCGCCGTCGGAGCTCAGCTTCGTCACCAAGCAGCACGCCCAGGGCTTCGTCGACCTGACGATCCTCAACGGTGACCTCACGGACAACGCGACGCTGTCGAATGCGTACTCGTACCAAGCGCCGACCCCCGCGTCGTTGAGCCTGACGGGCATCTCGCCGATTTCTGGCCCTGCGGCAGGCGGCAACACCATCACCCTCATTGGCACGGGCGGCCCGGCCGGCGCCGGCGGCGTGCCGAACCTGTCAACGTGCTGGCCCGAGATCAGTTCCGGAGCAGCTATCAAGAAGACGGCCAGCAGTGCGTCGAGCGTCACCTTCACGATACCGGCGGGTGACCCGGGCGTGACGAGCGTGTGGATCGTGTGTCCTTTTGATCGCGGACCTACGACGAGCAATTCCCTGCGATACACGTATCTCGGCCCGCCCACTGTCACATCGGTGGCTCCGGTGGCCGGAGCACTCGCAGGTGGTCAGTCCGCGATCGTCAATGGCGCTGGTTTCGCTGCTGATGTTCAGGTGAGCTTCGGCGGCCGCCCTGCGTCAGTTACCCAAGTTGCCGATGGCGGGGCGCAAGCGAGCGTTGTGGTCCCCGCGGGTTCGGCGGTCGGGCCAGTCGACGTCATTGTTACGAACCCGGGGCAGGGGTCGGCGACCCTCGCTGCGGGTTACACCTACCAGCAGAGCCCGACATTCACCTCAGTGACACCGGCGCAAGGTCCGACGAGCGGCGGGACCCTCGTTGTCATCGCCGGCACCGGTTTCCAGTCCGGTGCCGGTGTGGTCGTGAAATCACCCGCTGATGTCGAACCGGCGACCAATGTGGCCATGCTAAGTAGTAGGTCGATCTCTGCCACCTTGCCGACCTTCAGCCCAGGTGTTGTCGACCTCGTTGTGCAAAACCCTGACGGCACTCAGGTAATCGGTTTGAATGCTTTTACTTACGACGACACGCCGACCCCGGTGGCTGCTCCGACTGTCACGTCGATCAGCCCGAACACGGGTGCGGCATCCGGTGGCACCGACGTGACGATAATCGGCACCGGGTTCGAGAACGCGCAGTGCCTTGTCGCCTTCGGTGGTGTTCGAGCGACGACGCAGGACTATGTCGCGACTACCCGCATGACGGCCACGACTCCGTCGGGAAGCGCAGGAACAGTTGATGTGACCGTGACCTGCCCGACGGCAGGTGTCGGCACCTTGAACAATGGCTTCACCTACGCGGGTGCGCCGATCCTGACAAGTGTCGAGCCGGGCTCGGGCTCGACTTCCGGTGGCACGAGCGTGACCCTCAGCGGTTCTGGCTTCGCGGCCAATGCCACGGTCCTCTTCGGCGCTAACGAAGCCGCCAGCGTGACGGTCAATAGTGCGTCATCGGTCACGGCGGTGACGGCAGCGGGCGCTGCCGGCCCGGTTGACGTGGTCCTGGCCAATCCAGGTCTGGGCACCGCATCGCTGGCGAACGCCTTCACGTTCATTGCGGACCCGTCGCCGAGTCCGTCGCCGAGTCCGTCGCCGAGTCCGTCGCCGAGTCCGACTGTTACGCCGACGCCGACGCCGTCGCCGAGTCCGACTGTTACGCCGACGCCGACGCCGTCGCCGAGTCCGACTGTTACACCGACACCGACACCGACACCGACGCCGAGTCCGACTGTTACACCGACACCGAGTCCGACTGTTACACCGACGCCGTCGCCGTCGCCGAGTCCGACTGTGACGCCGGCTCCGGCTCCGGCTCCGGCTCCGGCACCCCCGCCACCACCCCCGCCACCACCGCCCCCGCCGATCTCCACCCCGGTTGTAACTGCGGTAACCCCGTTTGTCGGACCGGTTGGTGGCGGTACGACGATCACGATTACCGGCAGCGGATTCGCGTCGGGTGCCTCGGTCTTAGTTGAGGGGGTGCCGGCGGTGGGAGTTAGCACCATGGCTTCAACGCAATTAACCGCGGTGACACCAGGTGGCCCACCGGGGGCTGCCGATGTCACGATCATCAATCCGGACGGCGGACGCTTCGTATTCGGTAACGGATTTACCTATGAATCGGCGCCAGTTATCAATACTTTGGATGTGCGCACCGGCCCAGTGGTTGGCGGCACGACGGTGACTATTACCGGCAGTGGATTTGCCGCCGACGCGGTAGTGCAATTTGGCAGCGCCCCGGCGCAAGATGTAGAGGTCATTGATGGATCGCATATCGCGGCGGTGACTCCAACCGGCAAGCTCGGCTGGAACACGGTGACAGTTACCAACCCAGGTGTTGATTCCTCCGAACTTGACGAGGGGTTCGACTTCGAGTGGATCCAGCAGGAGCCAGTGCGTGCGGTGAAGTTGCCAAAGGCACTAAAAGCCAACGAGTGGACTGCGTTGGTACGGCTACCGATATTCACCAATGCGGGTGAGCGGGTGAAGGTATCGGTGAAATGTGTACCAGTGGCCTCGTGCGCAGTTCGAACACATGACAGAAATCTCGAGGTCAAGGCTGACAATTCAAGAACGGTCAAGGTAGCTCTAACAGCTCCCGCGCAATACCAAAAAGGGTATGGAGCATTCCAACTCGAGAAAACCTATGGGACTAAGCAGATTCGGAGATTGTCATGATGCGCCTGTCTTGGGTAACTTCCCTTGGAGTCGCTGGTGTAGGGATAGTTCTGATACTTCCGGCGCAGGCACCTGCGGTAGCCCTGGCCGAACGCGGTGATGTCATCTCGACGCCCAGTTCGGCGTCGATTGCGCCCCCCAGCCTGGCTGAGTCGCGCTTGCGCAACCAAGGTGACGGGCTTGTTGTCGATATCGCCGCCCGCATGGACTCTCGCAATGTGGATGGGGTGAGGCTAGATACTGCAGAGGTTCAGGTCGCGGTGGTCTCGCCGAACACGGGCGCGTTAGTCGTTGGGCCGGTGCGGAAACTGGCGGTCACGGAATCAGAGCTCACGACGACCATGGCTCTCACGAAAGCGCAGGCTGACGCCGTCGAAGTGTGGCGTATGTCCCTTGGCTGGTCTGCCGCCGCGAATGCGGTGACCGTGGGCATGCGGCAGGAGGCAGACCTCGATGCAGTGCACCCGGGAATTGATGCGCAGGCAATCGATGCGCGCATTGCGCACTGGGGCGGAGCCGCGCCAACTCCGCCGGTCCAGACGCGGGGCACGGGTCGGCCCGTGACCTACGTGAACGCCACGCCGAATCCACTGGTGCTGTTGGGCGGGCCGGTGAACTGCATGTATGACGCCAACTACCCGCTGGAGACTGGGAGTAACACCAATTCCGACTTCCTTGCGCAGGTGAACGGTGCCTTACTGCCACCGGGTGTCACGCTAACTACCGCCACCTCGAACTCCGGCAACACTGGTGACAGCAAGTACGCGACAACTTCTGGCCTTGTCTTCGCCGCATACTCAGCCGCGATGACGAGCACGTATCAGTGGTTCTCTGGCACGAGCGCCAAGTCCACATTGCCGAAACTGCCCTCGAAGTCATCCTTGCCACCGGGGGTCACCGGCACACAAGCGCAGTTGATTCAGTCACTAATCGCCCAGGCGACGCAGGACTCACTCAGTGACGGCGGAACCTTCGACTACATCTACGACACTGCTTCACTTGCCGCCGGTGGGGCTATCGCCTGGGCCGGAGCCGCCGAGGCATTCGACCTGCCGGGTATTGATCAGGTGCTGGCGATCATCGGGGTGATCATCGATGACCTGACGAACAGTTGCAGCGACGTCAAGGGCGCCTTCCTGGCGGGCGCTACCGACGCGACCCATCCGTGGCGGCAGTTCACCGGGCTCTACGCCTGGAACGGCGGAGCCCCGTTCCTGCTGACGAGCAGCAAGAAGGTGCAGTACCGCCCTTACGCGAACGGCATGATCGTAAATGTCTTTGCGACTCCGCTGCCCATCATCCCCGACCTGAGTTCTGTGTCTGCCGACCAACTGGACCTGAATATCCTGCCGGTGTCCGACAAGTCCCTGCCTGCGGCGATGTTCACGTTCACGGAGCCTGACTACAACGCTGACTATCCGGCAGACATCTCGATCAGCGGCAGGACAGTGACCTGCGCCCTTGATGGCAGGGATGCGTCGAGTCAGACGCAGGCGATGAACGCCATCACTGCAAATGGCACCTCATGGTTCCTGACGGCATTCCCCACACCTGTCTGGCAGAAGCTCGACAACTCCGCCATGGGTACGCAGGTGATGCCGACTTCGCCTGCCGGTGCCAGTGCCTATGCCGATGGCATGGGCTACGCGGCGCCGGGCACTCCGGGCATCGTGACCGTCTACACCAGCGCTGACGGGCAGAACTGGAGTGACCCGCTCACGGCTGCAGCGAACAGCGCGAGTGTCACAATTCCGGCCTCAACAACCGCGCGTCTGGTGCAGTGCACCGTGCAGTCGGTCGAGAGCTGGAAGAACCCGATCACAATCAACGGACGAAGGGTCATCATGGGCACCCGCGTGATGAGTGACATGGTGCTCGGCCCGGACTCGAACTCCTGACGTTTGCGTTAGCCGACCGTCAGGATCCCGCGATTAAGTCGGGCGCTCACCGGTGCCAACGCACGCCCAGCCGGACCACTAATGAATGCACCATCGAGTGCAAACTGCGATCCATGTGCGGGGCACAGCCATTCACTCCCGGTATCGCGAGCGGTAACCCCGGCATGGGGGCAGCGCAGGTTCAAGGCGGTGTAGGTGGCGGCGCCGGTGCGCACCACCGCGGTGGGAACGCCTTTTACGGTGCCGAGGTTCACCACGCCATTTATGTTTTCAAGGCCCGGGATTTGCGCGACGGTGACTTCGACCTGACCGTTCTTCTTGCGCTTGATGCCGGTGGCAGCATCGGCTGAGTCGGCGAGCAGGGCGGCACCTAGGCCGGCACCCAAGAGGGCGCAGGCCCCGGTCAGGAACTGGCGGCGGTTTGGCTCCATGGTGGATTCTTACACACCGGCGATCAGCAAAGGGGTCATGTTAGATTGCCGCTATGACAACTGTAGCCGAAGGCAGCATTACCACGAACCTAAGTGTTGACGACGCGAAAGCGTTGGTGCACTCCAACTTGATGGCAGCCGGACTCACGGTTGATTCCGATAGCGGCGATGCAATTGCCGGTACCGGTGGCAAGTTACTCAAGTACCGCCTCCTTGGCATTTGGCTGACTTCGACGGACCAACTGCCGATCAGCATCGATATTGAATTCACTCAAGGTGACGCCGGCACCCTCGTAACAGCAGAGGTCGCCGATCGCCAAGGTGTTGGGATCCCGGTCGGGCAAGCACTGGATCCGAACAAATATCAGGCGGCCGGCCAAGAAGCGATCGCAGCGGCATTCAAGGGGTTGACCAGCTAGTCAACTTGTCAGGGCGCGGTCCTTGAAGTGTTAAAGCATTTGCGTGATGTAGATAGCGGCGACGAGTAGCAAGATGCCGCCGGCTCGGTACCAGGTGCGCATACTCGGGCGCAGATACCAGCGGGTGTCACCTTCGGCTGGTTCGCGCCCGAACATGCCAAGGGCCGCGAGCGCCAGGCCGGGCAACATCAAGAAGACGAAAGAGAATCTAGCGAGATCGGCATTTGCGCCAAGAATCAAAGTCAACAATGTGGTAAGCCCGAGTGACACCAGCAAGATAAGTACCAGCTTTGGGATCCCCACCGGCACTGCGTGATAGAGCCTTGGGCTATTGGGCATCCTCGAAGCGAAAACCTCACATAGCTGGGCGGCGAGAAAAATCAGCGCACCCACCCACAACTGCCAGACGTTGCCGATGAAGGCAACGGCGATGAACATGAAGACACCGGTGCGGATGATCGAAACAATGCAGCGTTGAATTGTCCCGGGTTTTGGGATCTCGACCGGGGCGATCTCGGTGATTCGTGCTGGGTAGGCGCGCGCGGCGAATTCTTCCAGGCTAACCCGCAAGAGCAACCCAAGTAGGGCGACCAAGGCGATGAGGTCTGCGTATTGCGTGATCGGCATTTCATAGCCCGATAAACCGGAGAGCGCCGAGACCATGCTCTGCACCGTGAAAGCACCGAGCAGCGGGATGATCACGAAATCGGTGAGCCGCTCCCAAAGATCAAACTCGTGGCCGGCCCGCCGCAATGGCCTGGTGGCTCCGGCAATGAGTGCGGGGCCAAAGCCGATTACCGCTAGGCCTAACAGAGTGCGAACGCTGTCGACGCTGGTAATCCCACCGGAAACCGCAATACCGATGGTGAATGCAATGAAGGCTGCGAGCCCGGCGAAGGCATCGAGGGTGCCAATAAAGGTAATGACTGCGAGCAGTACGACACTCGGGGCCAGCGCCAAGCCGTTGACTTCGAAGACGCCGAGCACGCCCATGACAGCCGCAATGATCGGTAGCAGCAGTGCGGCCGAGCCGAACATCGCCCGGAGGTACGTGCCATCGGCGATGAACCGGGCACTGAGTGGTGAAAAGCGCGCGAGCGCCAAGATGCCACTTCGAGTACTTCGATCGACATGCGGTGTGAGCGGAATGCGCCAGGTTTTGGATCGATCGCCGATGCCCTGCGCACCAACAACCGCAGCCACCCCGGCGAACGAAACATCAACACCGGCCAGTGAGGTGCTGGCCCGCTCGGTGGCATAGTGCGCAGCATCTTGACGATCGGCAGCCTCGGCCCGGCGAATGGCACTACTCGAAGGCGAACCGCCACCGCCGGTTGACGAGGAACCACCGGCACCGGCCATTGCGCCGGCTGAAACGCCAACCACCGCTATCACCGCCACGGCTGCAACCGTGGCGCCGACCACGACTTTTGGTTCATCCAACGCCTCGTACTTCGGCAGGTCAATCGTCGACCGCTGTTGGATCACCGGGGCGGCTACCGCGCTGGCCGTTGCTGCTGGGGCTTGGCTCGGGGGCGCGGCGACCGCCGTGGGGGTATCTGCGGGCGGTGTCGGACTAGGTGTCGGACTAGGTGTCGGAGCGCCCACCGCCGTCAAGTCCCGTGTTGCGCTCACCGCTTCATTGGGCTGGCCCACTTGGTACCCGCGCACACTGATGCTGACCGGGCCTTCTTGGGTGGCAGTGATTGTGGTCTGGCTGATATTGCTCTTGATGGCGCTGAAGGGGCCACGGATGGTGGCGGTACTGCCGCTGGAACCGCCAGGGATGGATGCGGTACCGCCGGTGACGGTAACCACGACCTCCACCTGGACCGACTCGTCGGCCGCAGCGCCCCCACCGCCGACGAAACTAATCGGCACATTGACGGCTTGACCGAGGATGAGGGCCACCTCACTTATCACAACGGTCGGCGCATCGCCGCCAGTGTTGTTGCCACCGGTGTTGTTGTTGCCGCCGCTGGCGGGTGAGCTGCCCGACGCACCGGGCTCAGGAGCCACCGGTGTTGGCCCCGCCGGCTGCGCGGTTTGGGTGACGACCGGCGGTCCTTCGGGCGGGTTGCCGGAGACGCCGGGTACCGGCGCCGCGGGGCTATCCACTTGGCAGGGCTGGCCGGTGTTGCCGCACGGCGGCGGCTCGGTTGGGGTGTCGGCGGCCATCGCCATGCCACCGGCGAGCAGCAAGATCCAGCAAGCGATGGGAGGCACGATCAGCAGGGGTGCGATGAGCTGGGCGCCCCGGCGCCGGTGCTTGGCCTTCTGGAAGCCCACGAGCGCAGGTTACTACTAGCAGGTACTGGGTCCGCAATCCAAGATCGCGGGAAAGGCTATACTTCCGAGGTTACGACGCGCCCGTAGCTCAACGGATAGAGCATCTGACTACGGATCAGAAGGTTAGGAGTTCGAATCTCTTCGGGCGCACCGCCGAATCTCCTCAGACATACTAAAGAGTTGTCATAAAAGCACTGGCCCACAACCAACAGCGGTCAGGGGCCAGCGACAGGCTTTAACAACCCCACCTAGTGGCGGGTGATAGTTCTACTCTTCGCTGCCCTCAAAGCATCCACATAGCATCCCGGGCGAGTTGGACGAGGGGTTTTGGGTGCCGCCTATACCGGCCACACCGGGCCGCACCCACCCAACACCAAGTGCGAGCCGATCAGTTGGCGCTGAACTTGCTGGCGCAGCAATATCAATATTCGGCATTTCAAGCTCCATTGGGTCAGCGGGCCAGTACCCAAGCGAGCACCTGTAAATAATGGTAAAACACGGCTGCCCTAAAACCAAGGGTTTAGTAAAAAGATCCCAAGTGCGAAGATGCGCGCAGGGGTAACGGGGCTACCTGTGCGAAGTAGGTTCGGCTGCTAGCACCCGAGGTGTTCGAGTTCGGGTGAAGCCTCCGCTTCGGCGTTTGTCGGATTGCACTCTCTCAGCCACCTGCGTGCGGTGCGGTGCAACATGGTGAGACGGAATCCACTTCAAACGTGTGTACTATTGCGGAAAATTGAACATGAGCCAGCCCTATAGGGCGCACAAGAGAAAACCCGCATCCTGTGCGAGGCTAGCGTCGGCAGATTGGGATTAACCGATCGTTCACCTGTGGTGTGCCGGCGTCGCGTTTAAGTTGCTGGCAAATGCAAGCCTTGGAGGGAAAGTGAAAATACGCACGGTGGTTGTGGGTTCGCTGCTCGCCTTGGTCGCCGTAGCCGGCTACCCGAGCGCTGCCACTGCGGCGGCGCCCAAGACAACGATCAAGATTTTCGTCTCCGGATGCGAGGGCTGCACCATCGGGTGGCAGCGGGCGCTCGCGTCGGACACAACGGTTGCACCCGGTAAACCGAATTTTCTGGCTGGGGAGCAAAGTAAAGTGTCGGGCGGCCAGGTGACCTTCACCATCCCAACGAAATTGACCCAAGGCGTAAGTTTCACGATCACCGCGCCGTGGGAAGGCGATTTGGACTACGTGACCAACATCGTTCTTGGCTCCGACTCGCTCACTGGATTAAGTGCGGCCCCCGCGGGTACGAAAGTTTCGACATCCCAAGCCAAGCAGCGCCAAGAGGGCTCGCCCTGCTGGCAGGGCACCACCAAGGCCAAGGCAGTTATCAATGTGTCGGTTGCCAAGATCAGTGCGGCCGGCGTCGACGGCAAAGCTAAGGCCCCGCTCGCTTGGGCGTCACCTACCGTGGCCACGATCCTTCCCGGTGCCAATGGTGGGGATTCATCTCCCGTGTCCCTGACCAATGGGACCACCGGGAACCAGGAAGCTTTTTACTGCTGACTGCACGTGCATCTGAACTGCTAACTCGCCGGTTCCCGGCAGTTGGCAGAGCATACTTATTGCATGACGCGCCCAACCCTGAATAACTGGATGGCACCTGAACACGCCTTTTGGTCCTTTCGGCATGTGCGTGAACTGATCCCGACGGCGCAGGTTGACCCAGCCGCCGTGGTGCGCACCTTGTATCAGGACATAAACCCCGCACTCGGTGATTTGGTCGTCGACTTCCATGACAGGCGGCAACCTGTTGGTGAATTCCTCAACTCGACAGATACTGATTCGTTCACGGTGGTGCAAGACGAGAATTTGGTTTTCGAATGGTTGGCACCGGGCGTAGTCGATGTCGAGCCGCATTTGATATTCAGTGTGACTAAATCTGTCACCGGCATGTTGGTCGGTGCCCTTGTGCAAGAGGGCTTGATTGATGTTGAAGCGCTGGTTACGGACTATGTGCCCCAGGTCTCCGATAGTGGATTTGGTGGTGCCACTGTTCGTAATTTGCTCGATATGGCGGTGAGCTACCAATTCGAGGAGGACTACTCACCCGGACCAGACATCGTTGCCTACCGCAACTCGGTTGGCTGGTATCCGGCGCCCCTCGGGGCTCCGGATCTACACGACTTCATCGCATCCCGCAAGAAGGATGGCGAACATGGCCAGGCATTTCGCTATCTGTCGCCGACCACGGATCTTGTTGGCTGGGTAATCGAGGCGGCTAGCGGTATGCCGTTTGCGACGGCCCTGTCGAAGTACATCTGGTCCGAAATCGGCACCGAAGCCCCCGCGCACATCACAGTTGATCGCCAAGGATCACCGCGCGCTGCGGGAGGGCTATCGGTAATCCCGCGCGATATGGCGCGCTTCGGCATGATGATGCGTGATGGTGGGATGGGTGTTATCGACCCGGCGTTCCTAGCGGATGCCTACGACAACGGCAACATGGCGCAGTGGGCAGCGGGTGACTTCAAAGACTTCTTCCCCAAAGGCGTCTACCGATCATTTTGCTACAAACCAGGTGAAGACCCAGATGTGATCATGGGCATTGGGATACATGGTCAATTTCTTTATGTTGATCGGCCGCGCGGGGTAGTTGTGGCGAAGCAGTCATCCTGGCCGATGCCAGATGACGAAGACATGCACTTGGATTCGTACCGCGCCTGCCGCGAGGTTGCGCGGGCGCTTCGTTGAGTTGACCGCGTACTGAGCTAGGGCCGATTGCGATAGATGACCGGGGGCGTATCACGAAATCTTGAGTTGGCCCACAACTGGTTGCCGTCTTGGGTGGTGAACCCGGTGAGCGTCGGGCGCACCCCATCAAATAATGATGTGGATGGCGACTCCATGAGCAGGGCCCACTCGCGCTTGAGGAAGTGCTCCTGCAATTGACCTTCGACATAGCGGTTATGAGTGCCAACCGCCATGAAGCGCACCTTGGACTCAATCAAATCGGTGCCGGGCACGATCACTTCCAACTCCATGCCCTGCAGGTCAACATGGAGGAGATCGGTTGACTCTTCACCAAGTAGGAGCGCCTCCAGGGTCACAGTGGGGACGTCAAAGTGCTCAAGATGGGCGCCGCGGTAGTCCATCTCCGGTGTCACTGCTTCATTGACAGCGCCACCCATGTCACCGTCATCAAGTACCGGGAAGCGCAAGGTGGTAAGTGATGTCCAGCCGGCGGCCTGCACTACCCGCAGTTCGGCGGTGCTTGCCGCTAGTGCTGCGGCTATCTGGGTCGGGGTTCCGCTAATTAGCTCAGCATCCACATTGTTATCGGCAGCGTGTTGCATGCACCAGGTGGCGCGCAGCGGGTCGGCTTCGACAGCGATCCCCGATGCTCTCTTGCCTTGCCTTCGCGCCACCACGATTCCCATGACAGCCCAAGGTGCCCAACCGGCACCAACCTCAACAACCCGGTAGGTCTCCTTGTCATTGAAAAGCGAAAGCGCCAAGCCGACGTACTCCTCGGCTTCGGACCGATAACCATCACTGGGTACCGGGATGCGGGCCCGCGTAGTGCCGGCGAAACGAATGGGCGCCCACGGCAACATGGCGATGCGGGTGCGGATCCCGGCCCAGTCAACGCAAAAGACACCCTCGTTGTCGGGAAGACCGGCATTACCTGGCAGTACAGGTGCGCGCAGCGTCTCGAGAATCTCCGGCACTTGGGCCGGGTAGACCGGCAGGTGCAGCCCATTGCCGTACATCACGGGTACCGACATCTCTGGGGCAGCGGTGGCGACCTGATCGGGTGCCGACGCCTTGGCCCACGGCCTGCGCATGGGCAAAACCGTACACTTGCCCCATATGGCTATCCGAAATCTCATCAGTGTCGAGAATGCGACGAAGTCATATGGTGAGCGGCCCCTCCTGGACGGGGTATCTCTAGGGGTTGGCGCCGGCGAGCGGATCGCGGTCGTAGGCCGCAATGGCGCCGGCAAGACCACCCTCCTTCATGCCCTCGCCGGGCTGGAGCCGTTGAACTCCGGCCGGGTCACGATCGGCTCGGATGTTGCCCTCGGGTTGGTCTCCCAAGCCGAGGTAGTCGATCCGGACCAAACCGTGGGCCACTACATCGTGCCCGGCCAGGACGTGCACGAGTGGGCAACGAGCGCCCGAATCCGCGAAGTTCTCACCGGACTGCTCGGCGGGTTCGATGAGTCGCTCCTGCTGCGCACCTTCGCGCGGCTATCTGGTGGTGAGCGCCGACGGGTGCAATTGGCGCGGGCCTTGATCGCCGATCTTGATGTGTTGCTACTTGATGAGCCGACCAACCACCTCGACGTTGAAGTAGTCGCATGGCTTGCTGAGTATCTAAAAGGTCAGACGAAGCTCGCAGTGGTGATCGTCACCCATGATCGCTGGTTCCTCGATGCGCTATGTGATCGCACCTGGGAGGTGGTTGGGGGCGCGGTAGAGGAGTATGAAGGTGGCTACTCGGCATTCGTGCTCGCCAAGGCTGAACGCTTCCGGCAAGCATCTGCCAGTGAGGCGCGGCGGCAGAATCTCATGCGCAAAGAACTTGCTTGGCTGCGTCGCGGGGCGCCGGCACGAACCACTAAGCCGAAGTTTCGCATCGAAGCCGCAAATGAACTCATCAGCAATGAGCCGCCCCCGCGCGACAGCGTTGAACTCTTGTCCTTTGCCGGATCGAGGCTCGGCAAAACGGTTTACGAGCTCAACGACGCCTCGCTCACAGTTGGGCAGGGCAATGCTGATGGTCCCATTGAGCTACTTGTTCACTGCACCTGGAATATCGGCCCGGGGGATCGCATCGGCATCATCGGGTCCAATGGTGCCGGCAAGACGTCATTGATTCGCATGTTAATAGGTGAGGTGACCCCGTCTGAGGGTTCACTGAAGACCGGGGTCACGGTCAAGGTGGCCTACCTATCGCAGCACCTCGAAGAGTTGAATCCCAAATGGCGAGTTCTCGAAGCCGTCGAGCACATCGCCTCCCGGGTTGATCTCGGTAAGGGCCGGGAGTTATCCGCATCGCAACTTTGTGAGAGCCTCGGCTTTAACTCCGATGCCCAGTGGACCCAAGTCGGTGATCTATCAGGTGGTGAGCGCCGCCGCCTGCAATTGACGCGGCTGTTGATGAACGGGCCGAACGTCCTGATCCTTGATGAACCAACCAATGATTTCGATGTTGAAACTTTGACGGCATTGGAGGACTTGCTAGATGGCTTTGCCGGCACCCTATTGGTGATTTCACATGATCGATACTTCCTCGAACGGGTATGTGACGACTTCGTCGCCCTTTATGGCGATAGCAGTCTTTCGTCCTTAACGGGAGGCATTGATGAGTATCTAGAGCAGCGTCGTGCGCGCGGGGCGATGCCTAAATCGGCCGCGGCCAAGCCGGGCTCGTCAGCCGCTGATGACCGAGTTACGGCTAAGGCGATCACCCGAACTGAGCGCCAGATCGAGAAGTTGGATAAGCGTGAGCATGAGATTCATGGTCAGTTGGTCGAGCAGGCCACCAACTTCGAACTGGTGGCACAACTGAACCTCGAACTCCTCGAACTGCAATCGGCCAGGGTCGAGTTGGAGAACCGCTGGCTCGAGCTCACCGCCAACAGGTGAGATTTGCCGCGAGCCAATAGATTTAGCCCATGCCAAGCTCACACCAAGTTGTAGTAGTCGGCGCAGGGTTCGCCGGGCTGACCTGCGCGCGAGAACTGGCAAAGAACCCGGGCGTGCACGTCACGGTAATTGACCGAAATCCGTATCAGACCTTTTCGCCATTGCTTTATCAGGTGGCAACCGGTGGCTTGCCCGAGGACGACATCGCCTACCCGGTGCGGGCGGCTATCCCCGGGGTTGACTTTCATCGCGGTGAAGTTGTGCGGATTGACCCACTCGCGAAGAACCTCCGGCTCGCCGATGCCACGGTTATCCAGTGGGATGAGCTGGTCTTGGCAACAGGTAGCACCGGAGCCACGTTTGGTGTTGCGGGTGTCGCCGAAAATGCCTTGCAGATGAAGACAATCCAAGAGGCCCGGGATATCCGGCGCCGGCTGCTCTTGACCTACGAAGAAGTTGACATCGGCCAAAAACCAAAGGAAGCGCTGCGGGTAGTCGTGGTTGGCGGTGGGCCCACCGGGGTTGAGGTCACCGGCGCGGTCGCCGAGTTGCAGCGCAGCATGAAGCACGAGTTCCCCCGCGTTGCGGAGTTTGGCCACGTTACCCTCGTTGAGGCCGGATCAAGATTGCTGCCGTCATTCACCGAAAAATCAAGTGCCCATGCCAAATCAGAATTGGAAGAACTAGGGGCCGTGGTGCTTGTCGATGCGGCGGTGGACCGGATGTATGAGTCCGATGTCCACTTGAAATCAGGTGAGGTCTTGCCGGCCGGCACCATGATCTGGGCGGCCGGGGTCGCGGCCCCTGATACTTGGACATCACTTGGTGTTGCCGATCGCGCTAACCGGTTGCGCGTGCAACCAACCCTGGAATTGTCCGAAGGGCTATGGGTGATTGGTGACACCGCGAGCCTTGATGGCGTCGATGGCCGCCCGCTGCCAATGGTCGCCCCGGTCGCATTGCAAATGGGACGCCACGTGGCCAAGCAGATCAGCGCCCGCCTTGTGGGGCAGCCACTAACGGACTTCGTCTATAAGGACAAAGGACAAATGGCAACCATTGGGCGCCGTCGGGCGGTTGTCGAAATGCCAGGTGGCATGCGCCTTCATGGCACACCTGCTTGGCTCACTTGGTTGGGCCTGCATGTTGTCTACCTTGCCGGCGGACGTAACCGCGTAAGTGTGGTTGCTGACTGGATGTGGAACTACGTGGTCTGGGGAATCGGCCCACGTCGCACCGTTATTGATTAGAAGATGTTGATTAGTAGCCTGAAATTGTCTCCCGGTTTGCGCCGGATCCGCGAAGCCCGGGACGAGGGCACTAGTTGGTCTGCTTCGCCGCGCACCCAGCGCCTGAGGATGAATTTGTGCCGTGGGGTTTTCCGGTTAGCAACGCTAGAACGAACTCCAGCGGCCCTTGGGTGAATTTCTTCATCCAAAGCCACGCGAAGATCGATAGGGCGGCCCACGACGCGATGCTGGTGAGGACGACGGGCAGCGCACCCCACTGGCCGAAGAAGCCGAGGCCGTAGCCGGCGAAGACTAGGGACAGCAGTGCGGATTCACCGATGTAGACCGTCAGTGACATGCGCCCGGCAGGTGCCATGACCGAAAGGAAATTCGGTCTTCGCGCGATGATCAACGCGATGCTGCCGATGTAGCCAGCGGTTAAAAGCGGTGCGGTGATGAACCCGAGAGCCAAGCCTGCCGCGCCAGCAAGTGGAAGCAGGTCACTGCTAGCAATTTCGCTCACCTGCAATCCCGCAGCGATCACTTGCAACGGCAGCCCGATGCCCCAACCCCACCTAGCCATGCGACGCCAAAACTCGATGTTTGCTGCCGGGTCGGCCAGCAGGTGGTGACGTGATGCTCGAAGCCCGAGAGTAAAGGCCGCGAAGGCCATCGGACCCTGCAGAAGAAACACGGCGGGCACAATCACGGGCAGCGCCTCGAGGCGCGCGAGAGCCACCTGCGTGAAGGTGCCGGTTGCCATCACTTTCTCAAGGCCACCGAAACTGGAACCTTCCGCCGGGAACGCCGCTGTAAGCGCGGTGATCGAAAGGATAAGGAAGACGGCGACCGCGATCGCGGCGATCGTCCACCGGCGTAGCACCTTGTCGGAGGTTCGGGAGACGAAGAACAGGAGCAATCCCAGGATCGAGTAGGTGATGAGGATGTCACCGACGAAGAAGAACACGGCGTGCGCGAGCCCGAAGAGGAACAGCGCAATTAGGCGTCGAAGATAGCGGCGACGGTTCGGTGCGGAGTTGTCGCGCAAAATGAACGATGCGCTGTAGCCGAATAAGAAGGAGAAGAGCAGGTAGAACTTGCCCTGGGCGAAAGTGACCACGAGCAGGGCGGTAATCAGATTCGCGGTGCCCTCGACCGATGCCTGGGTGAGCCCTTCAAGGCTAATCCCGAGGTAGGCGGCGTTGACGACCACGATGCCCAGCAGGGCAATGCCTCGAAGGCGGTCGGGCAGGGCTTCACGTGGAGGTGCTTGATTCATAGCACCATAGTGGACGGTAAATGGAGACATGTGTCAACTTTTCAACGTGGTTGGCTGCAGCGTCCCGTGACTAATGTGGCACGTGGCGTTGCCGCGCTCAAGAACTTGATCAGAGGAGTTCTTGGTGACCACCATTGGAGTCATATTCAATTTCCTTGAAGAGTGACAGCGAGTTGATCATCGGGAAATCATTGAAGGAGAACAAAAAAGCTGGGTTAGCTGGGTCGTCATTAACATGCTCGTGCCACGACCATGACGGAACGACGAAGATGTCGTGCTCCTTCCAGTCGTAGCGTCTGCCATCGATGATTGAGTGCCCGAAGCCTTCAGCCACGTGATAGACGACGGATCCCGTGTGTCGGTGGGCCTTCTATTTACAGGGGTTATGTCGACGACTAGTCTGAAGTGGTGTGGCGAAACGGAGCTTTGGACAACGGGTCGATCTGGTCTGGCCTAGTGCGCCTGTTCACCTACCCCTGCACGTTGCTTCTTGTGGCAATGAGTGTGCTGGCATTGGCACCGGCGGCCGCGGGCGACCCTAAGGCGAAAGCGCCGGTGACATGGTCTTGGAACGGTAAAGATGCCTGGCTACCTAGCGGGAAGGCTCCGAGCTGCCGGAATTTTCGCCTGCAGGCTCCCGCTCAGGTCGCTGCCCTAGATGGCTGGTTACCACCAGGGCGGCTCAATGAGACGGCCAAGTACTACAAAGCGCATGGCGCGCTGCGGTTTACTGACCAGAGTGCGAATGGCACAGTCAGTGCCGCCGTAGATGGCTACTTCGTTCGTGGGGCTGCATACCGGGAGAACCGTGATGGGCAAATGAACGGGCCGGGGTCGACCGTTCAGTACCTAGTCGACATTCAGCACCCCTGCGGGTTCTTGGTGCGCTATGACCATCTGCGAACCCTCAGCCCAGCACTCCAACGGATCTTCGATCGCAGCATTCCGGTGGGCGAGGACTCAAGAACCATCAACGTAAAGCCCGTGAAGATTTCTAAGGGTCAGGTGCTTGCGACCGCAGTAAGTGTCCCTGAACAGCCGTCACCGCGCCAGTTCGACTTCGGGGTTTACGACCTGCGGAGCAAGCAGCAGTCTTTGCACAGCGCCGGGTGGCTCGCGGAGCATGGGAGTGGCGCCGAGTTGGCAGACTTCGCGATCTGCTGGCCGCGTTTGATGGGATCGACGGGTGCCCAGATTGAAGCCTTGCCTAACATTGCTCCGCAGGACGGAACCGACATCTGCTGAGGGCAGCGCGAGTTAGTGCTCGGGCTAGTCGGCGGAGATCTGCGCGCGAAATGAGCTAGCCGGGTAAGTCCCGAGGATGCGCACCCAGTCGGTGTAGAACGCAAGCTCCTCCAAGGCCAATCGAAGTGGTCGATCACCGGGATGGCCTTCGACATCGGCATAGAACTGCGTCGCGGAGAAACTCCCACCGAGTTGATAACTTTCCAGCTTGGTCATGTTGACGCCGTTGGTGGCAAATCCGCCCATTGCTTTGTAGAGAGCGGCTGGCACGTTGCGCACCCGGAAGACGAAACTCGTGATGACTGGACCAGCTCCTGGGGCAGGAACGGTTTTCTGGCGCGCGAGTGTGAGAAACCGGGTGGTGTTGTTGTGCTCATCTTCGACGTCGGTTGCCAAGATGCTCAACCCGTAGAGGTCAGCGGCCAGTCGCGGTGCAAGCGCAGCGACCTTCGGGTCACCGGCCTCGGCCACCTCGCGTGCGGCGCCGGCTGTGTCATCGGCAACGATGGCGCGCCAGCCATGCTCGCGAATAAGTCGGCGACATTGACCGAGCGCATGGGCATGACTGCGGACAATGCTGATGTCCGCCAAGCTGGCACCGGGCACGGTCATGAGTTGGAAGTGAATCGGCATGAAGTACTCGCCGATGATGTGCAGGTCTGATTCGGGCAGGAGGTGATGGATGTCGGCGACCCGGCCAGCGATGGAGTTTTCGACGGGGATCATGGCAAGGTCAGCCCCGCCCTCGGCCATCACCGCAAAGACGTCCTCAAAGGTCGCGCAGGGCACCGCCTCGAGTTCGGAATAGACAACCCGGCAGGCAGCGTCGGAGTTAGACCCGGGCTCTCCTTGATAGGCAATTCGGGTAGCCGGCGTACTAGGCGCACCTGTTGGTGCGGTGGGAACTGCTGCCTGAGTCATATAGCCAAGCCTAGACAGCAGGTGCGAGCCGGCTGACGTGGCCATGTCTGCCTACCGCCGGTTGTCCCCGGCGCGCGCTACTCCTCTTCTTCTGCGGCTTCGTCGCCGTTTCCAGTGTCGTCGCCAGTGTCGTCGCCGCCGCCGTTGTCGTTGCCAGTGTCGTTGCCAGTGTCGTCGCCAGTGTCGTCGCCGCCGCCGTTGTCGTTGCCAGTGTCGTTGCCAGTGTCGTCGCCAGTGTCTTCGCCACCGCCGTTGTCGTTGCCAGTGTCGTCGCCAGTGTCGTCGCCAGTGTCGTCGCCAGTGTCGTTGCCAGTGTCGTCGCCAGTGTCGTTGCCAGTGTCGTCGCCATCGTCAGCTGGGCCCGCCTCGTTTAATTCCTTTAACCATGAAAGTTCCGCTTCATCGACTTCCTCGGGCGCTACCTCCTCCTCGGTCACCTCGAAATAACCCAGTTCGCCATCTTCACCTGGTTGGAAGTCGGCCTGGATCTCGGTTACGGCGCCGCTCTCGGATTCATCGGGGAGCGGGAACTCTCCGATGAGCCGATCGTCCGCGTCGAAGAAGCCGATTTCTGCAACCCCATTGTCAAAGGGCAGCACGCGCATGTTGACACCATCGGGTAAGGGGAAACTGGCGCTATTGAGTCCGTTGGCCACATTCACCTCGGCGCTGGTGGCATCCGCCACTTTCAGGTCGAGAGCGCCATCGCGGGCCACGTCAAAAACAATGGCGCCCTTGTCATCATCAATGGCACGGACGGTGACCCGCGGACTGGTTGGGTCATCGATGGACATTGTCACCGGAATCGGCGACGTTTCGTCGTCCTGCCGTGCAATCTCCGCCGCAAAAGGTCCCACCTGGTCTCGGTCGATAGTCATTGACATCCAGTTGCCCCGCAGCACAGGTGAGGAGCCAACGGTTGATCGGACGTTGACGCCGGCCGGCAGAACCACCCTGGCATCTCGAGTGTCGTAGACCTTGCCGTCGATGGTGAGGAGAACCCCCAAGCGTGCATCAGGATCAGGTGACGTGAGCAGCAGTTGCGAAGTCTTTCCGCCACCATTCTTGTCAGTGAAGGGAGCAGGAAAAGGGGTCTGCAGGCGGCTTTCCATGGGTGTTAATTCGATCGTGCCGATACCACCCTCCCAGCCGTTGGTCGGCGCCTGCGGATTGGTCGAGCCCGCGCCGTAGGACCACTGCTCTGACTGGGGATCGATCATGATGCGCTGCACGGTGCCCGGGTAGTTGTTGTCGTAGACATGGATCGCGATCAAGTCACCTTCATTTGTGACCGCAATTGGGGTTATCGAGTGCCCGCCATCAGGGGAATAGATGCCCATCGTGTAGCCGGCGCCGTTTTGGAGTCCGAGGGCGAGCTCGGCGGCAATTTGTGTCGGCTCCTGTTCATGGAACGCCTGGTACGCCCGTTGAACTGGTTCGAGGTACTGCGTCGCAAACCAGTATTCGATGATGCTGGAAACGGCGGGGTTCTCGAGTTCTAACTCGAAAGTGGTTTCCGCATCGGGGTCGAAGTCCGAAGGGGCGAGGTAGCCACCATGGATTAACTCGGACGTGACGGCCATGCCCTCACAGTGCCCCCCGGACATGGCCTCATTGATCTGATCTACCCACTGCTGGGCTGCCGGATAGAGCACGCATTTGTCGCCGGAACCGCTTGCGCAGACCTTTTTGCGGCCAAACAGCGCGATCAAGTCGATTGCACTGAGGTTGCCGGCCCCTCCCCAGTTCTCGAAGCTGAAGCCATCAACCGCAGGGTTGAAGCCGGCGTAACTGCAGGATCCGGAGCTTTGGCCCGTGCAGTCAGGAAGGCCGTAGCCATCGGAAGATCCGTCAGCACTTTCTTCTTTGCTGTCGGCGAGTACCGACTGCTCGGTTGGCGCCACCACCTCGGCTGATTCCTGGCCAGTTGATCCACAGGCGGTTAGGGCAAAGGCCAGCACGGCGACAAAGGCGGCTCGGGTGGCTACAGGTAGTCTCTTCATTTAGGGACTGTAAGCGAAAACTTGAATTTCGACAATTGGCGGCATGGGGCTAGCCCCGAAGTTATGGCCCTTCTCGCAGCCCCAAGCCCAGA
>Ga0247843_1001042_pt1 | contig 60549 bp, 51 predicted proteins | sample LaCruzMarch2017__FD_192420 | JGI IMG/M metagenome (GOLD analysis project Ga0247843, IMG submission 192420) | Freshwater microbial communities from meromictic Lake La Cruz, Castile-La Mancha, Spain - LaCruzMarch2017_8m | ecosystem: Environmental > Aquatic > Freshwater > Lake | place: Spain...
ACCTCTTTATTCTACCCATATAGACCCTCTCTGTACCACAGAAGTGCGACCTCCTGCAGTCTTAAGGGCGTTTTTAAATCGTATTTATGTATCTAAATCGTGTCCAATTTGTGGGGACCACTCCAATGAACCTCTAGAAGCCTTTACCTTCTGTGGAGTAAAGCTGCTATTTTGAAGCGTTTTTAATTAAAATCTGCACTATTTTTCGTGAGAGATTCTTAAAACCTAATCCCTCTATTTCCACTAGAAGTCCTGGCGAGGTTACGTTGAAATCAATGATCTTGGACCCGATGAGATCCACTGCAGCGAGCAGTATCTGATCGCGCCTTAGTCTTCTAGATATCTGAGTCGCGGCTTGTTTCTGCTTAAGAGTTAACTTGGTTGCTATCACTTTAGAGCCTTGGCCGTTGTCTAGATTGAACTTCCATTCTCCGGCTGGAGGTTTCTTTTTTGCCCAACTTACAAGTTTTCCAGCTGCAAACCATAGCCTGGTCTCACCATTTTCGCCTGACGGTAGAAACTCCTGATAGAGGTGAACAGATGGGCGGCTAGAGTTTGAGTGTTGAGGCATGCCACTCTCATACAAGATCACTCCTTTGCTTTGTGCCCCGTTGAGTGGCTTTGAAACAGTTTTTTTAGAAGACGTACCGGCAAAATATTTTTTTAGGAGCTTAGGACTTGAGGTGGCGCAGGATCTAGGAACTAGGAGTGCTGAGTCGAAGTTTAGTTTCTCGTAACCTATCCACGCAGCTTTTGGTGGTGGCTGTAGTTTACCACCCCCTAAATATAGCAAGCCGTAATGAGATAGGTAGTATTCGTCGACGGGTGGATCTACTCGGTAGAAAATAGTGTTAAATTTTGTAACCGGGATCTTCTTTTTTGACGACATCTGAAAATCGGCAATTGAGCGTGTTTGTTTTACGAAGACTACTTGGGCTGCCTGCACGAAACAATGATCATTGAGATAAAGGATATCTGAGGGTTCGCACCAATAGACGGATTGTCCCGCTTTCCAAAATTCTTCTATCAACCTGAGGCTTGTGTCTCTTGGGTGATCTAGACTGCTCCACGTATCTGTAACAAAGAGTAGAGGCTTCATGCGAGCATGGCCTCGATCAGGTTCCGAAGTGCCATAGATTCTTTTGCGTTTCGTTTAGAAAACTTTTTTGTTAGCAGTCGGGTCCGCTTCTTGAGTTCATTTTCCCAGTATTCTTTGGATCCATGATATGTGATGTGAGTTTGAGGCGGTGTCGGTCCTAAGTCACCATCCTCGAGATCATCTTTGATCTGATAGGCGATTCCAAGTTCCTGACCAAAACGATGCCATTTTGCCGCTGGTTCCTTCGCTAAAATCGCACCGAAGGCAGCTGCAATTCCGAACAAACTGCCCGTTTTCGCCTCAAAGAGTTTTAAAAGCGCTTTTTTGTTTTGCGGCAGCTTATTGTTAAACTCGCTTCCTTGTCCGGACAGCACAGCCTTAAACTCTAAATTAAAATAAAAAAGAACGTTTGCATGATCGCTAGGTTTATAACTACGCGACTTCATAAACATCCGTAGTGATTCCTGAGCCAGCACAATCAGCGCATCACCAGCCAGTATCGCGTTTGCCTCACCAAACTTGATGTGGTTTGCGGGAAGGGATCGTCTCGAAATGGCGTTATCTAGGGCGGGTAAGTCATCATGGATTAAAGTAAAATTGTGTAACGATTCAATCGCGCATGCGAGATAGAATAGCTCATCTGAGAATATTTTTTTTTTACTGTTTGATAAGTATCTTGCTACTTGCTCGACTAGTTGCGGTCTAAGGCGTTTAGAGCTTTGAAGTAGTGTGTAGTTGGTTGCTAGACGCAGTTGCGTGGGAAACGAACGAGAGTAGGCTCTGACGAACTTGGAAAGTTGTGACTCGAACTTTGTAAGAAAATCTTGAGGCTGAGAGTGCATGAGTTGATCAATGTCTGAGCTTAGCGTCACTTCGTCAAGGGGTATAGTGCCCGGAGAAAGGATCATTCTAAAGTGCATCAAATCGAGGCATTTGTCTGGGATCTCGAGATGCTTTAAATCGGAGCCGACCTGCTTTCTCGTACGGAGCTACAAGGCTTTTTAAGAGTGGGTCAGTGCCTAACACGGTCGCAAGTTGATCAGAAGCTTTAAGGTCGACCTGCAGCTGAAAACTAGTATCCTCAGGGTCGCGACCCATTGTGATGGTACCCTTGATCGTACCATCAAGTAGGGAATCTTTTTGACTGGCTTTTGAGAATTTGAGCTCAGAGATTTCGATGTTCTGGCCGTCGAGATTCGCTTGTAGGGCAATTTCACCGAAGCGTAGCGTAGAAAATTTGCTACTGATGAGAGCGAGCGGATCGAGGCCACTCTGTCCCGCGCTACTGCTGTTTTGTTTGGACTTAAGATCAAGAGTGAAGTTTCTAAGCGTAAGCGCTAGCGGTCCGCTTAACATCAGGGTTTGGTTACGAGCGATGTTTAGGGTGGTCTTTACAGTGAGTTCGCCATTGCCACTGAGACCTGTGACAAAGGTTAAAATACCAGTCGAGCCCAGGCTAATGCCTTCCGCATCAATGAGTGCTATGATTTCTGATTTGCGTAACTTTAAGTTAAGGGTTCCGATCCCCGTTCCTTCCTCCCAGATCAGATCAAACCCTGGTTTTCCTAAGGCTGTAAAAAGCCAGTGAGGATCAATCTCAAGGCTAGAGAACCGCATACTTTCGGATCCGAATATTTTTGAAATGCTAATTCCCTGCAAAGTGTAAATCACCCCAGGAGAGAAGCTAAGAGCCCCCTCATCAGATGAGAAGGATAGATTCACTTGCTTTAACTGTTCGTTGACGAGTGAAGTGACAGCGGCATTGATCTTTTCTCGTGGCAGGCGAGCCAGGGTAAATATACTTAAGCAAGTTATAAAGAGAATGACCCAGAATAATCCCCATGTTTTTGAAACTGGCTCTTCTTGAACAATAGACGGCAGAGTGTTTTCTTTCACGGACTACCCTTAATGAGCAAGATACCTGACACTGAAAAATTCAGCTTCAAGTAACCCGTATCTTCTGACTCTTGTTCGATAGACATACGCCTGATTTTAACAATTCGAGAACCTGTTTCTAAGAAATTTATATAGTGTGTAAGTTGCCTGACATTCAGCTTTGGTATCTCTATGGAAAACAAATCTTCTGCTGCCGTACTTTTCTGGTTTTTCTTATTCGACTTTACAGAACTCTTACTCGATTTAATTTCCGACACCACAACAGTACCAGGGGCGACACCAGCATTTTGAGCTTGAACCTTAAAATAGTCTTCCCAAGGTTGACCGTCTAATTGTGCGGAAGACCCGCTTCTCTCTCTTAGGCGCGCGAGTTCTTCTTTCGACAATTGTATCTTATGAATCAGAGACTGGCGTTCTTCCCATGTGGTTCTAACGGTTTCTAAATCTGAGTACGAAAAATAACAAAGTAATGAAAACACTACCGCGGAAGATAGCTTGATACCTAGGATCAGATGTTCTTTTTTTGTAGCCTCAAGTTCATCGTATTTGATCTTTAAAACGCTTATTCCCGGCAGTTCAAAAACACGCTCGGCAATGTTATTAAGAGAGTTCTTTAAAGTAGATAGAGGCATTAACGTCTCTCCTTCATCGTTCCCTTAAATGAAACTTCAAACTTCTTCACACCGTCTTTACCCGTGACAGATTTCGATTCTGATTTCTTAAGATCGTTCATTAATGGACTTAAAATCTGTTCTAATCTGTCAATGTTTTGAGGCTGAGGAACCCTGAAAACTAGGGAAACCTCGGAGGCAGAGTTCACTGGATCTAAAAAAGCAGTTTGTGCTGAGGAACCTACTTGGTAGTTTGTGAGATCTACTACAACGTCTCTTGGAATATTCGATGAGATAGTCTTTAAAAACAGAGAGGGTGTCTTTGTGCCAGGCTCTAAAAGCTTTTCCATTTCGCGTTGAGTCTTAAGCTCGTTGTCAATGCCTCTTCGAAGAGCGGCCTCATTTGCCATATAGTTCTTAAGTTCTCCGCTTGTAACACCCGAGAAAAAGCTACGTACTGCGCTTGCGAGTTTTTCGTCTGTCTCGGTGAGTCTCGTTTCGTAAACTTTTGCTTGTAGCCCAAAAATGACCCACAAGAAGAAACCAAAGAAGGTGGCAACCTTTAAGGCTCCATCAAATATATTTGCATTTAACTCGCGATTCGCACTCTTTTTTCCAAATGCGCCTTTTCTGAAGTTGATTTTAAAGTCACTTTCAATTGGTAACACTGCACAGGCACCACCCAGTGCAGCCGCGAAATGTACCTGCTCGGATTCAGAAAGTGCAAGCTTGGTTGGATAACCCTGAGAGAATCCCTTTAAAAATTGTGTAGGTGTTCTAGTCTCTTCTGCGATCACCGCTGGCAGTCCGGGTAAGAGTGAAGTGCCACCACAAAGATATATTCTGTCGGCACGCATACCTGTTGCGGCTTTACACGCTAAGTCTGCTTGCTTTAATTCCGCGAGTAGGGGTTGCATTGCTCGGTACACTACTTCTGAGAATCGAAGCTGGTCTTGGGTGACTTGCCCGATCTGCGAAGCAGGCAACACAAAACCATGATGTATTTTAGTTTTCTCGGCAGATTCATCGTTCAGTTGATAGGATTGAGAGAGAGCACCAGCGATTTCCCTTCCTCCCCACGCGAGCTCTCTGCACATGATCGGAATGTCTTGGTAGCTTGCATAGAGAGTGGAATGTTCTTGTCCTAAATTGAGCACGAAAACTGGGGCCACATCTCCCTCTGGTGGGGTAGTTTCGGGTGTAGTTTGCCTGATGGATCGCACAAGAGCCCGATAAGATAATGCTTCTGGAATCAGGTAGTCGGGATCAATACCATTGGATTCTAATTTACCAAGATAGTCGGTCAGAGTCTGCTTCAGTGAGGCTGCTACAAAAACGGATGACTGCGAAGTTTTACCCTGTCTGATCGCTGCGAAATCATAAATAAAAGAGCCTGGCTCGAAAGGTAAATCATCCTCTAGCTCGAATTGGACGCTTGATCGAATAACGCTTTTGTCACGCGTTGGAAAAACAAACCGTCTATAGGTGGTACGATTTGATCGCAAGAACACAACAAGCTTAGAAGGTTTTTCTGGTATATCCTGATGAAGCAGCTCGCCTGCCACAGTGACCGGATCTTGAGTGCCGAGTACCTTGCGCTCGTAACGATCGATAATCTCAATTCGCCCAAAAGTAGATAAGACTTCTACAGCTTTGGCGCTCGTTGTTCCAATGTCGAGACAAAGAACTCTCATGAATTGTCACCACTCTCTATTAAACCATATTCTTAAACCCGGAACATTCTCAAGCTGCGGATAAGTATTGGCTGGTAAATTATTGCTATTTATTTGCGAATTGTCCGACTGAATATTGGCGTCAGGGGCTCCGTCGCTACTGCGTGTGTTTCGGTTTGTGGCTGGTACTGGATCATCTAGGGTAATGGCGACCTCAAGCCTCCGAGTGGCGCCTCTCGACCTTCCAACAACATTAATGCTGAATCTTTGATCTGATACTGAGAGTGTGATGCCCCTTGAGATCAAATCATTCTTTACAGTCTTTAAGGATTCATCGCGGTAGGTACTGTTGATTTTACCTAGGTATTCCCAGAGAGAATCTACTTTCTTGAATCTGTTATCTGCCTGTGGGTCATCTCGAAAAATAAGAAACTCGTCGATGTCCTCTCTTTTTAAGGCTGGAAAGACTATCTCAATCAATGCTCGTTGCATGGTGTTGATGTTGATTGCGGACTTCGGGCCTACGGTGAAAACTTGGGTAATAATATCAAACACCTCGTCATCGATTGGATAGATCATTCGAAGCTCACTGATATGGTAAAATGGCGCTCTCTTGTAAGGAACGACTTGTTTGCCTGAGCGATTTTGACCCTGATGTTGCGGGTCCACCCAGGTGATTAAATTGTCGACGAGTTCGTCTTGGTCAATGAGTCTAAGTTTATTTGCAAAATAAGGATCAAGCTGGCTTTTGTTTTCAAAGATTTGAGCAATCTGTTGCCGAAAAGATTTTCGAGATTCCTCGGGAGTAAACTCAGGCGGTTTTTCTCGTGGTTGATTGGGCTGAGTGGGAGGTGGCGGTGGCGGCGCGTCTGGATCAGGTCCTGTCGTTTTTTTTTGTTTCGACGGAGCGAGGTTAAAACCCGACACGAGTAAGTTAAGGTTAATTTTATTACTGTCCGCTGAAATGATCGCATCCCAGCTAGCGTCTGATGCAGAGGCTTTTTCGAATTTTACGATTTCTGATTTGAAGAGCGGGGAGAGACCCGGTAAATCTTTTGGAAACGGATATCTAAACGGAATCGACCAGATAGAGTCTAGAACTTGTTGATTGAGTCCTGGTACGGCAGCGGCAGCTTCTCCTTGCGCTAGCATGGATAGTTCTCGAAATGCCTTGAGCCTCAGTAAACTCATTTTTAGCCCGGTTTGGGCCGCATAATGCGCTTTTAGTGAATCTACATAATCATAGGACAGTCTACTGTGTACTTGGCTCACATAAGAGAACTCTGTGACTAAGAACGTAAGGAGGGCAATAGAGGCCATGACTAAGAACAGAGCCATCCCAGCCTTCTTAGGGCGGTTAAAAGAACTCATCTAGATAGCCCTTTCAAAATGTGCGTCCGAGACCACGAAATGGGTATCCTGGTTGAAAAACAAATTTACCCTGAAAAGTCGACTTCTCGGGCGATGTAAACGTTACCTCGCATTCGATGAGTTCTGGGTATTCATAGCGTTCACCATCGGATTGAGTATCCCATCTATTCTCCCAGTTTTTTTTGCGCGCACTATAGTATCTGAATTTAAGTTTCGATATTCCGTCGGCGATCTCATTTACCTTCAGGAAAAGTTCTTTTTTGTCCACATCATCAAACGCATTTGCAGACTCTGTGCGGATAAGGCGATAGCTTGTAGTCTTAGATTTTGGATCTGCCTTCAGTTCATAACTCACGCGCGCAAACGTTGACTCCGGCGACCCCTGGTAAACTCTTTCGTGAAGATTGGTTACAAAACGCATAACTTCCGGTTCGCCGTAAAACCTGGAATACCTGATCCCCATAGGTTCAATGGCTCCCAGCCAATAGTCCGTGTTTTGAGTCAAAGCATTCGGGAGGGGGCGTGTATTTTCTGTTGGAGGCGCTCCACTAATGTTTCCATTTTGTCGCCCATTCCCGTTCCGGGAGTTATTCTGTAGAGACAGTGGAGTAGGGGCAATAAAACCCACGGGAGAAAACAAACCCAAAATATCTCGGTCTAATATTGTCATGGCAATACGAATAGCGCCGAAAAAATCAGCTTCTCTTTGAACAATGCGTTTAAGTCTGAACGTTTGAGTGGTGGCCGAATATACTGCAATTCCAATGAAAGCAAATATCGTAAGTGCTATCATGATTTCAATCAGAGTCATGCCGCTAGTACTAGAATTACTTTTTTTTACTTTCATATTATGGCTGCAACGAGAGCGGTTTTTCAAAGTCGACCCAGTAAGTAGAAATCACGTGTGATGCAGGTTTTTTCTCGGTTCCAAAGTCGATTCTCACGGACACCTCTCGTGTTGCCTTGGACAAGTAGCCAGAGACTACTTTTCCAATCATGTCTTCTGTCGCATTTCCGGCTTCATTAGGATCCACGTCTTTCTTCTGATTTCCTAAGAGTAGCGAGAGGTCGGGAAATGGCAATTCTGTGACTTTTAGTTTCCAACGGAATTTTTCGTAAGGACTGTCAAAGGTGCCCGACGACTCTGTGCTAGCTTCAGAAAAAGGCTTCCCTCGGTGGTCAATTTCGAACTGAGCCAGCTTCTGTCTTGCGAGCATGGACGCGATGACAATGTTTTTTGCTCGGGTGCTCATGCCTAAGCTCGAGGACTGCACTGTAAAAATGGAACCAAACGCCATCGTCATCAAGGCTATCGCAATCATGACTTCTAAGAGGGTAAAGCCATTTTGATGTAAATAAAGTGGGCTACGTATTCTCATAGTGAAAAGGCCTCCTCGCGCGTCAGGGCTTTTTCTTTGATCGAGGGTTTAGAGTGAAATGGCCTCAGTATGATTGAGGTAATGTGTTTCTTGTTGTCTTTTACCTCGATCACAGTTTGTTCGACAATTCCACTCGGGAGAAAATGAGCGTAGGCAGTTTTTTCTTCAATGGGTTCATTGAATTGTTCTGAAAGCACGTGTCCAAAACTCACTCCTACAGGAAGCCTTCGCTTTCTACGTGTGACTCTTTGGTCCATGTTCCAGGCAGGGGGGGCCGCGCCAGCTTCCGTCGCAGTTCTACTGCCGCTTGAGAGCTGTGACTGCAGTTTAGCGCGTTCGGTGCGAGCGTCTTCTGCCTCGAGCAGCAAAGTTTCCGGTCCGGACTCTACCCAATATTCGCCCCTCTTCAAATCCAGAGCTAGACGATAGACACGTTTATTCATGAGCGCCGCGTTGAACGTTTCCTGTGCAAGTCCCGCAATTTCTCTACTTGAAGAGCCTACGGAGACCTTGAAAACGCTTGCGATATTGGGCCCAATCATACCGGCGAAAACAACAATAATTGCAATCACGATTAAGATTTCAAGCAAAGACATGCCGTCACGGGAGTGCATGTCCTTATTTTGCGATGAAACAAGGAGCTAAATCTACCGAGAAACAGTTGGGCTAGAGTTGATCGCTGGAAATATCAGCTTTATCTGCGTCTCCGCCTTCTCTTTTGTCAGATCCAAGGGAGCGCACAATGTAGGTGCTACCATCAGATTCATAGAGAAGTGCTTGTCCCCAGCCATCTTTCGGTGGGACTTTAGATTTCAGATAGCCCTCGCTGTTGTAATTTTCGCAGGCATCGCCATCGGGTCTTGTTATAAGGGCCTGCAGTCCTTGTGCGGTCGTTGGAAATGCTCCGCAGTCAAGATGGTAGGTTTCGAGTACGGTCCCTAAATTCCTGATTTGAGTTTTTGTGGAATCCACGCGGGCTTTCTTCAGCTGTCCTGCCACGTTTGTACCCACGAATGTGGCGATGAGGGCAATAATCGCAAGTACGATGAGGATTTCAACTAACGTCATACCGCTTTGGTTTTGGGTATGGGAGTTCAGCCTGTTACGGGTTAGCAAATAGTAAAAACTTTTTTTCATCTGAGCCTCTGTCGGTTGTCTGTTAATTTTATACGCTATTCATCATCTGCATGAGCGGAACGAAAACCGCAAGCACAACTAGCGCCACAATGATCCCGATAATCACAATCATGAGTGGAGCAATTAAAGAGGTGAGCCCCTCGATCCTGGAGCTGACCTCCTCCTCGTAGGTTTTTGCGATGTTTTGTAGCATGGCTGCAAGTTCACCCGTCTGCTCGCCGATCTTGATCATCTGGGTAACCACGGGTGGGAACTGGCCGCTTCTTTTTAGGGGTTCAGAAATCGATTGACCTTCAGCGATATTCTCTTTTGCGCTTACGATGGCGTCAGCAAGAACGACGTTTCCCATCACATTTTTGACAATATCTAGAGCCCTGATAATTGGAACTCCAGCCGTAAGTAGGGTCCCCATGGTCATCGAGAACCTTGCGACGCCCGCCATGCGAGCAAGCGTTCCAAGTAGTGGGGCTTTAAGCACAAAAACATCCCACATCCGACGACCCGCTTTTGTTTGGATCCACTGAAGAACGATCATAATAAACGATACAGAGCCACCGATCAGAAGCCACCAATACTCGACCATGATGTCAGAAATGACGATCATAAATTTCGTTAAAGCAGGGAGTTCTTGGTTGAAGTCAGTTAAAATCGCCGTCAGCTTTGGAATGAGCAGAGTAAAAATGGCAACAAAAAGAGTCACTCCTACGACAAGCATCACAATCGGGTAGCTCAAGCCGGAGAGGATTTTGGAGCGCAGTCGGGATTGCGCTTCTTTGAGTTCCGCGATTCGAATGAGCACCGGACCGGTAGTGCCAGAGCTTTCTGCAGCCTCAATCATGGAAACAAAAATTTGATCAAACACCTTGGGGTGTTTTGCCATCGCTTTTGACAGGTTCATCCCTTCGTTTACATCCTGTCTAATCTGCGACAAAATTAAACGCATCACTTTGTTTTCAGTCTGATCGACCATTCCATTTAAACTATCTACTACCGTCACTTTTGCATTGATCAATGAGGCTAGTTGCCTAGTTGTGACGGAGAGAATTTTCAGCGAGACGCGTGGAGCAAATAGACTAATGCTGGCAGATTCTTGTTTACCCACAGAACCGTGCTGGGAATGTGAGGAACTCGATTTAGAAGCGTTCTTTTCATTAATCTCCACGACCGAAAGCGATTGCTTTCTAAGCTTTAGTCTAGCGTTTTTAGCTGTATCGGCGTCGATCATGCCGCGAACGGTTTTGCCGGAGATGTGAAGGGCTTTGTATTCAAAAATTGGCATAGTTAAAAATTTGGCTCACTAGGAATAGGTACTTTATAAAAATAAACTTACGCATCAGCATGAGTTGCTCGTGTTAATTCTTCAATAGTTGTGACTCCATTTAAGACCTTCTGTACAGCATCATCTCTTAGTACCTTCATGCCGTTTTGAAGGGCTGCTTTCTTAATGAGTCCCGCATCTGCTTTTTTCACGATCAGAGCTCTGATCGTGTCATCGATAAGCATTAATTCTTGTACCACGGTTCGCCCCGCATACCCTGAGTTTGAACAAGCTGTGCAGCCATTGGCGCGGTAAATTGTGGCGCCTGGTGGAATCTGGGACAGCCCTAATTCAAGCTTCTCAAAGTCAGAAGGTACGTGTGGAATCCTACACTTTGTGCATACTCTGCGAATCAGTCTTTGGGCTACGACTCCAAGTAAAGAAGAAGCTACTAAAAACGGCTCAACACCCATATCAATAAGCCTTGTAGAAACGCCTGGAGCATCGTTTGTGTGTAGGGTGGAGAGCACTAAATGCCCTGTTAGCGAGGCATTGATTGCAATCTCCGCAGTCTCACGGTCCCTAATCTCTCCCACCATAATCACATCGGGGTTCTGCCTTAGAAAAGCTCTTAAGACTCTCGCAAAAGTGAGTTCGATTTTGCTGTTTACCTGGACCTGATTGATACCGTGAATTTGATATTCAACCGGATCTTCGACAGTCATGATGTTGCGCTCTGGCGCGTTTAATTTCGACAAACAAGCGGCGAGGGTAGAGGACTTACCTGAGCCAGTCGGACCTGTAACAAGAATAATGCCGTATTTACGCTGAATAAGGCCGTTAATTGATTCTGCACTTTTTGTAGAAAATCCAAGTTGCTCTAAGGTCATTATGGTTCCTGCTTGTTGCAGAATCCTCATCACGAGTCTTTCACCGTAGGCGGCGGGTACCGTGGAAAGACGAATGTCGATGTCTTTACCAGCAATTTTGATTTTGATCCTGCCGTCTTGTGGGAGTCGTTTTTCTGCGATATCGAGTTGTCCCATCACTTTTATACGCGATGAGATGGCCGCATGGGCGCGTTTTGGTTGTCTGATCACATCATATAGGACGCCATCGACTCGAAACCTAACGACGAAATCTTTCTCAAATGGCTCAACGTGAATATCAGAAGCGTTTTCTTTAACAGCGCGAAAGAGAAGTGAGTTTACAAATTTAATAACTGGAGCATCATCTTCGGTAGCTTCCAAAATATCGATGGGCCCCTCAAGATCCATGGTCTCATCGAATTCACCACCAATCTCGCTGACCATATTTGCAGAGTTACGCTCATAGACCCTGTTGATCGCATCTTGAATTCGCATCGAGGTGGAAACAAAAAGTTTCACAGGCATCTGAGTAAGCGCCTGAAGGTCTTCAAGTACTGATTCATTAAAAGGATCAGACACACAGACGTGTAAGACTTGGCCGTGTTCTGAATTTTCTACCATGAGCGGCACGACCTCCTTTGCTTTTGCGTAACTAATTGGAATGCGGGCGATCAGCTGAGGGTCGATTTCTCCAGCTTTTAAGTCCTCGATAAATGGAAGGCCTAACTGAGTACACAGAGCACGCATGATCTCATGCGGAAGAATCATGTTTCGTCGAATCAGGATGTCTCCAAGTAAACCGCCTTCGGTGCGCTGAATTTTTAGAGCCTCATCTAGCTGTTCTTCGGTTAGAGAAGTGTGCTTAAGGAGAAGCTGCCCTAGTTTCTGAGGAGGTTGATAGGCTTGTTGATACGGGTTCATCTGGCTTCATCCTCCAAAGGGTGCGGATTCTGGCACCACTTGAATTGGCACAGAGCCAGCTTCAGGGGGAGGTAAGTCCTGGGGCATAAACTCCTGCATGCCATTGGGCTGGAAGTTCTGATTCATAGGAGCAGGGCTCATTTGGTTTGAGTTATTCTCAGGTTTCAGCATAGCAGAGGGTTCTGCTTGAATGTCGCCGCTCACGGGGCTTGCGATTTGATACTTCTTCGGATCCGGCAGAGAACGAATAATGTCGTCTCGGTAGGAGCGCGCAGAGTCTCGTCCACCCGTAGTCTTTTCTAAGAACTCATCACGTTCTTTGAGTTTGCGATCAAGGACAGCTCTGATTTCTTGCGGTTGTCTAATGATGTTTGGAGTGATGAATAGCAGAAGATTCGTCTTCTGTGTCTCATTCCCTTTCGCGCGAAACAACCAACCAAGAACAGGAATATCTCCAAGCACCGGAATCTTCGAAGTTGTGTCTTTGACGGAGTCTCTCACGAGTCCACCTAATACCACAGTATCTCCATCGGCCACATTAACTTCGGTTTTGACCGTGCGATTTATGATTGCGAAACCCTCACCAGCTACAGCGTCGGGTAGTTTTCGAGTGGAGAAGTCTTCTAACTTTGCTTCAATACCAAGCTTCACGAAACTAGATAGTTTATTGATAGAAGGCTTTAACTTGATCGCAATAGACACGTTCTGAGATTCGATATTGGTTCCAATGGCTCCTTGGGTGGCAACGGTCCTGCGCACGGGAATTTTCTCGCCCGACTCAACTGTGGCTTCGGTATTATCCATGGTTAAGATCTGGGGACGAGCGACAAGGTTAATGTTTTCGTTACTCTGAAGAGCAGTGATGAGACCTTGGATGCTACTGACAGTAACAGGGGCTTGTCCGCCAATAGAAATACTTTGCTGTCTACCGGTTTTAAATCCAATGATTGCCCCGCCCACTGATAGTGGATTTGCGATAAAATCTTTCAAATCGTTTGAAGGAAGGGAGCCTAGTCCGCTGACTGGGGACAAAATGTTTGCAGAAAAATTTAGCGCCTTATTCATTGCGACTTCTAAGATATGAACTTCAGCATAAACCTGATCTCTGGGTACATCGAGCTTTGCGACCACTCTTTGAATCGTAAAAAAATCATTGGGATTGGCTGTGATGACCAGCGAGTTTGTTGTTTCATCAGCGGCCACTCTGATATTCCCCTCAAACAGGGGTGCGGTAGCGATGGGGTTCTGACCCATAAGTCCAACCGGAGCTCCAAACCCCTGTTGAGGTTGATTCTGTCTTGTTTGAGCCCCGGAGTTTCCACTCACTAGGCTATTTAGAGTTTCAGAGAGGGCTTTAGAACTCGCAAACTGCAAGTAGATCACGTGCACCTTGCCGCCGCCTTGTGCAATAGGAATGGGACGATCTAGAGTTTTTACGAGCCTCTTTACTTGTTCGGTTCCTTTGGCATTGGCGTGAATAATCAATGAATTCGTACGGTCGTCCGCGATAATAGTATTAATCAAACCACCTTCTTTTGTTTTTCTTGAGGTAAACCTTTGACCGCTCATGCCACCAATAGGATTCATACGATTTCCGGCAGTATTGTTCTGTTGGCTAGGAAGTAGAGTATCAATGAGCTTCGAGAGCTCGGTAGCAGAAGCGTGTTTAACCGTGATAACTTCAATACCTGCATCAAAACCTTCGACATCAATGATGTCGATGATTCTTCCTAGCTTCGCAATATTTGCGCCGGTATCGGTGATGATGAGGGTGTTTGTTTGGTCGTAAGAGGTTACCTTTGCAATCGGGGCAAGAAAGGTTCGCATAGAGTTTAAAAAATCCTGAGCGGATATGAATTTCAGCGGAAAAACACGCGTGATCAGCGCATCAGTATCAGGATTGCTGCCTGTGTAAGTGGGCACTTGCTTGTCTCTCGCATCCACTTTTCGTGCGATACGAATGAATTTCCCGGAGGGAATAGTTGCAAGAGCGTGGATATCGAGAGCAGTCAAAAACGCTCTCCAAGCGTCTTTCACAGTAATGGGAGAGTTCGAGATAATGGAAATTTTACTTTTTATTCCTTGATCTAGAATAAAGTTTTTTCCAGTGAGTTTTCCAAGTGCTTTTGCAACATCCATAATTTCAGCATCTGGAAAGTTAAAGTCGGTAATGATTTCATTACTTCCTGTTTCACCACTGTCATCGACAGTGGCAGCGCTTTGTTTCAGGCTGTTTTTGCCAGAGATTACTCCTTTTTGATCTCCACCAAGCGTGAACCCACCAGCCCGAGAGTCAGTGCCTCCATCATTAACTGAAAACGGGGTGGTATTTTCGCGCCCTTGATTGCCTTGTTCGTTGTTCTGAGGATTGAAAGACGGCTGCACAGGTTGGAAGTCCTCGTCTCCAAAGTCCTCGTCCTCAAAAAATGGCGGGGGATTGTTCTGGGGTTGAAACCCTTGCGCGAAACCTAGTTGAGGCGAAACAAGTATCGTACTTAAGAAGAGGCTTAAGAGGATGTGTCGATGCAATAGTCCATTATTTAAGGTCATAATTAAATGTGTTCTCTTTCCCATTTCGTTTGATACAAAGTTCAACTATGACGGCTGACTTTAAGGAGCCAAAAAGTTCCCATGCTTTTGTGACATCTCCGACCGGCTCTCCGTTCACGCCACAGAGGACGTCGCCATCTAAAAGACCAAGCTTGGCAAACACACTTCCTGGCTGAATCTGAGTGAGTCTAAATCCTACGAAATTACCGCTTTCTCTGTATTCTTTCGCCAGTACCTGGGTCAGCAGGAGAGGTAGATTCTCGGTCGCTTTGTCAATTTCAGCCCTAGGAATCACAAAATTCTTACTGAGGGTAGTTTCCGCTACGGCATCAAGGGATGGTCTAGGGCGATTAAGCGAAATTCCAAGAGTGTTAGATTCTTTGACAGGGATTTCTACATATTCTCTTAAGCCATTTGCGCTATTTAGAAAGATGACCTGATTAGCTTCAATCTGAATGATTTTCAGTTTTCCAGGAATTTCATCGCTTACCCGCATCGGATACACTACGCGATCACTATTATCCTGAAGGGTGGCCACAGATCTGAGTTGATTGCGAAGGACAAGAGTGCCAACTAGAGTGAGGGGTAAGCTTGTCTTCACGGGGACGTTATTTTGATCGGAGTTTCCTTTTGAGTCCTCCCCTGGAATCAGGCCTTTAGAGCTAAACAGATTCCTTGCAACTATGATCTGATCATCGGCGAGCGTTCGGGGCGAATATTTCAATCTAGAGCGCGCAGTCTTAGCACCCGCCTGGCTATCAAGGTCGGGCATATAGGGGTCTAGTAAAATCGCAACGAACCCAGCTAATGAATACGCTAAAATAGGAAGCCACACTAAGAGCGCCATCCGGGTCACGTGATTTTTTCTAAGCCCACCCTCAAAGGCCGAACCCGAGGCTGCCAACATCAGAAAAAATGAATCTTGAAAGCTTTTGCCTGTGCCCGCGCCACCTGCTGATTTGCGGGTAAGTCTAAGAAGGTCTGTCAGTGTTCGTGCGCCACGCTTGCTTTGAGCGGGACTTTCTGGTGTGGGTGTTCCAGGTGTGTCGATACCTTGGAGAAGTTCGCCTTGAGGCTTTCTTTTAAAAAGATTTGCGAGGAGCGATCTTTTTTTTGGCTCTTGAGGCGAACTCGTCATACTTTGTTCTATGCGCAAGGCTCAGGCCAAGTTTCCGGGCGCGAAACCCTGTTACTGAGGCGCCCTAAGTGTCGCAGTGATGAGCACAAAGACAATTTGTCCCAATTCGGTCGGACAAAATGCTCTACAGAGGAATGCGAGTAGCGCTCGGGTGGTAAATTCAACCTACAGCTCAGAAGTTTTTCTGGGTAATTATTTCAAGGTTTTCTAATGAACTGGCGCTAGCGTCAAAATAGCCCCATAGAAATTAAGTACTTAAACTGAAAACATGCTTAACGCTTAGCATTTAACGCTAGGCACCAACCTTGCTCCAGGGATGCAACGGATGACGACGCGAGAATGGGCGTGGCTATGGGTAAGTTCTAAAAATGTGCGGGGAAGATAGCTTTTTTAGGATTTAGGGGAAGATGGCAAAAGGGCGCGATCAGGACCGTGACAAAACTGTCATTCGCATCACTCAAACGTAAAAGAGGCGAAAAGCTTCGAAGGGGCCAATAACTATGGTTTTTAAAGTGGGAGAATGTGCCATCTATCCCGCGCACGGTTTAGCGCGGGTTCAACGAATCGATGAAAAAACAATTGGAGGATCGCTCAGAAAGTTTTACGTCCTCCAGGTTCTGGAGAGTCAAATGACTATCATGGTGCCTACCGAAAATGCGAGGTCTGTGGGTCTAAGGGGAGTAATCCAGAAAGCTGATGTAGAGAACGTGTTTAAAATTCTTCGCCAGAAGAACGTGAAATTAGATCAAACCTCATGGAATCGCAGGTTTCGTGAGTTTCAAGAAAAGCTTAGAACCGGCTCCATTTACGAGATTGCAGAAGTTCTAAGAAACTTAAACGTACTTAAAGCTCAAAAAGAACTCTCTTTTGGGGAACGAAAAATGCTGGAGCAGTCTAAGCAGCAGCTTGTAAGGGAGATCGCGCTTGCGACCGGGGGGTCTGAGAGAGTTATAGAAGCCGAGTTACAGAGTATTTTTAATGTGATTTAAAAGCATCATCAAAGGAACGGGGATTAAGATCCCAACCTAAGGGGGTTGTTGTCACTTGGAACGGGCTGAGAAGATTCTTCTCAGCCTTTTTTTTAAAATAAGCTAAAAGGCTTTCATGACAACTTTGAACCGTGTTCGTTTCGCTCCAAGTCCTACGGGTTACCTTCATGTTGGGGGGGCGAGGACGTTACTGTTTAATTATTTATTCGCAAAAAAAACGCAGGGTAAGCTTATCCTTCGCATTGAAGACACCGATCAAGCAAGATCGACTCCTGAGTCTGAGCGCATGATCTATGAAGATATTGATAAGCTTGATCTGCAAGCTGACGAATCCCCTAGGGTTGGGGGAGCGGTTGGGCCTTACCGACAAAGCGAGCGGATGTCCCTTTACGCTGAAAAAGTGCAAGAACTCTTAAACCGTGATCAGGCGTATTTCTGCTTCTGCAAAGAAGAGGTGCTTGAAGAAAAGCGCCAACTAGCGCTCAAGCTCGGAAAACCGCCACATTACGATGGCACATGTGCAAAGACACCGTTGCTAGAGGCGAAGAAAAAATTAAGTGAAGGCGGTAAGGCAGGAGTACGATTTCGTGCATACCGAAAACCTTTTGTGCTGCCTGATGCTGTCAAAGGAACCGTGACATTTGATGAAAATGTGGTGGGCGATTTTTTTATCACCAGAACTCCAAGGCCCGGCGAAGAAAAAACTGCGGGCGGAATCGGAATGCCAGTTTACAATTTCTGTTGCGTTGTTGATGACGCCATGATGGGGATGACTCATATCATACGAGGCGATGATCATCTTTCAAACACAGCCAGACAGTTGCAGATTTACGAAGCCTTCGGCTGGAAAACACCACAGTTTGCGCATATTGCAATGGTCTTAGGGAGTGATAAACAGAAGCTTTCTAAACGCAATGGAGATAGCTCTGTTTATGAGTATTTAAATCAAGGGTACACACCAGAGGCGCTTCTGAATTTTCTCGCACTGCTAGGTTGGTGGCCGCCAACAGATTTTAAGCCAAAGTCAGGACATCCAGAGATTCTCTCCTTGGATGAAATGATTGAGCACTTCAGCTTGGAGGGATTACAGAAGTCTCCTGCGGTTTTTGATGTGAAGAAACTTGGGTGGATGAACGGACAGTATTTACGAGCACTTCCAAACCTCGAACTTAAAAAAAGAGTTTGGCCATTTCTTCTTGAGGCCTCAAAATCAGGAAAGCTGGTCGATGAAAGCGGCAAGTCTTGGTTAGATCTTAGTTCCGAATGGTGGGAGAGTGCACTCGATCTTGTGAAGACAGAGTGCGTGCTTTTATCTGATTTTCCGGACGCGATAGAGAAACATTTCTCTCAGTCCGGCGAGGTAGAAGTAGAGGCTATGAACTGGGCAAAGGCCGAAACAACTTGTTCTCAAACTGCAGCAGTTATAGTTTCTGAGTTTAATAAATTACCCGAAGTTTTTCTATCTGCGGACATCGAAGCGCTTCAAAAAAGTGTGGCGACTCTGGCGAATGTAAAAGGTAAACAATTATTTATGCCACTTCGTATTGTGACCACTGGAAAACTCCACGGACCAGAGTTAAAAAAGCTGCTTCCTCTTCTAGGAAAGAAGCGAGTGGAGTCTAGGCTTCATGCTCACTTGAAGGCTCTGAACTTAGGGAATTAAATTATGGCAGATGTTACCGCGCCGGTTTATTTCTATAACACGCTGACTCGAACAAAAGAGTTGTTTTCGCCAATCAATCCGAGAGAGGTGATGTATTACTCTTGCGGACCTACAGTGTATAATTTTCTTCATGTGGGCAATCTGCGAGGCGGGCTCGTTTCGGACCTGATTTTTAGAGTTCTGACACTCTCAGGGTACGGTGTGAAGTTTGTTCGAAATTATACAGATATTGACGATAAAATTATTCAGGCCGCTGAAGTGACCGGCGAAGATCCAATAGGATTATCTCAGCGCTTCATCGTGGAAGCAGAGCGAGATTATTTATTGGCTGGAATGACGGAGCCAACTCATAAAGTGCGGGTTAGTGAACACATTCAAGAAATTGTGGCCATGATCGTTGAGTTAAAAGCTAAAGGTTATGCTTACACCGCTAAAGATGGATCCACTTATTTTAGAGTGGAGCGCTTTAAAGAGTATGGAAAATTATCCGGACGCAAATTAGACGAGTTGATCGACGGCGTTAGAATAGATCCCAGAGAGAGTAAGGAACACCCTGGGGATTTTGCTCTCTGGAAAATCTCTGGGAGTAGTGAAGGCGCTAGCGGTTGGGATACAAGCCTAGGGCGAGGCCGCCCGGGTTGGCATATTGAATGCTCTGCAATGGCAAGAGCTTGGTTTGGTGAAACTATGGATCTCCATCACGGTGGTACGGATCTACAATTTCCTCATCACGAGAATGAAATCGCTCAGTCTGAAGCTACGACCGGGCATTCGCCTTTTGCTCGCTGCTGGGTGCATCATGCGATGCTTCAGTTCGGTCATGAGAAGATGAGTAAGAGTTTAGGCAACATCAAGCTAGCGCGTGATTTTCTGACAGAGCACGGGGGCGATTTTGCCAGGTTCTTTTTCTTCTCAGTTCACTATAGAAGTCTTCAGGAATTTTCCGACGAATCGTTAAGAAACTCAAAGAAAGCCTATCAGAAGTTATACGAAGCTAAAGCAAAGGCACTAGAAGTGAGATCCCTTAAGCGAAGCATGCCAGACATGGTAGCGGAATCGCATTGGGGTTCGTTCGTATCGGAGCTTGAGCAGAAGAAAGTGGTTTTTGTAGAATGCTTGCAGAATGACCTGCACACGCCTAGCGCTTTAGCGACAGTGTATGAACTGGTTAACTCTTACTATCGTACTTTAAACGTGCCTCGCGCCGAAGCAACACCGGGCGCTGTCCTTGCGAGTCAGTTACTTGTAGATTTCTTTGATCAAACTCTACACACGTGGCTGGGTTTTGGGAGGCAATCGCCTGAGAAAGTCCTAAAAGTGAGTTTACCTGCCGGCTTAGAAGAGTCTTGGATTACTGCTCAGATTCAAGCACGACTTGATGCGAAAGCTAACAAGGACTATGCGGGCGCCGATACCATTCGAAAGCAGTTACTAGAAAAAGGAGTGCAATTGAAAGATAGTCCGGAAGGTACAACGTGGACCTATGGCCCTATTCACGGATCGTAAGTTCGAGCTTGTAACTCCTTTTCAGCCGACCGGTGATCAGCCGACAGCGATTGAGGGGCTGCTTACAAAGTTGAGGGCGGGTGCAAAAGAAAGCGTGCTCTTAGGAGCAACGGGTACAGGTAAGACTTTCACCATGGCGAGTGTGATCGCGAAACATGGAAAACCTACACTCATCATGTGTCATAATAAGCTCCTAGCAGCACAGTTATACTCTGAGATGCGCGAGTTTTTTCCAAACAACGCAGTTGAGTATTTTGTCTCGTATTACGATTACTATCAGCCAGAGGCTTACATTCCGCAGACTGACACTTATATCGAGAAAGATTCTCAGATCAATGACGAGATTGATAAGCTTAGACACTCGGCAACGCGCTCATTGTTAGAGAGAAATGATGTTGTCATTGTGTCGTCCGTTTCTTGTATTTATGGTTTGGGATCGCCCGATGCTTACGAGGGAATGTTACTTGTTTTGCAGGTGGGTGTTTCTATTCAGCGCCAAGATGTGCTGAAGAAACTGTTAGACATTCAGTATAAACGAAATGATATAGATTTCCACCGAGGAACGTTTCGTGTGCGCGGCGATGTTGTCGAGGTTTATCCTGCCTATGAAGAGGATAGGGCCATACGCATAGAGTTTTTTGGAGACGAGGTGGAGAGTATTTCTGAAGTTGATCCACTTCGGGGAATAAAACTCACTAAATTACCGCGTATTACGATCTATCCCGCTAGCCACTATGTCACGGATGCGGAAACCCGTAAAACAGCGATGACTACCATTAGAGAGGAACTTCGCGAGAGACTAGCAGAGTATCATGCTGAGGGAAGGGTTCTAGAGGCGCAGCGGTTAGAGCAAAGAACGCTTTTTGATTTAGAAATGATTGAGGCTATCGGATTTTGTCAGGGGATTGAGAACTACTCCAGGCATTTGACGGGTAGACCTCCAAACGCAGCACCACCCACGCTACTAGAGTATTTTCCGACAGAATGGCTATTGATTATAGATGAGTCGCACGCGACCGTGCCACAGATCGGCGGTATGTACCGTGGAGACCGCGCACGAAAGATGACATTGGTAGAGCATGGCTTTAGGCTTCCTTCCGCGTTAGACAATAGACCGCTTAATTTTGAGGAGTTTCAAGCGTGCCTCGATAAGACGCTGTATGTTTCTGCAACACCCGGCGAATATGAGTTAAAGCGGGTGGTCGGTGAGTTTGTTGAGCAGGTGATTAGGCCTACGGGGTTACTAGATCCGCTGACATCTGTAAGGCCTGCCACTACGCAGATTGATGATCTACTTTCAGAAATTAGAACGCGTACCTTAAGAAGCGAGCGCGTACTTGTTACCGTGCTGACTAAGCGCTTAGCTGAAGATTTAACAAAGTACTATTCTTCTAAAGATGTTAAAGTTAAATACCTCCACTCAGATATTGAAACGATGGACCGTATAGAGATCTTGCGAGATCTTAGAATGGGCACGTTTGATGTACTTATTGGAATCAATTTATTGAGAGAGGGGCTTGATCTACCTGAGGTATCTTTAGTAGCAATTTTAGACGCAGACAAAGAGGGATTCCTAAGGTCGTCTCGTTCGCTGATTCAAACAATCGGTAGAGCAGCAAGAAACTCAAACGGGCAGGCGATTTTGTATGCAGACAAGATGACGGACTCGATGAAGTATGCATTAAGTGAAACAGAGCGGCGTCGTAAGATTCAAGAAGCGTATAATCTAGAGCATGGTATCAGCCCAATGACGATTCAAAAAGCCATCAGAGAGCTGATCGTAGCACCACTTGACGGTGAAAGTGGAACAGATCAAAGCGATGTGCGCGCTTACCGTGGCGGTGGGTCTAAGAGCGCTGGTAAGGCAGCTGAAACGAGAAGAATATTGGGCTCTAAGTCTAGGTCCTCAAGTGCGCTCTATCGAGATCAAGCTCCCGAGCTTCCCTCGGTGGCGAACTTAGACTCTATTGATCTTACAGGCAAAGAAGCGATCGCAAAAGAATTGGGCGGTGAGTTCTACACCGGTTTAGAGAAGATTCACTCCTGCATTTCTAAAATGGAAACAGCCATGAAGGCTGAAGCAAAAGCATTACAGTTTGAGAAAGCAGCTACTTTAAGAGATCGCTTAAAACGGCTTAAACTGTTGGAACTGACGTTAGGATGAATAAAAGCTAAGCTTACTCTTTATCCTTCTCGCTTAAAGCTTTTTGAGTATTTCTTCTCAATCATTCTTGCTAGCCAAACAAAAGGCATACCTAGGAGTACGTAGGCGGCTGCCACTAAAAGCCCGGGTGTTGTATAGTCATAAGTCATGGAAGATACTTGTCCGTAAACTTTCATGAGTTCTACCATGGTAATAATACTTACAAGCGAGGAGTCCTTTAAGAGTGCTATGAAGTCATTAGTCATCGGTGGAAGCACCAGTCTTATGGCTTGCGGCAGGATGATAAAGCGGATCGTTTGAATGCGTGACATCCCAAGCGCAGTGGCAGCCTCCACTTGACTTTGCGGGACACTGAGAAGCCCTGCTCGGTAGTTCTCGGCCTCGCACGCGCTGTAATTTAAACCAAGTCCTACGACGGCAGCAACGAAAGGATCTAGTTTGATGCCGTACGCAGGCAGACCATAGTAAATAAGAAAGAGCTGCAAGATTAAAGGCGTACCCCGTAAAAGTTCCACCCACGCAAGCGCTGCAATTGAAAAGGGCTTTACCGCGTACACGCGAGTAAGGGCTATGATCAGTCCCAAGACTATCGCTAGCACCATAGAAAACAAAGACACTTGAAGCGTCTTTATCGCACCTGTTAAGAATAACGGGGCAAAGGGTTTCATGGCCACTAGTTTGTCAAAAGCAGTTTGACGTTGATTGTGTAACGCCTGGAAGTCTTCAAAATAAACCGGACGCACATCTGGAGTGCGAACTTTAGGACCCAGATTTTTTTCCATCAATGCGTTCCAAATGCCGTAAGATTGATAGATTTTTTTTAGGGTTCCATTTTTGGCCAGAGCTGCAATACCGCTATCTAGTTTGTCTCTGAGTGCCTCTTCTTTAAATCGAAGTGCAATTGCGTATTCCATTTTGCCGTAGTCACCTTTTAGTACCTCGACGCCAGGTCTAGGCGTTCCATAGTAATGAGTGATCGGAGCATCTAAGAACACAGCGTCGATCCGGCTCTCTAATAGATCTTTGTACGCGTTTGATTCTTGCTCATATGTGATGACATCGATGTCACCTTGTTTCTTAAGGAAATACTCCCCGTAAGCGTTTTTTAGCGTGCCTACGCGCTTATTCTTGCAGTCCGCTAGGTTCTGAATGGAGGAGTCATTGCTGCGTTTCGATAGCCAGTTAGAAGTAACGAAATACGGTGTCGTAAATAGAACGATTTTTGATCTCTCAGGAGTAACCTCAATTCCGTTGACGACTAGGTCGTATTGATTGCCTCGTAGTAGACCTGGAATCAGTCCGTCCCAAGATATGGAAACGTGCTTGAGATCTAGACCAAGATGCCTTCCAAGCTCGCGCATCAGATCTGTTTCAAAGCCAAGCGGTTTTCCAGGTTCATCAGGATTTAAATAGACATACGGTGCTCCTGCCTCAAAGTCCGCTGCCCACCTGATCTGCGCTGCATATCCATACTCATGATAAAAAAACCCAAGGCAGAGAGTAAGACTTAAGAGTCGTAGGAGTTTCACGAATGACTCCGCTCGTTCAAAACTGATTTTAAAAACAACCTTGTCCGGTCGTCTTTCGGTGATCTAAAAATCTCATCAGGACTTCCAACTTCAACAACTTGGCCTTCCTCCAAGTACACCACGATATCAGAAGCATCTCTCGCAAAACTCATTTCATGGGTTACCACTATTTGAGTCAGTCCCTCTTGATCGAGTGTCTTCATAACATGTAGCACTTCCGAGACTAGTTCAGGATCAAGAGCGCTGGTGGGTTCGTCATACAGGATGACTTTGGGTTGAAGTGCTAACGCTCGTGCAATGGCTCCCCGTTGTTGTTGCCCGCCTGAGAGTTGAATTGGGAATTTATCCTTATGTGCTAGTAATCCTACTTTTCCTAAGTAGGACTCAGCGCGCTCATAGGCTTCTTTTGAGGACGTGCCTTTCACAATCGATAAAGATCTTGCGACATTGTCTAAAACCGTCCAGTGAGGAAATAACCTAAAGTCTTGAAAAACCATTCCCACCTCTCGTCGGATTTTCTGCGCTGAGACTCTGTTGAGTCTTGACTCTTCCCGTGTGAACGATTCCCTAATAACTGTATCTTCTCCAATCGTGACTGATCCTCTATCAAATGTTTCAAGCCCATTTAAACAGCGAAGCAAGGTGGACTTTCCACAACCACTGCGGCCGATAAGACAGACGAGTTGCCCCTCTCGAATACTTAAATCAACGCCATTTAAAACTTTATGTGACTTATAAGATTTCTGTAGGTCTGCGATCCTAACGACGATCGAAGGTTCCGCCATGGTCAACCAGTAGTCTCTCTTTTTCCACCGCACATGAGAGTTTTGATATCCCGTTCAAAAACAACTTCCATTTTCTTAGGCGGGATCACTTTCTGGACAACCCCGGGCCCGAAAGTGGGATGATGGACCACATCGCCCTCAAGGTAAGCAGAGGTAATTGTATAATCTCGCGTTGGGTTGCCGAGAGCCGCCTGCATCACTTGCTTGTGGTAAGACTCGATCGACACTGATGCGGACTTGTCTTGGTTTGATTTCCTAGATGCTTTGGGTACAGGAGTTGCGCCCTCTATACTTCTTGGCGCTCTGTAATTTCGGTCTTTTTTGCAGGTTTTACAAGAAACTCTTAGAACTTGATCGCCTTTCATGGCAACTATGACGGCTAGTAAATCCATCTTACATTGGGAACAATACGCTAGGACTTCGGAAGCAACTTTTAGTGTTTGGGTAACAGTCATATAGAGCGCGTGAATGTCGGACGGGAACGAGGAAAATGCAACCATCTTTCGAGGGCGATGATACAATTTTTGAAGAAATTGGCGATAAAGGTCACGATCCCAGAGCAGAGCTGTTAAAGCTTGCGCGGGCGGCTCCAAGGGGTCCTGGCGTTTACCTGATGAAAGACCAACTGGAAGAAGTCCTTTACGTTGGCAAAGCAAAAGTTCTTTCGAACCGAATTCCTAGCTATTTTCAAAAAGTCCCACACGAGGTGGGTAGACTTGAACTTCTGGTGAGAAGGGTAGTAAAGTTTGAAGTCGTTTTAACAGAGACTGAGCAAGAGGCTTTAGTGCTTGAATGCACGCTAATCAAGAAATACAGACCGAAATTTAATATCCGCCTAAAGGACGATAAAACCTATCCTTCGATTCGGATTAACCTCTCAGACGAGTACCCTAAGCTTGAATGGACCCGCAGAGTTTTAAGTGATGGATCGAAGTATTTTGGACCATTTCCCAGCGCTTACTCGGCTCGAGAGACGATGAAGTTAATAAACGAGACCATGAGACTGAGAGATTGTTCAGACAATACGTTTAGGCATCGCTCTAGACCTTGCATCCTCTACCAGATGGAGAAGTGCTCAGCTCCCTGTGTTGGATTTATCTCTCCCGACCAGTACCGAGAGTCGATCATGCATTCGATTGCGGTGCTTGAGGGTAGGGACTTGAGTGTACGCAAGCAGCTAAGAGCTGAGATGAAGGCAGCCTCAGCGGCAGAAAACTACGAGAGAGCCGCCGTTCTTAGGGATCAAATGCAAAGCCTAGAGGTGGTGACCCAAACAAAGAGTTTTGACCCAAGTGGGAACTACCGGCATCTGGACGTTATCGCGGTAGAAGCAAGTGAAGGGATAGGTCATGGGGTTGTGCTTCAAGTCAGATTTGGCCGCGTTGTTGCAGTCAAACACATTCAAATTCAAAACACATACTCAGATATGCGTAAACAAGAACTGCTGTCTCAATTTATACTGCAGTACTATGGTATTCTGGGTGAGCAAGTGGTCTCCAGCCAGAGTAATCTAGTGCTTGTAAGTGAGGCGCCCGAAGACTTTGGATCGCTTGAGCTTGGGCTAGGACTTTCTTTCATGTATCCGAAAGAAGAAGGCGATCAACATTTAGTCAGAGTTGCGGAGACTAATGCGAAGTACGCCCTTGAAGAACATAAGAAGAAAAGCACTACACATGGGCTTGAAGCTTTAGAGGAAGTTCGAAAAATTTTACACCTAGAAAATATGCCACGAAGAATCGAGTGTTACGATATCTCAAACATTCATGGTCAGGACCCAGTAGCTTCTCGTGTAGTCTTTATCGATGGAGAGCCCGAGAAAAATCTTTACAGAAAATACCATATAAAGACCGTAGTAGGATCTAATGATTTTGCGATGATGAAAGAAGTACTGGGTAGAAGATTTGCAAACGAAGAGGAAGCGCTACCTGATCTGATTGTGGTGGACGGCGGTAAGGGTCAACTAAAACAGGCCACGACTATTTTGCAGGAATATGACAGGACGGGTATCGCAGTGGTGGGTTTAGCTAAAGCTAGAACAGAGAGCGATTTTACCCAAACAGAGGTTAAATCTAGTGCAGAGAGGATTTTTCTGCCTAATAGGACAAATCCTGTGATTCTAAGACCTTCTACTAAATCCTATAAAATCCTAACGCATATTAGAGATGAAGCCCATCGTTTTGCGATCACTTTTCACAGGAAAACACGCGCTAAAAGAGTGCCAAAATCTTAACCGTCGCTATCTCAAGTGCTTTTGTCACATTCTAGAAGAATGTCGAAGATGGATTTGCGACAACTTAATCAGTTTTCACTGGCACTGTTCGGAGATGCCCGAATCGGTGAGCAGAAAGTGCTAGAGACTTTTGCACTCATGGTGACAAGTCCAAAATCTACGATTAAAGATGTTTTGCCGCATGAAAGACACGAGAAAATTTTAATACAGCTCATCTATCAGGCTGATAAAATGGGACGCCTATTCTTTGAATCGAATCTTAACTCGAGTTTTGCACGGCTTTCCTCCCGGGAGAGGCTCGTCCTTGTAGCGCTAGAGACGGGACAGTTTAGTTATGCAGAGATGCGTTCGTGGCTATCTCTTTCACCGGATGCGTTTGAGTACATGGTGTGGCAGGCACGAAGCAGATTCGTAGATGAAGTACCAACTCAGATTTTTCGCGCGGGAACATCCCCGCAATGTCCAGCGAACGAAGGTGGCGTGCCCTGGACGCAAAGATACTTTGATGAAGAGTTAACAAGAAAACAAACGTGGCACACGCAGGAGCATTTGCGTGGGTGTAGCGATTGCAAAGCTTCTTTGATCGCCGCGCGGGAGTTCTTTTTTCAGGTTTCAAAAAAATTAAACGAAATCGTCAAACTCAATCCCGCTATTAACAACGGAGCCTTAAGAGAAGATTTAAATCAATTCGTGCCAAAGAACTTGCTAAGTCAGAATACCGCAGCAAGCAGTCTTTTTTCTAAGGCTATCGTCGCTTGGTTTAAGAAAAGTAGCCCATGGATAGTCCTGTATGCACTAGTGGTTTCGTATCTCATCATGGTAGCTGGCTAGTCATAGACTAGTAATCCCGACGAGGTCTTAAAGACGGCAAACCCGTGCTTTGGTCTAGCGTAACGACAAAGCTCCATCCCATATGTACGAATCCGTCTGGAGAGAGTAAGTCCTTTGGTGGATTCGGGAAACTAGGAACTTTTCTCCACGCTTGAACAACTACCTGATCCAAAGAACTTACGCCTGATGAAATGAGCACCTTAGTGTCATGAAGGTTGCCGTTTGGATCGAGTACGACCTCAACCCTCGTAAGGTACTCCCCAGCTTGCAAGGGTTGAGAACGCAGATAGGTTCTCACCATGGACTGCCACTGAGGTCCGATGGTTTCGTATAGTCTTGAGTAGAAAGAGTAGTACTTATTCTCTTGAGTATTGAGAATGTTTTCGTCGCCGAAAGGTAGACTCTTATCATGTAAAGCTTGGTCTCTTGCTTCCTCCATAGGACCAGAAAATGTTTGGGCGGATTTTGGCTTCAGATACTCTTTCATCGGAAGACCTAAGTTCGAAAGGGAACGAGGTTTGGTTTTAGGGATGGTTTTCTCAGGAGTTAGACTCTGTTCGCCGCTCTGACCAGAAGATCCTGCTTTTGGTATGACATCCGTACGTGACGCCTGTTGTTCTTTCTCTACACGACGATTCCGATCCGACTCATATTTTGCATCTTGGTTGATGGGTTCGTCGTTTTTGGGTTTCTTATCTTTAGCAAGCAGAAGCGGACGGTCTTTCCATTTTTGTTTTAATGCCTCTAAGCGTTCTGTGGAAATGTCCTGTAGTTCGACTGGAGCAGGCTCGTCTCGGGTTAAAAAAGGCGCTTTTGTGAAAAGCAGCAATAGGTGAAGAATGATCGCAAAGAGAGCGATCCAGATAAATTGCCTACGGTGAACACTCTCTTGAGCTTGATAAAGGGCTTTATGCTCCGAAATTACGCTCGTTTTAAATTCTACTGCCGCCACTGCCATAGAGTTATATGATTTTGCATAAGATCTGAAATGGCTATTTACGTTTTCTAGCCTGAGTCCCTGCTACAGCGAGTGCAAGGGCCTCCTCCTGCTCAGGACTTTCAGGTATGATCGGTGTTACATTGGTGGGCAAGCGGTCCTTTGGGCTCGAAGACTCTAATTCGGTAGGCGATAGATTATCTTGGCTTGCTAGGTAGGTTTTTGCCATGTCACAGATTTTCGTCATTTGGGTTTTGTATTTTGCCTCTGACTCTCTTAGTTCTTGTACTATTTTCTGAGCTTCCCAGTATTCATCCGTTTGGGTGCCCCTAATCATGGAAAACTGCTGTTTTGCCGATCTGATCTTGGCTTTTAACTCAATCATGCGTCTTTGTAGAATGTCTACAAGTTGGGCGCCTTCAAGACCACCTGGATAGATGAGTATGTTTTCCTTAACAGCAGTTTTCTTTTTGAGACTTGCGATTTCTGCCGCTTGGGTTTCTATCTGTTTATTTAGCGATTCGATCTTTTGAGCGGCGTGACCAATGAGCTCGTGGTGGGTTGTAAGCGCATGGTACTTGGAATCATCACTATAGGAATGCTCGTCCGTTCGCTCAAGTCTCGTCAGGTGGGTCAGGGGTTCAATCCAAAGACTCTTTAGTTGATCGGGTGCAAGTTCGGATGGAGCAGAGGCGAATAGGAAGCAACAAACTTCTATTTCGTTTGTTTCAGGATCGACGTGCACACGAATTAAATCGCTGTTATTTAATAAAATCTGTGTAGGTTGAGACGGGCTAACCGCTCTGGGCCAGAACTGGTGAAGGACGTCTTTGAGTTTCCACTGCGGTTCTTGGTAGCAAAGCCTAAGCCCTAAACATCCCTGACTCGCTCCGATCTCAAAGTACCCGCGCGGGGGTGACTCAGAGGGCGGCTTACCGGCATCTCTCTTACCAGGGCCGTGCTCAAAAAGCAGGCTCCACAGACCCGTCACTAAAATGCGAACGGTGTTAGACCTTTTATTCCAGTGCGAGTGTTTAACTTCTGGAAGATCTAAGACAGCGTCCAACCTAAAGCCTAAGCCTACTTGAGAGGACCAAGTCTCGTAATGAATCGCTGAATTTGGGTTTAAATACTGAGAAATACCCCATTTTGAAGTGTCTTTTAGTAATGACATCAAAACGAGGCTGCTTTCTTCAACCTCAAGTCTTCTGAGATCAATCATTATAGCCCGAAAATGATGATCTTCCTCCTGTAGCTCAGAGAGCTTCACATCCTCGGCAAACCATCCCACCACGTTTGGACCTTGGGTTCTTGAGATTCCAAAAAATGCCTCTACACGGTGCGCTTTCAAGTACATGTGCCAAGGCATCAGTAGCAAATCTAACGAGGCGTCTTGGAGGCGTGACACTAGTTCTGCCTCGCTTAGGTTACCTGGAAAATATCGAATTTCTGCAACGTTTCTAAGGTGATGGATCACTCGAAGAGCAATTTGTGTACGCTCTCTAGAGAGACTGGGATCAGTCACAAATCCAATTCGAAAGGCCTTGTTTGATTTAGATTCAAAATCCATCACAAGAGTCATTCGGTACTTTGTCTAGGATTCTTTAGACGGAGCAGCGGTCAAAATATTAACACTTTGTACCATCCTCTTGGATTGCGTTGCTAAAATACCTTAGATTAGCAACCCTAAGAGATAGGATGGCAATCAAACCTAAGGATAGGGTTACGGGTCTCATTCAGATAGGAGTACTGGCATTTATTGCCACTGGCCTTATCTCTAGAATTCCTAATCACTTAAGCGACTTAGAGAAACTTCAAAGCCAATCCCACAAATTTCAGAGTTTATCCTCTCAAGTAAGGTCGAATCACGCATGGCTTAGCCAAAGTGTGATGGATAGCTTAGCGCCTCAAGTGGCGCGTGATCCGCTCCGTATCCCTACAACGCCACCGAGTTGGATGAGTGCAGCGCTTAAACGTGATTTAGAAGGAGTTAAAGAACACTTTATCATTCCCGGATTAGTCACAGATCAAGACTCTGTAAAATGGAAAAGTGTTCAAGAAGAAATTTTAACAAAACTTAATTCGCTAGAAAGCTACGACCAATCACTCCTAGATAAAGCAAGTAGCAATCAGTGGGAGTCGTATTCCCTTACTTTTAGAGATTATTTAAATACTCTAGAAAGTATAGGCAAAGAGTTCGATCAATTAAGTGGCTTTCTGTTTTATTCCTATGAGGACGCCCAGCATCAGATTAGAAGTCACTTGAGGTACGAGTTGGCAGGACTAGTCGCTGGAGTTATTCTTCTTGCCGCTATGTTTCTCATTGGGTTTTTGTTTCGATCAGAAACACACGCAACTGAGCAAGAAACACCGCTTGAGTTTACTACAACACGTGAAATAAAAATTAAAGAAGCAGAAATAGAAGAAGAAAGGGCAGTTTCACAAAGATTTTCCGCACAGATGGCGCACGAACTAAGAAACCCACTTCAGTCTATGAGCTTGGAGTTAGAGTGCGCTGTAGAAATGGTTTCATCAGTCTTTGAATCTGCAAAGAAAAATCCAGAGTTTTTTAGACACTTAAGCGTTCTACAAGAAAATCTAAAAGCGATCTCAGACGGAATGGACCGTTTACAAAGTATCGCTGACACTCATCTAAGGTTTGGAAAGTTAAACGCTGGAAAACACGAGAAAATAAAATTGGAGGAATTGCTCACTCGAGCGATTGCCCAAGAAGAGGCTACCTTTAGAGCTAATCATGTCCAGTGTGAGTGGCAGATTTCAGCACTCAGCGGAGGATGGGTTTTAGGAAACGAACATCTTTTACTTCAAGTACTACAGAATCTATTTAGGAATTCGATCGAAGCTATGCAACAGCTGAGTCCCAATGAAACTAGAGTGATTCGAATCGAGGGAAGCATAGATCTGCATCAACAGGCTCGGATTTATATAAAAGACACAGGGCCCGGTCTTTCTCCGAAAATCACAGCGCGACTCTTCAAGCCCTATTCTACAACTAAAACAAATGGCACAGGTCTAGGTCTGTCATTTTCAAAGCAGGTCTTGGAAATGCACGGAGGAGATCTTAGGTACATCGAAACAGAACGCACGACTGGCGCGTGTTTCCTGTGGACGACACCCATTTTCTATCCTGAACAGCTTAGACACGACACCATCACCGCTGAAATCCCAGAGAAAAGGTAAAAGAGAGTATGTACCCTGAATTATCACGCAGTCACGTTCTTCTGGTGGATGACGATGTCCCAAACTTAGACGCTCTCTCAAGAGTACTTAAAGCCCACTCAAAAAAAGTGACTTGCGCCCAATGTGTAGGAGACGGGCTCAAGGCGCTTTATCTGGGTAAGTCGCAAGACGCTGTAGTGGATGTCATTCTGACTGATCTTAGGATGCCAGAACGCGATGGAATCGATTTTATACGCGCGATTCGAGCGCACTATCCGCTTATTCCTGTGGTGGTTATGACAGGTTATGGCACCGTCCAGCAAGCCGTCAGTGCCATGAAGTTAGGAGCTTTTGACTTCATAGAAAAACCAATCAAAAAAGAAGCCCTATGCACGGTGCTTGAGAGAGCGCTTAAAAATAGCGAAACTATTCCGCCTGAACCAAAAAACCTAGAGTTGTTAGGCGAAAACGATAGGCCCGCGCTTAGTCTAGCCATGCGCAAAGTCCATGAGCTTGTAGAGTATGTAGCGCCAACAATGGCTCATGTTCTGATCACCGGGCAAAGTGGGACTGGAAAAGAGCTGATCGCAAAAAGAATTGTCGAGCATAGTTTAAGAAAAAACAAACCCTACATACAAATTCATTGCGGCGCTTTACCGGATAATTTGCTCGAGAGCGAACTCTTTGGACACGAAAAAGGTGCGTTTACAGGAGCTTCTTCTACGAAGATAGGATTGTTCGAGGCAGCAGACGGTGGAACAGTTTTACTAGATGAAGTGGGAGAAATGTCCCCCACTATGCAAGTGAAGCTACTGCGATTTCTTCAAGATGGTATGGTTCGAAAAGTGGGTTCAAATGTAAGCCGAAAAGTCGACGTTAGGGTCCTAAGTGCCACGCATCGTGATTTAGAAGCTCGCGTGAAAGACGGGTTTTTTAGAGAAGATTTAAGGTATCGTTTAGAGGTTGTGCAAATCAGGTTACCTAGGCTTGCGGAACGTGTCGAAGACTTTTCGTTTCTTTGCTCTGAAATTATAGAGACCCTCGCAAAAAAAAACGGTGTAAGTACGCCGCTCATTTCAAACAATGTATTTGAAGAAATGAAAACCTACTCTTGGCCTGGCAATGTTAGAGAGCTTTATAATTTTCTGGAGCGGGCTTTAGTCATGGAGTCCGACCAAGGCGTGATTACAACCCTAGCGCTGCCATCTGAGCAGGCGGTGAGTCCACCTCCGTTTTTAAAGCATCATACTCAAGGTACGGAAAGCGATAGTGTCAGCGTACCGGTGGGCACTTCGCTGAGAGATTTAGAGGAGCTGATGATTAAGAAAACTCTAGATGCTACTCAGGGGGATAAAATCTTGGCTGCGAGACTACTAGGAATTCATTCTAAGACGTTAGCTCGGAGGTTTCGTTCCGGCGAGGCTTAAACCAAGAGGCAGGCACAGGACGTGTGCCGAGAAAAAGGGATTCTAGAATATCCACGGGCCGCAAACGATTGTCTTGAATTCGATCTAGGGCTCGTTTTGCTAAACCTTCGGCTCCCAAGTAACTACTTAGGTAGTGGACAATAAAGGGTTGAAATTTCTTTGGTAATAATTTTCTATTTTTTTTGAGCCAAGCATCGAACCAAAGATCAAAAATACCATTCTTTAACGGCTCCCTAAGCCCCATCAGCGAGTCTCGCCAACGCAGTGCTATTTCTAGATAGAGATTATGTTCTTTCGAGTTTTTATGCGAAAGGGTCAGACTGGGTAAAGGTTTTCGTGTGGGGTTCCATAAATATCCCACCATATGGCCCGCGATATGTTCGTATAGAAGTTCTTGATAAGACTTTATGAAAATAGGTTTTCCCCTTCGGTAATAAAGGCGTCCTAAAAGTTCATAAGCATAGTTTTCAGAGTAGTAAGGAACAAAAATTTCACTTTCGTTTTTTCGGTGCTCTAATATTAAACAGAGACCGTTTTCAAGAGCAAAGCGGAGCAAAGAATTCTCATCGTAATTAGGTGGGCGTAGAGCGGTTTTTACTGAGATTCCATCTAAGTCCAGTGGATGAGTTCCCAGAAGAGCTGCAAAGTCGTGGCTTACGCGATGAAGAAGCTCATACCAAGGAGTTTTCTCAGAGTCTGCATCTGGCAGAGTTTCCGATAGATCGCCATCTAGCCATCTTAGGGCAGAAGAAAATCTACTCCAAGGAGTACCTGAAGTCTTGTAGGTGTGTTTTGGGTTGAGTTGATAGATGCTTTCGTATGCGCTTACTTTATAGCTTTTAAGCCGAAGTAAATCGAAGTCATCCGAGTTCTGATGAATATATAGAGTGTCTTTTGAGGAAGTTAACGATTCAAAGTCAAGCGGTGTATGCTCGGGGGACAGGTGATGTTCGCCAAGCAGTACGAAATATTTTCCGTGTGAACGCTGCGACGAAATCCGTAAAATATGCATCGCTAGCTTAGAGTCCCTGGGTGAAGACCGATCCAACCCACACACATGAAATCTATGATCCTTGGCGTACCTAAGGATATCTCCGTACGGTCTCCAATCAAATCCCCATTGCTGGTCGAACCTGGTTTTTTGCCTTAGCTCTAGTAGAGAAATTTTATCTTTTAGAAATTTTTCTAGATACACATCATGTTCAGGAAGAAAGGCCTCTAAAATCAGAGTGACCTGTTGATGAGCTTTCGTGTCGAGTTGCGAAAGATAGTGCAAGATCTGACGTTGACTTTGCGGATAGGCATGATGATCGCCAACAAAAACGAATCGCTTTTTATTAATTAGTTTAGCGAAGCGAGAGTGCTCTATCGATTTAGCCGACTTAAACAATGCCTTCATTGATCTAGCATAGGTTAGCCTGTAGGAGCGAAGCTCAGCAGTCTCAGCCATTCTAGAATTTGCTTCGTCTCTCAAAGAACAAAAGTAGCGGTATTGAGCGCGAAAAGCCTTTGCCTTGTTCATGATGGATCTCTTAGTGGCTCCTCTTTCACGAGTATATCGATGAGCTTCTGAATCTCTGATGTTGTTACATCGGTCTTATGATCTAGGGTCTGCGCGAGTTTAACGAGATCCTGACTCAGGTGTGTCGCCTCTTGTAGCGATCTTGGTAACCTTACGCTTTCCACAAGTTCATGCCACGTTGGATACACAGCAGGCGCGAAAAGTTGTCCCAGTATTTTCAAGAGACTCCCGTTTTTTGAAGTTATTTTCAGTTGGTGTCCAGCCTCGGTGAACACGTGGAATCCGGGATGAGTGCCGCGTATCTTGTCTATTTTTATAATGGGTACATGGGGTGGGAGGGTTGTACCGATGAGTTGAACCTCTGGGTGCTGTGAGAAGCTTACGAGACCTTGGTTAGAAATCATTTTGATAGCTTCTGCCCAACACACTTGGTGGGTCTCATCTACTAATTTCTTTAACGAGTGACGTTCTTTTAAGCGAGCTAACTTATACACAGATAAGTCGTAAACCTGTGACCATCCCGTGTGGAGGGAATGAGTCGAAATTTTTTTGTTTTTTATAGTTGAATGAAAAGCTGTTGGAATAGGGATAAGTCGAAGTGTAGCTTCGTTGAGTTGCCATTTGTCTTGTTTGCGTTCCGCATGATTATCAAGCCATTTTGTAACAACATCAGAGGTTAAGTACTCGGAAATCGCAGTGAGATAAAGCTCGTCAGCATGGAGGAGGTGAATGCCGGAGCTCGAATGATCGGATTGGAGTTCAAAGCTCCTGCAGATGCTCAGTTTACGCGGGTTTGATTCTGAGCTGAGCTTTACAGCAAAGATCCCACTGCTGGCTTGATAAGCTCCCTTGACGGTTTTTAAGTTCACGCATTGATTCAGTGGCACAGCGGTTAACTGCACCCGGTCCAGAAGATCAAGAGTGCTTTGGTTTTCATGTTCGGGCCAACGGATAAGCCACTCGTGCTGAGGTGTAGGAGACGTCCAAATTTGTGCAAACGGAACGTATGGAGTTTCCTCTGATTGAGAGGATTTTTGTAGGATCTGCGACAGCGCACGAAGGACGCAATTGCTCACGGTTTTTTCGTCAAAGCACTGTACCTGTACGCGTTTTGGTCGATGAGATAATCTAACTTCTGCATCAATTTCTTTTTGAAATAAATACAATACCATCGTCTGTTTAGGTTCGATTTCCGAATGCGAATCCGTGTAGTGAAAAGTGTATTCACAGATTAAATTAGCCTTGTGTAATAATTGTGACAACACCTCCTGACCGTCGTTAGGCGATAGCGGAGCTGGCCTTAGCCAGTAGAGATAGCCCTTAGGTCGAAGTTTATTAAGGGAGAGCAGAGCTTGTAGAGTGCCCACGGAGCACGAGAGTAACTTAGTTTTTAACTCTGGTTCGAACATGTGCAGAGGAGTTTTAGCTTTGAGAGCCTTTTCTATGGTTTCCTCGATAACAAGTGCACCATCGCACGACTCAAATTCTCTTAGTTTTTGAATCGTTGCTGATTGGTGGATGTGTGGTGTCCAGGAAAGTTGATCCTGTCTTAAACTCTCAAACCCCAGCCCTTGAGCCCAAAGTGGGATCTGCGTCGATGGCCCATCCCACAGCAAGATCAATTCTCCTATCAAGAGTGAGTACAAGTCCTCTTCAAATCCTACGAATTCAATTTGTTGCGAAGGTTGCGGTAACCAGGCGCCGTCTCGTAGCGTTGGAGAAAAAAAATATAACTTTCGAGCCCTTGAAGGAGCATAGATTGGCATCGCTTGGCATGTGGGTTTTACGAATTGCCGGCAGGCTCTTCTGTAAGCTGTACTAGATTCTGTAGGAGAGCGCTTAAGGAGAGTTAGAAGGATCTCCTTTGGAAGCAATGTCGTATCCACTTCATTAAGCAGTTCAAAAGCTGACTGGCCTACAGTGGGGCTCAACGTAGGCCAGCTATAGAGACTGGGCCTGGTGATGTGCCAGCCGTCTGATAGTGGAGCTACCGATGTTTTTAACCGTAAAGCTAACTCATAGTTCAGCTTACTGAGCTTTTCGCGCGTAAACATTGCCCCATGATTTGAAATTTCAAGCCATCGTTTGAGTAGCAGACTCTGCGCAAGGGTAATTCGCGAAACCTCTTCAAAATAATCCGATAATTTCTGGCTTTCTCGCTGCGGAAGCGTTCCTGACAAGGCAAGCTCAACCCACTCTTCTAAGGGTTTCTGAGACTGAGGTGAAGCGTTCTTGTGGAGCTGCTTTAACACGGCCTCACGCCTTGAGGGATTGAGCGCCTTTAGCTTACCAATTTCTTTAAAGAGCGCTTCCTTCGTCTGATCCACCAGAACTTCCCAGGCTCGGATAAATGTTTCCGTGTCTAGGGACCGAGTGAGACGAGGTGGCCGTTTTTCATTTATGTCCGAAGGAACTTCTTTACTTTTCTTAGAGGTCTCTCCGTTAGCGGATGTGTCTTCTGGGGTCGCTTGTTGATTGAGAAATTCTAAAAATGATTTTGCACCGAGGCTTTGGGGCTTTGAGTCCAGAGGCGGTAACTTCTTGGTGCCTGAGTCGGGGGATAGAAATTGATGAAAGGGTTTTACTGATTTCTGCATCCAATGCTTCGGATACCAAAAGTCGCGACTCTTCACGAATCTTTTTTAGAGTTTCTTGCCAATAACCATTAAAGACGATTAGAAGTTCCGCTGAAGGGGCTTGAGAAGGAAAAGACTTATGATTCAAATTCAAGGCGGGCAGTATCGCAGCAGGCGGCTAGTGACGCCAAAAGGGTCTGATACCCGTCCAACCAGTTCTAAGCTTAGAGCGGCCTTATGCGATGCATCTCAAGGACTTATCGTAGGCGCTAAGGTCCTGGATCTCTTTGCAGGATCTGGCGCAATGGGACTTGAGCTCCTCTCGCGAGGGGCCAGTGCCTGCACTTTTGTGGAGAACAACCGAAAAGCGATGGAATGTTTGCAGCAGAATGTATCCTCTCTGGGATTAGAGTCTAGGACCCAGGTGATTTTTGGTGATGTATTTAAGGTTATTGCAGGCCTACAGCATAAGTTTGATTACGTTTACGTTGACCCTCCCTACAAGGCAGGATTTGAGGTAAGACTCTTCTCGTTAGAAGTTGTAAACTCATGGGCTCTGATTCTAGAGCCCGAAGCTATGGTAGCTGTAGAATGGTCGCCAAAGGTTAAACGCGGTGGCCAAGTTGATTTTACTTGTGGTGGATCGTTTGTTGTCATGAGAGATAAAGCATACGGAGATACCCAACTCACCCAGCTAGTATGGGTCGGAGCACAAAAAAACAGAGAAGAAGCCCCACATGACCAAACTATCACCTAAACGCGCAATATACCCTGGTTCGTTCGACCCTTTTACGAAGGGACATCAGGATATTTTAGAGCGATCGCTCCAAGTGTTTGAAGAGGTTTGGCTGGTAGTAGCTGAAACGCCGAGGAAGCAAAGTTTTTTCTCAGTAGAAGAGCGCGTGGAAATGTTAAAAAAACTTTACGTGCACGAGCCCAGAGTAAAGGTAGATCATTGGGCAGGGCTGACCATGGACTATGCGCGCAATCATGGTATCAGTGTCATGATTCGCGGTCTTAGAGCTGCAAGTGATTTTGAATACGAATTTATGATGGCCAGCATGAATAAGAGTTTAAACCCAACCGTTGAGACTTTTTTTATGATGACCGCTCAACATCTGTATTTTGTGTCTTCAACGATGATTAAAGAGTTAGCTAGGTTTAGTGATGCCATTGGCGCCTACGTTGATCCTCTGATTCAAGAGAGAATTTTAAAACGGATGAAAGACGAGCACAAACAGCATTTAGGCAAGGAGAATGCATCCCATGATGTTTAGTAACCGCTTATCTTTGATTCAAGAAAGCGCCACCTTGAAATTAAACAGCCTTGTGCAAGAAATGGAGAGTAGTGGAGTAAAGGTATGGAATTTCACTACAGGAGAACCTGATTTTCCGGTGCCAGATCGAGTAAAAAAAGCAGCGATTCAGGCTATTCACGATAACAGGTCAAAATACACGGCGGTCTCTGGTATTTTACCCCTGCGAAAAAAAATCGCTGAATATTTAACAAAATCTACGGGTCATGAGTTTAAGCCAAGTGAAGTCGTCGTCACCAATGGTGGTAAACAAGCGATTATGCAGAGTCTTTTTGCGCTCATTAATCCAGGCGATGAGGTATGCATGGGCTCACCTTACTGGGTGAGCTATCCTGAGATGGTTAAGATCGCAGAAGGAACTCCTGTGATTATCGAATCCACTCAAGAACAGGGATACGTACCTCCCGTGAGCCAATGGGTGAAACAATCCGGTCCGCGCACGAAAATGTGGATTTTGAATTCACCCTCTAATCCAACCGGTGCGATTTGTTCCGACGCCTATTTGAAAGAATTAGGCGAGGTACTCATGACGAGAAAGGAGCTGCAGCATATTTGGATTTTAGTGGACGACATCTACGAAAAAATTATTTTTGACGGGAAGAAGTTCTCGTCTTTTCTGCGTATTAATCCGGGCCTCAGGCATAGAACGATGCTTGTGAATGGGCTTTCTAAATCGTACTGCATGACTGGTTGGAGAGTGGGCTGGAGTGCAGCGCCGGAAAGCCTTAGTAAAACTCTTGGGGTATTACAGGGTCAGCTCACTTCTAACATAAACTCAGTAGCACAATACGCGGCCCTTGAGGCTCTTTCACTAGGAGAGGAAAGTTTTGCCGAGATGGTTTCTGCCTATCAAGCTAGGCGAGATATGGCCTTGGATATTTTACATAAAAGTGAAAAAATAAATGTGTTTGTTCCTCAAGGAGCATTCTATTTGTTTATGGATGTTTCTGCAGCTAAGCGAGGCGGAGAAACAGATGTGAGTTTTTGCGAGAGAGCACTCCAGGAAATAGGGGTGGCTTTGGTGCCAGGGGGGGCGTTTGGAAAACCAGATTGTGTGCGAGCAAGTTTCGCAATCAAAGACGAAGTTCTCAAAGAAGGACTGCTTCGATTTGTGGCGTGGGTTGATAAAACACCTTAGACTTAAGGCCCCGCTCGTTCGTTTGTGTGTGTTTAGTTTAGGTGTGATTTTTGTCTTCGCTTCAAGCTCAGGATGTGGAACAAAGATTTCCTGTGGTAGTAAAGACGGAAGAGCAGCACTGGTAAAAGCTGTTGATGACTTATTAAATAAGGACTTCTGCTCTGAATCCGTTGCTTTAGTTGAAAACTTCTACAACAAAGAAGGTTGTGGAACCGATGAAATTAGATTCTCTAGAGCATCTGCTTACCTGTGTGCTGCGAATCTAAAGTTTCTGGATTGGATCACGTTGTTTGATGGAGTTTCGCTTGCAACTGCGTCTTTTTTTACGCTCTTAACTCAACTCTTTCCTTCGGTAACTACAGACTCGAGATCGGAAGCCGCCCGAAACGCGATGGATTCTCTTTTTGCCATTCGAAAAATAGGCGTGATCACACCAACTGCCTACTTGGTAGGAGCGGGAAGCACGCATCCTATGTCTCTTGTCTCAGCAGACAGAACCACCGATTCAAATGTCTATTCACTGATGACATCCATGGGGCAGATTGGTTTTCTTCAGAATCGATATGGCGCGCCTAATCCTGTCACTTTCAATAAGACACAAGCCTTAGGAAGAACGGCGTCTAATGTAAACGGATGGATGCTAGCCTCTCAAGTTGACTCTAACGCATGCACTTACGCGGGCTCAGTCCTTACGATGGTTGACTCGATGGTGACAGTGGTGACAGACATCGGCACTAACTTTGGCGGCAGCACCTTTGGCTCCTCGATGGATGTGGTGAGTGCGGCATATCAAGCAGCCTTCGGTCTTGCCTGCGATGCAGGTTGTTCCGGGGCCTCTGGTTCAGGTTGTACTTTCCCGGTTGGCACCTGCGCCACTTGTCCAATCACGCTGAGAAATCCATCCTCGTGTACGAGTCAAGTCACGGACGTGAACAGCTGTGCGGCGGCAGGATTAGTGTGGTTTATTAATACCCAGCCTGGTGGTTGGCCTGGGCCCTTGTGATAAGACTTCTTGGAATCTTAATCATTTCATGCGTGTTTACAAAAGCATCGATTGCGGATCTTAATCGTGAAAGCTACCGAGCGGCTGAGATGCAGGCCATGGGGAACGCAGGTATTGCGATGTTAGAAGACGAGCATTCTCTTTACATGAATCCAGCTGGTTTGGCAGGGGTCTCAAGTCCAGCGTTTCATCTGGTTCAAGTAGATGGAAGTGTAACTGAAGAGCTAGTCGATTCCATAAATGCGGTGAAAACTCTGCGTTCGCCAACCGGCTCAGAGCTCACACAGTTTTTTGGAAAAAACTTAAGCGCTCAAGCAAGAGTTTCTTCTAGTTTGATTGTTCCCAATTTTGGTTTGGGAGGTTTTTACGCGGGTGAGGCAGGATTGTACGCCGCAAATCCCAGTATTCCGAAAGTAGAGTTCACGGCGATTCGTACCTCAGGTATTCAAGCTGGACTTGCGGTATCATCGCACGAAAAATTTCGTGTAAAACGTCCCTCGAGACGCGCTAAGGAAAGGCAAGTCATGCAGAGTGAGTGGCGTGTAGGTCTTGCGGTCAAATCCGTTAGGCGCATCGGTAGGTCAGTGCTTCTTCCCGTGGTGTCTCTTTCATCTTTGGATGCAGATACGATTAAGGGTTATGTCAACGATCAAGGGTCTGCTTTCGGTGCGGACCTTGGATTTCAGTTTCGACAGCCGGTCTCTCCTACGACGGCGATATATTTTGGTGCGGCCTTGCAAGATGTCGGGGACACCGCGTTTGCGGGACAGGTTGAATCTCAACAAAGTAATCTTTCTATTGGCACAGGAATTCGCGCAAAAAAAGGCCCGTTTTCTTGCGAACTCGCCTACGACATGAGGCAAGTACTCACTGCGGCGGACTGGCGAAAAAAACAGCACACAGGGGTGAAGTGTTCAGCAAGTTTAATTGAGGTATTTGGAGGGTTAAATCAGTTTTACCCTGCGTATGGTTTTGCTGTCGACTTAGGAATCGTGCGCGCAGTTGCTTACAGCATTAAGGAAGAGGCCGGCGTGCTGCTCAGACAAGACCCAGAGCGCAGATACGGAGTTCGCGTAGAAATAAAACTTCCGCTTTGATCTAATTTGGTTTCGTGACTAGACTCCTAGTTGAGAAAACTTTGACGGGAGGTCAAATCTTGAGAAAAGCATTTGTCATCGACACCAACGTTCTACTTTTTGATCCAAACGCTATTTATAAATTTGGAAACAATGATGTTGTGATTCCAATTGTAGTGGTTGAGGAAATTGATCGTTTTAAACGAGAAATGAGTGAAAACGGGAGGCACGCGAGGCACTTCTCAAGACTCATCGATGCGATGAGATCGGAGGGAGAGCTGTCAAAAGGAGTGAAGCTCCCAAACGGCGGTATCTTAACCGTGGAATTAGGTAGTGACCACCCACTCCCAGTGGATCTGCCGATGGACCGAGCAGACAATAGAATTTTAGCCTTAGCGATCACGCTCAAAAAAGAACAGCCTAAGCGACCGATCGTTTTTGTCACAAAAGATACAAATCTTAGAATCAAAGCAGACGCCCTTGGTGTGTCTGCTACCGATTATGAACCAGACAGCGTAGAGCCAGATTCACTTTATTCAGGCGTTCACACTCTTCAAGTGGATGGACATAAAGTGGATGAGTTTTATGCGCAGAAACGACTTCCGCTAGGGGAGGTTTCTAAAACACTAAAAGCAAATCAATACGTGGTGCTGAGGGATTCCGCGAATTCGAATCACACCGCGATGGGGCGGTATTCAAAAGAGCTAGAAGCACTTGTACCGATTTTTAAGCCAGCCGAGGGACTGTGGGGGGTTTTCCCAAAAAACTCAGAGCAAGCGTTCGCCATAGATGCGCTCATGAATGATGAAATTAAGCTTGTTTCCTTGGTGGGAAAAGCTGGAACAGGAAAAACTCTTCTTGCGATCGCAGCAGGATTAGCAAAGACCGTAGATGAGGGAGTGTATCACCGCTTGTTGGTCTCTCGTCCTGTTTTTCCATTAGGAAAAGACATCGGATTTCTGCCTGGAGACATCGAAGAGAAGCTAAACCCATGGATGCAGCCCATTTATGATAATATCGATTTTCTTTTTGGCGTAAGCGCTCAGGGAAGTGGTGGGAAAACACGCCGCGGAGCGGGCAGGGGTGCTCAGGAGCTTATGAATCAAGGGTTGCTTCAGATCGAACCGCTCACTTACATCCGCGGTAGATCTATACCTCAGCAGTTTCTCATCGTGGATGAATCGCAGAACTTAACCCCGCACGAAATTAAAACCATTATCACAAGAGCGGGTGATGGAACAAAGATCGTGTTAACGGGAGATAGTTTTCAGATTGATAATCCGTATGTCGACGCTGCCAATAACGGGTTAGTTCACTTGGTGGAGCGGTTTAAAGAAGAAGCTATTTCCGCGCACGTCACCATGACTCGTGGTGAGCGGTCCAAGCTCTCAGAGCTTGCAAGTAATTTACTTTAAGTCACCTCGGATACGTCTAGGATAAGGCTCGCAAGTGATAGTAGTCGTACGATCACTTTGCGAGCTTTAGGTGATCAAGCTCGTATTCTAAGTGTCTACGGTAAGCACGCGCTAGAATTTGTAGCTCTCTCGTATCCGCGCGCTCTTCTAGCTGTGTAAACAAATGGTGGCCTCTTACCATCATGGCTACTGAGAGTTTCTCATCTAAACGGCGTTCCTCTTGAAATCTGACCATTTCTTCTAACAACTCTAACTTTGTGAGATGAAGTAGTTTCGTACGGTACAACTCTTCTTGCGCCATGGCGCGCTTAAGCTCTCTGTACTGGGTGAGTGATGTGACTTCTGTAATGCCGTCCTGATTAAGTGCCTGCATTTTTAAAATTCTCCAAAACGATACAAACCCCTCGTTCGGGGCGTTGTTGCTGCGCATGAGTGGTAACCCATAAGCAATGCGCGTACCAAGAGATTCTTTATACCAAATCATGCTGTAGTGCACTTCAATCGAAGCGCCCATGAATAAACTGTGGTGTGACTGTCTAGGAGTTAGGCATTCTGAAACCACTGAGGTATCACAGAGCGCCCAGAAAGTTTTTTCACGATATCTCTAACATCGAGCTTGCAACGATAGGTAGCTCATGTTACTTGGCGCCCCATGAAAAAACTTCTTATAACGATTAGCTTAGGTTTCACGTGTTCTTTAAGTGTTCTAGTAAATGCAAGTCACGCTTCCAGTATGTTTGACTGTAAGGTCGACGTAGAGGAGATCGTTCGTTTAAGAGAAGTGACCTATACCGGAGATGCCGACTTATATAGAAAGGGTCCTCTAGATCCAAGCCTAGTAATCAGTAGTAGAACCTTCAACTCTATAGCAAACGCGACAGAAGATCTCACTTTTGCAAGCGAAAGTAATGGAGACCAGACTACCACGACTGTCCGAGTGAGTGCTCGTATAGCAACGAGTTTCAATAATTTCTCGTTTTCTTCTGACCCCAAGTTGGTCAAAAAGGGGGAAGCTGCTACGTTTAATCATAAAAACCAGCGCACGGTTTTTGGATTGGGAGAGACTCGTCCTGCTCTGGACCAGAGTCTGCTAAGTAATCATACGATCGATGTTTCTCATCGAGTTTTCTTTCAACCAAAGACCGCTAAGTTTGAGCTTGTTACTCATTTACTTGATAGTGGGTTTCTGAAAAAGTCGGGTCGTTCAGAACACGTGATGCTTGCCGGCTCCTCAGGAGCTGGGTTCTCTCAGTTTACAGATTTTGTGAGTACTTCGGCGACTCTCTATGGTCAACCTATCGAAGGAAACGGAGAAGGGGCTGTCGTTAAAGTGTCTACGAGTTGCATCCCTAGGTAGAATTAGAAAGCCAGATAAGGCGGAAAGAGTTTTTCAAGCTTACTTTCGCTCGTCTTGATTCTACTACCAGCGAATGGTTATCGGTATTTTTGTCTCAGGGGATTTTGTGATAGAATCCGCAAGGAATGGGTCAAGATTTTATTCAATCATTATTTAATAACGGTCTTTCTGGCGACCACTCCGGTGATCACTCACGACGCCAGACTCTGAACGTTTGTTTTTCTAGTGTACAGCCCACGGCGGTTTCGAAGCCTCAGTTAGTCCTGTGGTCGAAAGAAGTAGCGGAGCTTTTGCAGATTGATGTCGACCCTAGTGAATCAAACGACTTGCTCGCACGCACCTACAGCGGATCGAGTGGCTCGGGTTATCCTCATGCCTATGCCATGAGGTATGGTGGCCATCAGTTCGGTCACTGGGCGGGTCAATTAGGAGATGGTCGGGCAATTATTTTAGGGGAGCGCATTGGACAGGATCAAAGGCGGTACGAAGTTCAGCTGAAAGGTGCGGGAGTGACTCCGTATTCTAGGACAGCGGACGGTAGAGCGGTACTCAGGTCTTCGATAAGAGAATATGTCGCAAGCGAAGCGATGCACTACCTTAGGGTGCCTACTACGCGAGCATTAAGCCTAGCAGTTACTGGCGAAGATGTGCTTAGAGATATGTTTTATGATGGAAATCCTGCTCTTGAAAAGGGTGCGATTGTAACAAGAGTTGCGCCTAGTTTTATTAGATTTGGTAACTTTGAAATCCATGCGGCCCATGGTGAGTTGGATTTGTTAAGGAAGCTCGTCGAGTTTACGGTGACTCACTATTACCCTAACGTGAGACGAAGCGATTTCGAGGAAACGCTACAGGAATTTTTTAGAGCAGTCTGCGAACAAACCTCACGGCTTGTTGTCGATTGGATGCGCGTTGGTTTTATTCACGGAGTCCTAAATACAGATAATTGTTCTGTTCTTGGGTTAACCATAGACTATGGGCCCTACGGGTGGCTTGACGCCTACGATCCAAACTTTACTCCTAACACGACAGATGAAACTCATCGGCGCTATCGATACGGAGCCCAGCCAGATGTCATGGGTTGGAATCTATCCCGATTCGGATCGGCGTTAGCCTACCTTACGAAGGATCACATAAGTTTAAGCGAAACTTTAAAGGCTTACCGCGACGAGACCAATCAGGCACTTCTTCGTATGTGGTTTTCTAAATTAGGCTTTACCGACACATCACACGATCTGCAGTCTAGTGCTCGCGCAAAAGATCTTGTGGAGGATCTTAAGTCGTTCTTTCAAGGAACAAAGGTGGACTACTATTTATTTTTTAGAGAACTGGCAAAATCACTTGAAGACTCTTTAGAGACGAAAGTCGTCATGGGATACTTAAGAAAATCATTTTATGAGGACACTGAGGAAAATGACCGGCACTGTTCTGTGTGGGTGGATTCTTACCGTACCCTCATTAGAGAAGTTTATCCAGATTGTGGGCCGATGGGAATTACTCAGATGGTGAGTCAGATGAACAACATAAACCCATACTTTATCCCGAGAAATTATATCCTACAGAATGCTTATGAGTCTTTGCTAAATGGGGACCAGAAACCCTTAGACGAAGTCATGCAAGCACTTAGAAGCCCCTATCAGTCAAATGGTTATACGGATAAATTTTATATGAAAACACCACTGGAGCAGTGGGGTAGACCGGGGTGCTCTAAGTTATCTTGCAGTTCCTAGAGAAACTTCGAACCTAAGAGTTGACGGATCAAAGCCTCTAAGATACTCCCAGTGCCAATTGTAACGAAGGGACTTCTCCATGAGAATAATGTTCTGTAGGAACCATAGGGTTAAACTTTTAGTAATCGCGTTAACCATGACGGCCAGTAATGTATCTGCGGACACTCTATTACAACAATACGTTTTTCATTGCGCAAAGGTTTCTGGAACCACTTGGTTTACCTCCATGTTTATGCGGGGTTTGATCATGAAGTATAAGTACGAAGAATCCGTCGTGGGTGTAGTGAACGCCACGGTGCCTGCGTCGAAGTCAGAAGACGGGGAGTTTGTTTTAGAAAAAGAGAACATCAGGGTTAGTGTTGATTTTAATAGCAGTAATGCTCGTGGGCTCGCGTCTAGGTACTTAAAAGGAGTGCACTCAAAGTCGCAGTGGAAAAAAGTGTATGACCTTGAAGAGTATGAGCATAACCGAGCACTAAGTGAGAATAAAATTGGAGAGGGGTATCCGTATCGCTGCGTTCTATCGACGATCTCGTCGATAGATTCAGGGGAGAGAGAGTCGGAAGTAAAACCTCTTAAGGTGCTGTGGGTGGCAACTCCGACTCCAGAAAATATTTTAGGCAAATAGCTGAGGAAACAGCGATTTTGCAGATAGACAGATAGATTGAGCGGGATGCTTTTACAAAATTTTCCCCTCAAGTTCCCTGTGTCCTAGCCGACAAGGCTTATGGAACGGAGTACCTAGGACCATGGATTCTTATAAAAAAAGCGCGATCACTTTCTCAGTGCTTGTTGGCGTAATTCTGACGCTTATGCCGCGTGTTCTAGCGGAGAGTCGTTTTGGCGAATGGCGATCACCTTCTGAGCCTGCGTATAAGTCAAATGCTCAGAATCGCTTTAGAGCGTTAGAAGATGAGGAAGGTGAAGAGGTAACGCTTCGTCCTACTCAAAGTGTAGAGAATTCAACTCAAAATTTCGATAATGACTATAGAGATCGTTTGCCCGCCTCAGAGCCCGGACGTTTCTTAGCGAGCGCTGAGAAGAGGGATTCCCAACCGCTTGGTGCGAAAGAGTCGCTCACTGAATTCGTTCACGTGGACACTAAAGGCATCCAAGAGTTTGCGATCGTTTCGAAAGAAAACGGTTTTTATCCAAGAGCAATAGTGGTCACGAGAGATATTCCTGTTCGACTATTTGTCACGAGATCCTCGCATTCTGCCGGATGCTTTATGATGAATGCATTTAACGTAAAAAGGCAGGTTAAAACAGGCGCGATAGAAGAGGTGGAATTTACACCAAAAAAATCTGGCGTTTATAGATTTTTCTGTCCTGCTACTCAGTCCGATGGGGCCCTGATTGTCAGGGATGCAGGCGCGCTAAAATCAGAGTCATAATTCACACTATGAACCTTAAACACCACGCGGATGTTCTGACCCTAAGGATAATTAACTAACATGGCACAGGATCCGAAAATAAATAAACCAGCTCAGAAGCCCGCGACCGCCACAAAAACGAGCGCAGTCACAGCAGCGGTTCCCCCATCTCAAAGCGAAAAACAGAAGTCCGTTTTCGAGGAGAGTGTCGGAGTGTTCCTAGCGCCTGTGCAGATGTACTTAGATGACGCTTCTGTGAGCGAAATTCTTGTGAATGGTGCGAACGAAATATTCGTAGAGCGAAAGGGAAAGCTTGAAAGAGTAGCCTCGAAGTTTAGTGATGAGGACGCCCTTCAAGCAACGGTAAGAAATATTGCACAGTTTGTTGGTAGAAAATTCGACGATTTAAATCCCACCTTAGATGCGAGATTGCCGGATGGCTCTCGTGTTGCGGCTGTGATGCCACCTTGTTCCAGAAAAGGAACCACGCTTTCTATTCGTAAGTTCTCTCAGGGTGTTCCAAAGCTAAGCGACTATATTGAATGGGGATCGCTCACGAAAGACACGGCCAGATTCTTAGATATATGCGTTTTTTTGGCCAAAAACCTTATTGTCTCAGGTGGTACGGGTTCGGGTAAAACCACGCTTCTAAATGTGCTCGGTTCGCGCGTACCAAGTCATGAACGTTTACTCATTATCGAGGACTCGTCTGAATTAAAAATTTTTACTGACCATGTAGTTTATTTCGAAACCAAACACAAAGATGCTCTTGGTAAAGGCGAAGTAACGATTAGAGATTTACTTAAAGCGTCACTTCGGCTGAGGCCAGATAGAATTGTCGTAGGAGAGGTGCGCGGACCCGAGGCCATGGACCTTATCACCGCGATGAGTACCGGTCACGGAGGTTCGATGGGTACGGTTCATGCCAATAGACCTTACGACGCTCTTGTACGCTTGGAGACACTCTCCATGATGGGAGACACCCAGGTGCCGATCGCAGCAGTGAGGCGTCAGATCTCAGCTTCAGTGCAGATCGTTGTACAGATTAAACGATTAAAAGACGGTTCACGCCGGATCACAGAAATATCAGAGGTCCTTATTGATCTTGATGAGGCAGGTAGATACCAGATCCAAGATATTTTCAGATTTGAACAAAAAGGTGTAACGCCTGAGGGAAAAATCGTGGGTTCCCTTGAGCCTACGGGTAATCTGCCTACTTTCATGGAAGAGATTGAAGTGAATCGTCTTCCTTTTGGTCGCGATAAATTTGAAAAAAAGAAACCTGAAGCAGCCTAAGTACTGGTCAGAGCTCTAATCCTTTTGCACAATGGGAACTGTGAAACATCAAACATGGGACGTTGTGGTAATTGGCTCAGGTCCGGGGGGGCAGAAAGCATCAGTGCAAGCTGCCAAAGCCGGCAAAAAAGTTCTAATGATCGAAAGCTATCCTGATCTAGGCGGCGGGTGTGTTCACTGGGGTACGATCCCCTCGAAGTCCTTTAGAGAGAGCGTCTATCGGTATTCTTTAGGCTCTAGAGGGGTGCTTGGGCGCGAATCGGATGAAGCCACCAAAAAACAACAAGAGAGCAAACAAAAACCGTTACCACCTGAAATGAAGAGGCTACTGAAGAGACGAGACCGGGTCGTCACAGAAGAGTCGCGAGTGGTGACTGCGCAGCTTAAGCGTAACGGGGTTGAAGTGCTAAAAGGTGTCGCACAGTTTGAAGAAGTTGGGGTGGTGAGAATAAAGGGCACTGAAACACTTATTCAAGCTAAAGTGTTTATTATCGCTACAGGCTCAAGACCGATAGGGCCTAAGGAAATTAAAGTAGACCACAAAGTTGTCTATGATTCGGATTCTATTTTGACACTAAAGCGCGTTCCACGTTCGCTCGTGATTCTTGGAGGCGGCATCATCGGGTGTGAATATGCTTCGATGTTCTCGATGGCGGGAACGGATGTGACACTCATGGATAAGCGCCCTGAAATTTTGGGGTCTGTAGACCGCGAGATTTCTAAAATTCTCATGAAAAGATACGAAGCCCAAGGGATGGTGCTGCGCTTAGAAGAATGCGCAGAACGTGTTGAAACCATAACCGTCGATGACGTTCCCATGGCAAGGGTCCACACTTCAACGGGCGGTGTTTTAGAAGTAGACGCAGTGCTTGTGGCTTTGGGCAGAGTAGGAAACACAGAAGAACTTGGGTTAGATCGCATTGGAGTGAAGTGCGATGAACGTGGGCTTATCAAAGTGAATGAGACTTATGAGACCAGTTGCAAAGGAGTTTTTGCTGTGGGCGACGTGTTAGGGGCTCCAGCTTTGGCCTCTACCAGCCAGGAGCAAGGACGATTTGCTGCGAGGTATGCGCTTGGTCTTTCAAGCGAAAAAGACGAAAAAATGGACAGCGTTTTTCCTTATGGAATTTATACGATTCCAGAAATTTCCATGATTGGAGAAACCGAAGAACAGCTGAAAGATCGAAACGCTTCTTATATCGTTGGACGCGCGCAGTACAACGAACTCGCACGCGGGCAAATTGTGGGGGACTCGTTTGGGATGTTAAAAATGTTAGTGGATCCTAAGAACCTAAAAATATTGGGCGTTCATATCGTGGGTGATTCTGCTGCAGACTTGATTCATATTGGGCAGGCAGTGATGGGGTTAAATGGGGATGTCACCTTTTTTATTCGTTCTGTATTTAATTATCCCACTCTGGCAGAAGCTTATAAAGTGGCAGCTTTTCAAGCCTACCACGCAGCCGGATTTAATCAGAAAAAGCTAGAGCCAACAAAGTAGTCTAGGATCAAACCCAACAAATCCTCTTGCACTTCTAGCTTAGTCCCTCTTATAAGCCCTCCATGACTACATTAAAAATCACTGAGCTCAAAGCTCGAGAAGTTCTAGATTCCCGTGGTTTTCCTACCGTAGAGGTTGACCTTTCTGCTAATGGAAAAACCTTTCACGCGATCGTTCCCTCTGGAGCCTCGACAGGTGAAGGGGAGGCTTTAGAATTAAGAGACCAAGATAAAAAACGTTACGGCGGAAAAGGCGTCTTAAAAGCAGTCTCTCATGTAAACCAGACTTTAGCCTCGGCCCTTGTTGGCAAGTCATTTGAGAGTTTAGCAAATCTCGACAGTAGAATGCTCTCGCTTGATGGGACTCCAAATAAAAACAAGCTTGGAGCAAATGCAATTCTTCCTGTGAGTATGGCAGCGTGCCGCGCATTCGCAGATCAATCAGGAGAATCGTTGTTCCGATATATCGCCCATATCTATGAAACTCTTGATCCAAGACCACCAGAGTCAAGAGCACGTACTCTTCCCGTTCCCCTTATGAATGTGATCAATGGTGGGAAACACGCTGACAATGGACTGGCTATCCAGGAGTTTATGATCGTACCGCTTGGCTTTGAGAGTTTCTCTGAAGCGCTAAGAGCTGGATCTGAGGTGTTTCATACGCTTAAGAAAATTCTACATGAGCGAGGACTCTCCACTGGAGTGGGTGATGAGGGTGGGTTTGCTCCTCAAATCGCTGTAGGACAAGAACAGCATAAGCAAGTCTTAGATCTGCTCATGTTGGCCATTGAAAAGGCTGGGTACAAGCCGAGAGAGCAAATTGCTTTGGCGTTAGACTGTGCAGCCAGCGAGTTTTCAAAAAAAGCATCCGAGAAATCACAGGTTGAGTATGATTTTGAAGGGGCGCCTCGCTCTGGTGAAGAATTGATCTCCATCTATAAAAAATGGACGACACAATACCCAATTGTTTCCATTGAAGACGGATTCTCGGAACACGATTGGGAGAGTTTCTCGAAATTCCAGTCCGAAGCTGGCAGTCAGATTCAAATTGTGGGTGACGATTTATTCGTTACTAATGTTGAATTTCTAAAAAAAGGAATCGAATTCAAAGCTGCTAACTCAATCCTTATCAAACTCAATCAGATTGGAACAGTTACCGAAACGCTACAGACGATGAGTTTAGCCCGGTCTGCTGGCTTTACCCAAGTCGTGTCTCATCGTAGTGGCGAGAGTGAAGATGCGTTTATCGCAGATCTGGCTGTGGGAACAGATTGCGGTCAGATCAAGACTGGCTCGCTCTCTCGTTCTGATCGACTCGCAAAGTACAACCAACTTCTTCGAATTGAAGAAAAACTAGGCAAAAACGGCCAGTTTGCAGGAAGAAAGGTATTCAGGCTACGTTAATAGAACGTCGCATGAATACAATTCCAAACAAAAACAGCCAAGCCTCTACCGAGCGCAGAGTAGCAAGTCATTCCTCGCAAGTACGCAGGCGGCCCACTCACGATCTCTTAAAAAGACGCATAGCCGGCTCAAGTGCTACCGTTTGGATAGGGGTGTTTTTAACGTGGCTATTGATCCTATCAGGGTACCGAACGCCGCTCATGCTAGGGCGCGCCACAGGGGTAAGACAGGTTTATCAATTGCAAGAACTCAAAGCCCAGCGAGTGAGCGAAATCGAGCTATTGTCTAAAGAGTTGTCAGACCTCCAGGGCGAGATTCACGCCTTACGGTCTAGTCTAGTGCGTCAAGAGCGAGAGGTTCGCAGGGTGCTGGGATATGTACGAAAAGATGAGCTCGTTTTTGATTTTTCAAAATCGCTTGTCAGGCCTAGTCCGGCGGCTTCTGTAGCTCAAACTAAACGTACTTTGTTTAAATTCTTTTAGGCGTCTTTCGGCATAATTTCGTACCAAAACAGACTTAAAAACGAGATCCAAACAAGAGATTGACATCAGCAGGGTCGGAGCACCAATATTTTAAACTGAGCATGGCCACATGATGTGGCTGGGCAGCTGAGGAAGGATTCATCAACAGATGGCTTATGGACGAGTGAAGTGGTTCAACGATGCTAAAGGTTATGGTTTCATCGAGCGCAGTAAAGAGTGGGGACCCACAGATGCCGAAGAAATCTTCGTTCATTACACTGCGATCGTCGGGGATGGCCATAAGACGCTCGCCGAAGGTCAGCCAGTTGAGTTTGATATTTATGAGGGCCCCAAGGGTAGGCAGGCCCAGAACGTAAAATACGCAGAAGCTTAAGCAAGCAAACCCCGTCAGAAAAAATTCACTCTCATTTGCTCCGTGCAAACTTGTAGAGTTCTAGTGCTTTTTCTCGCTGTTCTTTATGAATCACAATCGATGCCTTTGGTGCATGGAGCTCTTTCGTGGGGTGACTGGCTAGTTCAGGACAGTATTTTCTAACATAGAGTCCCTCTGGGTCGAATTTCTCGCCCTGAGAAGTAGGATTGAAAATCCTAAAATAAGGCTGGGCGTCGCAACCTGTTGAGGCAGCCCACTGCCATCCGCCGTTATTTGGCGCAAGATCACCGTCTAACAGCTTCTCCATGAAGTATCTCTCGCCCCATTTCCAATCGATAAGCAGATCTTTAGTAAGGAAAGACGCCACAATCATGCGAACGCGGTTGTGCATCCAGCCGGTTTCACTAAGTTCCCGCATACCGGCATCCACAATGGGATACCCTGTTTGACCTAATTTCCACGCCTGAAAATAGTCTTCTCGGTTCTCCCATTTTAAGGCGTTATAATTTCTTTGAAACGCTTGGTGCTCAATCTCGGGGTTTCTATAAAGAATATGGTAGTAAAACTCTCTCCAAATGATCTGTTTAAAGTATTTTACACTGTCATTGTTCATCGGCGATAGCTTTAGAAAACAAATGGCGTGACTTGTAGTGAAGCTTCCATTCTTAAAATAGACAGACATTTTCGAAGTGCCCGACTGGCTTGGAAAGTCTCGCGCAGTATCATAAAGTCTAATCCCATTTTCTTGAAATGATTTTAGTGCGGCTTTCGCGTTTTGAAATCCCACGGCTGGCAAGGTTATCGAAACTCTAGCGGCAACCTCGGTGATCATTTCAGAAAGAATTTGATGCGAAGAACGCACTAAGTGCTCTGGCGCCTGCAGAGTAAATCTAGGCAGCGGTTGAGAGAGGGCCTGATTCATTTCTCTTAACCTGCTGTTTACTGTAGAGGTTTGAAAGATCTCAAGCCAGCGCTTAGAAAAGGGCGTATACACTTGATAGCCTTCGTTTTCGCTACTTGGTTTAGAGAGTTCCTCAGGTTCGATGAGTAAGTGATCTCTAAAAAAAGAAAGCTCTAAGCCATAAGTTTTTTTGAGATATCGTGAGACTCTTTCATCGCGATCTTTAGCAAACGGTTCATAGTCCCGTCCCGCTTGCACCGCAGCCGGGATACCTAAACCAGCTGATTTTAGTTTCGTGATGCATTCATCCAGACCATCCTCAGGTTTCTTGTCAAAAAAAAGCAGTGTTCCACCCTGGGCTTCGATTTGACGCTTTAGATTTTCCAGCGTTTTTAAAAAAAACAAAAACCGGTTATGAGAAAAATCAGGCCGACTCAGGAAGACTCTATCGAAATTAAAAACAAAGATTACACGACCTTGAAAGCCGCTGCAGAATTTGAGGAGCGCAGGATGTCCCTCGATTCTCAAATCTCTTCTAAACCAATGAATTCCGTAGGGCAGGTTTGCGCTCATAGGTTCTGATTCCAAAACAACATCGATTTTTCTACAAAGTACAGAGTTTGCCTCGTCCGTAAAGCGGGTGAGTGATAGGGAGAGGTAAGTTTCTCTGATACGAATCGCCCATCTTTAAGATCAAGCAGAGCGACGCATCCTTCTTCATCAGTATAAAAAACTATACTGTCTGGCGAGCGCATACAGTGCGGACTAAGAAAGCTCAAAATAGTTTCTCTAGTTGCGTGTGGATTCTCGCTTGATGTGAGCTTTAGGATCTCAGATCGTTGTTCTGTCGGCAGTTGATACAGGTATAATCTAGACAGGATGGATGCGAAATCTTCCTGACTTACAAACTGCAGTAATCGTTCATAAAGTGTCGTACGTAATCGAGAGGAAAGAGTGCCTGCGCTTCTGTCGATTACAATCAAATCAGACGAGCTTCGCTCGTGAGCGAGACGACAGAGAAATATTGTCGCGACATCTTCGTTATTTTTGGATGCTATGAGCGGCCTAAAGCGCTGTTCTAATTCAGCGAGTTTCGTCTGAATTTCTACCAAATCGTTTTGCGGCTTTAGTACGATCTTGACCTCAACATAGGGAGGGGAAGCTCTGTAGCCAATCTCTATATTTAGACCCCCAAGCAGGACATCGACTTGTTCTGCCAGTAAGGATTCACCTATGCCTAAGAACAGATAGGAGATGCGTTTTGGTGGATTTAAGTTCGGAAAACGCGATCTAAGATCATCTAGAATAAACGAATCCCACAGGTGCTTGCCTTCGTTTGGAGGACCAGGAATCACATAGGTTAAGCAGGGATCTGTGAGGAGAAATCCATCTGCGCTACCCGCTTCGTTAACGATTCGAATGCTTTTTTCTGGAAAATAACACTGCGATTTATTGTTCAAAGTAAGTTTAATACCTAGATCACGAAATCTTCTTTCAATTTTAGACCACGCATTCTCGTTGTATGAGATTGCCTGCTGCGCCCACTCGGCTACCACCTCGCGAGTAAAATCGTCCGAGGTAGGGCCGAGTCCGCCTGTGACGAACAGAACTTCGTGAGATCGCCCTAATCTATTTAAAGATTCTAAAATTAGTCCCCGGTCATCTGGAACCACTTCATGACGGCTCACTCTTATTCCAAGCGTGGTTAGCGATTCACTTAACCAAGCAGCATTTCGATTTAAGATTTGACCAATTGTTAACTCAGTCCCGATCGCTAGAATTGCACAGGTAGGGTCCACGTTAAAGGTAAGCTCCTAACGTATTAATCGACTCTGTCTTCTCGCTTTACTGACCGTAGGTTCTGCGCGAGCACTTTCTTTCGAATACGAATATTCTTTGGAGTCACTTCAATCCATTCGTCTTCGTCGATCCATTCAATAGATCGCTCTAAGCTCATATTTCTGATACCTGCAAGAGTGACAAGAAACTCAGCTCCCGCAGATCGAATATTTGTGAGCTTCTTCTCTTTACATGGGTTGACGTTTAGATCGTTTTCTTTGGCGTGTTCTCCGATGATCATTCCTTCGTAGACATCTACTCCTGGTCCTAGAAATAAGATCCCTCGTTCTTCGAGTGTGAGAAGAGCATACTCCACGCTTTGTCCTTTGCGGTCACAAACTAAGGCCCCGTTGTTTCTGTGTAAAAGCTCGCCGCGGTGTTCACCGTAACCGAGTAGTTGAGAACTAAATAAACCCTCGCCTCGTGTGGCAGTGAGAAACTTAGATCTCATACCAAGGAGTCCCCGAGTCGGAATTTCAAACTCAAGTCTGACCCGTCCAGATCCAGACTGAGAACCAATATACTGGGTCAGAATACCTTTTCTCGTTTGGAACATACCGGTGACATCACCTACGTGAGTTTCCGGGAGATCAAGCACAGCTTTTTCAACGGGCTCTTTTTTTGTTCCGTTTTCAGTAATCATGAGTACTTGGGGTTTTCCCACCATGAACTCGAATCCTTCTCGGCGCATTTTCTCAATCAGAATCGCAAACTGCAATTCCCCTCTGCCCAAGACCCGAAACTGATCTGGCAGTGGGGTTTCTTCGAATCTTAGTGCCACGTTGTTTCGAACTTCTCTAAGTAGTCTCTCGCGAAGTTTACGTGACTGAATGGCTTCGCCCTCTTGCCCGGAAAGTGGTGAGGTATTGACTGAAAAGATCATTCCAAGAGTCGGTTTTTCCACTTCAATACGCGGTAGAGCAGGCGTGTCTATAGAGCCTACGATAGTGTCTCCGATTTCAAGATCTTCAAATCCTGCAATCACGCCAATGTCGCCTGCGACTAAGATATCAGCCTCGACTTGTTTCAATCCTTCGTATGTAAAAACATTGGTAATCGCAAAAGCCTTGTCGCCGTTTGCCATTTTTGCAAAAACTTTTTGATTTTTCTTTGCGGTGCCAGAAAATATCCGGCCGATCGAGAGCCTTCCCACATAGTCCGAATACGCGAGATTAGAAATCATCATCTGGAATTCCGGAGTGTCTCCGGTGGTTGGAGGGGGGACGATTTTAACGATTTCCTCAAAAAGCGGGATAAGTGTCCCTTCTTTAGTTCCGTTTAGGAGACCTTCTACTTCCTCCCGTTTAGAGGTGCACCATCCTTTACGTGCGCAGGCGTAATGAATGGGAAAATCGATCTGGTCATCCGTAGCACCCAGATCCACGAATAAATCAAAGGTCGCGTTTACGACTTCTTCAATTCTAGCATCCGGGCGATCGACTTTATTAATAACAAGAATGATGCGTTTGCCCTGTTGGAGAGCTTTCTGGAGTACAAACCTGGTCTGGGGCAAAGGGCCTTCAGCCGCATCTACAAGCAGAAGAGCACCGTTTACCATACCCATAATTCGCTCTACTTCACCGCCAAAGTCGGCGTGTCCCGGGGTATCGACGATGTTGATTTTTGTGTCGTTAAAAAAAACTGCCGTGTTCTTTGCCAGGATGGTGATTCCCCGCTCCCGCTCTAGGTCCATGGAGTCCATCACTCGGTCTTCCATTTTCTGATGGGCCTGAAAGGTTCCTGCTTGTCTGAGAAGGTGATCCACTAGAGTCGTCTTGCCATGGTCAACATGCGCTATGATGCTGACGTTACGAATTGATTTTATCATGATTGGTTGACGAACTAGCAGGAAATGGCCGTTTCAGGAATGAAAAACGAACACTTGCATGAGATTCCCAAAATTTGCTCAAATGTAACTTGAGAGTAAGAGGGAATGACTATGATGAACCATGGATGGTTTTCAAGCGGGCTGCGTTTTATTCTGACAATTGCATTTATGTGTATTTCGGGCGCTCGTGCTCGAGACGGGGCGGGTACAGTGGAACCTTACGGAGAGCTGGGGCCTTGGCGAAACAAAGGCACAGAGCTTCTGCCCACGGCAGAATTTCAAGAAATTCCTGTCCTCACGCCATTAGAGCCAGTTGCTCACTCCAAGGCTGTGAAAAAGCCGGCAAAAAAGGCTAAATTATCGCGAAAAATCTCAAAGAAACATAGAAAAACTGCCGCCTCTAGGAGATTCGCCTCTAGACCCAAAGATAAAGGACTTTCAGTCGTTCGCTCGTCTGGGCGAACGTACGCGGACATATCAAACCAGCGCTCTAAACCTGAGGCTAGGCTCATTGGTCCATCTGGGCCGACAGCAGAGATTCCAAGGGACGCTGTTCGTAAAAGTGTAGTCGCGACTCAAAAGGGCTCATCTTCTTCAGTCAACAAAGCGATTATTGAAAGTCCCCGTGAAATTGGTATCAACGAAAAAGGTGAAGACGTGGAGAGTAGTAGTAATGAAAGCGTAGCTGAAGTTTACTCTAATAACTCGCGGACGTCTGATTATGAGCATATCGCATTTTCCTCGACGCACCTTTTGCCAAGCCCAAGGACCCTAAATCGAGGGCAGGTCGTTGTGGGTAGTGTTCTTTCGCTAGGAGTTGTCGAAGGGCTTGAAGTTTCAACAGACTTAACTCGCAACTATTCTAAGTTTTATAATATTTCGGCTAAAGCTCCTATTGTTGAGTTCTCAACTTTCGTAGCGAGCGGGTTTGTAACCTTCGAGTCGTTTCGTTTTGATGGTATTGATGTAAGAAATCCAAACGGTCGCGTGAACTCTTGGCAGCCAGGGCTCGTCACAGGTTATGAGATCAATCCAGATTTGGCATTGTTTCTTGGGGGTGCAGTGAGGCTTGCAAGTAATGAGGTGCCCCGTTCGTTTGTCCAATCGGGCTGGATGCGTGGATCACGATTAATGGCTGATCTTGGGTGGAAGTATAATCGCAATGGGTCGAAGTGGTCCGAAAATGCGCTCTCTACAGGGCTTTCAGCAGATCTATCTTATAAACTCATAGGCGCTGGGGTCACGCACCACTGGGAGAAGTTTACAATCGGTATGCATTATATGGTGAACGCCGATCGTCAAAGACTACTACCTATGCTTGCATTTCAATCAAGCCTGTCTTTCTAAGTTATGGACCCTTTGCGTCTGAAGCGACAGAGCGCTTAAGGGTTGGCTGAATGAGTACAGCCTCAGGCGCTCCGCTATCTTCTTCGGGTTGCATATTATGTGCGGATTCAGTTTGAGAAGATTCTTTAAAATCGTCGTCCTCTTCGTCTTCAGCGAGTGACGATACGTCTAATTTGAATTCACTTAACGTACGATTTATGCCTGCGAGTTCAATGCATTTTCCAGTTTTGATATAGGACTTCATACTCGATTGGGCGGGTTTCCTGCGTTCGGTGAGTAGTTCCGCGAAAAGCGAGTTCTCGGGAATAATTTCTAAATAACTAGAAACGAGTTTGGCCTTACGTCGCTTTTTTTCAATCAAATCTGTTTGAAAAACGAAGACCCCGGGCTCTTTGTTTGAGAAGCACTTTCCATAGAACAACTTAGATTGAAAAACGGTCTGGAGTTTTAGTGGGTCGGTGACCTTGCCTGGCGCAATCAATCGTATGGGAGGTTGTTCAGAAGATAGGTGAACCAGATAAAGACTTTGATTGCTTTTGAGAGCGCATTCACTGCACTCAGGTCCTTTCACTAAGAACGCTTTTTCGCCTACAAATCCGACAGTCTCCACTTGGGATGAAAAAGGAAGCTCATAGGTCTCTGGTGTCCGGCTAGGGACACAGCCTTCAAAACCGACGGTTACCTTATTCTTTAAGACTCCCTTGAATACAGGGGTACAAGCCATGGCTTTGGGGCTTGCGAATAATCCAAGAACCGTTGGTACTAAAAACAACCCGAAAAGGAGCTTTCTTCGGTTATGACCTTTATTTCGGATAAAATTCATCGTATATCCCTTCGCATGGCTAAACTCAATCATGAACCCGTTTATGTATCCCTTGAATTCACTCCGAATCCTAATACTCTTAAATACAGCGTTAACCGTACTCTTCTACAGACTAGATCGGCAGCAAACTTTGTCGACTTAAATAAAGCTAAGGAACAAAGCCCGCTAGCAGCCAAGTTATTGGCAATCCCGGGACTCATGGGAGTAATGATTGGAAAAGACTTTGTTACAGTAACGAAATCCGAAGAGGGCGATTGGGATGTGGTTCATAAAGGCGCCTCTCAGGTCATTGAAAGTCACTTAGAGAAAGAAGAGCTTGTGGTTTTAGAGGATACTCTTTCTGCCACTCACCAAGGCGGCGAGTCTGGTATTGAAACAAAAATCAAAACCATTCTAGACGAAGAGGTTAGGCCAGCCGTGGCTATGGATGGTGGAGATATCACCTTTGATCGCTATGAGGCGGGGGTGGTTTACCTTCATATGCAAGGCTCCTGCGCGGGCTGCCCGAGCTCTACCGCTACACTTAAGCACGGTATCGAGTCGCGCTTGAAGGCTGCAATTCCAGAAGTTTTAGAAGTAGTAGCTATTTAGAAGCGCGGCCACGACCATCGGAAAAGGATACAAACTGCCCCCTAAGGGTGCATAAGTTAGGGTACGCACATATGAAGTAAGATCGTAATATCTGGCGCATAAATTGAATTATTGAAGATATGATTCTAAGATGCCCAAACGAGTTATGTAAAAATCGCGACCAAAATCAATATCTTAAACGACAAACAAAACGCATACGCTTAAGTGGATACTACTTCAGATCGTCTGATAGTCGGCGAATCAGAAGATATCACTGTCTCGAATGCGGACGCTATTTTAGCGCTTCCACGTACCATCCGGCTAAGTATCAGAAAAAACGAAGAATCAATGCTTTGCTTATGAAGTACCTGTGTTCGGGAGTATCTCAAAGGCGATCTGCCATTTTGCTCGTAAATCGTCGACATTCCCCGTCTTGAGTAAGACCTCCTAGAAGCCGTAAGAGCATTAGGAGGAAGAACAGAATGGAAAACGTGAACGAGAGGAATGCCGTGCTTAAGAGGCGGCTAAATACATTTA
>Ga0247843_1001044_pt1 | contig 60459 bp, 40 predicted proteins | sample LaCruzMarch2017__FD_192420 | JGI IMG/M metagenome (GOLD analysis project Ga0247843, IMG submission 192420) | Freshwater microbial communities from meromictic Lake La Cruz, Castile-La Mancha, Spain - LaCruzMarch2017_8m | ecosystem: Environmental > Aquatic > Freshwater > Lake | place: Spain...
ACCAACGGCCGATCAACGACGGGTGCCGCCTACGAATCCATGGCGTGCCGCCCGGACTCGAGGATCTGCTCGGGATTCCTCGCGACTTGCGGAGCGCCGCGTGACGCTGGTTGCGCATCTCGTGGGTCCTACGCGCATCACAAGGGTTTGGCGCGTTCAGAGGGGTTGACGATGGTGACGGCGGTGGTCTACCCGCTCGGGCATGAGTGACATCGCGGTGTTCGGTGTGTTGGGCGCTGGGCAGATGGGTTCGGGCATCGCCCAGGTCGCGGCGGGTTCGGGGTGGACGGTACTGCTGGCCGACGCGTCCATCGCGCGTTCGACGGCGGCGCGCGACAAGATCGCCGGCGGGCTGAAGAAGCTGGTGGAGAAGGGGAAGGTCACCGCCGACGACGCGGCCGCGCTGGTGGCGCGCATCGTCCCGGTCGGCGGCATCGCCGACCTCGCCGGGGCCGACCTGGTGGTCGAGGCCGTCACCGAAGACCTCGAGACCAAGCTCTCGCTCTTCGCGCAGCTCGACGCCGCGGTGAAGCCCGGCGCGGTGCTCGCGAGCAACACCAGCTCCATCTCGCTCACCCGCATCGCGGCCGCGACGAAGCGCCCCGCCGACGTGGTCGGGCTGCACTTCTTCAACCCGGTGCCGATGATGCGGCTCGTCGAGATCGTGCGGGCGCTGCAGACCAGCGACGCGACCTACCAGCGCGCGCTCGGGGCCGTGGCGCGGCTCAACAAGACCGCCGTGACGGCGAAGGACAGCCCCGGGTTCCTGGTCAACCGGATGCTGCTCCCGCTACTGGTGGAGGCGGTGTTCGTCCTGGAGGCCGGGCTCGGCACCCCCCACGACATCGACCACGCCGCGAAGCTGGGGCTCAACCACCCGATGGGCCCGCTCGAGCTGTCGGATTTCATCGGGCTCGACACGGTGCTGGCCATCGCCGACGTGCTGCACCGGGAGTTCGGCGACGACAAGTACCGAGCGCCGGTGCTGCTGCGAAACTACGTCGCCGCGGGCTGGCTGGGCCGCAAGACCGGGCGCGGGTTCTACTCTTACGAGACCCGGTAATCAGGGAGGTCGACGATGGACTACGAGACGATCAGGGTGTCGGTCGAGGGGCACGTGGCGACGGTGGTCATCCACCGCCCCGAGAAGCTCAACGCGCTCAACGCGCGGGTGATCGACGAGCTCACGCAGGCCTTCACGGCCCTCGCGGCGCAGCCCGGGGTGCGCGTGGCGGTGCTCACGGGCGCCGGCGACAAGGCCTTCGTGGCGGGCGCGGACATCGCGGAGATGGCCGGGCTCGACAGCGAGGCGGCCGGGCGCTTCGCGCGCAAGGGGCACGCGCTCGGGGAGCTGATGGCGGCGGTGGGCTACCCCATCATTGCGGCGGTCAACGGCTTCGCGCTCGGCGGCGGGGCGGAGATCGCGCTCGCGTGCGACCTCATCGTGGCGAGCGACAAGGCGAAGTTCGGTCAGCCCGAGGTGGGCCTCGGGGTGATCCCCGGCTTCGGGGGGACCATCCGGCTCGCCCGGCGCGTGGGCGTCGGCAAGGCCCGCGAGCTGGTGTTCGTGGGCGGTGTCATCGGCGCGGCCGAGGCGCTCGCGATCGGGCTCGCCGACCGGGTGGTGGCCCACGATGCGCTCGCGGCGGAGGTGAAGTCCCTCGCCGACGCGATCGCGAAGAACGCCCCGCTCGCGGTGGGCCACGCGAAGCGGGTGATGAACGCGGCGGAGAACGTCCCGCTCGGCGTCGCCAAGGAGCTGGAGATCCAGGGCTTCGCACTCTGCTTCGCCACCGAAGACCAGAAGAGCGGCATGCGAACCTTCGTCGAGAACCCGCGCGCCCCGCGCAGCTTCACGGGAAAGTAGTCGTGCGTTTTTTTTCTTTGACAGTCCGCCAGGTCGGGGAGTACACCGCTGCTCCCTTCGACGGGAAGCGGTCACAAACCGCGGACTGAAGAGTGGGGTGGTAGCGAAGCTGGTTATCGCGCTGGCCTGTCACGCCGGAGATCGCGGGTTCAAGTCCCGTCCACCTCGCCTGATCGACTGACTGATGGTTGAACGCCAACGCCCTGGCGAACCGATGAGGTTCCCAGGGCGTTCGTGTTTCTGCGCACCGCTGCAAGACCCCGGTTTCCCCCCCGACGCGCCGAAGCGCCGACGCGAGAATGGGGGGGGCAGGGCGCTTGTTGGTCAGAACAGGGACGCGGCGTCGCGGGCGGCGCGCACGAGGTCGTCGAAGGCCTCGCGCTCCTGCTGGGCTGCGACGGCGAGGTCTTCGACCTTGCTCGCGAGCGGCTCGCGCTGCTCGGTCGTGGGGTGCCCCGCGGCGTGGCTGACGTCCTGCTCCAGCATTCGCGCGCTGGCGGTGAGCCGCATCAACGCAGAGCGCTCGCGCTCGCGCAGCCGGTACACCTCGATGGGCGGGTTCTGGATCGATTGGATGAAGCTGTTGGGCGCCACCAGGAGCTCGGCCATCGGGCCGCGGTGACACTCCGAGAAAGGCCTCGGGAGCGTGCCGCCGCGCACCGCGTCGGCGACGCGGCGGATGTCGGCCGGGGAGGTGCTGCCGAAGCACCGGCGCAGGGCGGTGTCGACGTAGCGCTGGTGCGACTCGTCGAGGCCCTTCGCCCAGAGGCGGTGCGGGTCTCGCGCGCGGCGCCACGCGAGGAAGATCCCGAGGGCGCCCACGACAAGGGCGATGTTGATGTAGAGCGGGACGCGCGACGCGCGCGGCTTCGGGGAGTCGGTGGTGTTGGCCATGGCATTGGGGATCTGGGCCGATGGGCGGCCTGAGGTCGTAGGTAGTCGATCCCTCCGCACCGCGCCACGGCGGAGGCGCGGAGATCCGTTGCGACGGCGCTTTACCTCGCAGGGTACTTCGGCGTAGGGTGCTGCTGACATCGCGTGATCAGGGGTGGGCCCTGGTACGTGGTCGATGTCCGCAAAGAGTCGATCAGCCCGCGCACGTGGCCCCCGAATGTTCGGGCGAGCGCGACCGCGAAGGGGCGCTCGACCATCGAACCGAGGGTTTCCATGACGTTCACCGAGGCCGCCGAGGCCGTGCTCCGCAAGGCGGGCAAGCCCCTGCATTTCAAGAAGATCACGCAGATCTCCATCGACGAGAACCTGCTGTCCCACGTGGGCAAGACCCCCGAGGTGACGATGAGCACGCGGCTCGCGACGCTCACCCGCCGGGACGACCCTGCGCAGAACATCGTACGCGTCCGCCCGGGCGTGTTCGGTCTGCGCGAGTGGGGCTCCATCGACGCCGCCGCGGTCGAGGAGACCGACGTCGCCGAGACCACCGAGGCTGCCGCCCCGGCCGAGTCCGCTCCCGCCGCGGCCCCGAGCGTCGTCGACGGCGCCGAGGTGTCGGCCGAGCACGCCTCCGAGGAGCTCAGCGCCGACGAGGTCGGCACCCAGACGCCCGTGGCCCCCGCGGCGCCCCCTGCGCCCCCTGCGCCCGTGGTCGACGAGTCGCCCCGCACGCCCGAAGAGATCGAGCGCATGGCCCGCATGGCCGCGGCGGTCGAGGGTCTCTCCGAAGAGGATGACGACGAGGAGCCCCTGCTCGGCGGCTCGGCGGAGAAGCAGGACGGCAACAAGCGCCGCCGCCGGCGCCGGCGCCGCGGGCGAGCGGGCGAGCGGGCCGACGGGACGCCCGGCGCCGAAGGCGAAGAGGGCGCCGTCGTGGCGGCCGAGGGCGAGGCGCCCGTCGAGGGCGAGGCGCCGCGGGAGACGGGCGATCGACCGGAGCCGGCGCGCAGCGAGCGCGGCGAGGAGCGCGGTCGTGGCCGCCGAGGTGACCGCGGCGACCGGGGCCCGCGCGAGGCGCGCGGCGAGGGCCGTCGGGACGAAGGCCGTCGGGACGAAGGCCGTCGGGACGAAGGCCGTCGGGACGAGCGCTCGGACGTGCGCGTCGAGGCCCCGGAGGGGCGCGACGAGGAGATCGGTCGCGACACGGCCGACGCGGTGGTGGCCATCCTGGCCAGGCGCGACGACCGCCAGCCGGTGGGCCTCCGCACCCTCATCGAGGAGGGGCTGCGCGCGGGCAAGCTCGCGGGAGACCCCGCGCTCCTGCAGTCGACGGTGTCGGCGGCCATCCGGGTCGACGGCGCGCGGCGCGGGCTGCGCGGCGAGCGGGCGCGGCTGCGCCTCGCGGGCGGCCGGGTGGGCCTGCTCGATTGGACGCTCCCGCCCGACCTGGTGCGGGCCGAGGCCGAGGCCCTCGCGGCACTCGAGCGCCTGCGCGACGCCTCGCGCCGGTACGTCGTGCGGCGCATCAACGAGCTCCCGCAGGCCTCCTTCGTCGAGGCCGCGGCGCTGCTCCTGGAGCGCATGGGCATCTCGTCGCTGCGCTCCACCCGCCGCCCGGGGGTCTCGCAGGTCGAGGCCCACCTCTGCGGCATTGCCCGGCGCGGCCCCGAGGAGGTCCCCGTCGCGATCGTCCTTCGCCGCGGCGGTGAGGTCGGCCGCGAGCGCGTGATCGAGCTCCGCGGCTCGCTCCACCACTACAACAACGCCCGCGCCGGCTGGCTGCTCACTACGGGTCAGGTGCTCTCCGGCGCCCGCGACGAGGCCTCGCAGGACGGCGCCGCGCCCGTGACCCTGGTCGACGGCGTCGGCCTCGGGCGCCTGCTCGACGAGCACAAGGTGCTCGTCAGCCACGCGACCGTCACGCTCCCCTACCTCGACATCGACCTCTTCGATCAGCTGCGCGGCAGCTGATCGCCCGCCCCCGCCTCTCCCCTCCTCAGAAGCATCCCCGCATGCACTCCCGGTAGGCCTCGTCGCTCCGCGCGACGCAGGCCGCGTCCTGGCGTGGGCAGCGCGCGGCGGCGGCGCTCCACGCCGCGCGGCAGTCGTGCGCGCAGCTCGCGCCTGGCGGCTCGGCGCCGGTGTCGTCGTGCTGCGTAGGCGGCGGCGCGTTGACCGGGTTGCCGCCCGTCGAGATGCGACCGCTCCAGGGGCTGGGCGCGGGGGTGCCGTTGGCGGGGGCATCGGGGCGGACGGAGGGGCGCTCGCCGCCGACCGTCAGCGCGGCGGTGGGGGCGCTCGCAGGCGCCGCCGCCCCGGGGACGGCACTGGGGTTGAGCGATGCGGTGTTGGCGCCGGACGATGGGGCCGCGGCGTCGCGACGATCGCCGGCGCCGAGCGCGGCGAGGCGGTTGCGGGCGAAGTCCACCCGGTCGGGGTTGGCGCCGTAGCTGTAGGACTGGAGCCAGGTGCTCCAGCACGACACACGCGCTCCATCGGCGGCCGTGGTGTCGTAGTCGAGCCCGTAGCAGCGCTCGAACGCGCTCTCGCCGTCATACACGTACCGGTAATTCGGGCCGCAGCCCGCGAGGGCCGCGAAGGTGACGAGGAGGGCGATGGGCGCACGCGTGGACATACCGCGACTGTAGCCCGCATCGCTGCGCAGCGCAGTTCAGCCGGTGGGCGCGAGCAGCCGGTGGGCGAGCTCGCGCCAGCGGCGGGCGGCGTCCTGCTGGGAGCGCACGCCGCCGAGGGTCGCGAGGGTGGCCTCGTCGGCGCAGCCGCGAACCTCGTCGATCATCGCGGTGGGGGAGAGGCCCTGCGAGAGCTCCAGGGCGAGCGCGCGGTGGGCCTCGGCGGTGCGGCGGCAGTCCACGACCACCCTCGCGGTGTGGATGCTCTCGCGGATCGAGCGAGGCAGCGTGGTGACCTGCGCGAGGTACGACATCGGGAGCTGCACGGAGTCGGCGAGGCTCCACAGGTCGCGGGCGCTCCAGCAGGGGAGGGCCTCGGCGAGGTCCCAGGTGGTGTCGTACTCGACGGCGTCGAGGGCCAGCTCGGTGCGAAGCCCCCGGTCGGGCACGCCGAGCACCAGCTCCTGGATGGCGCCCTCGAACCACCGCCGGCGGGTGCCCTCGAGGCCGCGGTCGCCCGCGACGGCGAGCGAGCGGAAGGCCTGCCGCCAGCGGCGGCGGTCGGGGTCGCGGCGCTGGAGGATGTTCACTGCGCGCGGGAAATCCCGGCGCCGGCAGAGGATCGCAGCGTCGTCGCTGATGCGGGTGTAGTCCACGACCGGGTTCTGGGGCGTCATCGACCCGAAGGGTTCGCAGAGCTCCCGGTGGGTGGTCAAAGAACGTGCAGGGGAGGGGAGGCGGGGATTACCTCATTCGGTAATCTCGCCGACGACGGCGATGGCGGCGCGGAGGCGGTCGACCTTGTCGGCGAGCTCGGTGAGGCGCTCGCGGTCCTTGGCCACGACGTCGGCGGGCGCGCGGCCCACGTAGTCGGGGTTCTTGAGGCGTCCCTGGAGCCCGGCGGCCTCCTTCTGGGACTTCTCGATGTCCTTCTCCAGGCGACCCTTCTCCTTCGCCGGGTCGATGTGTCCGGCGAGAGGGATGAGCACCTCGACGCCGTGCGAGACGCCGTAGCCCACGCCGCGCGGCCGCTCCTCGGCGGGTGACGCGTGCACCACCTCCGCGGCGCGCGTCAGCAGGCGCACCTGCGCCTCGTAGGTGACGAGCACCGCGCGGGTGCCGGGGTCGGCGGTGCGCAGCGTGACGGTGATGGCCGAGCCGGGCTTGATGCCGAGCTCGGCGCAGATGCGGCGGACGTTCTCGACGGTGCCCTGGAGGGCGGCGATGCGGCGCTCGGCCTCGGGGTCATGGGCGGCGTCGCCGCCATCGGGGAAGGGGGCCAGCGCGAGCACCTCGGGGAGGCCGCCGTCGGCGCGGCGCCGGCGGACGTTCTCGGGGAGGTGTGACCAGCACTCCGCCGTGAGGTGCGGCATGAAGGGATGCAGCAGCCGGTGCACGGTCTCAAGGCAGTGCGCGAGGGTGAGCTTGTACGAGGCGCGCGTGGCCTCGTCGTCGCCCTTCAGCACGGGCTTGCAGAGCTCCAGGAACCAATCGCAGAGCTCGTACCAGAAGAACTGGTACACGGCCGCGGTCGCCTCATCGAGGCGGAAGTCCTTCACGCCCTGGTTCACGGCGCTGACGGCGTGGGCGAGGCGCGAGAGGATCCAGCGCTCGGCGTCCGAGGCGGGCACGGGGAAGGGCCCCGTGGGGCGCGGCGCGACGTCGGCGATGTGGGTGAGGGCGAAGCGCGTGGCGTTCCACACCTTGTTGCAGAAGTCCCGGTACCCCTGGAGGCGGGCGAGGTTGAGGTTGATCTTGCGCGACTGCGGGGGGTGGCTCGCGAGGTAGAAGCGCACGGCGTCGGCGCCGAAGGCGGGGAAGCCGTCCTTCATGGTCGAGACGCTGGGGTAGGCCTTGCGGAACTTCTGCAGGCCCTCCTGGAAGGGCGCGCTCCCCGAGGCGTGGGCGATGATGTCCTGGAGCGTGGCGCCGTTCACGAGGTCGAGCGGGTCGATGACGTTGCCCTTCACCTTGGACATCTTCGAGCCGGTCTCGTCGCAGACCATCCCGTGCAGCAGCACCCGTCGGAAGGGCACATCGCCGAGGAAGTGCAGGCCCATCATGAGCATGCGGGCGACCCAGAAAAAGATGATGTCGAAGCCGGTCTCCATGACCGACGTCGGGTAGAAGGTCTTGAGGGCGGCGGTCTGCTCGGGCCAGCCCAACGTCGCGAAGGGCCAGAGCGCCGAGCTGAACCACGTGTCGAGCACGTCGGGGTCGCGCGCGAGGTTGGCCCCGCCGCAGCCCGTGCACGTCGTCGGGTCTTCGCGGGAGACCACCGTCGCGCCGCAGTCGCCGCAGTACCAGGCCGGCACCTGGTGGCCCCACCAGAGCTGCCGGGAGATGCACCAATCCTGGATGTTGGTCATCCAGTGCATGAAGGTCTTGGTCCACTCCTCGGGGGTGAACGTGGTGCGGCCCTCCTCGACGGCCTGCACCGCCGGGGCGGCCAGCGGCGCCATGCGCACGTACCACTGCGGTAGGAGCAGGGGTTCGAGGATGTCCTGCGTGCGCTGGCAGCGGGCGTAGGGGATGGAGTGCGGCGTCGATCCGCGGTCGAGGCCCCGCTCGATGAGCGCGGCCTTCACGGCCTCGCGCGCGACGAAGCGGTCGAGCCCGGCGAAGGGACCCGCCTCGGCGTTGAGGGTGCCGTCGAGGTTGAGGATGTTGATCATCGCGAGGTTGTTGCGACGACCGCACTCGTAGTCGTTGAAGTCGTGGGCAGGGGTCACCTTCACGGCGCCGGTGCCCTTGCCAGGGTCGGCGAGCAGGCCGTCGGCGATGATGGCGAAGCTGCGGTCGACGAAGGGGTGCTTCACCCGCCGGCCGATGAGGTGCTGGTAGCGCGGGTCGTCGGGGTGCACCGCGATGGCCGTGTCGCCCACCATCGTCTCCGGGCGGGTGGTCGCCACGACGATCTCGCCGGAGCCGTCTTCGAGCGGGTACGCGAAGGAGAAAAGCTCGGCGTTGGGACGGGTTGCGTCCGGCTCCTCGCGATCGACCTCGAGGTCCGAGATGACCGTCTGGGCCTTGATCGACCAGTTCACGAGGCGGTTGGCCCGATAGATGAGTCCCTCGTCGTAAAGCCGCACAAACGCTTCACGAACCGCCCGGGACATGTCCGGGTCCATGGTGAACTTCTCGCGGGTCCAGTCGACCGACGAGCCCATCACCTTCACCTGCTCGAAGATGCGCCCCCCGGAGCGGCCCTTCCATTCCCACACCCGCTCGATGAACTTCTCCCGCCCGAGCGTGTGGCGGTCGCTGCCCTCGCGCTTGAGCTCACGCTCCACGACGATCTGCGTGGCGATTCCCGCATGGTCGATGCCCGGCAGCCAGAGGGTGTTCTGCCCCGTCATGCGCGCGTGGCGGGTGATGCTGTCCTGGATGGTCAGCATGAGGGCGTGGCCCATGTGCAGCGAGCCCGTCACGTTGGGCGGCGGGATGGCGATGGTGAAGGTCTTCGCGTTGTCGACGCCGTCGACCGCGTGGAACCACGTCGACCCGAGCTCGCGCTCGCGCCACCGGGGCTCGACTTCGTTGGGGTCGTAGGGGCGGGTGAAATCGCTGGTCGACATCCGGGATGCTCCTCACGGTCTGGGAAGGTCTGAGCTTCCTACTGTGGGGGCGCGCGGGTCGCAACGCCTTCGGCGCGCGAGCGGATGTCCGGGGAAAACTACGGGGCGGTGAGGCGCTTGAGCTCTTCGCGGATCATCGTCTCGGCGAGCACCGGGACGACCTCCCAGACCACGCGCTCGACGACGTCGCGGGTGAGGGCGGTGACGGCCTCGATCTGCGCCGGGGTGAGGCCCAGCGAGGCCGTGCGCGCGGCGATCTGGTCGGACACCGAGCTGGCAATGTCGGAGGCCTGCATCGGGATGACGGGCGTGGGGGCGCCCGGCTCGGCCGGAGGCGCGGGGCGGGCGGAGATGCGCGGCGCGGCGTCGTTGAGGTCGCCGAGCAGGTGGTCGGCAGAGGCGCGCGCGGGGCGGGCCGGCGCCGCCGGAGCGGCAGGCGGAGCGGCGGGCTTGAGCGACGCAGCGGGCGTCGGCGTCGCCGGCCGGGCGAGGTCGCTGGGGGCCGCCGTCGGGGGCCGCGGGGCGCTCGGAGGCGCCGGGGGGCGAACCGGCGCAGCCGCAGCGGCAGCGGGCGCGGGCGCGGGCGCGGGCGCGGGCGCGGGCGCCGCCGCGGTGATCGACTGACGCACGCGGTCGATCATGGCCTGCGAGTCGAAGGGCTTGAGCACCGCGCCCTGGGCGCCGGCGGCGCGCGCCGCGGCCTCGTCGAGGGGCGAGTGGTCGGAGTACAGGAGGTACACGGGCACGGCGGAGAGGTTGGGCTCGCCGCGGAGGCTCTTCACGAGGTCGTAGCTGCTCGTGCCGGGGAGGTTGACGTCGACGATGATCGCGTTGGGGCGCACCTCGCGGGCGCGGGAGAGCGCCCCGTCGGCGCCGTCGTGGGTCACGACCGCGATGTCTTCACCGGCGAAGGTCATGTCGAAGACCTTTCGCATCGTCGCGCTGTCATCGATGACGAACACGGATTTGGGCACGACCGACTCCTTCTTCAGCGGAGCCCCGGTCGTTCCATCGCTCGCGCGTGGGGGACCCGTCAGCCCGTGATGACGTTGTAGGTGGGCGCGAAAGTTGGTGTCAAGAATCGCGAGCGGTCGCCCGCCGAGTCTGTGTCGATGCCTTGCCCGTGAAGGCCCAGCCGTGGCAAAGAGCGCGGCCGAGGGTAGCGCGTCGATCGACCGGCGTGTGCCCACGGATGGAGCGCGATCGTCCCCGTGAGCCGAGGGTCGGCCAACCAAGAGAACTCACGCCTGGACGACTACCGCATCGTCGCCGAGCTCGCGCGGGGCGGCATGGCCGCGGTGTTCCTGGCCGTGTACGAGGGCGTGGCGCGGCCGAGGGAGATCGTCGCCATCAAGGTGGTGCACCCGCACCTCGCCTACGACCCGGACTTCGTCGCCATGCTCGCCGACGAGGCCCGCATCGCCTCGTCCATCGGGCACCCCAACGTGGTGGAGATCCGGGAGTTCGTCCTCGGGCGCTCTGACGGGCGCAACTATATCGTGATGGAGTATGCCGACGGCGAGACGCTGTCGATGTTCCTCAAGCACGGGGCGCGGGGCAAGCCGCTCAGCACGGCGCTTGCGGCGAGCATCGCGGCCGACGTGGCGGGCGGGCTCCACGCCGCCCACGAGCTCAAGGGCCCCCGCGGAGAAGACCTGCAGCTGGTGCACCGCGACGTGTCGCCGCAGAACATCATCGTCACCTACGACGGCCGGGTGAAGCTCACGGATTTCGGCGTCGCCAAGGCCACCGGGCGCATCCAGCGGACGCAGCCCGGGGAGATCAAGGGCAAGCTGGCCTACATGGCCCCGGAGCAGGCCTTCGGCCGCGCGGTCGACCGGCGCTCGGACGTCTACGCGCTCGGGGTGGTGCTCTACGAACTCGCCATGGCCCGACGGCTCTTCGGGGGAAAGACCGACGCGGACACCATTCGCAACGTGATGCAGCACAACATCGTGCCGCCGCGCGAGATCGACCCCGACTTCCCCGAGGGGCTGGAGCAGATCATCCTGGCGATGCTCACCAAGGAGCCCGCCGATCGCTTCCAGACCGCGGGCGCAGCCGAGCGGGCGCTGCGGGGCTACCTCCGGAGCGTCGGCGCGGGCGACCTCGCCGCGAGCCTCGGGGCCTTCGTCCGCGACCTCGAGCCCGACCGGTATCGCGCGAAGCAGGAACTCCTCGCCGGGGAGCGGGCGCGCCTCCCGCCTCCCGGCCCTCCGAGGCCACCGCCCCGGGGCCCCGAGCCCGACGGTCCCTCCGGCGACGGCCCGACACTCCTGTCCAGCCAGATCGAGGACGCGATGCGCCAGATCGGCCTCTCGGCGTCGCAGGCCCCCGTGGTGCCGATCCGCCCGTCCGCGCCCCCGCGCCCCTCGGCTCCGCCCCCTCCGCGGCCGTCCGCGCCGATGGTCGCGCCCTCCCACGGCATCGACCAGACCGTCCAGGCGGATTTCTCGCAGGCCGTGCTCGACCACCTCCGCGCGTCGTCCGCGCCGCCCGCCGTCACCCCGACCCCCGCCGCGGCCCCCCCGAACACCCTGCTCTGGGGGGCCATCGTGGGCGGGCTCCTGCTGATCATCGGCGGCGCCGTGGCGATCGTGGTGCTGGTCGTCCTCTGATCGCCCTCTTACAGGGTCTTGTATTCCGCGTGCTCGCCGAACACCCGGCGGAGCGCGTCGGAGACCTCGCCCACGGTCACCCCGGCCTCCACGGCGTCGAGAACCCGGGGCATCACGGCCCCGCCCTCGCGGGCCGCGCGCTCCACCGCGGCCGTCGCGGCCTCCGCCCGCGGGGCGTCGCGTCGGGCGCGCCAGGCCTGGAGCCGCGCCACCTGCTCGCGCTCCTGGGCCTCGTCGACGCGCTGCAGCGGCACCGGCTCGCTCACGTCCTCGCGGTGCACGTTGACCCCGACGATGGGCCGGTCGCCGCGCTCGATCTCCAGCTGGTACCGGTAGCTGGCGTCCTGCACCTCGCGCTGCACGTAGCCCTGCTCGATGGCGGCGACCATGCCGCCGAGCTGGTCGACCCGCGCGAGGTACTCCTCGGCGCGCGCGCGCAGGTCGCGGGTCATGGCCTCGACGACGTAGCTGCCGCCGAAGGGGTCGACCACGTCGGCCACGCCGGACTCGGCGCCGATGATCTGCTGGGTGCGCAGCGCGAGCGTCGCACTCTGCGCCGTGGGCAGCGCGAGGGCCTCGTCGAAGCTGTTGGTGTGCAGCGACTGGCAGCCGCCGAGCACCGCGGCGAGGGCCTGGATGGTCACCCGCACGACGTTGTTGAGCGGCTGCTGCGCGGTGAGCGTGGCGCCCGCGGTCTGGCAATGGAACTTCAGCGCCCGACCCCGGGCGCTCGTGACCCCGAAGCGCTCGGCCATGATCGACGACCACAGCCCGCGTGCGGCGCGAAACTTCGCCACCTCCTCGAGCAGGTTGTTGTGCACGTTGAAGAAGAACGACAGCTGCGCGGCGAAGCGCTCGGCGTCGAGGCCCGCGGCGAGGGCGGTCTCGACGTAGGCGATGCCGTTGGCAAGGGTGAAGGCGATCTCCTGGGCGGCGTCGCAGCCGGCCTCGCGCATGTGGTAGCCGGAGACGGAGATGACGTTCCAGTGGGGGGTCTCGCGGGAAGCCCAGGCGAAGAGGTCGCCGATGAGCTGGAGCGAGGGGCGCGGCGGGTGGATGTAGGTCCCGCGCGCGACGTACTCCTTGAGCAGGTCGTTCTGGATGGTGCCGCGGAGCTTCTTCGGGTCGATGCCCCGCCGACGGGCGACGGCCACGTAGAGGGCGAGCAGGGTGCCCGCGGTGGAGTTGATGGTCATCGACGTCGACACGGTGTCGAGGGGGATGGCGTCGAAGAGGGTCTCCATGTCCTCGAGGGTGTCGATGGCGACGCCCACCTTGCCGACCTCGCCGAGGGCCATCGGGTGGTCGCTGTCCCTGCCCATCTGCGTGGGGAGGTCGAAGGCCACCGAGAGGCCCGTCTGGCCGCGCGCGAGCAGGAGCCGGTAGCGCTCGTTGGAGGCCTTGGCGCTGCCGAAGCCCGCGTACTGGCGCATGGTCCACAGCCGCCCGCGGAACATGTTGGGCTGCACGCCCCGCACGAAGGGCGCCTCGCCCGGAAACCCGATGTCCTCGATGGGGTCGATGTCGGCGATGTCCGCCGGGGTGTACAGCGTCCGCGGCGTCTGCCCCCCCGCGAGCAGCCCCTTCAGCGGGCGCGGCGCCGTGCGGGCCTCCGCCGGGGCGAGGGTCTCCCGCTGCCACCGCGCGACGGACTCGGAACCCACGGGATCACTGCTCATCGTCGACGCTCCTCTGCGCGGCTCCGATCGCGCAGGGCGCGTTGCGGTGCGGCGCGAGGCAACGGATAAATCAAACCCGCCCCGATGGCTACGATCCTCCACATCGAAGACGACCCCCAGAGTCGGCTGCTCGTCCGCAAGCTGCTCCAGCGGGCGGGCCACGAGGTGCTCGAGGCGGTCTCCGGCGTCGATGGAACGCGCCTGGCGATGCAGGCCCGGCCCGACCTGATCCTGCTCGACATCAACGTTCCTGACCTCGACGGGTACGAGGTCGCGATGCTCCTGCGCGAGCGCCTGGCCGAGGTGCCCATCGTCGCGGTCACGGCTGAGGGCGACCGCGCGACGGCGCTGGGCCTCGGGTGCCGCGGGTTCGTCGCGAAGCCCATCGAGGTGCGCACCTTCGTCCGGACCATCGAGACCTTCCTCGCCTCGAAGGTCTCCGACGTGGGCTCCATCCCCTCGGAGACCACCTCCGAGGCGCTGCTCCGTGCCCAGGGCGCTCGGGTCGCGGCGCGCCTCGAGGCCAAGGTGCACGAGCTCAGCGACGCGCACGAGCGGCTCATCGAGGCCGACCGCCTGCGCCGGGAGTTCTACCGCAACGTCAGCCACGAGCTCGCGACACCGCTCACGCCCCTGGTGGGGTACCTCGGGCTGCTCTCGCGCGGCGAGCTCGGGCCCCTAACCGACCCGCAGCGCAAGGCCGTGCGCAGCATGGATGGCGCCCTCGGCCGGCTCCGCCGCACCATCGACAACCTCCTCGATGTCACGCAGCTCGAGACGGGGCGCCTCCGATTCGCCTTCGCCCCGTACGACCTCCGCGAGGTGGTGCTCCGCGCGGTCGAGCTCCGCCGCCCCGCCCTCGCTGCCCTGGGCGCGAAGCTCTTCGCGGCCATCCCCGACGCGTCGCTCCCCGCGCTCGGCGACGCCGACCGGCTCTTCCGTGCGGTCGAGCACCTGCTCGACAACGCCGAGAAGTTTGGCCCGCCCGGCGGAGCCGTGGGCGTCGAGCTGCGCTTCAGCGCGACGCACGCGGAGCTCCTCGTGGCAGACGAGGGCCTCGGGGTTCCTCCGGGCTGGCTCGCGCGCATCTTCGAACCCTTCGTCCAGGTCGACGGGTCGCCTACGCGCAAGCACGGCGGCGCAGGCATCGGGCTCGCGGTGGTGCGCGGCGTCGCGGAGGCCCACGGCGGAGGCGTGGTGGCCGAGACCGGCTCACGCATGCGCGTCGCAGGGCGCACCTTCCCGGGGCTGCTGGTGCGGCTGCAGATCTCCCGGCGCCCCGAGGAGCCGTAGGGGTGCGCCCGCGGGTGTACCTCGACCACCACGCGACCACGGGGCTCTCCGCGGCGGCGCGCGACGCGATGCGCCCGCTCCTGGACGACCCCCTCGTCGGAAACGCCTCGAGTTCCCACCATTTCGGGCGCAGCGCGCGGTCCCTCCTCGACGACGCCCGCATCGCCGTCGCGCGCTCCATCGGCGCCGCCTCCGGGGAGGTCACGCTCTGCTCGGGCGGCACCGAGGCGGCGCACCTCGCAGTGCTCGGCCTCGGCCGCAGCGCCCCCGTGGGGTCGCTCTGGTGCGACCCCGGCGCGCACCCCTGCGTGGTCGCGGCGATGGAGTCGCTCGCGCTCGAGCGCTCGGTGGCGCTGCGCTGGATCCCGACCGGCGGCGAAGGGGCGGTGGACGTCGCCGCCCTCGCGGAGGCCCTCACCGGGGGCGCGCTGGTGGCGCTCTCGTGGGTGCAGCACGAGACCGGCGCGGTGCACGACCTCGCCCCGCTCCGCGCCGTCTTCGCCGCGCGGGGCGCGCGGTGGGTGCTCGACGGGGTGCAGGCGCTCGGCAAGATCCCGGTCGCGGTGGCGGCCACCGGCGCCGACGCGGTAACCTTCTCCGCGCACAAAATCGGCGGACCGCCGGGCGTCGGCGCGCTGTGGGCGAGGGGAGGCGCCCGGCTCGCGGCGGTGCTTCCCGGCGGCGGCCAGGAGCGCGGCCTGCGCGGCGGGACGGAGAACCTGCTCGGCGCCGTAGGCTTCGGCGCGGCGGCCGCGGAGGTGCCATCGCGCCTGGCCGCGATGCCGGCCGTGGGCTCGCGCCGCGACCGCATCGAGCGCGTGCTGCAGGCCGCCGGGGCGTCGCCGTCGATCGTCGCGCGAGAGCGGGTGGCCACGGTGAGTCACGTCGCGTGGCCGTCGGGCGTCGAGGGCGCCGAGCTGGTCGCCGCCTTCGACCTGGAGGGCGTGGCGGTGTCCGCGGGCTCGGCGTGCTCCAGCGGCCGCGCGCGGGCATCGGCCTCCATCGCGCGGGTCTACCCCGCGGAGCCCTGGCGGGCCTCCGGGGCGCTGCGGGTGTCGCTCTCGTCTGCCACCACCGGCGCGGAGGTCGAGCGCTTCGTCGAGGTCGCCGCCGCGGTCCTGCCGCGCTTCTTCCGCTGACCGCCCGGGTTGTCTACGGGCGCAGCACGAAGCGCGCGAAGAAGTCCTGCCCGCCGCCGTTGCGGACGAGCACCGAGCGGTCGTTGACGCCGCGCTCGGCGCCGCACGCGGGGATGAACGTGGCCGCGCTGCCGATCTGCTGCGCGAGGTTGCCCGTCTCGGAGAAGGCCGCGTAGAGCTCGATGGAGCTCGGCGGCCGCCCGAGCCCGTGGCAGAGCCGGACGGTGGTGTACTTCGGGTAGCTGAAGTGCGGCCCCTCCCAGGTCGAGCTGACCCAGGCGCCGCTGGCGTCGTCGACGTACGCGCCCGGGAGCCCGCCGTCGCAGCCGACATCCACCACGCCGAAGCACTGCGCGGGCTCCGTCGGCTCGGCGCACCCGACCGCGGCGGCGCAGAGCGCCCAGGCCAGCCGCGCAGCCCTCACGGCAGCGCCTCGGCGAGGTCGCGCGCGTGATAGGTCACGATGATGTCCGCGCCCGCGCGGCGGATGGAGAGCAGCGTCTCGCGAACGGCGCGGTGCAGGTCGATCCAGCCGTTTTGCGCGGCGGCGTGGAGCATCGCGTACTCGCCCGAGACGTTGTAGGCCGCCACGGGGATGCTCACCTCGTCCTTCACGGCGCGGATGACGTCGAGGTACGCGAGCGCGGGCTTGACCATCACGATGTCGGCGCCCTCCTCCACGTCGAGGCGCACCTCGCGCAGGGCCTCGCGGGTGTTCGCCGGGTCCATCTGGTAGCCCGCGCGGTCGCCGAACTTCGGCGCGCAGTCCGCCGCCTCGCGGAAGGGCCCATAGAACGCGCTGGCGTACTTCACCGCGTAGGCCATCACGACGGTCTCGTCGTGCCCGGCGGCGTCGAGCGCGCGCCGTACCGCCCCGATGCGCCCGTCCATCATGTCGCTGGGCGCGACGATGTCCGCGCCCGCCTGGGCGTAGACGACCCCGATGCGCGCGAGCCGCTCGACGGTGGCGTCGTTGTCGACCTCCACCGTGCCGTCGCGGCGGGTGTGGAGCACGCCGCAGTGCCCGTGCGCGGTGTACTCGTCGACGCACACGTCGGCCATGAGCACGCTCTGCGGGAGCGCCGCGCGGAGGGCGCGCAGGGCGGTCGGGACGGGCCCCGCGGGGTCCCACGCGCCGGAGCCCTCGTCGTCCTTCTGCTCGGGCAGGCCGAAGAGGAGGAAGCTACGAATACCGAGGGACGTAAGTGCCTGGGCCTCGGCGACGGCGAGGTCGACGGAGAGCTGGGCGTGGCCGGGCATCGAGCCGATGGGCTTGCGGCGGCCCTCCCCGGGCGTGACGAAGAGCGGCGCGACGAGCTGCTCGGGGTGGAGGCGGGTCTCGCGCACGAGCGAGCGGAGGGCGGCGGTCTGCCGGAGGCGGCGGGGGCGTTCGAGGGGGAAGCTCATGGGGGGGCGATGACTCCTTGGCGGTAGTGGTCTCTCAGGGCGGCGAGCAGCCCGTCAACGGTGTGCTCCTCGGCCTCGACGTGCACCGGCAGGCCCGCGGCGCGCGCGTCCTCCGCGGTCGAGGGCCCGATGGCGGCCAGGACCACCCGCGGGTCGATCGGGCGCAGCGCGTCGCCGAGCACCTCGACGAGGTGGCGCGCGACCGAGCCCGACGTCAGCAGCACCGCGTCGAGGCCGTCGCGCCAGAGCGCACGGAGGCGCGCGCGGTCCTCCTCGGTCGGGCCCTCGCTGCGGTACACGGCGACGTCCGAGACGGTGGCGCCGCCTTCGCGTAGCCGCTGCGGCAGCTCGTCGCCGGCGACCTCGGCGCGCGCGAGCAGCACCCGGCAGCCGCGTAGGTCGCCGCCCCGCAATTCCCTGATGGCGTCGGCCACGGCGACGCCGCGGTGGTCGCGCGGCACCCGGTCGGGCCAGACGCCCCGCGCCTGCGACGCCCGCTCCGTCTCCGGCCCGACGGCGACGACCGCGCAGCGTCCGAGGGCCCGCGCGTCGAGGCCGCGGGCGCGCAGGGCGTCGAAGGTCCAGGCCACGCCGTTGGCCGAGGTGAAGGCCACCACGTCGAAGGCGTCGGCACACAGCCCATCGATCGCCGCAGCGACCGCCTCGGGGCGCGTCGGCCCCACGAAGCGGATCAGCGGCACCTCGTGGGGAATCGCCCCCTCGGCGACCAGGGCGTCGACGGTGGCCGACGCCTGGTCCGCCGCGCGCGCCACCAGCACCCGCTTGCCGTGGAGGCCCGCGCCGTCCCACCAGCGCAGGCGCTCGCGCACCTGGACGACGTCGCCCACCACCACGAGCGCGGGAGATCGGATCGCCGCCGCGGCGACCCCTGCAGCGATGTCGGCGACGGTGCCCACGACGACCCGCTGCTCGGGGTGCGTCCCGGCGGCGATGACCGCCGCGGGGGTCGACGGGTCCCGGCCGCTCGCGACGAGGGAGGCCATGTCGGCGGCGAGGCGCTTGAGTCCCATGAAGATGACGATGGTGTCGGCGGCCGCGACGGCCCGGAGTCCCAGCCCGTCGGCGGGCTTGCCCGGGCCCTCCCGGGAGGTCACGAGCGCGACCGAGGATGCGTGGTCGCGGTGGGTGAGGGGGATGCCGGCGTAGGCCGTGGCCCCGAGCGCCGCGCTCACGCCGGGGACCACCTCGAACGCGATGCCGTACGCCGCGAGGAACTCCGCCTCTTCGGCGCCGCGGCCGAAGACCAGCGCGTCGCCGCCCTTGAGGCGCGCCACGCGCCGCCCCTGGCTCGCGCGCAGAAGGAGCATGTGGTTGATCTCGTCCTGGCTGGTCGACGCCTCGTCGCCGCGCTTGCCGACGAAGAGGTGCTCCGCGTGGGGCGGCGCGTGGCGCAAGATCGCCGGGTGGATGAGCGCGTCGTAGAGCACCGTGTCGGCGCGCGCGATGGCGCTGCGCCCGCGCAGGGTGAGGAGGCCCGGGTCACCGGGACCAGCGCCGACGAGGGACACGAATCCGCGCATGACGGCGGACACTCTATGCCGCGCGGCGGGCGCTGTCGCGCGGACGGTTTGACACCGACCGCGGGCTGCGACTACCACCCGATCGTGCGCTGGATCGTCCTTGCTGCTTCGCTGGTGTTCGCGTCCTGTCGTGGCTCCTCGCCGGTGGAGCCCGAGGCGCCCGCGCGCAACGCGGCGCCCGCGGTCGTCACGCCGCCCCCGCGCAGCGGCCCTTCCGTACGGATCATCCGTCAGGCGGGGGGCCCCATCGACATCGACGTCGAGGTGGTGCGCGAGCCGCGCACCCGCGAGCGCGGGCTGATGTTCCGCCGCGACATGGACGAAAACCACGGGATGATCTTCGTGTTCCCGCGGCCCGACCACCAGGTGTTCTGGATGCACAACACCATCCTTCCCCTGGACATGATCTTCATCCGCGCCGACCGCACCATCCTCGGCATCGTCAAGAACGCCACGCCCGAGACCGACGACCCGCGCGAGGTCCCTGGTGACTCGCTCTATGTGCTCGAGGTCAACGGCGGCTTCTCCGACCGACACCACCTGAGCGCGGGCGATCGGGTGGAGCTCACCCAGGTTCCGCCCGCCAGCGAGTGACCCGCCATGCACACCGACCGACTCGTCCGACCGCTGCTCCTGCTCACCCTCGCCTCGGGGTGTAATCTCACCGCTCCGGCCGAGCCCGCCTTCCGGCCCGTCGCGACCCCGCCGCCCTCGGCCCCACCGGTCCCCCCGGCGCCTTCGGTCGCCCAGCCCGCCGCGCCGCCTGCGCCCGCCGCCGGTCGGCCCCGATCGCGCGACCTCACGGTCAACCCCGCGCACGCCGATCCGACCGAGCCTGACCCCCTGCACGGGCGCTTCACCCTCGAGCAGGCCACCGCGGGTCTGGCCGGGACGGGTCCGCTTGTGGCGACCATCGAGACGCGCATGGGCAACTTCGCCTGCGAGCTCCTCAGCCGCGAGGCGCCCGTCACGGTGGCCAACTTCGTCGGTCTCGCCCGCGGCCTCCGTGACTTCTGGGACCCGACGGCCGGACGCTGGGTCCGCCGACCCTTCTACGACGGCTCGATCTTCCACCGCGTGATCCCCGACTTCATGATCCAGGGCGGCGACATCCTCCGCTCGGGCATGGGTGGTCCGGGCTTCGAGTTCGCTGACGAGAACGTCCAGGGTCACAACGCTCCTGGCCTGCTCTGCATGGCCAACCACGGCCCAAACACCAACGGCGGGCAGTTCTTCATCACCGAGGTGGCCAAGCCCCACCTCGACGGCAGCTACTCGATCTTCGGCCGATGCACCCCGGCCGACCTGGTCGCGCGCATCACGGCCGTCGAGCGTGACCCGCGCGACATGCCCGTCGAGGCGATCGTCATCGACCACGTGCGCATCTCTCGGCGCTGACCCGGCGCGGGCAACCGCCGCGCGTCGTGTCCCCGACAAGGCACCCCCGATGGTGCCCCGCGCTCTCCGCCACGCGCTCGCGTTCGTGCTCCTCGCCGTCGCCGCGCTCTCGGCAGGCCGCCGAGGCCCCCGATCGTTTTCGCCGCTCCCGGAGGTCCCCGTCGCGGCCACGCCGCCGGTGATTGTCGATGTCAACACGGCCACCCGAGACCAGCTCGAGGCGCTCCCGGGCATCGGCCCGACGCTCGCCCTGCGCATCGTCGCCGGGCGCTCCCTTCGACCGTACCGGCGCGTCGACGACCTGCGGCGGGTTCGCGGCATCGGCGAGCGCACCCTCGCGCGCCTCCGCGAGCGGCTCCGCGTCGGCTCAGAGGTCGCGCAGGAAGCTGACGCCCACCGTCACGGTGACGAGGTCGGCCGCGAGGTCACGCCCGACAAAGGGGAACGCGTAGGCGGCCTCGAATGAGAGCCCGAGGCCCCGTCGCAGCAGCCAACGCAGTCCAAGGCGCGCCTCCGCGCTCGGGGTGATCCAGCCGTCGCTGGGGCCCACCATCACGTCGCCTCGCGCCCCGAGCCCGACGTAGGGCACCACCCGCAACACGTCGAGCGCGTACACCACGCCAGCCGCGAGGGTCGCCCCGTGCCGCGGCCCGCGCGGGGCGCCTGGAAACGCGACGTTGTAGCCGCCCACCGCGTAGAGCGAGAACGCGTCGTTGAGGCCGTAGTGCGCGCCGAGTTCGACCACCGCGCCAGGGCCGCCGACGGGGCCCGATGAGCTCGCGAGGCCCACGCGCGGACTCAGCACGAGCTCGCGCTCAAGGGCGGACGCTGGGCGCGGGGGGAGCAGGGCGGCGAGGGCGAGGGCGAGGGAGGCAGCGACGCGCATGGCGCTCGTGCAGGTAGCATGGCCCGGGGGGTCGTCACGTGCGCCTCGACGCCGGGCGTCATTGGTTGACTCAAGGGGTCTCGCGTGTAGAGTTCGCGCCGCTCTGGCGCCGCCGGAGGTCTGACAGAAGATTCGAGGAGAGCGCGTGAGTTCGACCGAGAGAGACGAGCGGGACGACGAGGCCGACGAGGTCGAGTCGAGCGAGGCACCGGGCACGGAGCAGGCGACCGAGGCGGACGACGCCAACGTGCCGAAGAACCGGGCCGAGCGCCGCGCTGCGGCCAAGGCCGCGCGTCGTGGTCGGGTCGCGGTGCTGGCCGACGGCACCACCCCGACGGAGGGCGAGCCCGTGGGTGACATGGCCCCCGACGGCTCGGGGCTGATGCTCCCGACGACTTCCCTGGGGGGCAACCCGGGGGCGCTGGCCGAGGCCGCGCTGGGCGGGGGGCGTCGCCGTCCGCCGCCGCGCACCATGTCGAAGGGTACCGGAGACGCCGAGGGTGTGCCCGACTGGGCCCGGCGCATCGGCGACGCGCTCGGGCAACATCGGCGCACGCTGACCATGGCCGCCGCGGGAGTGCTCGTGGTGGTGGGCTCTGCGGTCGCTTGGCAGTCTTGGCGCGCCAACGCGTCCGCCAAGGCGGGCGACGCTTTCGCCGAGGCCCTCCAGGTGTCGACCGCTAGCATCGAGCCCGAAGACGTGCCGGCGCGCGACGACGCGCCGACCCGCCGGGGCCCGGTTTTTCGCTCCGTGGAGGCGCGGCTGCGGGCGTCGGTGGAGAAGTTCCGCCGGGTTGAGCAGCGTTACCCGCGGAGCCAGGTGGCGCCGCTCGCACGGCTGTCCGAGGCGACGGCGCTGTACCAGCTCGGTCGCTACCAGGAGGCACGTCAGCTCTACCAGGGGCTCATGGGCGCGGACACCTCTGGGCTCGAGGCGCGGGTGCTGGAGGGCCTGGCCTTTACGCTGGAGTCGCTCAACGACCTCGATGGCGCGGCGACGCGATACCGCGAGTTCGGCGCGGTGCAGAACGGCACCTATCGTGACCTCGCGCAGTACTATCAGGCTCGCCTCTTCGCGCGCCGCGACGATCGGGTGCGCGCCAAGGAGCTGCTGCACGGCGTGATCGAGCGCACCGCGCACCCGACGGCGGCTGATCCGCTCTCGGGCTCCATCCAGAGCCTCCGCGAGCAGGCCATCGCGCTGCTGCGGGAGATCGACCCGCAGGACCCACAGATCATTGAGTACGACCGGGCCCGCGCGGCCGGCGGCGGCGCCGAGGGCGGCCACGGTGAAGAGGGCGGCGGTCGAAACCCCCTCGATTCGCTCCCGCCCGACCTCCGTCGTCAGCTCGAAGAGGCGCTCCGGAAGCAGGGGCGTCGCTAGGGCTTCGGTGTTCGCCGTGAAACCAAGCCGTCTGCTGGTCACCGCGCTCGCCGTGGTCGCGATCGGTGCGCCAGGCTGCGCGGGCCTCCGCCTCGGGACGCGCGATCGGCCCGATCGCAACGAGGTCGCGCCGACCCTCCGCCACAGCCTCGTGAGCTTTCAATGGCGCGCGCAGCTCGTCGCTGCCACCGACCTGGAGAGCCAGCCGCGCAACCGCGTGACCCCCGCAATCGACGAGGCCCGCGGGCTCGTCTATGTGGGCGGGCTCGACCACGGGATCCATGCGCTGCGGGCCGACGACGGCCTCGCAATCTGGCGTTTTCAGACGCTCGGTGCGGTCGAGGGCAGCGCGGTCCTCGACCAGGGGACGCTTTTTGTTGGGTGCAACGACGGCGCGCTGTACGCGCTCGACGCGCTGACCGGCGCCCAGCGTTGGCGCTTCGCCACGACGGCAGAAGTCGTGCGCGCGCCCATCGTCACCCCCGACACGGTCTTCCTGGTGAACGCCGACGACACCGTGTTCGCGATGAATCGTGGCACTGGCGAGCAGCGTTGGCGCTACCACCGAGAGCCTCCAGGAGGGATTACCGCGAGCGGTCACGCCGGGCTGCTGCTGGAGCGCGGCAAGCTGTATTGTGGCTTCTCGGATGGCACCGTGGTCGCGCTCGATCCCGGCGACGGCACCGCCACGTGGGAGCGTGACACCGCCGCGGATGCGGAAGAGAGCGATGCCAACGAAGCGCACCGGGTGATCGATGTGGACACCACCCCGGTGCTTCTCGATGGGTCACTGTTCGTGGCGTCGCAGTCGACCGGCCTCTACTCGCTCGACCCGGTCGGCGGAGGGGTGCGCTGGCGCATCGACTGGCTTACGGCGGCCTCATCGCTCGCATCCGATGGACGACACCTGTATGCAACGTCGTCAACCTTCGGTCTGCTCAAGATCGATCCGTCGGACGGCACCGTCCTGTGGGCGCGGGACTATGGCGCGGGCGCGATGCAGGTGATGGACGCGGGCGGAGGGCTCCTTCTGGTGCCGTCGGCCTCGCAGGCCCTCTGGCTGGTGCGGTCTCGCGACGGTGAGGTGCTCGAAGGCATCGGCCGTGGCGGCGTCACTGGCATGCCGGTGCGATCGGGGTCCTGGGTCTTTTTCGGGACGAACCTGGGTGCGCTCCAGGCCTACCGGCTGACGTCTGGATAGCGGTCCGCCGACCCGGGGGGGTTGGGGCAGGGCCTTCGGCCGGGGTCGCGCTTCGGGGGCCTGAGGGGGAATCCCGAGGCGGTCTCTTGCGCATGGCTTCGGGCAGCGAGGTCGCTCCCTGGCTGCCGCCGGTGGACGTCGCCGCCGACCGCAGGTGGGCCGATCTCGTTCCGGGGACGGATGAAGCCTGGCTCGCGGCCGCCTGCCGAGCGCCGCACCGTAGCCATCGGCGCCCGCAGGGCGTGGAGAGTTGTTGGGGCAGGCGGACCGATCCCGCGGCCCGGCGGCCGGAAGCCCGGTTATCCCCAATCACTAAACTTCGCATAATATGTATTCTGTAAACTCACGAAACGGGGCCCGGGGTGGGGGGGCCTGTGGAGGCCGCCAGCCCGCTGGGCCCTCACCGCTCCCGGTGGTTTCGATCAGCACGGTCTGAGGCGCGTCGGCCGACGGGATCCCCCTTCACTCGCCACGAGCCCGGCTCCGGCCCAACCCGACCGGATCTCTTGGCGCCACCGCTGGAGCCGGCCCTCAGGCTGTGGCGGGGTCCATCGGCGTCCAGGCGCTTGGACGGTCCAGATGCCTCCTCGTGAGGCGCTGTGGAGCATTCCTCCCGCACTCCAAGGGGCGTCGTAGATCTCCCATGGGTCGGGATTGCTATGCGGCGATTGTCATATACGACAGCACAACTGTCGTGATTGGTGATCGCGCGAACCGTGGCGCCTATGCGGGCCCCCCTCGCATGCGTACCGGTCCTTCTGGTCCCCTACGGCACCATTCAGTTGACGAAACAATTTGTTCTGTAACCTGAAGGCGCGGTCGCGTTCCCCGCGACGGGCGAAGACCCTACTCGGGATCGCTGGACATCCCAGGCTCTGCGCCCTCGGGATCGGGGTCCATGCCGGTGGTGGGATGCCGATGCCGGGGTCGGGTCTTTCGCTTCGACTCCGTCGCGAGCTGCCCGCAGGCGGCCCCGATGTCCTTGCCGCCGCTGTAGCGACGGATCACCGGCACCCCCATCCCTGCCAGCCGGTCATGGAAGCGATCCCGCTCCTCGGCGGTCGGCGGTCGATAGGGCAGGCCCGCCACGGGGTTCCAGTCGATGAGGGAGAGCCTCGCAGGCATCTGCTTGAGGAGCTCGGCCAGCGCGTCGGCCTCCGCGTCGGTGGTGTTCACCCCGCCCATCAGCGCATACGCAAACATCACCAGGCGTCCCGAGCGCTCGTGGAATCGCTTCGCCGCGGCAACCACCTCGGCAATCGGGTACCGGCCCTCCATAGGCACCAGGCTCCGACGGAGGGCTGTCTGTGCGCTGGTGATGCTGATCCCCAGGCGTATGCGTGTTCGCATGGACGCGAGACGCTCGATGCCGGGGACGATCCCCACCGTGCATACGGTCACGTTTCGCGCGTCTACGGCCAGCCCGCAGGGATTGGAGATCATCTCGATGGCCTGCAGCACGTTGTCGAGGTTGTGGAGGGGCTCGCCCATGCCCTGGAAGACCACCCCGTGCACCCTGCCCTCGCCCGACGCCCGCAGCTCCGTGGCCACCAGGCGCACCTGCTCGACGATCTCCCAGGCCTCCAGGTTGCGGGAGAGGCCCATCATCCCGGTGGCGCAGAACGCGCAGCCCATGGCGCAGCCGACCTGGGAGCTGACACACACCACGTAGCGCCCCGCGCGTTCGAGGGGGATGCGCACGGTCTCCACCACTGCGCCGTCGGGGAGCGCGACGGCAAACTTCACGAAGGGGTCTTCCAGCGAGGCCCTACGCTCGACGACGGTGACCTGCCCGACCGGGAGCTCGGCCTCGACGACCCTGCGTGCCGTGGTGCGGAGCTGCTGCACCCCCAGGAGCGAGTCGCCACCGCGCTGTACGACGTGGGCGATGATTCGCCGGGCCTCCGGGAGTGTGAGGGCGGCGCCGAAGCGCTCGGCGAGTCGTTCGGGGGTCTCTCCCTGGAGGCGGTCGGTCGGGTGCATCAGAGGTGGTATCAGGTTTCTTCGGTGGCACAGAAGCTTCGGGGACGGCGTGAGGCTGCTCCCGGGAGGTGCCGGTGGTATACGACCCCTCACCCATGGAGCCCAAGCTCGACGCCCTCTATGCCTGGATGCGGGACGCCCGCTCGGTGCTGGTCTGTTTTTCAGGCGGTGTCGACAGCGCGTTCGTCCTGAAGGCCGCCCACGTCGCCCTCGGCGATCGCGCGCTCGGGCTCACCGCCCTGTCACCAGCCCTGCCGATCGCCGAGCGCGAGGCTGCCTCCGCCGTCGCGGCGGAGATCGGCGTGCCACACGCGGTCGTCGACTCGCACGAGATCGACGACCCGAGCTACGTGAAGAACGCCGTCAACCGATGCTTCTTCTGCAAGTCGGAGCTCTACCGCATCGCGCTCGCGGAGGGCGAACGACGGGGATTCGCGGTGGTGGTCAACGGCACCAACCTCGACGACCTCGGCGACCACCGGCCGGGGCTCCAGGCCGCCACCGACCAGGGCGTCCGATCGCCGCTGGTCGAGCTCGGGTTCACCAAGGACGACATTCGCCGCTGCGCGAGAGTCATCGGCCTGAGCGTATGGGACAAGCCCGCGGCGGCGTGCCTCGCGTCGCGCATCCCCTACGGCACCTCGGTCACCAACGAACGCCTCCGCCAGATCGATCGTGCCGAGGACGGGCTGCGGGCGCTCGGGTTCCGGCAGGTGCGCGTGCGCTACCACGGCGACGTCGCGCGGGTGGAGGTCGGGGCGGCCGAGCTCGCGGCGGCATTCGAGCGCCGGGCTGAGGTCTCCGCGGCGTGTCATCGCGCCGGCTTCACCTTCGCGACGCTCGACCTGGACGGCTACCGCCTGGGCTCGAACAACGAAGCCGTACGGTTGAAGGTGCTCAACTCGTGACCTGCTCGTCGGTCCGCGCGAGGTGCGCGTGGATCGTCGGGGGCGCCCTCCTCGTCGCCTTCCGGGCGCCCGCGCAGGACGTGCCGGTGCCGCCCTTCCTCCCGCCTTCGCCCGCGTGCCTGGGCGAGCGCGACCGGTCGAAGAAGCGAGGCGTGGAGGATGTGCCGGCGACCCTGGTCGTGCCGGCGGCGACGCTGGTGAACGTGCACACCCACGAGGCGATCGTGCTCGACGGCGCGGCGTCCGAGCGGGAGCGGGAGCGGGTGGAGTGGTTCCTGCGCGACCGAACCAACTGGGAGCGGCACGCGATCTCCCCCCTCAGCGTCGAGACCCTGCGCGCATCGGTGCTCTCCTTCGGGGCCCGTCGCGTGGAGGTCGTGTCGGGGTACCGGTCGGACAAGCTCAACGAGGGGCTGAGAAAGAAGGGGCGCCACGTCGCCGCCCGCAGCGAGCACGTGCTTGGCAACGCGATCGATTTCCGGCTGATGGGTGTTTCGACGGCGCAGTTGTTGGCGTGGGTCACGCGCTTCCATCGCGGGGGCGTCGGGTTCTATCCGCGGAGCGGCTTCGTCCACGTCGACGCCGGCCGGCCGCGCCGATGGAACGAGGAGTGACCGCCTACTCCCACGGGAGGTCGGCACCCGCGAGCGGTGTGCGGGCGCGGTAGGCCGCGTGAAGCCGGCGGGTGACGGGCCCTGGCGTGGCGCCGCCGACCTCATGCTCGTCGACCTGAACCACCGGGACGATCTCCCGCACGCTCGACGTCAGGAACACCTCGTCGGCGGACCAGAGGTCGGCGGGGCCCAGGCGCTCGCATGTCGCGCTGACGCCTGCCTCGCTGGCGATCGAGAGCACCTCCGCGCGGGTGATCCCGTCGAGGGCTCCGCTCTCCAGCGATGGTGTGCGCAGCCGTCCGTCGGTCACCAGAAACACGTTGGCGCCGGTTGACTCGATGAGGGTGCCGTCGCTCGACAGCAGCAGCGCGTCATCGAATCCCCTCCCCCGGGCGTCGCGTAGCGCCAGGATGTGCAGCTGGTAGTTCGATGACTTCACCCCCGCGAGGGAGAGCATCCCCGCGCGCGGGGTCGCCCGGTCGACGGTCGTGAGCGCCGCCCGCAGGCCGCGCCAGTAGAGATCCGGGGAGAGCGTCGGGAGGGGCGTCGCGAGGGTGAGGCGCGTGGGCACCGACGCCGACGACGGGTCGATGCCCGGGGGCCCCGCGCCCCGGGTGAGCGCGAGACGAAGGACGGAGTCGGCGTCCCCTGGGCGCATCGCCAGGACGGCGTGCACCTCGGCGATCCAGCGGGCGCTGGAGATGGGGACCGGGATGCCGACCCGACGGGCGGCGAGCGCGAGGCGACCGAGGTGCTCCTCCAGGCGCCACGGCTGCCCCCGGTAGGTGCGAAGCACCTCGAAGACACCGTCGCCGTACAGGAAGCCGCGGTCGAAGACCGAGACCCCACCGTCGGCGAGCGGGCGCCCGTCGAGGAGGCCCACCGCCCCGGCTGGGGTCTGAGAGGTCATTGGGAGGAAAACGCGAGGTCAGGCGCGCAGTTGGGCGAGGAGGCCGGTCGCGCGGGCGTGCTGGCGCTCGCTCTCCAGGGCGCGCTCGAGCATCCCGATGGCCTTGGGCTTGTCGCCCTGCAGCAGGAGGGTCTCGCCCAGATAGGCGTAGACGTCGGCCTTGGTGAGGCCGATGCCGGGCTCCAGGCGCTGGAGGAGCAGCGCCCGGAAGGTCTTCTGCGCGCGATCGAGGTCGCCGGTCTCGAGGCAGAGCAGCCCGAGGTCGCGCAGGATGGGTACGCTCGTGCGGTCGACCTCAAACGCGGCGTCGTAGAGGGCGAGCGCGTCGAGCTTGTTGCCCATCGCCTCCTGCGCGCGGCCGAGGCGGTGCTGCCACTGGGCGAGCTCCTTGGTGCGCCGACCCGCGAAGGTCGCGATGATGCGCTCCAGGATCGGCACCGCGTCAGCCTCGCGCCCGTTGGCCGAGAGCAGGTCAACGAGGGGCAGGAGCACCTCGCGGTCGCCGGGGCTGAGCGCCGTCGCGCGCTCGAGGTACCCGATCGCGCGGAGCGGATCGGCGATCTGGTCGCGGGAGAGCGTCGCGAGGCTGCGCAGGAGCGTTACCTGGGCGGCGACGTCCGTGCTGAGCGCCAGCTCCTTCTCGAGCACCTCCGCGAGGAGGGCGTGGTCGCGCCGCGCCTCGGCGAGCGCCCGCAGGCGGCGCAGCGCGTCGGTCGAGGCGGGGTCGAGCTCCAGGGCCCGGCGGAGGCTATGCTCGGCCGCGGTCGGGTCGTTGAGGCGCTCGCCCTGGAGCGACGCGAGGTGGAGGGCCATCGCCGCGGACTCCGGTCCCGGCGGCGCCATCGCCACCGCGCGCTGGAGCATCGAGCTGGCCTTGTCGAAGTCCCCGGAGGTCTCCGCGAGGCGCGCCACCGCGGCGAGCGCGCCGGAGTGTTCGGGTTGCCGGTCGAGCACGCGCTCGTAGAGCTCGATCGCTCGGTCGACGTCGTTCATCCGCTGCTCGTGCAGCTCGCCGATTCGCACCAGGGTCGTGAGTTCGGTGGCGCTGTCGCCCATCGAGACCGCGTGGTCGAGTCGGCGCTCGAGCAGGTCGGCGAGGTCGCTCCAGCGCGCGAGCGAGGCGTACAGGCGCTCGAGGCCGGCGCCGGCCGCGGGGTGCTCGGGCACCTCGTCGACGATCTCGCGGAGGTACTCCACCGCGGACTCGGCGCTGTGCAGGCGCTGCTCCGCGATGTCCGCGAGGCGCAGCCGGGTCGACACGCGCTCCTCGACCGACACCGCCACGTCGAGGCGCCCGCGGAGGGCATCCTCCAGGTCTCGCCACCGGCTGGCGCGCTCGAAGAGCGACTCCAGGGCGACGCGCGCGTCGAGGTCCGACGGGTCGAAGTCGAGCACCTCTCGCCACGCCGTGACCGCCCTCGCCTCGTCGGCGAGCGGGCCCGCGTAGAGGCCCGCCACCTCGCGGCGGAGCCGCAGTGCCTTCGTGGGGTCATCGGCCAGGCGGGCGCGCCGGCCGAGGAGCTCGGCCAGGTCTTCCCAGCGACCTTGCGCCCGTCGCAGGCGGGCGAGCTCGTCGATGGACGCGGTGTCCGCGTCGTCGACCTCGAGGGTCGCCGCGGCGAGCTCGGCCGCGAGGTCGAGGTTGCCGATGGGCCCCTCGGCCAGCGTCGCGGCCTCGCGCAGCATCGCCTTGCGCGCGTCGCCGTCGAACTCGACCTCCGCGCGTCGCCGCAGCGTCGAGACCAGGTCGGCCTCGCGCCCCGGCTTGCGCTGCAGTCCCTCAAGCACCGTGAGGGCCTCCACGCTCTCCGGGTCCGCCGCGAGGGCCGCGCGAACCCGTTCCTCGGCCGCCGCCGCGTCGCCGATGGAGTCGGCGTACCACTTCGCGCCACGCAGGTTGAGCCGCACCGACTCCTCGGGCAACAGCCCCGTCTCGGGGCGCACCGCGGACTCGATCACGCCGCGCAGCGAGCCCCAGGCGCCGGCCGCCGGGGCGAGCCGCTCGAGCTCGCTGAGGAGCCCCTCGTCGCGCGGGTCGAGCGCGAAGGCCCGGGTAACCGCGGCGAGCGCGCCGGGGAGGTCGGACATGCGCTCCTCCCGGAGCCGCGCGAGGTCGCCGAGGATCTGCACACGGTCGGCGTCGGTGCTCGCAGCGTCGACCTTCAGGCCCAGCAGCCATGCCTGCTTGGTGGCGTTGTCGCTGCGCCGGAAGGTCTGTTCGAGCACCTCCATCGCGTCGTCGCGCACGCTTGGGTCGTCGAGGAGCTTCTCGAGCCGCTCGATCGCGCGGGGGTGCGTCGGCTCGCGGTCGAGCACGTTCTGGAGCGCGGAGACCGCGCCCCGGGGGTCGGAGAATCGGGACATGCGGAGCTCGGCGAGGCGGACCTCCAGCGCGTCGAGACGGTCCGGCGAGGCCAGCAGCACGCGGCGCTCCAGGATGTCGCCGAGTTCGGTCCACTGCGCGCTTCGCGAGTAGATCTGGTCGAGGGCCTCGAGCACCGTGTCGTCGTCACCGCCCAGCTCGAGGGCCTGGCGGTAGTTGAGCGCCGCGCGGGCGTCGTCCTCGATGCGCTCGACGCTGATTCGCGCCGCGCGCACGGACAGGTCGCGCCCCGCCGAGGGGTCGGAGCCGTCGCGGACCACTCGCTCGAGCGCGGTGACGAGGTCGGTCCAGCGACCGAGGGATGCCGCGAGGCGTTCCAGCTCCGCGAGGCTCGAGGGCTCGCTCGCGTCCTCGCCGAAGGCCAGGAGGTAGCTCTCGAAGGCCGCCGCCGGATCCCGCCGACCGTCTTCGTGCGCCGCGGCGATGCGCCGCCGCTCGGACGCACGCTGCGTCGGGTCGTCGATGCACGCGAGCCGGTGCTCCAGCACCTGAACGAGGTCGTCCCAGCGGCCCGCGCCGCGGTAGAGGGGCTCAAGGACGTCGACGGCGGACACCCGCTGGTCGACGTCCTCGGAGATCTCCCGCACGGCGGCCAGGGCCGCCGCGTTCGTCGGCTCTGCGGCGAGCACCTCGCGGTAGCTCTCCAGCGCCGCGTCGCTCTCGCCCAGCTCCTTCAACTGCAGCGCGCCGACGCGCAGCAGCAGCGACGATCGCTCGGCGGGCGAGGCCGCGACGGCGACCTGCATCCGGAGGTTCTCCAGAAGCTCTGGGAACATCGACTGCGCCGCGAAGAGCCGCTCCAGCGCCAGGATCGCCTCGGCCTGCGAGGGGCTCTCGTCGAGGGCGCGGCGGTACGCGTCGATGGCGTGGTGCGGGTCGTCGAGCGACCGCTCCCAGAGGCGACCCAGGCGCAGCGCGGTCTCGGTGCGCGCCTCCGCGTCGGTCTCGACGTCGAGGCGCTGCTGCAGCACCTCCGCGAGCCCCCGGTGGTCTCCGCGCTGTGACAGCAGCCCGTCGAGGGCCTCGAGCGCGACGAGGTCCGTCGGGTCGATCTCGAGTGCCCGGCGGAAGGCGTGGATCGCCGCGCCGGGGTTGTTGAGCATGTCGCGCTGCGACTCGCCCACGGTGTGCAGCAGGAAGCGACGGTGGTCGTCGTCGAGCGACCGCGCGACCTTGCGCTCCAGCACCTCGACGTGGCCCTCCCAGTCGGAGAGCAGCACGTGCAGGCCCTCCAACTGGTCGAGCACGTCGAGCTGCGTCTCGTCGACGGCGAAGAGGCGCTCGTAGGCCGAGATGGCCGCGCGGGGGTCGCCCCGGCGCTGGTCGTGCGTCGCGGCGATGGCGCGGAGCAGCTCGCTCTTGAGCACCAGGTCGTCGCTGGCCGCGAGGGCGGCCTCGTAGCTGCGCACCAGCTCATCCCAGAGCCCGTGCTCACCCGCCAGTCGCTCGACGGACTCGCGCGCCTCGCCGTCGCCGGCGTCGACGCTGAACGCAGCGCTGAAGGCCTCGAAGGCCAGCTTCGGGTCGCGCGCCCGCGTCTCGCGGATGCGCCCGATCTCCTTGTAGAGCTCGGCCCGCTCGGTGGGGTCGTGCGCTGCGCCGAGACGGGTCTCCAGAACGCCGACGAGCCGCGCCCAGTCGTCGAGCTCGCGGTACACGGGCTCGAGGATCTCGACGACCGCGAGCCGCAGCTCAGGACGCGACTCGGCGAGCTGCTCGAGCGACTGGATCGCCACCCGGTGGTCGCGCCGGTCGTCCAGGATCTCCCGGAACGCGTCGACGGCGCCGGAGGGGTCTTCGAGCCGGTCGGCGCGCAGGCGGCCGAGGCGGAAGCGCAGCGCCGAGCGCTCCTCGACGTCGACCGCGTCGGCGATCCGGCGCTCGAGGAGGTCGGCGAGGTCGCGCCACGCGGAGGTCTTCACGAGCAGCGCGTCGAGGCGCTCGATGGCCGCGCCGTCCATCGGGTCGACGTCGAGTACGGCGCGGTAGTCCGCGATCGCCCGCCCGGGGTTGTCGAGCGGGCCCTCGTCGATCGCCGCGATCTTGTGCAAGTAGCTCTTGCGCTCGACGGGGTCGACCGCGCGCTCGGCGGCGTCGCGGTAGAGGTCGAGGAGCTCCGTGTGCGCGCTCTCGCGGGTGAGCAGGGCCTCCAGCGCGTCGAACACCTCGCGCCGGCCGCCGTCGAAGGCGAGCGTGCGGCGGTAGAACCTCCGCGCGCGGGCCGTGTCGCGCACCCGCTCGTCGAGCACCCGCGCCGCGACGAAGGAGAGGTCGGCGGAGTTGTCGTCGTCGACGGTGATGCCATCGAGGGTGGTGGCGTACACCTCCGCGAGCGTCGGGTACGCGGCGGTCGCGCGGGCCAGGCGGTCGAGGGTCTCCCAGGTCGCCCGGTCGGTCGGGTCTTCGCGGAAGATCCGGGCGTGCGTGTCGAGCCCGCGCCCGAGGTCGCCGAGGTTCTCCTCGTAGAGCGTAGCGAGGCGTGCGAGCAGCTCGATGCGACCGCGGGGGTCGTCCTCCGCGGCGATGCGGGCCTCCAGCGCGCCGATGAGCTTCGGCATGTCCATGCGCGAGCGGTAGATGGGCTCGAGCATCGTGGCGACGCGCGCGGCCAGCTCCGGCCGCTGCCCGAGCTCCTCCAGGGCCGCGACGGTGGTCTCGTGGTCGCCGCCCTGATCAAGGACGGCGTGGAAGTGCTCGAAGGCCCGCTCGGTGTCGCCGAGGTGGTCCATCGCCACGCGGCCGAGCCGGTGGTGCAGGGCGGCCACGTCGGCGCCGTCGCGGGTCAGCTGCGACTCGAGCAGGTTGGCCAGGTCGTCCCAGCGGGCGCCCCGCGCGTAGAGGCGCTCGAGGGCCGCGGCGCTGTCGGCATCGAAACCCGACCCGAGGATCGACTCGTAGGCCTCGATGGCCCCGGCGCGATCGTCGCGGCGCTCCTCCTGGATGCGCGCGACCTTGTGCAGGAGCGCCCGGCGCGCCTCCTCGGCCTCCGCGAGCTCGACCTTCCGACGCAGCACCGCGAGCAGCTCGTCCCACTTCTGCGTCGACTCGTGCAGCGCCTCCAGGGCGTCGAGCGCGGGCGCGAAGTCGGGCTGGTTCTCCAGGGCCTTCTCGAAGTACTCCCGCGCCGTCGCCGGGTCGTCGAGATTGGTCAGCGCCGTGTCCGCGACGCGCATGTACACGTCGCGCTGGAGCTCGGCATCGAGAAGCCGCGGCGCCACCTCGCGGAACACCCCGATGAGCTCGCGGTGCCGCCCGGCGGCGCGCGCGAGGGACTCGACGTGCGCGACCCGCTGTGCCGCGTCGGCGTCTTCGGCCGCGACGGCGAGGGCGCGCGAGGCCCGCTCGAAGGCCCGCCCGGAGTCCGACAGCCCGACCTCCGACACCTCCGCGGCGCCCGACAGCGCCTGCAGCCGCTCGTCGCGGTCGTCGCTCTCGGCCGCAATGCGGTCGAGCACGTCAACGAGCCGCGCCCAGTCACCATCCGCCCGCAGCACTGGCTCCAGCGCCCGCGCCGCGGCGATCGGTACGCCGGGCGACTCGGAGCGCAGCATCTCGGTGAGAGCGAGCCGCGCCGCGGGCGTGGTCGGGTCGAGCGCCAGCGCCTCCTGGTAGCCAAGCACGGCCATCAGGGCGTCGTCGGTCTTGCGGTAGCGCAGGTCGGCCGCGCGCACGATGAGCGCGAGGCGGTCGGCGGGCTCGTCCGCGACCGCGAGGTCACGCTCGACCACCGCGAGCAGGCCCGACCACTGGTCGGACACCTCCAGGAGACGCGCGAGCGCCGCGTGGATCGCCCGGTCGGGCCCGAAGCTCGCGAGCACCTCCTCGTAGAGGGCGATCGCCTCGGGCACCGCCGCGAGTTTCTCCTCCAGCACCGCCGCCGCTTGCACAAGCAGGCGCTTCTGGGCGTCGCCGTCGGCGACCAGCACGGCCTGCCGGCGCAGCACCTGGACCAGCTCGTCCCACTTGCCGCTGCGCTCGTAGAGTCGGGTGAGCGCGCGCAGGGCGTCGAGGTCGCCCGCGTCGAGGTCGAGCCGGCCGCGCTGCGCGTCGATCGCGCCCGTAAGGTCGCCGATCTCGTCCTCAAGGATCTCCGCCGCCTGGGCCAGCAGGGAGGTCTGGAGGGTCGGATCGGACTCGTGCCGCGCCCGGAGGCGCAGCGCGTCGACGAGACCGCGAGGGTTCTGGAGCGCGCGGTAGAGGCGCTCGAGGGCCACCGCCGCGGCCAGCGTCGTGTCGCGGTCCCCTTCGGCCTCGGTGAGCAGCCGACGGAACGTGCGCTCGGCCTTGACCGGGTCGATGAGCCGCTCGTCGTAGATGGCCGCGAGGTCGCGCAGCACGGGCACCTTGACCCCGCTCGCGCGCGGGTCTTCGAGCACCTCCTCCAGCGTCTCGGCGGCGCGGGCGTCCTGCAACGCCACCGCGGACAGCCGCAGCAGCTCGTCGCGGAACGTCGCCTCCGTCGGGTCTTCGACCGTCGCCGTGGCGATGGCGTCGAGGGCCCCGACGGGGTCGTGCAGCACGATCTCGCGCAGCTCCGCGATGCGCTGGTGGAGCGCCGCGCGCGGGGCGCCGGCCTCGGTGGTCTCCAGCCGGATCTGGAGCATCCGCACGAGGCCCTCGGCGCTCGGGTCTCCGTCGCGGTCGAACAGGGTCTCCAGCGCCTGCGCCGCCCGCGCCCGCAGCGCGGGGGCCTCGATGAGGCGCTCCAGCCCGCGGCGCGCGCGGTCGTTGGTGGCGTCGGACTCGACCACGGTCTCGAAGTCGACGAAGGCCTCGTCCACCCGGGCGAGCTTCTGCTCCAAGGTCTCCGCGCGCCGGAGCCGCAGCTCCTGCACAGCGTCAGGGTCGCGGCCCTGCTCCAGCGAGCGGGTGAGCAGCGCGACGAGGGACTCCCAGCGGCCGAGGCGCTCGTAGAGCCGGTCGAGGGAGTTCGTGACCTCGGCGTTGGTGGGCTCCAGGGCCGCGGCGCGCTCCAGGGCGCGCACGGCGTCTTCGGGCTGGTCGAGCACGTCTTCGAGCAGGCGCCCCTCCTCGATGAACAGCGCGACCCGCGCGCCGTCGTCCGTGAGGCGCTCGACCCAGGTGCCGTAGAGCGCGTGGAGGTCGGACCACCGTGCGCTCTGGCGGTAGAGCCGCTCGAGGGCCTCGAAGGCCGTCGGCTCCAGCGCCCCGCCCTCGATCACCACGCGGTGGAACGGCTCCGCGGCGACGGGGTCGCTGTTGCGATCCTCGTGCAGGGCGGCGGTGCGGCGGGCGAGCCAGACGCGCACGGCGGGGTCGATGCCCTCGCGCGCGACCAGGGTCGCGAGGAAGCCCGCCAGCTCGGCGGTCCACGCGCCCTCGATGGCGAGCGTGGTCAGCGCGTCGGCGATGGGCTCGGAGTCGGGCTCGGCGTCGAGCATGGAGCGCAGCAGGTCGAAGCCCGAGCGCGGGTCGTCGAGGCGCTCGGAGTACACCCGCGCGAGCCGCAGGCCGAGCTCGCGGCGCCGGCCGGCGTCGTCCTCGACGTCGAACAGGATCTGCAGCACCCACCCGAGCTTGCGGTACTCGCCGATCTCCTCGAGCTCGGGCTCGAGGGTCTGCGCGGCCACCACGCGCCACCGCTCGTCGCGGAGCAGCGACTCCAGCGCGTCGAGCGCGCCCGGGTGGTGGGGGCTGAGGGACAGCACCTCGCGGTACGCGTCGATGGCCGACTCGACCTTGCCGAGGTGGTTGCGCTGCACCGAGCCGAGCGCCAGCGCGAGCTCGGCGCGCTCGGCGCCCTGCGCGAGCTGGTGCCTCGCGAGGAGCATGGTCTCCAGCTCCGGCCACCGCCCCGCGGCCGCGGAGAGGCGCGAGAGGGCCGCGAGCGCGGCGGTGTCTGCCGGGTCGGCCGCGATGAGCACGCGGAACCGCTCGCTGGCTGCGTCCGGCTCCTGGAGCACGGCCTCCTCGAGCTCGGCGACCTCCACGATGAGGTCGCGGCGCGCGGCCGCGTCGTCGATGCGGGCGATGCGGTGGTCGAAGAGGCGGCGCAGGTCGTCCCAGCGCTGCGCCCGGCGCAGCAGGGCGTCGAGCGAGTGGATCACCGCGTCGTCGCCGGGGGACTGCGCGAGCGCGTGCTCGAAGCGGGCGATGGCGGCGTCGAGCTCGTCGAGCCGGTCGGCCTCGACGGCGGCGCTCTTGTCCCGCAGCCGGGCGGTCTCGACGGGGTCGGTGGCGACCGCGGCGCGGGCGTCGAAGGTGTCGACGAGCTCGCGCCAGGCGCCGGCCTCGGCGGCGCTCGCCTCGACCTGGGCCTCGAGCGCCGGGTCGCTGGGCTCCAGGCGGTACGCCCGGAGCGCCCACTGGAACGCAGCCGCGCGGTCACCCAGGCGGTTGGCGGAGATCTCCCGGAGCTTGTGGAGGTACGAGAGGGCGGTGGCGTGGTCGTCCGCGGGGACGGCGTTGAGCAGCACCTCGTAGAGCTGCGCGAGGCGCGACCAGCGCTCGTCCTCCAGGTAGATCGGCACCAGCGCGGCGGCCGCGGCGGCGTTTGCCGGGTCGACCGAGAGCACCCGCTCGTAGCTGCGGAACGCGCGCGCCGGCTGCTGCAGCCGCTCCTCGTACACCTTCGCGGCGCGGAACGAGAGCGCCACCCGGTCGGCGGGCGCGGTCGCCCGATCGGCGCTGCTGCCGAGCACCTCCGCGAGTCCCTCGAGGTCGCCCGCCTCATCGTAGAGAGCCTCCAGTCGGTCCCAGTGGCCCGCCTGGGTGTACACGTCCCGCAGCACGCGCAGCGCCTTCGGGTGCTTCGGCTGGGCCTGGAGCACCCGGCGCCACGCGTCGATGGAGCGCTCGGCATCGCCGATGCGCTCGCCGTACACCGCGCCCAGCTTCATCAGCTGCGCGACCCTCTGCTCGCTGTCGTCCGACTCGCGCACCCGCTGCTCGAGCACCTCCGCGAGCCCCGCAAAGTCGCGCTCGCGCTCGGTCAGCCGCTCGAGGGCGTCGAGCGCGCCCGGCGTGCGCGGGTCGATCGCCAGGGCCTCGCGCCAGAGTCCGATGGCGTCAACGTTGGCGCCCAACTTCTCCGCCGCGAGCTTCGCCAGCTCGACGAGGGCGTCGCGGTGGGCCGCGCCGGTCAGCCGCTCGGCCTCGCGGCGCGAGACGTCGAAGAGGGGCCGCCACGCCCGGCGGCGGGTGTAGAGCTCCTTGAGATGGCCGAGCGCGTCGCCGTCCGTCGGGTCGAGCGCGACGATCTGCTCGAGCGGTCGCGTGGCGTTGTTGACGTTGTTGAAGCGCTCGACCCAGAGCTTCGCCACCCGGCGGAGCAGCGCGATCTTCTCGGCGGGCTCGGCGGTGTGCTCCACCTGCTGCTCGAGCACCTTGATCACGTCGGTCCACCGACCGAGGCGCTCGTAGCTCTCGGCGAGCGCCACCAGCGAGGGGGCGTCGCCCGGCTCGAGGAGCAGGAGCGCGTTGTACGTCTGCACCACCATCGGCTCGAGCGAGAGCCGATCGCGGTAGATGCCCACCATCTCGCGCAGGATCTCCGCCTTGCGCTCGCGGTGCGTGGTCAGGTCGGTGCCCGGGCGCGCCCCGCCGAGGGACTCCAGCTCCTGCCGGAGCAGCTCGACCAGGTTGTTCCACCTCCCGGTGGCCGCGTAGAGGCGGGCGAGCGACTGCCGGGCGTCGACGCTGTGCGCGTCGAGCCGCAGCGCCATCTTCCAGCCCTCGATCGCCTTGTCGGGCTGCCCCGCGGCCTCCGACGCGCGCGCCGTCTCGATGGCTTGCAGGAGGCGCGGGTTGGCGGCGGGCTGGCTCGAGGGCGAGGTCACCGCGGGCGGCGGCGCGGCCGCGGCGGGCGGCGGCGCGGCCGCGGCGGGAGGCGGGGTGGTCGGCGTGGCGGGCTCCGGGGGCATCGTGTCCGAGGGGGCATCGGCGCTCTCGTCGGGCGCGTCGATCTCCTCGTCAGCGCTCGCGCTGAGCTGCACCATCTCGTGCTCGCCCGAGGGGGCCTCCGCCGCGGGGGCCGGGGGCGGCTCGGTCGCGGGGGCGACGGGCTCGTCAACAGGCTCGGTGACGGCTGCGGTCACAGGCTCGGGCTCGGGCTCCGCGGTCGGGTGCGCCTCGAAGAACGACCGGACGGACGGGTGGTCGCCCGCGACGTCGCGGAGCCGACGGAAGAAGGGCTCCGCGCGCGCGGCGTCGTTGCGCACGCGCCAGTGGGTCATCCCCGCCTGTACGAGCAGCCCGACGTCGGCGCCGTCCTCCGCACGCGCGCCGATCTGCGACTCGTAGAAGTCCGCGAGGTCGTCCCAGCGCTCGCGCTCGGTGAGGATGGCGACGACGAAGCGGCGGGCGGGGCCGTTGCCCGGATCGATCTCAAGGATGCGTCGGTAGATGCGCTCGGCGGCGGCGATGTCGTTGCGCCGCGCGGCGTGGGTGCGGGCCGCGCGGAAGAGCAGGTCGACCCGCGCGGAGAGGGGCTCGACGGCCTCGGCGGCGCGCTCGAGGAGCGCCACCAGGTCGTCCCACCGGCCGCCGCGGCGACGGAGCACGCGCTCGTAGAGCTGGGCCGCGCGGAGGTTGCCCGGGTCGATGGAGAGCGCCGACTCGAAGATCGCGTCTGCCTCCTTCTCACGGCCCTTGGGCTTGTACTGGAGCACCACGGCGGCGGCGCTCACGAGGTGCGAGGCCACCATCGCGGGGTCGGTGGAGCCCTCCTCGGCGTTCTTCTTGAACGCGCCGGTGATGTCCTTCCAGCGCGCCTTCTTGGAGTTGAGGCGCTCGCGCATCTCCGCGGCCTCGGGGTCATCGCCGCTCGTCAGGATGGAGTCGAGCGTGGCGAGCGCGGACTTGTCGTCGAGCAGGTCCTCCTCGAGGTAGCGGGCCCGCTCGCGCAGGAGCGCGCCGCGCGTCGAGGCGTCGGTCGCCACCGCGGACTCGACGGACAACATCGCCGCGACGGCCTCGGCCTCCCCGCGGTCATGCAGGCGGCGGCGGGTGTCGGCGAGGAGTTCGCGGCCCTCGTCGCCCGCCTGCCCGAGCTCGTCGCCCGCCGCGAGCTCTTCGAGCGTCGCCCACGCACCGGCGTTCTCCGGATCGTCCAAGAGTGAGCCGAGGAGCCTGCGAACATTGTCTACGCTCATCGCGTGTCGTTCTCCGATGCGCCGTCCAGAGGGGGATGGAAGTCGTCGTCAGGGCCGATGGATCATCGGCTCCGCAGCGTTGTGGGCGCGTCCCGCCTCCACGCGGGAGCCGTCTTCGGCCCTGACGTCGCGGCAAGATAGAGCAGCGCGCGCGCGTGTCGCAAGCCGCAATCGCGGTCGAGTTTCCGGCAGCGGCACCGTGATCCACGGCGGTGCTCGCAACCGGCGGGGGACCGACCTGCACGCTTCTTGACGTCGACAGGGCTCCGTTGCTAGCGGGGCACAGGTGACGGGTCGGTGGCTGCGTGGACGCGCTTGCGAGGCGAGTTCACCACGCCTGGGCCCGTCTCGGAGCGGCGTTCATCGATGCCGCGCCCGAATTCTGGTCCTGGCCCGCGCGCTGCTGTTGTTTGGCGGCGGGGCGTCGGACCCGTAGGACGAAGATCCCTCAGGAGGTGTAGTGCCATGGCGCGAGTCGGCGTGTTGTTCGGTGGAATCTCCGCGGAGCGCGGGGTCTCGATCCGGTCGGGCGAGGCGGTGGTGCAGGCGCTGCGGACGCGCGGCCACGACGTGGTGCCCATCGTCGTGGGGCGCGACATCGACCAGGTGCTGCGCTCGGCCAACATCGACGTGGCCTTCCTCGCGCTGCACGGCCGCTTCGGCGAGGACGGCGCCATCCAAGGGGTGCTGGAGTGGCTCGGCATCCCGTACACCGGCTCCGGGGTGCTCTCGTCCGCGCTGGCCCTCGACAAGCTCAAGGCGAAGGAACTCTTCCGCCTCCACAACATCCCGACGCCCCCGTACTACGACCTCCACGGCCCGGTCTCCGACGCCCAGATCGAAGACCGCCACGGCTCCTTCGGCTTCCCCGTGATGGTCAAGCCGCGCCGCGAGGGATCGTCCATCGGCGTCTCCCGCGCCACCGGCCCGACCGAGCTCCGCGCCGCCGTCGACGAGGCGCTCCGTCACGACGACGGCGTCCTCGTCGAGCGCTACATCCGCGCCCGCGAGGTGCACGTCGCCATCCTCGGCGACCGCGTGCTCGGCGCCATCGAGGTGGTGCCCAAGCGCCCCTTCTACGACTACGAGGCCAAGTACACCCGCGGGCTCTGCGAGTACTTCTTCCCCGCGCGCCTCGCGCCCACGCGCTACCAGGGTGTGCTGCGCCTCGCGGAGCGCGCCCACCACGCCCTGGGCTGCACCGGCGCCACGCGGGTGAACCTCCTCGTGACCGAAGGGGAGAACGAGTACGTCCTCGAGGTGAATACCCTCCCCGGGCTCACCGCCACCTCGCTCCTCCCGAAAATCGCCGCGGGCGCCGGGCTCGATTTCCCGTCGCTCTGCGAGGAGATCCTCCGCGGCGCGCGCCTGCACAGCCGCGCCGGCGTCGATCGCAGCGTGGCCCGCGAGGCCGACGCCGCCGTCACCCGCGACCTCGGCGACGCCTGAGCCCGCCCTTCCCGTCCCCTCCCCGCTGCCCCACCCCTCTCGTCACGCCGCCCGACGCTCTGGCACCACCGCCGTCGGCTCGGTGAGCGACCGCGCCAGCGAGCGCCGCGCCCGGTGCAGCCGTGACATCACCGTCCCCATCGGGCAGCCCAGCGAGTCGGCGATGTCGCGGTAGGACATCTCCCCGAGGTCGGCCATCACGACCACCTCGCGAAACTCCGTCGGAAGCCCGTCGAGCGCCGCGCGCAGCGTCGGCCCGAGGCCGCTGCGCTGGATGCCGCCGTCCGGCGCGGTCACGGCCTCCTGTGCGTCGGTGAGGGTCATCATCGCGAGCCCCGCCTCGCCCGCGCGGTCGCGGGCCCGGCGCTCGCGCCGCGCCCGGCGGTAGCCGGTGATGTACACGTTGATCTGGATGCGGTGCAGCCACCCGCGGAGGTTGGTCCCCTCGGTGAAGCGCTCCCACGACTGCCACGCGAGCAGCATGGTGTCCTGCACCAGGTCGTCGGCGGTGTCACCCGCGCCGGTGAGCCGCCGCGCCGAGGCGTAGAGGCCGTCGATCAACGGCGCTGTCTCGTTCATGAAGTGCGCCCTGCGTCCGCTCTGGAGGTTCATGCAGCGGGCTGCTTCAACTCTCGCGCCAACGCGGTTTGTACGGCATCTTCTTGCTGTTTCGTTGCGCGACCGCGCCGGGGCCCTCCCCCCTGCCGATGCCACGTCGGCGGGCGCCCGCCGCGCCCGTCGGCCATTCTGTCAATCGGGCTCGAGGACCACCGCGAGGAGGTCGGCGACCTCCGTCGCCAGGGCGCCCCGCGAGGCCCCCCGCTGCGCCGCGAGCCGCTCGCCCGCCCGGCCGTGCGCGTGCACCGCCGACGCCACCCGCGTGCGCACCATGATGGGCCCGTCGCTGTTGCGCTCGGCCAGGCGCGCCGCGATGGCGCCCGCCAGGACGTCACCGCTTCCGCCCACCGCCAGCGCCGGAGTCATGTACGGCATCACCCAGGTCGACCCGGCGTCGCTCAGCACCGTGCCCGGCCCCTTCAACACCACCCACGCGTTGAACAGCCCCGCCGCGCGCCGCGCGCTGCCCACCCGGTCGTCATTGACGGTCTTCGTGTCCACCCCGAGCAGCCGCGACATCTCCAGCGGGTGCGGCGTCAGCACCCACGCGCGCCCCGCGGCGGGCATCAGCCCCAGCGCCGCGAGGTGCCACAGCCCGTCGGCGTCGATCACCAGCGGGGCCTCGCAGGCCCCGAGCACCGTCGCCGCAATCTGCGACCCGGCCTCGTCGCGGCCGAGCCCCGGCCCGAGCACCACCGCGTCGGCGCGCTGGAGCATCTTGCGCAGCTTCGCGTCGCGCGCGGCGGCGTCCGCCGGCAGCGTGGTCACCATGGTCTCGGCGAGATGCTGCGCGCTCGGGGCCTCGGTCGACGCCACCGCCACCACCCCAGCGCCCATCCGGTGCGCCCCGCGCGCGGCCAGCACCGCCGCCCCGGTCATGCCGTGCCGCCCCCCGACGACCAGCACCCGCCCCGCGTCGCCCTTGTGCGCGTCGGGCCGCCGCGACGGCGTGCGCGGCGCGGTCGACTCCAGCCAGCAGCGCGAGCGCGCCACCGAGGTGGGGATGGCCACCCCCAGGGTCGCGAGCACCACCTCGCCCGCGAGCACCCGCCCGGGGCCGGTGTGCAGCCCGGCCTTCTGCGCCGCGAAGGTCACCGTCACGTCTGCGCGGAAGGCCGCGCCGTCGCCCACCACCGCGCCCCGGTCGGCGTCGATGCCCGAGGGCACGTCGAGCGCCACCCGCAGGGTCTCCTTGCGCGCGTTGGCCGCGAGCACCCACGTCGCCGCCGCGCCCTCGATGGGCCGCGAGAGCCCGGTGCCGAAGAGGGCGTCCACGACGCAGTCGCAGGCGCCCAGGGCGAGCGCCGCCGCGTGGGGGTCGTCGGCCGCCACCCGCAGCGGCACCCCGCAGGCCGTCGCCGCGTCGCGCATCACCGCGGCGTCGCCGGCGAGCTGCGCCGGGTCGGCCATGCACCACGCCACGACCGACACGTCCGGCAGGTGCAGCCGCAGGTGGCGCGCCACCACCAGCCCGTCGCCGCCGTTGTTGCCGGGGCCCACCAGCACGGCGACGTCGCGCAGCGGATTCGAGCGCGTTCGCTCCAGGATCACCTCCGCCGCGCCGCGCCCGGCGTTCTCCATCAGCAGCACCCCGGGCACCCCGCGGGCGATGAGGGTCTTGTCGATGGCGCGGACCTCGTCGCGCGTCAGCAGGCGCTCCGGAGAGAGGCGGTCGTCGGTGCTCATCGCTCCAAGACTACTACCGCCGCCGCGAAGCCCGCGTCGTGCGTGATCGAGAGGAGCACCCCGGTCACGCCCAGCGCGTCGGCTCGCGCCCGCGCCACGCCGTGCCACCGCAGCGTCGGCGGCCCCGGCCGCGCCGCGAGCACCTCCGCGTGGTGCCAGTGGATGCCCGCAGGCACGCCCAGCGCCTTGCTCGCGGCCTCCTTCGCGGCGATGCGCCCCGCGAGCCACTCGATCACCCGCGGCTCGCGGGTCACCATCGCACGGCGCTCGTCCTCGCCCAGCACCCGGGCGGCGATGCGCTCGCCCCAGCGGCGCCACATGCGCTCGACGCGGGGCAGCGCCACCACGTCGATGCCGAGGCCCACGATCACGTCGCCGCCCGGCCCCGGACCATCGCGCCGCGCATCGCGCGCACCGCCTCGGCGAGGCCCACGATCACGGCGTCGGCGACGATGGCGTGGCCGATGTTGAGCTCCTCGACGGCCTCGATGGCCGCGACGTCCACCACGTTGGCCACCGTGAGCCCGTGCCCCGCGGCGACCCGCAGCCCGGCGTCCCTCGCCCGCGCCGCCCCGCGCCGAAGGGCCGCCAGCGCCTCGCGCCGGTGCGCCCCGATCGCGTCGGCGTACTCCCCCGTGTGCAGCTCGATCTGGTCGGCGCCCAGCGACACCGCGGCGTCGATCTGCGCGTCGTCGGCCGCGATGAACAGCGACACCCGGATGCCCGCGTCGCGCAGCGCGTCGACCACCCGCGCGAGCGCCGCGCGCTGCCCCGCCGCGTCGAGGCCCCCTTCGGTCGTGCGCTCCTCCCGCCGCTCGGGCACGATGGTCACGTGGTCGGGCCGCACGGCCAGCGCGACGACGAGCCCGTCGTCCCCGGCGGCCATCTCCAGGTTGTACGTCCCGCGCACGACGTCCTTGAGCACCCGCACGTCGCGCTCCTGGATGTGCCGCCGGTCTTCGCGCAGGTGCACCGTGATGCCGTCGGCGCCCGCGCGCTCGCACGCCAACGCGGCCTCCACGGGGTCGGGGTAGCGGGTGCCGCGCGCCTGCCGGAGCGTGGCGACGTGGTCGACGTTGACGTGCAGCGCGAGGTGGCTCATCCGCGCAGCGCCCCCCGCGCGATGACCAGCCGCTGGATCTCGCTCGTGCCCTCGTAGATCATGGTCACCCGCGAGTCCCGCATCCGTCGCTCCACCGCGAACTCTCGCGTGTACCCGTAGCCCCCGTGCACCTGCACCGCCCGGTTGCACACCCGCCACGCCGTCTCCGACGCCGTGAGCTTCGCCATCGCCGCCTCCTGCGAGAACGGGCGCTCCGACTCCTTGAGCCACGCGGCGCGCAGCACCAGCCAGCGCGCCGCGTCGAGCTCCGCGTGGCTGTCGGCGAGCATCCACTGCACCGCCTGGAACTCCGCGATCGGCTTGCCGAACTGCTGCCGGTCGAGGGCGTAGCGCCGGGCGTCGTCGAGGGCCCCCTCGCCGATGCCGAGGGCCTGCGCGCCGATGCCCACCCTGCCGCCGTCGAGGGCCATCATCGCGATCTTGAAGCCGCCGCCCTCCACGCCCAGCAGCGCGCTCTCGGGCACCACGCAGTCCTCGAAGACCAGCGGCACCGTGCTCGACGCGCGGATGCCCATCTTGTCCTCGCGCCTGCCCACGCGGAGCCCCGGGGTGCCGGCCTCCACCAGGAAGGCCGAGAGCCCCGCGGTGCCCTTCGCCCCGGTGCGCGCCCACACGACGAAGACGCCCGCCCGGTCGCCCGAGGTGATCCACTGCTTGTCGCCGTTGATCGCCCACCCGTCGCCCCTTCGCTCCGCGGTCGTGCGCATCGCCCCGGGGTCGCTGCCCGAGCCCGGCTCGCTCAGCGCGAAGGACCCGGCGACGTACTCTCCCCCCACCAGCCGCGGAACGTAGGTCTCCCGCTGCGCCTCGGTGCCGAAGGCCGTGACCACCTCGGCGACCATGTTGGTCACCGCCATCGTCACCGCCGTCGCCGCGCAGCCGCGCGCGATCTCCCGCATCGCCAGGGCGTACGACACCGCCCCGGCCTCGGAGCCTCCGAGCGCCGCGGGGACGTTGACCCCCATCATCCCGAGCTCGGCCATCTCCTTGAGCACCTCGGCGGGCACCCGCTCGGCGCGCTCGAATTCCGCGGCCCGCGGGCGCAGCACCCGGTCGCTGAAGGCCCGCGCGGTCTCGCGCACCATCGCCTGCGTCTCGTTCAACTCGAAGTCCATCGCCTGCTCCGTTACGGGATCGTCACCGTGGTGCGCGCGTACCATGATCCGGGCGTCGGGAGGTGGAGGGCCTGCACCTCGCGGAGCACGCAGTCGGTCACCGCCGCCGCTTCATAGGATGCGAGCGGGGCGCCCGCGGCGGCGACGGTTCCGTTGGGCGCCACGTAGAGGGTCACCTGGATGGGCGCGCGGTCGCCGTGGCGGCAGGCCGCGAGCGCCGTGCGGCGGGTGCGCAGGGCGGCCTCGACGCGCTGCGGGGTCCACGCGGTGGCGGGGCGACGGTCGGGCCCGCCGTCGAGGTCGAGGGCGTAGGTGACCTCGGCCTCGCCGCCGCAGGGGGCCTCGAAGCGCAGGGCGGCGGCGGCCTCGACGATGCATCGCTCGGTGGCGCGGTCGCCGAGGGTCGACGCCGTCGGGATGGCCCAGCGCACGGCGCCGTCCTCGCCGACGCGGATGCGCAGCCCGATGTGCCCCGATAGGCACGGCAGGGCGTCCACGCGGCGGGTGTAGCAGGCCGTGAGGGTTCCCTCGGCGTCGCGCAGGGTGCGGCGCACGCGCGCGGGGTCGAGGCTCCCCATCTGGCCCTCGATGGTCATCCCCTGGACGCTGCCGCAGCGGGAGGTCGGTGCCGGCGCGGCGGCGACGGGCGCGGGCTCGGCAGCGAGGGGCGTCACCGGGGTGGTGGGCTGCGCCTGGACGCCGCCGCACGCGCCGGTGAGAAGCAGGAGGAGGAGGGCTCTGGGGCGCATCGGGCGGCGGAGTCTGCCAGAACGCCCGGGGCCGTCATAGGGGCGCCCGAGAAGCGGGAGAATACGTGTGATTCCAATGGGTCCCGGTGGATTGCCTCGGAGGCGGCGCGAGCGTCGGGTGAAGGCTTGCGGCGCACCTCAAGCGTCCCCTCGCGGATGCCACCATCGGGAGCGCCACCATTGGCCTCGCTCAATGGAAGTCGTGCGACGCCGGCAGCGCCAGCGCCGCGACCTCCGGCGCCAGCGCCACCGGCCCCGCGCGGATGGCCTTCACGTTGATGACCCCGTCCTGCCGCTCGACCACGCCGTAGACCTTGAGCACCCCGGCGGTCACCAGCAGCGCGCGCTGCGCCTCGTAGAGGGCGGGGGGCACCACCACGTTCGCCACGCCGTGCTCGTCCTCCAGCGTGAGGAAGAAGAAGCCCTTCGCGCTCCCCGGCCGCTGCCGCGTGATGACCATCCCCGCCACCACCGCCGGGCTCGCGTGGGGGGCGCTCGCCAGGTCGCGCGACGAGAGCACCCCCTCCCCCCGCAGGGCCTCGCGCGCGAAGCTCATCGGGTGCGGACCCACCGTGACCCCGCTGCGCAGCAGGTCGGCCGCCACCCGCTCGGTCATCTCCATCGCCCGCACCGGCGACTCGTCGTCGCGCGGGGCCACGGCGCCGTCGAAGATCCCGCGCGGCATCGCCTCCAGGGCGCGCACCTGCCAGAGCGCCTCGCGCCGGTGCCACGGCCGCGCCGGGTCGGTGAAGCGCAGGGCCCCGAGCTCGGCGAGCGTGTCGAGCTCCTGCGCGTCGAGCGCCGCACGCTGGCGGAAGTCCTCCAGCGACGTGAAGGGCGACGCCGCCCGCGCGGCCTCGATGGCTCGCCCGGCGCTCGCCCGCAGCCCGCTCGCGTAGCGCAGCCCGAGGCGCACCCGCTGGTCCGCCGGGGCGCCCTCGCGGGCGCAGTCCCAGCCCGAGCGCGTCACGTCGATGGGCAGCACGCGCACCCCGTGGCGCTGGGCGTCCCGGATGAGCGTCGCCGGGTGGTAGAAGCCCATCGGCCAGTGGTTGAGCATCGCGCCCACGTAGGTGGCCGGGTAATGGGCGCGGAGGTACGCGCTCGCGTACGCCAGCAGCGCGAAGCTCGCGCTGTGCGACTCCGGGAAGCCGAACTCCGCGAAGGACGTGATCCCGTGGACGATCAGCTCCTGGTGCTCGGGCAGGTATCCCCGCGCGGTCATGCCCGCCCGCAACCGCTGCTCGATGCGCGCCATCCGATCGGCGCTGCGCTTCGACCCCATGGCCCGGCGCAGCTCCTCGGCCTCGCCGCCGGTGAAGCCCGCGGCCACCATCGCGACGCGCATCAGCTGCTCCTGGAAGAGCGGAATACCCAGGGTGCGCTTGAGGATGGGCTCCAGGTCGGGGTGCGGGTACGTGACCGCCTCGCGCCCCCGCCGACGGGCGATGTACGGGTGCACCATGCCGCCCACGATGGGCCCCGGCCGGATGAGCGCGACCTCCACCACCAGGTCGTAGAACCTCTCCGGCCGCAGCCGCGGCAGCGTCGCCATCTGCGCCCGCGACTCGATCTGGAACACCCCCACCGTGTCCGCGGCCTGGATCATCGCGTAGGTCTTCGGGTCGTCCGGCGGCACCGCCTCGATGCTCCCGACGGGGCTGCCATCCACGGCCTGCGCCGTGCGGAAGACCTCCTCCAGCACCGCGAGCATCCCGAGGCCCAGCAGGTCGATCTTCAGGATTCCCAGCGCCCCGCAGTCGTCCTTGTCCCACTGGATCACCCGCCGCCCCTCCATCGCCGCGGGCTCCACCGGCACCACGTGGTCGAGCCGCCCCTGCGCGATCACCATGCCGCCAGAGTGCTGCCCCAGGTGCCGCGGGAGCCCCTCGATCTGGCGCCCGAGCGAGAGCCACAGGGCCACCCGCGGGTCGCTCGCGTCGAGGCCCACCGCCGCCACCCGCTCGACCATCGTCTCCGGCGTCGCGTCGTACACGTGGTGCAGGTGCCGCGAGACCTTCGACAGGAGATCCTCGGGCATGCCGAGGGCCCGGCCCACCTCGCGCATCGCGCTGCGCGACCGGTACGTGATCACGTTGGCGGTCATCGCCGCGCCCCGGTGGCCGTAGCGCTCGTACACGTACTGGATCACCCGCTCGCGCTTGTCGCCGCTCGGCAGGTCGAGGTCGATGTCGGGCCACTCGCCGCGCTCGCGCGACAGGAAGCGCTCGAAGAGCAGCTCGTAGTGCACCGGGTCGACCGCGGTGATGCCGAGGCTGTAACAGACCGCGCTGTTGGCCGCCGACCCGCGGCCCTGCACCAGGATGTCCCCCTCGCGGCAGAAGCGGACGATGTCCCAGACGATGAGGAAGTAGCCCGCGAAGCCGAGCTCGTCGATGAGTGTCAGCTCGTGCTCGATCTGCCGGGCTGCCCTCGGGTGCTCGGGCCCGTAGCGCCCGCGCGCGCCCTGGAGGGTGAGGGCCCGGAGGCGGGCCGAGGCCTCCGCCGGCCCGAGGCCATCGAAGCGCGGGAGCTCGTACCCGAGGTGGTCGAGCGTGAACGCGCAGCGCTCGGCGAGGCGCTCGGCGTCGCGCAGCGCCCCGGGCAGGTCGCGGAAGCGCCGCCGGGTGACCTCCGGCGGCTGCAGGTGCCACCCGTGGTGGGGCAGCAGGCGCCGCCCCGCGCGCTCGATGGTGGTGCGCTCGCGGATGCACGTGAACACGTCGTGCAACGCAGCGTCCTCGGCCCGGGCGTAGCGCACGTCGCCGGTCGCCACGGCGCGCACGCCGAGGTGCCGCGCGAGCGCGACGAGCCGCTGGGTGCGCCGCTCCTCGGGGCGGTGCTGGTGCCGGGTGAGCTCGACCACGGTGTCGTCGCGCCCAAACACCCCCGCGATCGCCTCGGACCAGCGCAGCGCGGCGTCGCGGTCGAAGCGGCGCAGGGCGAGCTGCGCGAGCGGGGGGTCGCCCGCGGTGAGCATCGCCACGAGGCCGCCGCGGTGGGCGGCGAGCTCCTCGGGCGTGACGCTCGCGAGGCCGTCGCGGGCCTCCTCCTTGGTCAACCGGGCCTTGGCGATCGTGACCAGCGCGCAGAGGTTCTGGTAGCCCGCGCGGGTGGTCACCAGCAGGGCGAGGCGGCCGTCGGGGAGCCGGTCGCGCGCCCGGCTCGCGGCGTCGCCCGGCCGGGCCCAGCGCATCGCGAGGTTGACCCCGAAGATCGGCCGCACGCCCCGCGCGCTCGCCGCGGCCTGGAAGCGCGGCGCCCCGCTCACCCCGTCGCGGTCGACCAGCGCGACCGCCGGGAGCCCGAGGTCGGCCGCGCGCGCGACCAGCGCCTCCGGGTCGGACGCCCCGCGCAGGAAGCTGAACGCGCTGATGGCGTGGAGTTCGGGCAGCACCGGAGGGAGACGGTACTGCTCATGCGATCAGTCTCGCAAGCAGGGGTTGGCGTCACTCCGCGAGGCGACGCCGGGTCTGCTCGCGGAAGATGAGGCTGACGAGGCGGTCGCGGTGGCTCTCGCGGATGTCGGTGAACTGCACCGCGAGCACCGACTCGCCGCCGGCGCCGGGCTCCACGCGGAGCACGGTCCCTCGCGCGGGGAACGGCAGGGTGTTGACGAGGGCGAGCTGGATCTCCACCTCGTCGCCGGGATGGATCTCGCCGCTGTTCACCGCGAGCGCCACGCCGCCGCCGCCGAGGTTGAGCGGCCTCGCGGGGAGCTCGGCGGTCGCGTCGGATGCGGCCCGGGCGGGCCGCAGAGTGACCCCCAGCTGCGGGTTGCGCAGCCGGAAGTACTTTCTCCGCTGCACCCAGATCGTCCCCGAGAGGACCGTGAGCCGGACGGTGAGCACCTTGCCGTCGGAGCGCTCGGCGCGGTCGACGGAGGCCAGGATCACCGGGACCTTGAGCAGGCCGCCCGGGTCGCCGGCCTCCAGGGTGAACACGCGCGGGGTGACCGTGAGGTCGGGGACCTCGCGCTCGGGTCCGAGGTGGCACCAGATCGTCGAGAGACCGCGGCGGATGAAGTCGACGACGAAGCGCGCCCGCTGGTCGGGCGCGAGCTCGATCTGCACCCGCTGGCCAGGCGCGATCAGGGCGAAGGGGTCGGGCGCTTCCATCGGCTCAGGTCTGCGCGCGGTGGATGTATCGGGTCAGCGCGTCGCGCACCTCGGCGGTGAGGTCCTCGAACCGGACGTTCCATCGCCACACGGTGCCGCCGTCGACGGTGGTCCGGGCGCCGATCAGCCGGCCGCGCATGGTCAGCGTCTCGTCCGTGGGCAGCAGCAGGTCGATCCGCAGGCCGACGCCGGGGGCGGGCGGCGCCGAGTAGGTGCCCAGCGCGAGGCCCGACGCGCTCAGGTCGAGGACGTCGCCGTCGACCGTCGCCGGGGCGCCGTCCACGTGCACGCTCGCCTGCATGCCCGGTCGCGTCGTGCGGTAGAGGTTGCGCCTCTGCACGATCGCGGTGCCCTCGAGCACCTCGAGCTCCAGCCGCAGCGGGCCGCGCGAGACCGACCGCACCTCGGTCGGGACGGCGACCTCGGCCGGCCCGGCGCCGCCGAGGCCACGGGTGCGCGAGACCATGTACACGCGCCAGTCGACGAACTCGACGTCGGCGACGGCGCCCTCGTCGCTCTCCAGGTGGAGGTACACCCGACGCTCGGCGGGATCAGCCCGCTCGACCAGGAAGAACAGCGAGAGGGTCTCGGCGACGTTGACGGACACGATGGCGCCCACGGCCAGGTGCTCGAACGGATCAACCTTCAGCATAGGGGGACAACGCTCCGGTCCGGCAGCGCACCGACTCGCGGGAGGCACGGCCTCGACCCGCACCCGGCGCTGCGCGGCGCTCAGCGAAGAGACCGTTGGCGTGCGGGGATGTCAAGCCATCGGCCCCCCCACCAGGGCGCCGCGAAGGCCCCCCATGGGCGGTACGGCGAAGGCGCCCTCCCCCACGTCGTCATCGGGCTGCCCAGCCACGATCCCCACGGGCCGCCAAAGGCGTAGGGCAGGAGCCACGGGTCGATCGTCGCCACGGCGGGCCGCGGCGCGGCGACCACCGTCGGCGGCGCGGCGGGCGCCACGTTGCGGAAGTAGCCGGTCCCGTCGCCCGTGACGACGCTGGACGCGGCGCCGAGGAAGTAGCCGGTCCCGTCGCCCGGCTCCTGCGCCCTCGCGTCGTCGCCGAGCGCGACGAGACCTCCGACGATGCACACCATGGCAGTGGATCTCATGTCGACGCGCGCCTCCTTCGGGGATCATGCCGCACGGGCGCGATGGCCGCCACGGGGGGCGCCACCCGCGCGGATCGTCGGGCGCGGGCGCGCGGCGAAGTGTGAGAGACTACCCGGGAACCCTTTCGAAGAGAGGTCGATGCTTCCATGAGCACGAGAAGAATTCTTGGCGTGTGCGCCGTGACGCTGGCCCTGGTGTCGGGCTGTTCCAACGAGGCGAGCGTGGTCGGGGGCGACGCCGCCGGGGACGTCTCCACCGCCGACCTCGCGACCGACCTCGGCCCGCTCGACGCCGGCGCGATGGACGTCCCCGCGGCCGACACCGGGGTCGACGTCCCGGTCGACGCGCCCTTCCGCTGCGCCACCAACGCCGACTGTAGCGGCCAGCCCGGCGGCTCCGCGTGCGACGTCGCGTCGGGCCGCTGCGTCGCCTGCACCGCCGCGAGCGACCTCTGCCCCTCGGGCCAGTACTGCGTCGCCGCGACCAACAGCTGCGCCGCCGGGTGCCGCGACGACGGCGCCTGCGCGGGCGGCGTCGGGGCCGACGGCGGCGCCGGGTCCGCGGGGCACTGCGAGCCCAGCACCCACCAGTGCGTCGCCTGCGTGACCGACACCCACTGCCCCGCCTCCACGCGCTGCATGGGCAACACCTGCGTCACCGGCTGCACCTCCGCCGCCAACTGCGCCGCGGGGCAGACCTGCTGCGGCGGCGGCTGCGTCGACACCCTCCGCAACACCGCCCACTGCGGCGCCTGCGGCACCGTGTGCTCCGTCGCCAACGGCGCGGCGGCCTGCGCCGCGGGCGCGTGCGCCGTCGACCGCTGCACGGCCCCCTACGCCGACTGCGACTCCACCGCCGCCAACGGGTGCGAGGCCGACACCAGCGCGTCGCTGGCCCACTGCGGCGCCTGCGGGGCGGCCTGCGCGCCGGCCAACGCGACGGCGTCCTGCGCGGCGGGCGCGTGCGGCGTGGCGGCCTGCACGGGGGCCTTCCGCGACTGCGACATGGCCGCGGCCAACGGCTGCGAGGTCGACTCCGCGACGAGCCTCGCGCACTGCGGCGGCTGCGGGATGGCCTGCGCGCCGGCCAACGCGACGGGCGCCTGCACGGCGGGCGCGTGCGGCGTGGGGAGCTGCGCGGCGGGCTACGCCGACTGCGACGGCGCGGCGGGCAGCGGCTGCGAGGTCGACACCCGCAGCAGCGTGGCGCACTGCGGCGGCTGCGGGATGGCCTGCGCGCCGGCCAACGCGACGGGCGCCTGCACGGCGGGCGCGTGCGGCGTGGGGAGCTGCGCGGCGGGCTTCGCGGACTGCGACGGCGCGCCGGGCAACGGCTGCGAGGTCGACACCACGCGCGACCTGACCCACTGCGGCGCCTGCGGGACGGTCTGCACGCCGCGGCTCAACGCGACGGTGGCGTGCGCGGCGGGGGCGTGCGCGTTCACCTGCGCGGCGGGCTTCGCGGACTGCGACGGCGACGCGAGCAACGGCTGCGAGGTGAACCTCACCCTCGACCCGACCCACTGCGGCAGCTGCCCCAACCGCTGCGCGGTGGCCAACGGCACGCCCGCGTGCACGGCGGGTGTGTGCGCCGTGGGGGCGTGCGCACCGGGCTTCGCCAACTGCGACGGCAGCGTGGCCAACGGCTGCGAGGCCGACCTCACCAGCCCGCGGACGTGCGGCGCCTGCACCAACGTGTGCGCGGCGCCGGCCAACGCGAGCTCCACCTGCCAGGGCGGGGTGTGCGGCTTCACCTGCGGGGCGGACTTCGGAAACTGTGACGGCAACGCGGCCAACGGGTGCGAGCGCAACATCGCCAACGGCAACGCCAGCCACTGCGGGGCGTGCGGCCGGGAGTGCGGCCTCGCGCGCGCCGTCTCGGCCTGCGTGGCGCGGGTGTGCCAGGTGGAGGCCTGCGAGACGGGCTGGGGCAACTGCGACGCGATGCCCGCCAACGGCTGCGAGGTGAACCTCCGGGTGAGCAACGCGCACTGCGGGGCCTGCGGTACCGTGTGCGGGAGCGGGACCTACTGCCAGAGCAGCGCGTGCCGGCTGCCGGTGAGCTGCAGCGCGCTGCGGACGCTCAACCCCACGGCGCCGAGCGGCGAGTACGACATCGACCCGGACGGCACCGGGCCGCTGGCGACGCAGCGGGTGTACTGCGACATGGTCTCGCAGGGCGGCGGGTGGACCCTCGCGGGCTCCGTCGTCAACGGGGTGCCGCGCGCGTGGAACGCCCTCGGGGTCTTCACCGACCGCGCGAGCTTCGGCGCCATCGCGACGCGCACCAGCGCGAACTTCAAGTCCCTCGCGTGGACGGACGTTCCCGCGAACGACCTCCGCATCGAGACCGCGGAGTACAGCTTCGGGTGGACGGCGCTGCTGGCCAACCGCTCGATGGGCGCCTACGTCGCCGCCGCCTGGCCGGCGGCCTGCAACACCACCTGGGCGCGCTCGGGCGTGGACTTCTACACGGGCGTCAGCGCGGCGCAGGCGGCGGCCTTCGGGTTCTCGCTGCGGGCGCTCGACAGCAACGCGTCGTGCTTCCCGGGCACCAACGAGAACGTCGCGATGGCCTTCTACGCGGCCGAGTGCTGCTGGGTGAACGGGCTCGGCAACACCCCGGGCGGCCAGGACCAGTGGGTCACCCACGACCAGTCGCTGCTGCGCCTCGCCAACATCACCCCGGTCACCTGCACCGCGGGGGTGTACCCCTGCAACGCCAACGGGCGCACCGTCTCGGCCTCGGGCGAGTGCTACGACGCCAGCTGCAAGGCCCCCTACGCCCTCATCTGGGTGCGCTGACCCCAACATCTCCACCAGGTACGACGCGCTGCTGCGCTTCTGGGAGAGCCTCGGGATCTTCCGGAAGCGCCCGCGCACCACCATCGTCTCGATGGCCGACCTGCGCTCCGACCGGCTCACCTACCGGGTGCTTGGGGGTGGATGACCCGCGTCGCCAACGCCGCGCTGCGCGGCGACGTGCGCTTCCAGGCGCTGCCGGTGCCCTTCCAGATGCTCGTCGCCGGGCTCGACGCGCCCATCTTCGAGGAGACGGCCGAGCGGCGTGAGCTGCTGCTCGACCCTCCGGGGGGGAGGGGGTCGGGCAGGAGCGCGGCTTCGGGGGCTTCCTCCCGGCCGGCGGCGCTACACGTTGATGAGGTCGAAGAGCTTGTCCGCCAGCGGGCGGTTCAAGAGCTTGAGGGACTTGTACACGTCCTGCGCGCTGTTCCAGTCGCCGGCGCGGTAGAGGCACTCGCCCAGGTCGAACTGCAGCTGCGCGTCGCTCGGGCTCTGCCGCGACGCCCGCCGCAGCGGGTCGACGGCGTCCTTGAAGCGCCCGGTCTTCTTGTAGGCGAGGCCCAGGCCCCGGTGCGCCGACGGGGCGTCGGGCGACGACTGGAGCACCCGGCGGAAGGCCTTGATCGAGTCTTCGTCGCGCCCGAGCTGCCCCATCAGCAGGGCCGCCGCGAGGTGCGAGTCCACGTCGTCGGGGCGCAGCTTGATGGCGTTCTGGTAGGCCTCCGCGGCCTCCTGCAGCCGGCCGCCCTCGGCCAGCAGGTACCCGAGCCCCGCCTGGAGCGTCGGGTCGCGCGGGTCGAGCCGCGCGGCGTTCTCGACGTGCATGAGCGCGTCCTCGGCGTTGCCCTTCTGCCGCATCGCGAGGCCCAGGGAGTAGTGCGCGTGGGCCATGTCGGGCTTGAGCCGCACCGCCTCGCGCAGCGCCTCGATCGCCTCGTCGGGGCGCTCGGTGTACATGCTCAGCACCCCGAGCTTCTGGTGCGCCTCGGCCGACTGCGGGCGCAGCCGCACCGCGCGCTTGCAGGCGTCGGCGGCCTCCTGCCACCTGCCCATGCGCTCGTAGGTGAGCGCCAGGCGCCAGAGGGCGTCGGCGTGGTCCGGGCGGTAGCGCACGGTCTGGCGCAGCGACTCCGCGGAGTCCTCCATGCGCCCGAGCTCGGCGTAGCTGCGGGCGATGCCCAGCAGCGCGTCGATGAGGTCGACCTTCAGGCGCAGCGCGCACTCGAAGGCCGACACCGCGTCGCCGTGGTGGCCGGCGTCGCCGTACAGGTTGCCCAGCGCCGTCCAGGCGTCGGAGCGGTTGCGGTCGAGCTCGATGCACGCGCGGAAGGCCTCGCCCGCCTCGGCGTAGCGCCCGAGGTCGCGCAGCACCTCGCCCAGCGCGAAGCGCAGCCCGGGCTCCGTGGGCAGCAGCTCTACCGAGTGTTGCAGCGCCGCCTCGGCCTCGGGCAGCCGGTCGAGCTGCTTGCTCGCGAGCGCCAGCAGCCGGTAGGAGTCCGCGTGGTCGGGGTTGATGCGGATGGCCTCGCGCAACGGGGGGATCGCCGCCTCGTGGCGGCCGAGCGCGACCGAGACGGCGCCGTACCCGCGGTGCGCCGCGCCGTCGTTGGGGTCGAGGGCGAGCGCGCGCTGGAAGATCTCCGCGGCCTCGGCGTTCATCCCGACGGCCTGGTAGGTCTCGCCGAGCACCCGGAACGCTGCGGCCTGGCGGGGGTCGAGGCGGATCGCCTGGCCGAGCGAGTCGACGGCCTCCTGGGCGCGGCCGAGCTTCGCGTAGAGGGTGCCCAGCTCGAGGTGCGCGCGGGCGTCGTTGGGCCGCAGCCGCAGCGCCTGGCGGAAGCGCTCGATGGACTCCTGGTCGCGCCCGAGGTCGCGGGCCACGGCGCCGAGGGCGATGTACGCCTCGGCGCTGTCGGGGCGCAGGCGCGCGAGCTGGCGGTAGGCCTGCGCGGCGTCCTGGGGCATCTCCAGGGCGCGGTAGGTGTTGCCGAGCGAGAGGTACGCGTCGGCGAAGTCGGTCTGGATCATCGTCGCCTGGCGGAAGCTCTCCACCGCGGCGCGCGCGTCGCCCTTGCGCTCGCGCATGAGCCCGAGGTGGTAGTGGGCCTCGGCGTACTCGGGCCGCTGGTCGATGGCCTGGCGGAAGTAGTCCGCGGCCTCCTCCCAGCGCTGCCCGCGCTCCAGGGCGAGGCCCAGGAAGTACAGCCCCTGGGCGTCCTCGGGCTGGCGGTCGACGGCCTTGCGCAGGCTCTCCAGGGCCTCGTCGCCGCGGCCGAGGCGCTCGAGCGCGATGCCGTGGTTGCGCTGCGAGTCCATGTCGTTGGGGTCGAGCCAGACGGCCTGCTCGTAGGCGTCGACGGCGTCCTGGAAGCGCTCGATCTCCAGGAAGACCGAGCCCAGCGCGCCGTGCAGCACGGGGTTGTTGGGCTGCAGCCGGATGCCCTGCTGGAAGGCCTTGATGGCCTCGTCGGGGCGGTCGATGCGGCGGTACGCGAGGCCGAGGTTGTAGTGCCCGTCGGGGTGGTCGGGCTTCACCTTCACGGCGCGGAGCAGCACCTCGATGGCCTCGTCCTTGTGGTCGAGCGAGAGCAGCGCGGCGCCGAGGCGGTGCAGGGTCTCGGGGTGGTCCTTGCGCATGGTGAGCGCGGTCTTGAACTGGTCGACCGCGTCGTCGAAGCGGGTGGTGGTGGCGTAGGTGACGCCGAGCGCCACCACGGCCTCGAAGTAGTCGCCCTTGAGCCGGATGGCCTCGCGGAAGGCCTCGACGGCCTCCACCTGACGGCTGAGCCCGGCGTAGACCTTCGCGAGCTCGAAGTGCGACTCCGGGTGCCCCGGCCGCAGCTTGATGGCCTTGCGGAAGGCCTCGATGGCCGCGTCGGGCTTGTCGATGGCGGCGCACACCTCGCCGAGGGCGTGCAGGGACTCCGGGTGCTTGTCGCGCAGCCGCGTGGCCTGCCGCAGCGACTCCTCGGCGAGGACGAGGTTGCCGAGCGCCCGCTCGTGCAGCCCGAGCGTGTAGTGGAACTCCGCCTCCTCGGGCCGCAGCCGGATGGCCTCGCGCACGGCCTTCGCGGCCTCGGGGATGCGCCCGAGGTCCTTGTAGACGATGCCGAGGTGGTTGTAGCCGGGGGCGCAGTCGCGGTCGATCTGCACGGCCTGCTCGAGCGCCTCGACGGCCTCCTGCATCGAGCCCACGGCGGCGCACGAGACCCCGAGGCCCACGCGCAGCAGCGCCTGGTCGGGGGCGCGGCGGATGGCCTCGCGGAAGGCGCTCACGGCGTCGGGGTGGCCGCCGAGCGCCTGCGACGCGGCGCCGATGCCGGCGAAGCCCTCGACGCGGTCGGGCGCCACCCGGGCGACCTCGTGAAACGACGCGAGCGCCTCGCGGTGCCGCTCGAGGCGGGCGGCGAGCCTGGCCGCGGCGAGGTGCGCCTCGAGGCGGTCGGGGTGGGCCGTGGTGCACGCGCGCCAGGCGCCGAGGGCGTCGTCGACGCGGCCGACGTTCTCCAGCGAGACCCCGAGGCGGTACTGGTCGTCGGCGGTGGGGGCCTCGATCTTGGCGAGGTGCTCGAAGGTGCGGACGGCGTCCGCGTCGCGGCCGGCGCCGTGGTAGGCCCACGCGAGGTTGCGCAGGATCTCGGCCTCGCCGGGGCGCATCTCGTTGGCGCGCTCGAGGTACGGGATCGCCTCCCCGAAGGCCTTTGCGCGCACATAGACGAAGCCCACCTCGGAGACGGCGGCGGCGTAGTCGGGCTTGACCTTGAGGGCCTGGCGGTACGACGCGCTCGACTCGTCCCACTGCCCGAGCTTCGCCTGGCACTGCCCGAGGCGGTACCAGGACTCGGCGTGCTCGGCCTTGAGCTTCGTGGCCTCCTTGAGGGCGGGCGCCGCGGAGGCGAAATCCTCCCGGGCCATGTAGTCGAGCCCGAGGTTGAACTGCCCGTCGGCGAGGTTGGGGTCGATCGCGATGACCCGCTTGTGGGCGACGATGGCCTCGTCCAGGCGGCCCGCCTGGCGGTAGAGGTTCCCCAGGCGGTTGCGCTGGAAGGGGTCGTTGGGCCTGATCATCAGGGCCGTCTTGGCCTGCTCGATCTGCTCGGCCAACCGTTGCTGCTCGCTCATCGATCCCCTCGAGACGGGTGCTTCGCCATAACGCGGCGGGGATGATCGCCAGAGCGCCCGCCGCTGTCCATGGCAGCGTACTCCCGGGGCGATGGTTCCGCGGGGCGGCGGTGCTTGGCCTCCGGGCGCTGCGATGGGGCCCCGCAGCGCCAGCAGGCCGAGACCGCCCAGCGGGTGACCTCGACGCTGGAGGAGGTGCGCCGGGCGCAGCAGTCGGCCATCGACCAGGTCCACGCCGCGCAGCGCGGGGCCCGGAAGCTCCACCCGCGTGCCGCGGCAGGCGGCCTGCGAGGTGCGGGCGGCCTGCGCGGCGGAGCAGTCACCCGCCCCAGCACGCGAAGGCCCGCTGCGCGGCGTCGTCGACCAGCCCTCCCAACGGTGTCGCGGCGATGACCTCCGGCGCGTAGCCGCTCTCCACCGCCACCACGGCCACGGCGGTGCCTTCCACCCGCAGGCGCAGGCGCCACGCCCGCCAGGCGATGCGCCGGTCGCCGTCGGGCAGCGACTCGATGCGGCGGTAGGGGTGCGGCGCGGCGTCGCGGCGCAGCACGTCGTCGAGGGGGGCGAGGTCGATGGCGTGCTCGGTCCAGAGCCAGTCGCGCGCGGCCGCGGCGGGCGGCGACCAGGTGACCGTGTTGGGGAAGGCGCTGCCGTCGCGCTCGGCCCGCACGAGCTCGTCGATCCAGCCGGCGCGGGCCTCGGGCCAGGCCTCGACGGTGGGGTGGTAGGGCTTGAGGTCGAGCACCGGCGTGCCGTCGAGGAGGTCGACGTCGGCGACGCGCAGCGTGCGGCCGCGCACCTCCAGCAGGCGCACGAGCGAGAGCCCGAGGGGGTTGGGGCGGTGCGGCGAGCGCGTCGCGAACACGCCGCGCTTCACCCGCGGACCGCGCGGCGGCAGCACCATGGGCTTCCACCCGCGCACCCGGTCGAACCAGGTGATCACCCAGACGCGCTCCATCGCCGCGAGGTCGCGCAGGGCGTCGGCGATTCCTGCGCCCGGGTGCAGCACGATGAGGGCCTCGCGCTCGTCGCGGGCGGCGCCGGGCTGCCGCGGGGTGCGCGCGAGGTGCTCGTGCCCGGAGCGCACGACGCCGATCTCGCGGAGGGTCATCGGGGGGGAGTGGTCCATCGGGCGGGAGCGCGAGTGGTAGGGCGTCCCGTGGCCGCCGCGCAACCGGCGTCCCGGCGTAGGGCCCGATCAGGCCATGCGCTCGTGGAAGGGGCCGGTGACCTCGAAGGTCCAGCCCGAGCCCGAGCCCGTGGCGAGGCCGCGCTGCGAGCTGAAATAGAGCCGGGTGCCGCTCGGGTCGAAGGCCGGGCCGGTGACCTCGGAGCTGTCGTGCCCGACCACCTGCACCAGGGGCTTGAGCTCGCCGCTCGGCAGGATCGCGACGATCTGCATCGCGCCGGTGTCCTCGGCCACGAGCACGTCGCCGCAGCAGGACACGGTCAGGTTGTCGACGCCGCGGATTCCCGGCATGGGCATCCTGGGGCCGTCGTACAGCACCGAGATCGTCGCGGCGGCCACGTTGTAGGCCCACACCTGGTGGGTGCCCTTGGTGCTGAAGTAGATGACGCCCGCGTGGTACCAGATGCCCTCGCCGCCGCTGAACACCGTGCTCGTCGGCACCTGGAGGCGCGTCGGGGTGTCGCCGGTCCATTGCGGGTCGGGCAGCGCCTGCCAGGTCACGCGGTTGCCGGAGTCGACGGTCGCGACCTCGAGGCGGCCCGCGGAGAGGTCGGGGTGGCCCTGCGGCGTGCGGCGCGCGGGCACGTAGCGGTAGAGGCGCCCGTCGGGCTCGTCCTCGGTGAGGTAGACGTGGGCGTTGACGGTGTCGACCGCGGCGGCCTCGTGCTTGAAGATCCCGAGCGCGGGCCGAACCACCGCCGCGCGGTCGTTGTAGGGGTCGCACTCGAACACCCTCCCCCGCGACACCTCCTCGCAGGAGAGCCACGTGTGCCACGGGGTCTTGCCGCCCGCGCAGTTGCCGTTGGTGCGGTCGAGGATGCGGCCTCGCGCATAACTTCGACACGGCGTGAGGGCGCGGGAGCTCTTGGCAGGGGTTGCAGACACGGCCCGCGGTGGGGCAGGAGGCGGGTTGCGAAGACCAACTCCAACGACGCCGACGAGCCGT
>Ga0247843_1001046_pt1 | contig 60377 bp, 55 predicted proteins | sample LaCruzMarch2017__FD_192420 | JGI IMG/M metagenome (GOLD analysis project Ga0247843, IMG submission 192420) | Freshwater microbial communities from meromictic Lake La Cruz, Castile-La Mancha, Spain - LaCruzMarch2017_8m | ecosystem: Environmental > Aquatic > Freshwater > Lake | place: Spain...
AGCCAGCGCACTTTTTCCTCACCCACTTCACGTCCCTGAACTTTGATCGGCCATTGCATGCCCTCTCTTTGCTCTCAATTGAAGGTGTAGTCCAGCTTTTTTTGCAACTATCGGAGATGCGCCCCTGCGAATCCGAGCCGATAATGAGAGTTGAGTCTCCGACTAAAAAATTGTGAACATGGAAAAGTGAGCGTCAACGTCCATTGGATGGAGGAGGAGCATAGCAGCCCGGAAGGTCCGCAGTGGGCGGTGCAGCGCCATGTGTGCGTTGGCTCGACGAATGATGTCTGTCGCAGCCTGCCACCATGGAGCGCCGCCTTGGCAGAGACCCAGACCCAGGGCCGGGGCCGATTCGGGAGGGCTTTTGTTTCAGGCGTCGGCGGTCTTTGGCTTTCGGCGGTGCTGCCCGCTCCTGGCCCCCCCGAAAAGTGGGCGGGCTTTTCCCTGCGCGTGGGGGCGACCCTCCTCTCTGTTTTTAAAAGATTCGATGTCCCGGAGGTGCGCCTGCGCTGGCCGAACGACATCATGTGCGGCGACAAAAAGCTCGCGGGGCTCTTGATTGAGCAACCCGCCACGGGCACGCTCATTGTTGGTCTCGGTGTGAATGTCACCAACGAGCCGTGGCTGGAAGCGCCTGAACTTCGCGACACGGCAACAAGTCTCGCGGAGTGGATCAAACCGCCAGAGGTCGACCACCTGGCCCGCCTCATCCTCAACGCCCTCGCCGGAGCACAGCGAAAATGGCTCGATGGCGGTATGCGCGCCGCCATCAAGGAACTCAACGAAAGTTGGGAATCGCCAATACCGGTGGAAATCTCCCTCTCCAGCGGGGAAACTGTGAAAGGCTCGTTCACGGGTCTTGACGCGTATGGTCACCTTCGAGTCAAGAACGCGGCTGGCGCGATCTTCCGGGTGGAGCACCAGCAAGTGGAACGGTTGCGGGAATGCGGGGCTTGAATCGGATCAAACTTTTGGACAAATCCTCGGCGAACTCCTACCAATAGCTGCGCATGAGCAGTCCCAACCTTGATGTCCGCGATGTGGCCCGCCTGGCCCGCATTGAACTCACCGACGAGGAAGCCTCCACGTTTCAATCACAACTCGGCCGCGTCCTTGAATATGTTGAGCAACTTCGAGCCCTCGACGTGACTAATGTGGAGCCGACCGCACATGCGAACCCTGTGTTCAACGTCCTCCGCGAGGATGTGGTCCGCCCCGGCCTGGCACGCGAAACGGCCCTCGCCAACGCTCCTCACTCAGCGAACAACCTCGTCGTGGTGACCAAAGTGATTGAATAAAATGACCGCTCTCACCGATCTCTCCCTCTCCGAACTTCAAGCAGGTTTCCGCCGCGGAGACTTTACTCCCGTTGACGCCCTCCGCGCTTTGGAGGGTCGTATAGCCACTGTCGACCCGTCGGTGGATGCCTACCTGTCCCGAGACTTCGACAGCGCTCTCGCCGCAGCGGAAAAAGCCGACATCCATCTTCCTCTTGGCGGCGTGCCGATCGGCATCAAGGATGCGATCAACGTGCTCGGCGAATCCTGCACCTGCGCATCGAAAATCCTTGCCGGGTTCAAGTCGCCCTATGATGCAACCGTCATAGCTAAGCTGCGTGCTGCCGGGGCGATTCCTTACGGACGTCTCAACATGGACGAGTTCGCGATGGGATCCTCAACGGAGAATTCCGCCTTTAAAAAAACCCGCAACCCGTGGGATACATCCCGCATCCCCGGGGGATCTAGCGGCGGCTCGGCTGCGGCTGTTGCGGCCCGCGAGGCCTTTGCCGCGCTCGGCAGTGATACGGGCGGCTCGATCCGCCAACCCGCTGCCCTTTGCGGTGTGGTAGGCCTCAAGCCAAGCTACGGACGCGTTTCCCGCTACGGTCTGGTGGCCTTTGCCTCCTCGTTGGATCAGATCGGCCCGATCGCCAGAACAACGCGCGATTGCGCGAGTGTTCTGAATGTCATTGCCGGAAAAGATGCCCACGACTCCACCTCACTCGACGCGCCCGTGGAGGATTTTACGGCACGCCTCGGCAACGACCTCAAAGGGGTGCGTCTTGGAATACCGAAGGAATATTTTGTCGATGGCATGGATCCCCGAGTGCGGGCGAAGGTGGAATCCGCCATTCACCGATGCGAGCAACTCGGCGCGGAACTCATCGAAGTCTCGCTCCCGCACACGCCGCATGCGGTGGGAGTTTATTATATCATCGCCACAGCCGAAGCCTCCGCGAATCTTGCCCGCTTCGATGGGGTGCGCTACGGCTACCGCTCAAAGAACCCGCGCGACCTTCTTGACCACTACATGAGCACCCGCGAAGAGGGGTTCGGCAGCGAAGTGAAGCGCCGCATCATCCTGGGCACCTATGTTCTCTCCAGCGGCTACTACGACGCCTACTACCTGCGCGCGCAGAAAGTCCGCACTCTCATTCGGCAAGACTTCACCAATGCCTTTGAAAAGGTCGACGCCCTTGTGTGCCCGACCTCGCCAGACCTCGCTTTCAAGATTGGCGAACGCGTGGACGATCCCCTTCGCATGTATTTGGCCGATATTTTTACCATCGCAGCGAACCTCGCCGGCATCTGTGGAATCAGCCTGCCCTGCGGGTTTGTCGACGAGGGCGGAGCCTCTCTACCTGTGGGCCTTCAACTTCTCGGCAAAGCGATGGATGAGACCAGGCTCCTTGGCATTTCGGACGCCTGCGAACGGGCCCTCACAGAAGCAGTCGGTAGCGCACGACCTCCGGGCCTTTGATTCGCCCTGGAGACCTCGAGTTGAGGAGTTGCCGAGTCCCCTTCCCTGCTTTGCCGCGATAGCATCTACTGCAGCCCGTTCGTCGGGCTGGAGCGACAGCAGCACGGGACTCTCTCTCCACCGGAACATTCCGCGACTGCGCAGGAATTCTGCGCTTGGAGATGCACCATGAAGATTTGAAAAATAAAAAACCGGCCACAGGAGAAGGCTTTTACGCCCCGCGCTGTGGCCGGTGATTTGGATATTTGACTGCTTCGGATTAGGCAATGGTTACCTCTTTAGCAAGGTAGACATCCTGAATGGTGTGGAGGAGTTTGGCTCCTTCAGCCATCGGACGCTGGAAGGCTTTGCGGCCGGAGATGAGTCCGGTGCCGCCGGCACGTTTGTTAACGACAGCGGTGAAGACGGCTTCGTTGAAGTCGTTCTTGCCACTCGCTCCACCACTGTTGATGAGGCCTGCCCGGCCCATGTAGCAGTTTGCAACTTGGTAACGGCAGAGGTCGATCGGGTGGTCGGTGGTAAGTTCTGTGTAGATGCGCTCGTCAAGCTTGCCGTAGCTGGAGCCGCCTGTATTGAGAGCCTTGAAACCACCGTTGTTCTCGGGCAGCTTCTGTTTGATGATGTCTGCTTGAATCGTGGAGCCAAGATGGTTGGCTTGGCCTGTGAGATCTGCAGAAACGTGGTAATCTTTGTCACCTTTGATCGCGAAGGCGGGGTTGCGCAGATAGCACCAGAGGACGGTGGCCATGCCAAGTTCATGCGCGAGGGCGAAGGCTTCAGCCACTTCGACAATCTCGCGATGGGCGTCGTCCGAGCCGAAGTAAATGGTTGCGCCGATCGCGGCAGCTCCCATGTCATGGGCGGTCTTCACTTTGCCAAATAAAATTTCCTTGAAGGCATTCGGGTAGGTGAGGAGTTCGTTGTGGTTGATTTTAACAAGAAAGGGAATCTTGTGCGCATACTTGCGGGAAACCATGCCGAGAACGCCGAAAGTCGAGCAGACTGCGTTGCAACCGCCCTCAATGGCGAGTTTGACAATGTTCTCTGGATCGAAATACGCGGGGTTTTTTGCAAAACTGGCCCCGGCCGAGTGCTCGATGCCTTGATCAACAGGCAGGATGGAGACGTATCCTGTGCCTCCAAGGCGGCCGGTGTTGTAGATCCATTGCAGATTATTGAGAACGCGCTGGTTGCGATCAGAATGGGCAAAGATGCGGTCCACGAAGTCAGGCCCGGGCAGATGGAGCATGTCTTTGGAGACGGTTTCTGAAGTGTGGTTGAGTAGGAACTCGGCCTTGTCGCCGAGTGCGGAAACGATGGAGTCAATCATAATGTGATTCGGTTAAGAGGGCATGTTCTAGTGGACAGTTTAATTTTTGTCCAGCAATCAAGGAGCGAGCAAATCCGGTCAACGAAATATTTTTGGGAATTTCGATTGACCGTCGGGCCGCGATTTGGGATAGACGCATGCCCACATATGTTACCATTTTCAGCTTTCGCTATTATTTGCTCTGCTCTGCTTGGGTGTGTATGGTGGGTGAGTCGGGATGATCAGGGCATGTCCTGAGCACTGACCCGGCGCTGTTCTGCTCTTTATTAGCTAATGATTTCTTGGATTTGTTTTGAATGGGATGTTGCCTCTGCGGATTTGCCCGTGCCTTCTTTGCCTCCCCTCGTGATACGACCGGCGGAACCCAGCGAAGGCGAGACCGTGCTGAAAGTCGTCCTCAGCGCCTTCGCCATGGACCCGGCCTGGGGTGACATCAGTCGCCGCCTCGAGGAAGTCATGAAACATTATTCGGAAGAGGCGTTCGAGCAATCGGAGCCCACGTGCATCGTCGCACTCCACGGCCAACGCATCATCGGCGCCTCGCTTCTTGTGGCGGGTCAGGACGCAGAGAACCACTTGCTCAGCGGCCCGATGATCCTCCACGAATACCGCAACCGTGGGGTCGGCAGCGGACTTCTCGCCGCCTCGCTGGGCTTCCTCCGGGACAAGGGACTTTCCAAAGTGCGTGGCGTAACGCGGGCCAACTCGACCGTTGCAAGATTCGTTTATCCAAAGTTCTCAAGCTCGCAAACCCCCTACAATCACGATCCGCTGCAGACGGTGGCCCGCTGATGGAAAAAATGCAGCGAGGCGATCTTTGCGCTTCCAAACGGCGAAGAGTTCCATAATCCTCCCGCAAAAAATGGGGGAGTTTTTCAGCCACTATAACACGGAGGGGTTCTTCGATGAAATGTTCGAGGCGGACGGGCGCGTTCGCCCGCACTACGCCAAATTGATGGAGCGCTTCTCGGGGATGGATGCGCCCTCATTCGAGCTCAAACGCGCGCTTGCTGAGAAATCCTATCTCAGCCAAGGCATCACATTCACTGTCTACAGCGGAGACGAAGGCACTGAGCGCATCATGCCGTTCGACCTCGTGCCACGCATCATTCCCGCCGACGAGTGGCACACGATCGAGAAGGGCCTTGAGCAACGCCTGCGCGCATTGAACCTCTTCCTTCATGATATCTATCATGATCAGCGGATCGTAAAGGAAGGCATCATTCCACTCGAAATCATCCGCACCGCGAGGCACTACCGTCCCGAACTCGTTGGTCTGGATGTGCCACACGACATCTACATCCACGTCTGCGGCACGGATCTCATCCGGGGGGCGGACGGGCGCTATCTGGTCCTAGAGGACAATGGACGCTGCCCCTCGGGAGTTTCCTACCTTCTTGAGAACCGCCAGGCGATGAAGCGCGTGTTTCCCAAACTTTTCAGCCACCATGGAGTGCGTCCTGTCGATCGCTACCCACAGGAACTGCTCGCGGTGTTGCGCCATGTTGCTCCAGGCGGAAATCCTAATCCCACAGTCGTGGTGCTCACCCCCGGCATCTACAATTCGGCCTATTTCGAGCATTCGTTTCTCGCACGCTCCATGGGCATTGAGATCGTGGTGAGCCAAGATCTGGTCGTAAAAGATGCGCGCGTTTATATGAAGACCACAAAAGGCCTCAAGCAGGTCGATGTGATCTATCGCCGTGTGGATGATGATTTTTTAGATCCCACGGTCTTCCGGAAGGATTCCGTTCTTGGTGTGCCTGGCATCGTGAATGCCTACCGCGAGGGTAACGTGAACCTCGCGAATGCCCTGGGCACAGGTGTTGCCGATGACAAGGTCACCTACTACTACGTGCCGGCGATGATCAAATTCTATCTCGGCGAGGATCCCATCCTGCCAAATGTCGAGACCTTTCTCTCGGCGGAGGAGAATGACCGTAAATATATTCTTGAAAACCTCGAGAACCTCGTTGTCAAAGCCGCCAATGAAAGCGGCGGTTACGGCATGATGATCGGGCCGAAGGCAAGCCGCGAGGAAATCGACAAATTCCGTGCCGCCATTCTTGCCGATCCGCGCGGCTATGTCGCCCAACCTGTAATCAGCCTCTCCCGCTCGCCCTGCTACTTCGACGGACACTTCGAGGGGAGGCACATTGACCTGCGGCCTTATATTTTGATGGGTGAGAAATGCACGATCATACCGGGCGGCCTCACCCGCGTGGCAATGCGCAAGGACTCGTTGGTCGTCAACTCTTCGCAGGGAGGCGGCAGCAAGGACACCTGGGTCTTGGATGAGGAGGAACCATCATGCTAAGCCGCGTTGCCGATTCCTGCTTCTGGCTCAGCCGCTACATGGAGCGAGCCGAGTCGAACGCACGCATTCTTGATGTAAACATCCAACTGGTGCTCGACTTCGAGGATCAAAACAGCACCGACTCGAACCGGCAGTGGCAGCCGATCCTCGCCACGCTCGAAGACCACGAAATCTTCCACGATGTCTATGAGGATGTCTCCGCCGATTCCGTGATGGAGTTTGTGACGTTTGAAAAAACCAATCCGAACTCGATTCTCTCCTCCGTGACGTATGCACGGGAAAACGCCCGCACCGTCCGCGAACAAATCTCCAGCGAGATGTGGGAGCAACTCAATCGCCTCTACCTTTTTTTCCAAAGCACCGCAGCCCACGAGTCCTTCCGTGCCAGCCCGATCGGCTTCTACCGCGCACTTGTGGATAAGTTGCACTCGTTCCAAGGCATCACGGATGCGACAATGACGCATGGCGAAGGTTGGCAGTTTCTGCAAGCAGGCAAATACATCGAGCGGGCGGATTCCACCTCTCGCGTATTGGATTTCAAATACCACGTGCTCCTGCCCAGCGGCGAACGGGTCGGAGGCAATGTAGACATCACCCAGTGGATGGCCGTGCTTCGCTCCTGTAGCGCAATGGAGGCCTACCTCAAACTTCTCCATGGCCGTGTTACCAGCTGGGAAGTGGCTCAGTTTTTAATTCTGCACGACAACTTTCCCCGCTCGATACGCTTCTGCGTGGATGCGCTCGACCGCTCCCTTCACAGCATCTCCGGCACAGACCGCGGACACTTCAGCAACGAAGCCGAGCGCCTGTCCGGCATGCTTCGCTCCAGCCTCGACTTCACTACAGCGACCAGCATTTTTCAGTTCGGCCTCCACCAATACCTCGACCAGACCCAAGCCCGCATCCAAGAGGTTTCGAACGCGCTGGCCGATACCTACTGCCGGTGGCTTTGACTTCAGGAAACTCCGCCTCCCACCCGCTCTCGCTCACCGCGCTGGACACCTATGCGTTTGAAGCATTGCTCAAGCGGGTAGCCCGCTCGTTCCAACTCTCACTGCGCATTCTGCCCTCCTCGATTCGCCCCACGCTTTCGCTGGCCTACATGCTCGCGCGCGCTTCCGATACGATTGCAGACGCCTCCTCCGCTCCCGGTTTCCAACGCCTCGCGTTGCTCCGCAGGCTCCCGGGTTCCTTCCCGGAGAAATGCCCCGAGCTTGGGCTTGAAGGCGATGAAGAGGAGTTGCTCAAGCTTCTGCCCAGGCTCCTCGACATCCTCAAAACCCTTCCGGACCGCGAGGAGATCGAGCACGCATGGGGAATCATCCTCCAGGGCCAGATGTTCGATCTCGAACGCTTCGCCATGGCCGATTCCTCCGCCCCCCCGCCCGCGCTCACTCCAGCGGAGTTGGAGGAATACACCTACCTCGTCGCAGGAAGTGTCGGGGAATTCTGGACACGCATTTGTTTCCGACACCTCCCCGACTATGCCTCGCTGAGGATTGATGAAATGCTACCGCTCGCCAAGCGGTTCGGGCAAGGGCTGCAGCTCGTGAACATCCTCCGGGACCGCCGTGGGGATGCCGATTCCGGACGCGTCTACATTCCAGACGAACGTTTCTACAACGAGATGAGGCACGTTGAGGAATTGCTACAGTCCGGCGACATATACGCCGCCGCCGTTCGCCGCCGTGCTCCCCGCGCCGCCTGCCGCCTCCCCCTGGACCTTGCCCGCCAAACTCTGGCACTCGTCGCCGAACACCCGCTTGGCGGACGCGTTAAGGTGTCACGCCACAAAGTCTGGCTCGCCTGCTTCAAAGCCCTCTGGCCTTGATCAACAGCGGAGCACCGACCTTGGAAGCACCGAACATCGGCACGGCTAAAAATAAACCTCCCGCAAAAATGAGTCTGTTCGCGAGCATTCTGCCATGCAATGTGGGTGCTGATTTCAGGCCCACAAATCCCCCCCTGCACACACCCTTGCCAAAAAACCGATCATGAAACCCAACACACTAGGCCCCATCACCGCTGGCATCCCCAAAAAACTTCGCCCCCACCGCGTGCCAGCCGTCTCCAAAGTCGCCGCACGCCGCAAGCCCGCGCCCTCCCAAGATTTTTCCTTCAGTCTCAAGCCTGCCGACATCGCCCGCCATCTGAACCGCTTTGTGATTGGCCAGAGCGAGGCCAAGAAAGTTCTGGGCGTCGCACTCTGCGATCACTTTCAGCACGTCCGCCTGACGCTTGAAGGCAAGGACGCCCCTCACTATCAAAAGCAAAACGTCCTTCTCCTCGGCCCCACGGGCGTGGGAAAAACCCATCTCATTCGATCCGCCGCAGACCTCATTGGAGTCCCCTTCATCAAAGCCGATGCGACCAAGTTCAGCGAAACCGGCTATGTCGGCGGGGATGTCGACGATCTCGTTCGCGATCTCATCCGTCGCGCTGGCGGCGATGTCAAGCGCGCCTCCCACGGTATCATCTACCTCGATGAAATCGATAAACTTGCCGGCTCGGGCGAAGGCGCCGGCCGCGATGTCTCCGGCCGCGGCGTGCAGACAAATCTTCTCAAGGTTATGGAAGACGGCGACGTGCCCGTCCTCTCTCCCAACGACGTCACCGGCCAACTCCAATCCGCCATGACCGCAGCGCGGGGCAATACACCCGGCATGCCCGACACCATCTCAACCCGGCATATCCTTTTCATCGCCAGCGGGGCGTTCGTGGGCATTGACCAACTCATCCGCGACCGCCTCACCTCCCCCAACCTCTCTTCCGAAAAAGCCCACGCGCAGGCCTCCACCGCCGACTTCATACGCTTCGGTCTCGAGCCCGAATTCATTGGCCGCCTGCCCGTGCGCGTCGCTTGCCATTCCCTCGACGAGGACGACCTCTTCAACGTCCTACTGAAAAGCGAGAGCAGCCTCATCCACCAATACGAGCGCTCCTTCGCCGCCTACGGGATCTCGGTTCGCTTCCAACCCGAGTCCCTCCGAAGCCTCGCCGCCCTCGCCCGCGATGAAAAAACCGGAGCCCGAGGTCTCATGACCGTTCTAGAGCGAACATTCCGCGATCTCAAATTCAGGCTCCCCTCGACGCGCATCCGAAGCCTCACGATCACCGCAGAAACAATCGAAAACCCAGCCGCCGCGCTCAAAAAACTCCTCTCAAAGTAAAGGACGCCTTCCAGCTTGTTTCCGCCTCGGAGCACACCACGGCAACCATCCCGACGGGAGAGGCTCTCCCTCCACTCCCCTCGCCGTCGGCTTCCAAGCGCACAGGCGCGCGTTGACACGGCGTAACCATTTGCTAATCCTACCCTCCCATTTTATGGCAAAAACAACAAAGACCGCAAAAGCAGCAGCCCCTAAAAAAGGAAAATACGTTTACACATTCGGAGCCGCCAAGGCCGACGGCGACGGCACGATGAAATCCCTCCTCGGAGGCAAGGGCGCCAATCTCGCCGAGATGACCCGCATCGCCCTCCCGGTGCCTCCCGGCTTCACCATCACCACCGAAGTCTGCACCTATTTCTACGACAACAAGCGCACCTATCCCAAGGAACTCCAAGCCCAACTCGAGGCGGGCGTCCGCAACATGGAAAAAATCATGGGCACGAAGTTCGGCGATGCCAAAGGCTTCCCGCTCTTGGTGGCTGTCCGTTCCGGAGCGCGCGATTCCATGCCAGGCATGATGGATACCATCCTCAACCTTGGCCTCAACGACGAGACCGTCGTCGCCCTTTCAAAAGCGACAAAAAACGAACGCTTCGCGTGGGATTGCTACCGCCGCTTCGTGCAGATGTATGGGGACGTCGTGCTTGGCGTCCAGAAGCGCGAAGGCGAAGACCACGAGCCATTCGAGACCATCATCCACGAATTCAAACACGCCAAATACCACGAGGACATCGTTGACAGCAGCCTCACCGCCGATGACCAAAAGGAACTGGTCAAACTCTTCAAGGAACTCGTTAAAAACCGGACCGGAAAAACTTTTCCCGCCAATCCTTGGGACCAGCTCAAGGGCGCCATCGGCTCCGTGTTCGGCTCATGGATGAACGACCGGGCGATCGTCTATCGCCGTAAATACAACATCCCCGCCGCATGGGGCACCGCCGTCAATGTCCAAGCCATGGTATTCGGCAACACCGGCGAAACCTCCGGCTCCGGCGTGGCCTTCACCCGCAACCCCGCGAACGGCGCAAACGAGTTCTACGGCGAGTTCCTCATCAACGCCCAAGGCGAAGACGTGGTCGCCGGCGTGCGCACACCCGAACCCGTCAGCAAGCTCAAGGCCGCAATGCCAAAGTCATTTGCGGAACTCATGAAAGTCCGCGCCACCTTGGAAAAGCACTACAAGGACGTTCAGGATGTCGAGTTCACCGTTCAAGAGGGCAAACTGTTCATGCTCCAGACTCGCAACGGCAAGCGCACAGCCATGGCCGCGCTCAAATTCTCGGTTGACATGGTCAACGAGAAGCTCATCGACTGGAAGACAGCCATCCTCCGCAACCCCGCCGAGCAACTGGACCAACTTCTCGCTCCCGTCTTCAACGAAGCCGAGGTCAAGAAAGCCAAAGTCATCGCCAGCGGACTCCCCGCAGGCCCCGGTGCCGCCTCGGGTAAAATCTACATGAACGCCGAGCGAGCGGTGGAAGCCGCCGAAGCCGGCGAGAAAGTCCTCCTCGTCCGCACCGAGACCTCGCCCGAAGACCTTCGCGGAATGATCGCCGCCGAAGGCATCCTTACCGCAAAAGGCGGAGTCTCCTCGCATGCCGCGCTCGTCGCCCGCCAGATGGGCAAAGTCTGCATCTGCGGTGCGGCCGAACTCGAGATGGACTACAACGCCCGCACCGTCTCCGTGAAAGGCCAATCCTTCAGAGAAGGAGACTACCTCTCGATCGACGGCACCTCGGGCAACGTCTACGCCGGCCAGCTTGCCACCCAACCCTCCGAGATCATCACCGGTCTCATTCAAGGCAATAAAGCCGCGCTCAAAACCGAGAAGGTTAAAAACTTCAAGCAGCTCATGGACTGGTGCTCGAAAGTTACCAAGCTCGCCGTGCGCACGAATGCCGACAACCCCGAGCAGACCGAAACCGCCATCGCCTTCGGAGCCACCGGCATCGGCCTCACTCGCACAGAACATATGTTCTTCGAGGGAAATCGCATTGACGCCATGCGCGAGATGATCCTCGCCACCGACGAGACCAGCCGCCGCGCCGCTCTCGCCAAGCTCCTGCCCTACCAACGCGAGGACTTCACCGGCATTTTCAAGGCGCTCAAAGGCTATCCCGCCACAATCCGCCTTCTCGATCCGCCGCTCCACGAGTTCCTGCCCCACACCAAGGAGCAACAGCTCGACCTCGCACGCAGCATCGGCATGAAAGTTGAAGCCATCATGGCCCGCGTGACCAGCCTCCATGAGTCGAACCCCATGCTCGGCCACCGCGGCTGCCGCCTCGGCATCGCCTACCCGGAGATCACCGAGATGCAGGCGCGCGCGATCTTCGAAGCCGCCGCAGATGTCGCAAAGAAGAAAATCAAGGTCAAGCCGGAGGTCATGATCCCTCTCGTCGGCTTCAAGAGGGAACTCGACCTCCAAGTCGAGATCGTCCACCGCGTCGCCAAACAAGTCATGGCCGAGAAGAAAATCAAATTCGACTACCTCGTCGGGACCATGATCGAGGTTCCGCGCGGAGCCCTCACCGCCGATGAGATCGCACACACCGCCGAGTTCTTCAGCTTCGGCACAAACGACCTCACCCAGACCGCCCTCGGCATCAGCCGCGACGACATGGGTGCGTTCCTCAACGCCTACACCGAAAGTGAAGTCTTCAAGAAAAACCCGTTCGCCAGCCTCGACCAGGAGGGCGTCGGTCAACTCATGAAGATCGCCATTGAAAAAGGCCGCAGCACCCGCAAAGACATCAAGCTCGGCATCTGTGGCGAACACGGCGGAGATCCCGACTCGGTGAAATTCTGCCACCGCATCGGCCTCAACTATGTCAGCTGCTCGCCCTACCGCGTGCCAGTAGCACGCCTTGCCGCCGCCCAGGCCGCTCTCGAGGGCTGAACCAACTCCAACCCACACGTTGGGAAACCAAACCGCCCGGCGACGAAAGTCCCGGGCGGTTTTTTTGTGCCCAGGCAACCACCCACCACCCAAGCCGCATGCACACTGGAATCCCAAGCCCCATCCCCTCGCAGACACATGTATTTGCACGCGGCGGGCCCCTGCAGTAAGTCTTCGCCATGCTCGCAGCCGAAGAACTTCAACGCCCTGTCCTGGATTTTTGCTCAAGGGAGTTTCCCGCCATCGATGCCGACCTCACAATTGGCGGGGCGTTGGATTCTGTAAGGAGAAAAGGGCTTCGCGACAAAATCATCTACCTCTATGTGACCAACGTTGACGGCGTCCTCAAAGGCGTTCTGCCCACACGGCGCCTGCTCACCGAACCCATTGAGAAAGCGGTGGCCGACTGCATGATCCCCCGCGTGGTGGCGATTCCCGAGAAAGCCACCCTCCTTGATGCCTGCGAGTTTTTCGTGCTCCATAAATTCCTCGCCTTCCCGGTTGTGGATGCGGACCGAAAAATCCTAGGCGTCGTGGATGTGAGTGTTTTCACCGACGAGGTGCTGGACTTGGCCGAACGCAAACAGACGGAGGATATCTTTCAATCTCTCGGTTTCCGCTCTTCGGAACTTCTGAATGCCTCGCCGAAGAAAGGGTTCCTTCTGCGGTTCCCCTGGCTCATCGCGACAATCCTTGGCGGCACGCTCTGCGCGCTTCTTGCGGGCGGGTTCGCCGAGACACTCGAGCAGCAATTGATCCTCGCATTTTTCCTCACCCTTGTTCTCGGCCTCGGCGAGAGCGTCGCAGCACAGTCGCTGGCTGTCACCCTTCAGGCATTGCACCATCAGGAACCCACGCTCCCGTGGCTCTTGCGGGCCGTGAAAAAGGAATTCATCACCTCGCTTTTTCTCGGCTTGGCGTGCGGACTCACCGTGGGCGGAGTCGTCTTCCTCTGGCACGGCGATTGGCTCGCAACGGCATCGATAGGAATCGGTATCTTTTTTTCAATGGTCACAGCCTGCTTGCTCGGCGTCCTCATCCCCTCGGCATCAAGGGCCCTCCGCCTCGATCCAAAAATCGCCGCAGGCCCGCTCACCCTCGCTCTAGCCGACATCCTCACTCTGCTCATCTACTTCAGCCTGGCCACCCTGGCACTCGGGCTTTTCCGCTGAGAGGGCCCAGGAGCCACCGACAGCGGGGAAAGACTCAAAAGGCTCCCCTATTAAAAAACGTGCAAACCGCACGATGGGCATCGACAGTCAGCAGCAGCATGAAACACCTTTTCCTTCTTCTCGCTGTGGTGGCAGCCCCTGTGTTCCTCACCTCCTGCGCGACAACACGCCAAGCCGCCGCCCCGCAGGCGGTCATGGCCCAACTGAGCCAGCGCGGCGTCCCCGCCGCCACGGTGAAACGTGTCCAAGCCGGACGTGTGCTCGATTTCGACGACATCATGAGCCTTTCCAAAGCGGGGGTTTCGGACAAAGCCCTCGTCGCCTACCTGAAGAGCACCCGTGCGCCCTACCGCCTCACGACCGCCCAGCTCGAGGAACTCTCAAAGGCTGGAGCCGGCTCGACTCTCGTCAACTATCTCGGCAAATCCGTGGGCTACTACGAAGCCACCAAGCGCAACCAACTCGGCGGAAGCAAATGGGACAACAACCCCTATTTCAACGACCCCTTCTTCTGGGGTGCCGCACCGTTCGGTTACGCCTTCCCCGGCGAGTGGGAAGATCCCGGCATGATTTTCGACACATTCTGATTTTAACAACCATGGAAGGCATTCACTACCGCATCGGAAACGAAAAGCTCATCCGCGTTCTCGACGCCGCAAGCGAGCGCCTGCGCTCGTTGCTTGGCAAACAAGGCCGCCCCACAGGCGCTCTGCGCGTTGCCGTGATCGGCGGCGGGTGCTCCGGGCTGCAATACAAAATGGATCTCGTCGATGGGCCGGCCAACCGGGATATCATTGTCGAATCAAACTGCGTCCGCGTCGTGGTGGACCCAAAAAGCGCACTTTTCGTGAGCGGCTCGGAGCTCGACTACAGCGAGGACCTGCAGAAAGGCGGCTTCAAGGTGACGAACCCCAACGCTGTCGCCCATTGCTCCTGCGGCGAAAGCTTCTCGGCGTGACTTGCGACCATTTCGCCGAGCTTGGCATCGCCCGCCGCGCTTGGCTGGACGCGGAAGAGATCAAATTCCGTCACCACACGCTCATGGCCGATTCCCATCCTGACAAGTCCTCAGGCGACACCCCACGTGCGACACGGCTCAACGCAGCCCGAGGCGTCCTCGAAAATTCCGCCCTTCGCCTCAGGCATCTCGTCGAACTCGAATTTCCCGGCTTTAGCCCGATTGAAAAACCTCAGCCAAACTGGGACCTTTTCTCCAGAGCTGGAGAAGCCTCGCGCCTCGCCTCCGAACTTGCCGCAAAAAATGCGACTGCCACAAACGCCCTCACAAAAGCCCTGCTCCAAGGACACATCGCCAAGGCCAAACTCGCACTCCTAGATCTGCGCAACGAGTTCGATCTTTTCACCCAAGACCTCGCCAAACGAACCCGATCCCTCCCCACGCCACTTTTAGAACCCCAGATCGCATCGAATCTCGCCGAGGAGTGGACTTTTCTCCAACGCATGCAGGCCACAGTCCACAATGCCTCCGCCGACATCGCTAGCCTTTAGCCAGGCCCTCTGCAACGTTCAAGGCTTCGGATAACCCCCCTTCAACGGTCTTCGGGCTTTCCCTGTGGGGACCCACCAGTCCAATTTTGCTGGTCGGTTGATTCTGTCTTTTGCCAAGCCGCAATTTCAGTTTCGACGAAACCCATCCGATCCATTCCTTGATGGCGCATACGGGATTCCGACTACCTTGCCGCGGCAGCCCAACAGCCGAGGGTGCTCACAATGCTGAAGCCGAGCACCGTCTTGTGAGTAGCCATGCTCGACGCGAGGACTTTTTAAAGGAACCGCGTGCCGTGCGAGATCTTCCCTGCCAGCGATTGACGCTTGGAGATTATTGCGCGTCGGGAGGAGATTGGCTTGGGCCTTGCGGCGAATCCTCAGGGTTTTGTTCTTGGGCGCCGGTGCGGCGGGCTGCGATATTGCGGGCGGCCATGGCAGCTAGGCGAAGTTTGCCGAGATTTTGCTTGGTTAGCGACGTCTGGGGATTCCGGATGGCTTCGAGGTTCTGGGCTTTGATTTCCTCATAAATCTCACCACGGTAAATTGGAACGCTTTTCGGGGCATCAATACCGATGCGGACGACGTCTCCATCAATACGCTTGATGAGGAGAACGACATTGTCGCCGATCTGGATTGTTTCGTTGACTTTTCTTGAGAGAGTGAGCATCGGATCGTTTTTTTCTCAGTTGCTCAGGCCGTTTCGTCAATCAGAACATGGGCTGTGGAGTAATCCTGGTAGTTAACCAGAACGACTTGCTTGCCCACACGGGTGCGCCGGTTAATTAAAATAGGGGCCGCAAGATTAAGAGTGACTTTCTGCGGCTCGTAAGATTTGATCGTCGCAACATTGAGGATCAACGGGTTGGAATCACTCCCCACGAGGCCGAGTATGTCGGCATCCTGATCGTTGAGATCCAATTTGTAGCGATCGACCAGACCAACCGGCTCGACGGCGGGAATCTGAATTTCATCACCTTCCACGGAACGCAACACGACGAAGGGAAGGGATTCGGGGTCGACGATGAGTTCGAATTTTTTGAACTCCGGAAGTCCGATAAGACCTTCGGGCATGAAAAACTTGTTGTTTGTCTGGTCGGGAACGAATTCCTGCTGACCCGAGATTTCGGCTTCAACGAGCATGGTTAGAAAACGCTACCTGGGTTAACGAAGGTAGTCGAGGAGCGAATTATTTTGAATCATCGCCCCGCTCTGGATGGCTGCTTGGTAGGCCATTTGGGCGCGATTAAGACGGACAGTGGCCTCGGCGAAATCGACATCAGCATCCGTGGAGATGAGTTGCTCGGTGGATTCGTAGCGGATTTCGAGGTCTTTCATGGCGACCTCAAGGCGGTATTGGATACTCCCCGCGCGCGACATGCTGGAAAGAAGAGTGTCTTCGTAGTTGCCAGTTCCGTCGGTGAGTTTACGGCGCACATTCAGTGCCTCAGTGGAATCCGCAGCCTCCATGGCTGAGCGAAGCTCAATGAGCGTGTTCAGCATTCCGGCAACATCCTTGTTTTCAGCAGCGCTTGAGAATGCGGAAATTTTGCTTGACTCTGAGATATTCATCTCTGCAAGGGAATCACTGCCCTTATACGTAACACTCGTGATGCGCCCCTCGGCATCGCGTGTGGAGGCGTAGGGCGCGGTGGCGGATCCCGAGGCGTCCCCGGCGAGGAGGTAACTGCCACGCAACTTGGAGTTGGCAACATTGAGTCCCTGCTCGATCAGTTGAGTGACCTCTGAGGCTTTTGCTTTGAATTCTTGCGCGGAGGTAATCCCACTGATGTTGGCGGACAACTCTGAGGAACGGGTAAGAATATCGCTGAGCTGGTCTAATGTGGCGAAGGTGGTCTTGCTGACTTCCAGACCATCGATAGCGTTGCGATGGTATTGCTGGCCTTGTTTTTTTTCCGCACGGAGGTTGAGGATGCGCTGCATGGCGGGCGCATCATCACTCGGTGCGGCGATGCGCTGGCCGGTGCTGAGCTGGACGAGCGCTTTGTTTTGGTCACTACCGAGGGCCTGCAGACGACCCAAGAGGGTGTCCGGGAAGGAATTAAAAGTAACTCTCATAGAGGTTTAGACGTTAGCCAACTCCAAGGCGATTGACAACTTGGTCGAGAAGGCTGTCGATGATGTTGATATGTCGAGCGGAGGCTTGGAAACTGCGTTGAAATTTCATCAAGTCGGTGAGTTCCTCATCTTGGGAGACGCCACTATACTGATCTCGATTGATCAAGGCCATTTCTTCGCTGAGCTGCTGGTCTTCGAAGCGGATTTTGGTGGTATTGAGGGTCTGGCCAAGTTGACTTACAGAGCTATTGAAGTAGGAGACGAAGGTTCCATTGATCAGCCCGGTATTCGTTTGGCCATCTGCCTTGGTGAAGACTTTATTGGCCAGATTTGCGATACCAAGGGCCAATTCATTGGCTCCTGCGTTGGTTGTGGAGGTCGCCTTGAGAGTAGTGACACTGAGGGCGGACTCAAGGGCGATGAGGTTACCCGCCGTTGGAGGATTTCGGAAAAAATTTGAGCCGCTAGCTAGATAAACGCCGTTTATAGATCCGGAAAGTTGTGTGGCGAGGTCCGCGATCTGATCACGAGCTGCCTGGACATCGGAATCCCTCGTGAGCAATTGCGCCCCCAAACCACCGCGGGAGAAGTCCATCTCAATGGCTCCGAAGGTGAAGAGTCCATTTGTCGCGTCGAACTCAACTTTTGCATCGTTAGGTATCTCGATCCCTTTAACCAGGGTGACTGGCTCGCCAATGGAATTGCGAGAGAGAACCTCGATTTGGCCTGCTGTATCCGGGATATTGTTGAAACTGACGTCAAAGTATTTGGATAACTCCTCGAGTTTGGCTTGGCGTTGGTCTCTGAGATCAACCGCGGAGTAGGGCTTGACGTTTTCGGCTTTGGCGATGTAACCGTTAAGCTCTGCGATGCTTGCGAGCACGTCATTAACAACAATGATATCCGCATCGATTTGCGCATCGACATCGGATTGGACGCTGGATAAGCGCTCATCGGTGACATTAATTTTCTCGGCAAGAATTTCGGCTTTTTGCAGGAGCAGTTGCTTCACACCCACATCGTTGGGTTTGACAGAAAAGCTTTCCCACGCATTAAAGAAGTCACCGATGGCATCGCTGATCCCCCCCCCTGTTGCTCCGGAGGCGCTATCGATCGAAGTGGAGTCTTTGGAGCGGTCGAGGAACTGACCCAGGGCGGTCTCCGCATTTTGCAGAACTTTTTGAGAGGTGAGCAGGGCAGCTGTCGTCGAGAGTTCGCGCATCACGCTCTTGTCAAGAAGGACGTCGCGGTTTTGGCGAAGCTCCATGGCCTCGACCCCCATGCTCTCGGTGGCGATGCCGGTTGTGATGGATCCTCGGTCGCCGATGGCAACGCGCTGCTTGGAATAGCCGCGGTTGTTAATGTTGGCGAGGTTTTTCCCGGCGATTTCCAAGCCCTTGGAGTGAACACTGAGGGCTTTACTGCTATTTGTGAGCGATCCTATAAGACCTGACATAATTTAACTTCCTTGTTAAGTTGACTCCGGATGAGTCGTGGTTTAAGCGACGGCGGCGTTGAATCGTTCGGCGCTGTATTGGGTTCGGATTTGTCCTTGGGCCCCGTAGGTTCCAGGGATGGCTCCGGGGTTTCTTATGGATAGCAATTGCCGTGCCGACTCCACGCACTGGGCAAGAAGCATGCGGTTTTGACGCGTGCGGCGTTGAGTGCGGGTGATGAGATCGTTGATCTCCTCGATGAGGGCGCGCAGGAGGGGCTGGTGCTCGGGAGCGAAGCTGTGGCTGAGAGCGGAGAGCGTGATATCATGGGTCTTTCCGATTGCAAAAGCAATCTGACGAACGAGTTCCTCACGCTCTTGACGGCAACGTGAGAGCTTGGCGATTTGCTCGTCCACATCCACGTTGATGTCCAGAAACCCTGTGGGATCTTGGTGAACGATGCATTTCTGCTGGCGATCGAAGAGGTGGAGGAGTCCACCATACTCTTGAAGTTCGTTCTGCAACGCGGACACGATGTGCTGGAATTTCTCTTGTATGTTCATAGTGTTGAAGTGTTTTTGTTTTTATTGATCAACTGCGCTTGGAGAAGTGTTGAGATGCCATTGGGGCCTCCGCTAACGGCTTCGGAGACTGTGTTTGTGAGGAAAAAGTTATAGGCCCCTGTCTTATCGCCGCCTTCTTCGGGCTTCTGCAGCATGGGCTCGAGGGCTTTTTCCAGCATCTGGCGCCACATGATTGCCTCGAACTGTTTGCAGGAGTCGGCAATTTTTGCATCCTCGGCGGAGGATTTTTTGCCGTGTGTGGCTTGGAGGGCTTTTGCTGCCGCATCATAGCCGGTGGGAGCTTGGGGGGCGATTGATGAGATTTCCATAATTAGTTGAGAACGAGTTCAGCTTGGAGGGCGCCTGCACGCTTCATGGTTTGAAAGATGGACATCATGTCGCGTGTGGAGACTCCGAGCGCGTTGAGGGCGGCAGCGACACGTTCAATCGTTGGAGCCTCCTCGACGACTTTGAAGGAGCCTTTTTGTTCGTTGATGTCGGTGCTTGTGCTTGGGAGAATCGCAGTCGTGCCGCCGCTGAAGGCTCCTGGTTGGCTGGCAGTGAGCGTGGATGCGATTGAGATCGTGAGAGAGCCATGACTGACAGCGACCTTTGAGACGCGGACATTGGATGTGGCAACGATCACGCCGGTGCGCTCATTGATCACCACACGGGCCACCGTGTCGGGCTCCAGTTCGATGCCTCCGAGACTGGCCAGGAAATTAACTTCGTAAGAGTTGTATTCCGATGGAATAAGGACATTAACAGTGCGGGCATCACGGGCAACTGCGGTATTGGGAAACACGCGATTGATAGCCTCGGCCATACGGGCCGCAGAGATGTAATCCGCCTCGCGGAGGTTGAGATTGAGCGAGCCGTTCTGAACGATCTGTGCAGGGATTTCACGTTCTACGATGGCTCCGTTGGGGATGGTTCCCACTGTGGGAAAATTTTTCTGCACGGTGGCGCCGCCAGGACCGCCCGTCCCCCCGAGGAATCCTCCGACGGCGATCGGCCCCTGTGCGACGGCATAGACTGTTCGGTCGGCGCCTTGAAGTGGCACTTGAAGCAAGACGCCACCTTGGAGGGTCTTGGAATCGCCCACGGACGAGACTGTCACATCGATGCGGGAACCGGGCTTTGCAAAGGGGCCGATATCGGCGGTGACCATGACGGCTGCAACGTTGCCGGATTTGATGTCATCTTGGGGAACATTGACACCGTAGGATTTTAAAGCGTTGGCAATCGTCTGCAGGGTGGAGTCGATTTTGCTGTCACCGGTTCCGGCGAGGCCGACGACGAGTCCGTAGCCGTTCAACTGGTTGTCTCGCGCTCCTTCGACGTCGATGAGATCCTTGATGCGGGAACCACCGGAGTAATTGAGCGTAATAGGCGAGGAGTCTCCCACCTGCGCCGGGAGCGGGCAGGCCAGAAGGGCTGTGAGAGCGGGAATGAGAAAGATTTTTTTCACGAGGTTAATACCGGATTTTAGAAAGGTTTAACTGTATCCCATGCGCGGAGGAGCCATCCCTTTTTCTGGGCGTCGGTCAGTTGGCCTTCTGGGATGAACTCAACCTGGGCGTCGGCGACTTGGGTGGAGAGGATGGTGTTGTCGGAGCTGATGTCGACCGGCCGAATGATTCCCCGCATATAGGCATACTGTGATTCTTGACCCGAGCGGATGATTTTTGCGCCCTCAACCACAAGGTTTCCATTGGGAAGGACATCGATCACAGAGACAGCGGTGCGGTTTGTCATGGTGAGCGTGTTCGCGGTGTCCCCGCCACCGTTCCATTCTCCCTTGGCTGCGAGGTCGAGGGTGGGTATGGTGACGTCATCGTCATTCACGGCGATGCCGGTTGCGGATCCGAACCACTTCGGTGCGGCTTGGAGGAACTGGTTGAACATGGCATTAACGGCTGGGAAAATCCCCGCGCCACCTTGCACGCTGTCGTAGGTTTTAATTCGGCCGGTTTGGAGCGTGGCGGTGTCTTCCTGAACAATGATCGTGACGATGTCTCCGATATTTCGTGCGATTTTATCCGCAAACATGCTCTGCTCGGTGCTGCCCTCTTTGATCCACAGTGAAGTGGCTTGGGTGTGCGATCCGGTAAAAACGACAGCTGCCAGGGTGGCAAAAGCGGGGATCAAAAATGCGGTGGAGTATTTCATGGGTTGACTCAAAATTTCACCTGAACCGTGTTGGCGCCAATGACTTTTGCTTGAAAGTCCTTGCGGCTATCCACATTACGGATGGAAACCACCTCGCCAGCGCCACCGGTGCCGAGGGCAAGCCCTTTCATGGTGATGTTGAGAGACCCTTCGGCGACGATGACGTCTACGAGTTGGTTTTTCCGGACGAGCGGACGAAGGGAAACGTCTCGGGATGTGAGCGGGCGGTCTTGCGCCACGCTATTGGCCATCACATAGACGGAAAGATCGGTATCAGCAGCAACGTAGGAGAGGTTATCACCAAGAGTGTCCACATTTTTGAGAACAAAAGCGGAGGAGTCGGGCTGTTCTCCACGGTCGAGACGGCGGGAGGCAATCCAGACTGGGCGGAAGAGAGAGGCTCGCAGGGTTACTTTCCACTCGCCGACTTTTTTTCCAGCGGATTCAATATGGAAGCGGACATCGGAGGTGGCGGAGAGACCCCCTTGAGGAGCTTGATCCAAGACCAGGTTCCAATCGCGTCCGTTGCGAATCTCAAGGGGAACCCAGGGGGTGCTGAGCGAGAGTTTAAGGTCTCCCTCGAGGGAGTAGCGGGCGATGAGTTCGCGCTGGAGGGCAACAAGAACCTCACGCTCGGTGAGTGTGACATCCCCGACGGATGTCACGACAGAAGGAGCCGATGACTGGGATTTGTCGAAACTCACGGCCACCGGGTTGCTTGGCGCATAGGCCAGCGGAGACGTGATGCTCCCCATATCGGCGGCCAGGAGATTGGCTGCCGCCGCAAGGGGAAGGAGGATTGCGGAGAGGAGTTTCATTAGCGTTTGATGTTGTTGGTGAGTTCCATCAACTGGTCGGATGTTTGGATCGCTTTGGCATTCACTTCGTAGGCGCGTTGGGCAAGGATCATGTTGACCATCTCCTCGGCGACATTGACGTTGGAGGTCTCGAGATGATTCTGGAGAAGGGATCCGAAGCCGGCCTCGTTGGGGTTGCCAAGGTTCGGGGCACCGCTGGCGGGGGTTTCATCAAAGAGATTGTTGCCCGCGCTGCGCAGCCCGGCGGGGTTGTTAAAGCGCACAAGCTGAATTTGGAAGTTCTGCTGACCGCCCGGTGTCTCGATCGTGACCTGACCATTCGGAGAGATCGCCACGTTCTGAGCATCCACGGGGATCGGTTGGAAGCCCCCGAGCACTGGCATACCGTCGTTTGTAACGACCGTGCCGTCGGGACCGATTTTGAGACCACCGTCACGGGTGTAGGCCGTGGTGCCATCCGGGCGTTGGACTTCAAAAAAACCGTCGCCTTGGATCGCAACGTCCATTTTTTCACCAGTCTGGGTGAGTTGGCCTTGGCTGTAGATTTTAGCGGTGGAAACAACACGCGTTCCGTTGCCTACTTCCACGCCGGAGGGAACGAGGTTTCCAGCCCCCTCTTCGGCACCAACAGCGCGGCGCTTTTGGTAAAGCATGTCTTGGAACTCGATTTTGTTCTTTTTGAAGCCAGTGGTGTTCACGTTCGCGAGGTTGTTCGCGATCGTGTTCAGGTTCATTTGTTGGGCTTCCATTCCAGTGGAAGCGGCTTGAAGGGCTCTTAGCATAGTATATAAAGGTTAAGCATTCGTCGTGCCGAGTGAATTGATGGCTTTTGAGATGAGATCGTCGTGGGAGGTCATGGCGCGTTGTGATGCCTCGTAGGCTCGTGAAACAGCAATCAAGCTAACGAGTTCCGCCATGGGCAACACGTTACTGGACTCGATGGCTCCTTGGGTGATGGCAATTTCTTCCATGAGCTGGGGGGCATTGCCGCCTTGAGGCTCAAAGAACCCCCCCTCAACGCGGACGAGTCCCTTTGGATCGTCAAAGTTATAGAGGCTTAGGCGGCCTAATTGATTATCACCTTGAGAGATGGTTCCATCCCGAGCCACCACTAGGGCACCTTGGTCGGGGTCTACCGTGATGGGCGCTCCATCAGCAAGCACTGGAAGCCCGTGCTTGGTCACGACGGTGTTATCGGCATTGATCTGGAACTCGCCATCTCTTGTGTAAAGATTCTCCCCATCAGCACCCTGCACTTGAAAAAAGCCAGGCCCTTCGATAGCTAGATCGGTATTTTTTCCTGTGGCTTTGAGATCGCCGGGGCTGAAATTAATACTTGTGGTTCGGGTCGGAACGCCACCGGTGTGGCGGGCGGCACTCACGCCATCGGGTTCGTATTCGGTTTTTTTCCGCTCATCGGACTGAATAGCAAAATTGGCCTTCTTGAAACCAGCAACATTCGACGATGCAAGATTCTGAGAAATAGTAGCTTGCCATTTTTCTAAAACTGACAGAGAGGCAGCGTTGTTATAAATTCCTTCGACCATAGTTTCATCTTCATAGCATTCACTGTGCCACCCCTCGCCCATGGGGTCTTGTGGGACAGATTTGCAGACGTGCGGCAGTTTTTGCCGCTTTAGAAAGCCATCCGCCGTGACTCGTCACCGCTGGGCTCCATGAGATGCGCTGCACGGAACACGGCCTCGCAGGTTGCCGGGCATCCTAGCAGAACCTCCCCCTCGCCTCGCAGGGAGCCCAATGCATCACGGATCGCCTCCCGTGCCGAGATGGCGAGCATGAGGGGCGGTTCCCCGACCGCCTTGCTGCCATGGATGGTCCCAGGTTGGGCCGCATTTTCGAGCAGGTGCACATGGAATTCCGTAGGTGTGTCACCGATAGTTGGGATTTCGTAGGTGCTGGCACCGTGGGAGAGAAGATGCCCCTTCTCATTCCAGAGCACTTCCTCGCTGGTGAGCCATCCGAACCCTTGGATATACCCGCCCTCGATTTGTCCGCGATCCAAGGCCGGGTTGAGGCTCGCTCCCACATCATGCAGGATGTCCACCCGGAGAAGACGAATTTGGCCGGTCGCGAGACTCACCTCGACCTCGGTCACCGCTGATCCGCAGGCAAAGTAATAAAAAGGCCGCCCCTTGCCCTTGGCGCGGTCAAAGTGAATCTCCGGCGTCTTATAGTATCCAAAAGCCGCCAACGGCACCCGGCGAAGGTAGGCCTCCTTTACGAGCGTGCGAAAATCCAAACCGAACCCTGGTTTTTCCGGATCAAAAACGCGCCCTCCCTCGAAGACCAGCGTCCCGGCGCCGGCGCGGCATCCCGCCGCCGCCATCAACTCCAAAGCCACGGGAGTGAGATGTCCACGAATCTGCGCACACGCATTCGCCACGGCCGCGCCATTCAGGTCAGAACCAGAGGAGGCAGCGGTCGCCGATGTGTTGGGAACTTTGTCGGTGCGCGTCTGTGTTACCCGAACCGCATCGCGTGGCAGCCCCAGTTCCTTGGCGGCGACCCCCCCGAGCTTTGTGTAAAGCCCCTGCCCCATCTCGGTGCCACCGTGGTTCACCTGCACCGTGCCGTCTGTGTAGACAAGCACCGTTGCACCCGCCTGGTTGTAGGGTGTGAAGGTAAAAGAAATTCCAAATTTCACAGCGGTCTGTGCCAACCCGCGCTTCACTGTGGTGGAGGCCTCATTAAACTGCAGGACCTCCGCCCGGCGTGCCGAGTAGCTCGCCCGCTCCTTCAAATCGAACCAGATTTGGTGAAGCCGATTGTCGCCGATTTCCTGGCCATAGTGCGTCGTGTTCGTCTCCCCACTTCCGTGATAAAGATTTCGCTCCCGCACAGCATGCGGGTCGAGTCCCATGCGCCGTGCGGCGCGATCCATGATCTCCTCGATGACGAGCATCCCCTGCGGCCCGCCAAATCCTCGAAAGGCCGTGTTCGAGGGCAGATTTGTTTTGCAAACCCTGCCCCGAAAATTTGCGTTCGGGATGTAGTAGACATTGTCCAGATGGAAGAGAGCGCGGTCACAGATCGGCAACGAAAGGTCCAAGCTCCAGCCCCCGTTGCTGAAAAGCTCCACATCCAGCGCAATGATTTTTCCAAGCGAGTCAAACCCGGCATCGAACCTCGCCAGGAACGGATGCCGCTTTCCGGTCATCATCATGTCCTGGTCCCGGTTCAGCCGCATGCGGCAGGGCCGTTTCGTGCGCAGGGCGCCCAGAGCCGCAAGGGCCGCAGGTGCGTTTCCCTGCGTCTCCTTGCCGCCGAATCCCCCGCCCATGCGCGGGCTGTGGACCACCACACGGTTTTTGTCCCAGCCGAGAACCTCCGCGACGATCGTCTGGATCTCGCTGGGGTGCTGCGTGGACGAATGCACGAGGAGGGCATCATCCTCGGTCCATTCCGCCCAAGCCCCCTGCGTTTCCAAATAAAAATGCTCCTGCCCACCGAAGGCGAACTCACCCGCAAATCGGTGTGCCACCGCCTGCAACGCAGCGGCCGGATCCCCGCGGGTTAGCGCGTTGAAGTCTGTGTGATACCAAGCGTGCTCCATCGCCTGGGGGATACTCAAAACCGGAGCGAGCGGCTCGTATTCGACCTCCACGAGCTTCGCCGCAGCCCGGCAGGCATCCGGCGTCTCCCCGATGACAGCAGCTACCGTGTGCCCGATGAACTCCACCATCCCATCGGCAAAGAGCGTTTCATCGTGCCGCGCCGGACCCGTGTTGTTGAGGCCCGGGACATCCTCCGCGAGCAACACAGCCAGCACTCCCGGCACAAGCCTGGCCTTCTCCGCACAACGTCGGACGATCCTCGCACGGGCATGGGGTGACACGACAGGCCACACGTGGAGCGCTCCAACCCTCTCGGCATCGTCATCGACGTAGCGGGCCGATCCGTCCGTGTGTTTCAGCCCGCTTTCATGCGGCTCGCCACCCAGCTTCGGAGCAGAAGCGCAAGAATCCAAGGCCGGGGATGCGGTGACATTTGTCGGCTCGGACGCGAAGGCGCGGAAGATCTCGCCAAGCACCTTTTTCCGATACTCCATCGTCCCCCGCCCATCCGAGATCGGCTCAAACTCCTCCTCCAACGCACGCGCCACCTCGTCCGCAAGTTGTGGAGTCCAACGCTTGCCCGTGAGGAGTTGCATCGCATGCCTCGCCAACACGGGAGTGGCCGCTACCCCCCCGAATCCCAGCCGCGCCGAGCGCACGATCCCCTCCCCGTCCAAGTCGAGACAGAAACCCGCCGAGACAATACTGATGTCCATCTCGCGGCGTTTAGACACCTTCACACTCTTCTCAAGGCGCTTCATCCCCGCCGGGGCAAAAGGAATTCGCACCCACTGGATGAGTTCGTTTTTGTGAAGAACAGTCCTCCGATAATCGGTAAAAAAATCCTCGATCCCTACCTCACGGGTTCCCGTTTTTGAAACCAGAACCAGCGAGGCCCCAAGCGACAGCAAGACGGGTGCGGTGTCGCCGATCGGAGAAGCCGTTGCCAGGTTACCACCCAGCGTTGCCCGATTGCGGATCGGGCGCGAGGCGAACCAGCGGCACATCTCATGCAAACTTGGAAAATCCCTCCGCAGTGTCGGCATGGCATCGGTGAGAGTCACTCCGCCGCCAAGCCAAAGAGCATCCGGTCCACGACGGATTTCCAGCAACTCGCGAATCCGTTGCAGCCCGATGTAGGTGGTGTGCCGCTTGAACATTTTCGCCACCCCCACACCGACCTCCGTGCCACCGGCCACACAGGTTGCCGAAGGATGGGCTTCACAGGCATCAAAGTAGTCCGCCAGCGAGGTCGGCTGGTAAAATTCCTCCCCCGCGTTCGCGTAGACAACCGGGGCATCCTCTCCGGGATTCCCATCCAGCCTGCATCCGAAGGCATCACACTTTTTCTGTTCCGCCCCGCAACCCGACCATGCCTGCATCGCCGCATCGCGAATGGGCCGATACCCGGTGCATCGGCAGAGGTTGCCGCAGAGCTGCTCGTTCAGGTCATCCAGCGTCTCGATATCCTCGCGGTAGTAACCCTCGAAAAGCGATGCGATGAACCCCGGCGTGCAGAACCCGCACTGCGAGCCGTTGTTGAGCGCCATCGCCGACTGCACCGGATGGTGCCCGCCGCCCAACGAGTGAATCCCCTCCACCGTCCAGAGCTCCTTGCCCGCGAGCGTCGGCAGCAGGGCGATGCAGCTGTTCACGCTGCGGAAACAACGCCGCCCCTCGGGCGTGCGGTCGATCACCACCACCGTGCATGCCCCGCAATCCCCCTCTGCGCAACCCTCCTTCGCTCCGGTGAGCGTGCGCCCGCGCAACCAATCAAGCAGCGTGGCATTCGGCGACAAGCCCGACACAGCCACAGACTCGCCATTGAGGAGGAGTGAAAAAGCGGATTCTGTTTTCATTTTCTTAAATTAACGCAGGGAGGGAAAAGCCAACACGCAGACATAGAAACTCCGCCCAGCACGGCACAAGGCAAATCGCACCGCACAGCGCGCCAATCCTCTCGACGTGTAAAAAACCGCTCTGCTAGGGTCGGCACATGGCAACCCCGCTCCTCGATGACATCCTCCGCGCGGCGGTGGCAAGCGGTGCCTCCGACGTGATTCTCCGGAGCGGCTCAACCGCCATCCTCCGCATCAACGGGAGCCTCTTCCCCTTGGACTCCACCCCCCTGCTGGAGGCCGACATGGACTCGCTCTGGCACTCCTGCGGAGCCACCTCGGCCGACCTCGACCGGGATACAAGCTTCACATCGGAAGACGGCGAACGCTTCCGCGCCAATCTGCACCACCAACTCGGCTCGCGCGGAGCCGTCCTGCGCCGCATCCGGCGCGACATCCCGCAGCTCGAAACCCTCGGCGTGCCCGACCAACTCCTCAGCCGCTGGGCCACCTCGAAATCCGGCCTCATTATCGTGTCCGGAGCCACAGGCTCGGGAAAATCCACCACCCTGGCTGCGTTGCTGGACCGCATCAACCACACCGAAGCCCGCCACATCGTCACTATCGAAGACCCGGTGGAATATCTCTTTTCAAACAATCTCTCGCTCTTCACCCAGCGGGAGGTCGGCATCGACACACCCTCGTTTGCGGAGGGCCTCCGTCGCTCGCTCCGACAAAATCCCGACATCATTTTCCTGGGCGAAATCCGCGACACCGAGTCCGCGATCACCGCCATGCAAGCCGCAGAGACCGGCCACCTCGTTGTGACGACTCTCCACGCCGCCGCGTGCGCGGACGTGTTGGAGCGCCTCGAGCTGCTCTTCCCTCCCCACGAACGCCAATCGATCCGCAAGGCCCTCGCCTCCCAGTTGCTCGGTGTGCTCTGCCAGTGTCTCTTACCCGCAATGGCGGGCGGTCGCATTCCAGCCTGCGAATTCTTCTCGAACGCGGCCTCGTCCAGAACCCTCATCGCGGAGGGACGACTCGACCAGATCGGGGAGTTCATCGCTCGCGCCGATCCCCGCGAGGCTTCCTCTTTTTCGGAGTCCCTTCTCACTCTTGTGCGCGCTGGGCGGGTCGAAGAGGCTGTTGCCTTGGAGGCTTGCAACGATCCCCGAGAATTGGCGCGCGCGCTGCGTGGCATCAACTCTTCCGCCTCCTCCACGCGCCTGTGAACACGATGAAAAACCCTTTTGACTTGGTGCAACTCCTCGCAAGCACAGTCTCGGCGGGAGCCTCGGATTTACACCTCTGCGTGGACGCCCCGCCCATGATTCGCATCAACGGATCCCTCGCTCCACTCGCCGACCGGGCCCTCACGGTTTCCTTCTGCCGCGAGCTGGTTTTCAGCATCCTCAACGAATCCCAGCTCACCAGGCTGGAGGAAGAATGGGAGCTGGATTTTGCCATTCAGATCGCCAACCTCGGCCGCTTCCGCGGAAACGCCCATTACAGCCGGGGCGCTCTGGAGGCGGCATTTCGCCACATCCCCCACGTCATCCCGGAACTCTCCAGCCTTGGCCACAGGCGCAGCATTTTTGACATCTGCGCCCTCCAGCGCGGACTCGTCCTCGTCACTGGAATCACCGGCTCGGGGAAAAGCACGACGATGGCCGCCATGGTCCAACACATCAGCCGCCAGCGCCGAGGCGTGATCGTTACCGTCGAGGATCCGGTGGAATTTATTTTTCAAAACGCAGCCAGCGTCATCAAACAACGCGAGGTCGGCAGTGACACCAAGTCCTTCGCCGAGGCCCTCCGCCACGCCCTCCGGCAGGATCCGGATGTCATTCTCGTCGGCGAAATGCGCGACCGGGAGACCATCAGCGCCGCCATCACAGCCGCCGAGACCGGACACCTCGTCATCGGAACCCTCCACACGATCGACGCTCCCAAGGCCGTGGATCGCATCGTCGATGCCTTCCCGGGCGACCAACAACCCCAAATCATCGCCCAACTTTCCAACGCCCTCGCCGCAGTGGTTTCCCAACGACTCCTCCCGAAAGAGGACGGAACCAGTCGGGTGCTGGCCACGGAAACCCTCGTTACAAACTCCGGCGTCCGCACATGCATCCGCGAGCGCCGATGGGCCCAACTCGTCGGCCTTATCGAGATCGGCGGCAAGGATGGCATGCATTCGATGGACGAGGAACTCGCGGGCCTCTACCTCTCAAGAGCCATATCCAAGGAGGAAGCCCTCGCAAATGCCCGGGATCACCACCGCTTCGAATCCCTCCTACGCGAGAAACCCCGCAGGAGAGGCCTTTTCGGATAGAGCCGGAACGTCCTGGCCAGCACCAACACGCCGCGCCGGGGGCGTGTGACACTCCTCAGCCGCCGTAGCGTGCGTGCCAATCCCCATACAAAAACGGGGAAATTTCCGAGGGCTTTATCTCGCTACGACCGCCCCAGAAGACATTGGTGTAATCGACTGGGAGGCCGGCTTCGACCAGATGGCTGTCTATCGCGGCCTTGAAGGCGAGCACACGCTCCTTGTCCGTGCCATGCGAGACAGCCATCACGTTCACGTTATTGAACTCGGGACCGCCCTCGCGCCAGTAGCAGTGGGTGAGGCACTCGTGACGCCCGATCTGCGATCCCGCCTCCTCCTCACGCCCGACAGGCACAGCCCAATGGAAGAGCGCATTGAAGCGCGTGACCCGCACACCGGTTTGGGACGGTTTGACGTGCTCCAGAAATGTTGAAAAACGCCCGAGCAGTTTCCGTTCCTGCAAGGACTCGGCCACCCCATAAAACTCCTCCAACGAAACCCCCGATTCAGCGGCCCGCGCCGTCCATGCGGGTTCGCGGATTTCCGCGGGCTCGAACTCGCGTTTGAGGATCATGAGAACACGCCACTCGGGCTCGGTGAGTTGCACGACACCGGTCTTGAGCATGCGGGCAGGCGCTTCGGAGCGGTCGCCGGGCTCGATGGATTTGCGACGCACATGCCCGACACCCAAGGCAAAAATCCCCTTCGCCGGCATGAGACGGTAGGCCTCGGCCCCCGTAAGCCTCATGAGGAGGCGGCAATGATCATCCAGCGACTGGCCGGCCGGAACTTTGAGAGTGGTCCAAAGTTTATAAGCCCCGCCGGGGATTTTTGCATCCGTGGAACGAATCACCACATGCCCCGAGAAGGGATCCTCACGAAACATGAAATCAAAGGCCGCATCGAGTTTGTCCGCCGGCACCCTCCAGGCCACAAGCGCCCCCTCGGCGAGATTGGTGGCAAGCAGGGTCTGCCGCACACGACGAATCGTCCCCGCCTCGACCATGGCGCGGATTCTCTCCAGCACAACAGGCAACCCGACGCCGCAGAGGCGGGAAATCTCCAGAAACGGCTCGCGGCTAAAACCGGGAATTTTGTCTTCGGAAATAGAAAGGATGCGCGCGTTGACCGGATCGTCATGTTCTGTCGGAATCATGTGAAAGGCCGTATTTCTGACGCACCCGCCAACTCACTGCAAGAAGCGATCCTCACCCCGAAGCCGCGCGCAACTTTTTGAGTTTTGAGAAATCTCCCGGGAGGCACGAAGGAAAAAGCGCGCTCCGCCACCGTGACAATCGCCGATGCTGCCAGTCCATGATCGCCCGTTGGAGCGCGGATGTCCTCGTTCTCGATGGCACGTTGCGCAGCGGAAGGCCGCCAGCGCCACCACCACAGCCGGGGCCCTTCGCAGCGCATTTTTCGAACGCGAGCCTCCACGGCGCGGGCGGGGGAGCGGCTCTTGCAATTGCCAAGGGCGGCGATATTCTGTGAGCCCATTTTTTAAAAGCCCATGAAAAGCATCTTGGATCCCGCCCGCATTGCGGCAGTTGACTTCAGCAACGACGAAATCGCCCGCTACTCGCGCCACCTGATCATGCCAGAGGTGACTCTCGAGGGGCAAAAACGCCTCAAGGCCGCAAAAGTCCTCTGCATTGGCACAGGCGGATTGGGCTCGCCCATCGCCCTCTATCTGGCCGCAGCCGGCGTCGGCACGCTCGGGTTGGTGGACTTCGACATCGTGGATTACTCGAATCTGCAGCGCCAGATTTTGCATGGAACCAAGGATGTCGGCCGCAAGAAACTCAACAGCGCCCGCGACAGCATCAAAGAGGTCAATCCCAACGTGCAGGTCAATCTTCACGATGTGCTTTTCCAAGCGGAGAACGCCTTTGAGATCGTCGAGCCCTACGACATCGTCATCGATGGCACGGACAATTTCCCCACACGCTATCTCTCCAACGATGTCTGTGTGTTTCTGAAAAAGCCGAACATTTACGGCTCGATCTTCCGCTTCGACGGGCAGTGCACGGTCTTCGCCCCCCATCTCGGCGGTCCCTGCTACCGCTGCCTCTATCCCGAACCGCCCCCGCCAGGCATGGTGCCGAGCTGCGCCGAGGGCGGTGTCCTCGGAGTTCTCCCGGGCGTGATCGGTGTGATGCAGGCCATAGAGGCGATCAAACTCATCGTGGGAATTGGAGAACCGCTCATCGGCCGCCTGGTCCACTTCGACGCGCTCAAGATGAAATTCCGCGAGTTCAAGGTGCGCAGAGATCCCTCGTGCCCGGTCTGCTCCGAGTCGCCTACTATTACCGAGTTGATCGACTATGAGACGTTTTGCGGAATTCCGCAGGCCCGCGCCGAGGAGGACGCCGAACTGCCGGTTCCCGGCATCTCGGTCGAAGAACTCAAGGCCCGTCTCGACCGCAGCGACAAATTCGTTCTCATCGACGTGCGCGAACCCTACGAGTGGGACATCTCCCGTATCGAGGGCGCCAAGCTCATCCCCCTCGGAGAACTCGCCTCACGCATGAGCGAACTCGACACGGCCGACGAGATCATCATCCATTGCAAAGTCGGTGGACGCAGCGCCAGAGCCGTTCGCGAGCTGCAAAAGGCCGGCTTCTCGAAGCTTCTCAATGTCGAAGGCGGCATCCTTGCCTGGGCGGATCTGATCGACCCCTCGATGCCCAAATACTGATTCACCGTGATGCCGCAATGAGCCAACCCGATTACAGCGACCTGCTCGTCTGCCCGCAAACGCTCAAAAAATTGCGACATGCCACTGAGGCCGAACTCGAAGCCCTCCGCAAACGCGAGGGCTCGCCGGGCCTCGAAGGCGCATGGATTCGTGACGACCGGGCGATCGCCTACCCCGTCCAGCACGGGATTCCCCTGCTCGTAGCCACCTCCGCCATCGCCCTGCGCAAACCCCGCGCTAAAAAAACCAGCCTACCGACCGACCAATGACCGATCTCGAACGCATCCGCCACTCCGCCGCCCACGTCCTCGCCACAGCGATCCTCAAAATCTGGCCCGAAGCCCAGTTTGCCGCCGGTCCCCCGGTGGAGACGGGATTTTACTATGATGTCGATCTACCGCATCGCATCTCCCCGGAGGATTTCGCCCGCATCGAGGAGGAAATGAAGCGCGAGGTGAAAGCCAACCACGTCTTCGAACGTGTCGAGATTTCCCGAGCCGATGCCCTCGCCATGGCCCAGCGCGGGGAACTGGCCGCGCTCGCCGCGCGCGACATCCCCTCCACATTCAAACTCGACATCCTTCAGAACATCCCCGAAGGCGAAACAATCACACTCTACCGCAACGGCGAATTCACCGACCTCTGCGCAGGCCCGCACGTGATGCGCACCGGCAACATTGGCGCGTTCAAGCTCACCCACGTCGCCAGCGCGTATTACAAAGGCGACGAGAGGAACCCGCAACTCCAGCGCATCTACGGCACCGCGTTCAAGAACAAGACTGCGATGGACGAGTATTTCGCCATGCTTGAAGAGGCAAAGAAGCGCGACCACCGCAAGATCGGCGCTGAGATGGGTCTCTACGCCATCGACTCCGAATACGTCGGCCCCGGCATGCCCCTCTGGCTCCCTAAAGGCACCGTCCTAGTCGAGGAACTCGAGAAACTCGCGAAGGAGGCTGAATTCGCCGCCGGCTACGTCCGCGTCCGCACCCCCCACCTCGCCAAGGAGAAGATGTATAAAACATCCGGCCACCTCCCCTACTACGCCGAGAGCATGTTCCCGCCGATGGAACTCAAGGAACACGGGGGCGCGGCGGACTCCGAGCCCGAGAAATACTACCTCAAGGCGATGAACTGCCCGCACCACCACCGGATTTTTGCGGCGGAACCCCGCAGCTACCGGGACCTTCCCCTTCGGCTTGCGGAGTATGGCTGCTGCTACCGCTACGAGCAAAGCGGCGAGCTTTTCGGTCTCATGCGCGTGCGCTCGCTCAACATGAACGATGCGCACATTTATTGCACCGAGGCCCAGTTCGCCGACGAGTTCCGAGCCGTGAACGAGATGTATCTGCACTACTTCAAAATCTTTGGCCTCGATAAATACCAAATGCGCTTCTCCACGCACGACCCTGAAAAGCTCGGCCAGAAATTTGTCGACGAGCCGGAACTGTGGAAGAAAACCGAGGACATGGTGCGCGAGGTGCTCGTGGAGAGCGGAATCAACTTCATCGAGGTTCCCAACGAGGCCGCCTTCTACGGGCCGAAGATCGATGTGCAAGTCTGGAGCGCGATCGGCAGGGAATTCACCATTGCCACAAACCAAGTGGATTTCGCTGTCCCGGCCAAGTTCGGCCTTCACTACCGCGACCGGGACAACACCGAAAAAACGCCGCTGTGCATCCACCGCGCTCCTCTGGGGACCCACGAGCGCTTCATCGGATTTCTCATCGAGCATTACGCCGGCAACTTCCCCCTCTGGCTGGCCCCCGAGCAAGTGCGCGTCATCACGCTCGGCGACGACGACGCTCTGGTCGATTACGCATCACCGATCCTCAAGCAACTGCGAGCCGGCATGGTGCGGGCGGAAGCCGATTTCGGCTCCAATCCCATCAAGGCCAAAATTGCAGATGCCGAAAAGGCGCGCGTCCACACCATGCTAGTCATCGGCCCCCGCGACCTCGAGGCGCGCAATGTCAGCGTGCGTCTCCACGGCAAAGGCAACATCGGAGCCAAACCAGCGAGCGACGCCATAGCCGGGATCCTGGAGGACATCCGCAACCGGACTCCCTGAGCATCCCCTCGCCCGGACGCCTCCACCCACAGCGACGTTGTGATCCCATCGGTGCGATAGGCGGGAAGACGTCTCGGGCGGTTGACGCAGGAGGGCTCAGACGAATGGTGACCCACCGGCAGTCCTAGACAACCGCTCCAGCAGGAGTCCAAAGAATCCAGCTTTTGGTATCAGACCGCCTCGGAGTTTTCTTGGAGGGAATCGAGGAGGAGGGACATTCGGGATTCGAGGTCGATTGTCTCAAGCAGGGTTCGACGTTGGGCGGGGTCTGTCACGAGGGCGGAGGCGACCATGTCGGTGAAGGCTCCCTGGGCGGTGAGGGATTGCAGGTAGGCTTGGAAGCCTTTCGGGGCCTCGAGCCCCTGTTCGAACCTGGCGCTGCAGGCCTCCATGATCAGGCAACGAAGCGGCTCGAGGTGGACATTGTGGGTGCTGCTGTCGCAGAGGAGGTGAATATCGGCTTGAGGATGGGGGGAGTCTTGAAAACCGGAGAACGCGACGCGGGAGATGCCTTGGAGGATGAGGTTGGAAGTGCCGTCGTCGTTTGTGACGCAGGCTCGCAGGATGCCGAGTCCGCCAAGGGGGGCGATGGATCCCTCCTCCTCGGAGTGGGCAATGGCAAACATGCGGTTCCCGTCCAGGGCGAGGCGAATCATTTCGCGATAGCGCTCTTCGAAGATGAAGAGAGGCAGGAGGGACCCGGGGAACAAAGTCACCCAGGGGAGGACCATGAGACCGGTGTGATCGGGAAAGTCTGTATCTGGAGTGTTCACACCCTTTGTTACGTCTGAAGTCGCGCGGGGACTACGGGGAGAATTCCTGAGGGGCGTGTCATTTTAAAAAATGCGGGGCTGGCCCTCCTCGAGGAGGCAGATGTTCTCGAGGATTTGACGTTCGGCGGCATGGAGGAGGAGGCGCTCGGGAGGTTCGTGGAGGGGCTCGTAGCTGAGCCGGAAGGTTCCAAAATGCATAGGCACGAGGGTTTTTGCGCGGAGTTGGATGAAGGCCTCGATGGCCTCCTCGGGGTTCATGTGCACATCGCGCTTGGTCGGGGCGTCGTAGGCTCCGATGGGCAGGAGGGCGACCTCGACGGGGAGTCGCTCGCCGATCTCTCGAAAGCCATCGAAATACGCGCTGTCGCCACAGTGGAATACCGAGCGTCCCTCATACTCGATGTGGAAGCCTCCGAATCCGCGGTGGCTGTCGTGGATGACACGCGCGCCCCAGTGGCGGGCCGGCGTGAGGGTGACTTTCAGTGAGCCGAGTTGGAACGTCTGCCATTGCCGGAGTTCCTGGACGTGATTGAACCCAAGCCCGTGGACAAGACCTCCGACGTGCTCGGGAACGACGATGGCCTGTTCGCTGGCGACGGCTCGGAGAGTCTGGCGGTCGAGATGGTCAAAGTGGGCGTGGGTCACCAGAACGAGATCGATGGCGGGGAGGTCGTGGATTTCCAGGCCTGGGTGTTTGATGCGTTTGATGACCTTGAGCCATTTCGCCCAATTGGGATCGATGAGCACACTGTGTTCGGGCGTCTGAATGAGAAAGGAGGCGTGGCCGATCCAGGTGATGCAAATCTGGGATTGCTGGAGCTCCGGAAACACGGGCTTCAACTTCTTGCCGTGACGTCTGGTGAAAAACGAGGGGATGACGACCTCGGAGAGAAAATTCCGCTTGTGCCATCCGCTGCCGAACTTCATGTCCACATGGTGCGCGGGCTTGTTCCTTGCGGAGATTTTTTTCTCGATGAACTTTCGAACCATGCCTGTCGTCACTCTCAATGATTACTGAACAAAAGCAAAGCCTGCGCGCTCTGGCGCGGAAACATCTGGCGGCATTGCCGCGCTCGAGGAGTCGCTCCGCCGGCAGGAGAATCCGGGAGCATCTCGAGCGGTGGCTGCCGTGGAGGGGTTCGGAGACGGTTTGCATGTTCAGCGCGCTGGCCGCGGAACCGCAGATTCTTGAGCCTTGGCCGAAGGAAAAAAAAGTCATCCTGCCGCGCGTGTCGGGCGGCAGGTTGGAGCTGCATTTTGTGACGGGTCCGGGTGAGCTTGTGGCGGGGAGCTTTGGCATTCGCGAGCCTGTTGCGGAGGCGCCTGGAGCCGCTTGGCGGGCGGATGTGATTCTGGTCCCCGGTCTGGCGTTCGACTCCCTCGGCGGGCGCTTGGGGCGCGGAGGGGGATACTATGACAAGCTTCTGGAGGGATTTGAGGGCGTGCGGGTGGGTGTTTGCCATGAGGTGGTGGTTTTTCCCCGGATTCCGATGGAAGCGCATGATGCGGGCGTGGATTTTCTGGCAACACCGGCCGGGATTATTTCCTGCGGGCGGCAAAGTAGGCATCGAGGTTTGGACGCGTAAGAATCTCCGCAGGCTCGCCGGAGATGTCGGTGACCTCGATGATGTGGCGGAGCAGAACCAGGGAGGCGGCGGCATCCGAGGCGGCATCGTGCCAGCGGAAGCCCGGGAGGAGGATTTTTTCGCGAAGCTGGAGGGCGGTGACAGTCTCGCCGAGCGCATGGGATGCGAGCGAGGGATAGACGGCGCGGGCGAGCGAGAGCGTATCCACCCAGGGGCCAAATCCGTGGAAGGGAAAAACACGAAGAAAGCGTTTTTCGGTCGTTGCGCCGTGGGCTACGAGCCAACGGTCTTGAAGGGTGGCTTTGACCTTCGGCCAGAGGTCGATGAATCGTGGGGCATCGCGCAGTTGCGCATCGGTGATGCCGTGCACCTCTTGGGCGGCCCAGGTGACAGGCCGAGAGGGGCGGAGGTGGGAGTCGAGTGCGATGAGCGGGGCCCCAGCGTGCCAGTGGACGATGGCAACCTGCACAGGTTCGTCTGTGAGGCCGGGAGCGGTGCCGGCGCTCTCAAAGTCGATCGCTGCGAAGGGGACGTCGGCGACCTTCATGCGAGGTCAAGCCCCGGCCCGGCCATCGGGATTACTCATCCGAGAGGAGGGCCAAGGTGGTTTCCCAATCCATGCAGGCGTCGGTGATGGAAACTCCGTAGTCGAGTGTCGAGGGATCGGCGGAGTGGGGCTGGCTGCCGAAGTGCAGGTGGCTCTCAAGCATGGCTCCGATGATTCCGCTGCCGCCTGAGGCGCGCTGGGCGAGGATGCTGCGCCACACGTCGGGCTGGCGCTTGGGATCCTTGTTGGAGTTTGCATGACTGCAATCGACCATGAGGGCAGGGTGCAGGCCGGCTTTGCAGAGAGCGGCGCAGGCGGCTTGAACATCGACGGGATGGTAGTTTGCGGCCTTGCGGCCACCGCGCAGCACGACATGGGTGTCGGGATTTCCCGCAGTTTTAATCACGCTTGTAGCGCCGTCCTGATCGATGCCGAGAAAACGGTGGGGCATGCGCGAGGAGCCCATGGCATCAATCGCGATTTGCACACTGCCGTCGGTTGCATTTTTAAAGCCGACCGGCATGGACAGCCCGCTTGCCATCTCTCGATGGGTTTGGGATTCCGTCGTGCGCGCACCGATGGCGGCCCAGCTGATGAGTTCGGCGATGTATTGGGGGACGATGGGATCGAGAAATTCCGTGGCCGTCGGCAGGCCGAGGTCAAGAATGTCGAGGAGCAACTTGCGGGCGAGTCTGAGCCCGGCCGCGATGTCGAAGGACTCGTCGAGGTGAGGATCGTTGATCAGCCCCTTCCAGCCAATGGTGGTGCGAGGTTTTTCAAAATAGACACGCATTACGACAAGGTAGCGGTCGGCGAGGGCATGGCTGAGTTTGGCCAGACGGCCCGCATATTCGAGCGCGGAGACGGGGTCGTGGATCGAGCACGGACCGACGATGACGAGCAGGCGATCGTCCTCCCCACGGAGAATGGCCCTTGCCGCGGAGCGTGTGTCGGCGACGAGGCGCAGTTGGGCCGGGCTGGCGGGCAACTGTTCTTTGATTTGTGCGGGAGTGATGAGGCGGGTAACCCCTGCGACACGCAAGTTGTCCACGGGAACTGTGCCCGTGGTTTGTCGGATTTCCGAATCTGTCATTTTAAAGAGAGGCAAAACCATCCTGTAAACAGCCTGCGCTTGCAAACCAACATTCAGGCAAATCCCGCCGGCAAGAGCGTCGCCCGGGAGGTCGCTGGATTCGGGATTGGAGAGGACCACCTTCCGAGGCCCCGGGGTCGTGGCGGAGCGCTGGAGGCGCAGGGCGTTGGCTGGAGAATGGAATCACCCCACGGCTAAGCGGGCGGCGGTGAGTTTTTCGAGGTGGTTGCGGACGGCCTTGTTCTCGAGGCGTTCGAGAAGGGTGTTGAAAAAGCCATTCACAATAAGGCGGCGGGCGGCGTCCTTGGGAATTCCACGGGCCTCCATATAGAAGAGTTCGTCGGCGCTGACGGGTCCGTTGGTGGCTCCGTGGCTGCAGCGAACCTCGTCGTTGAGGATTTCGAGGCCGGGCATGGAGTTGGGGTCGGCGTCGTCGCTGAGGATGAGGTTTTTGACTTTTTGGTAGGCGTCGGTGCCTCTGGCGCCTGGCTGAACTTTGATGAGGCCGGCGAAGATGGTGCGGGATTTGTCGTCGAGGGCGTTGAGGTAGAGGAGGTCGCTGGTGGCATTGGGGGCGACATGGTCTTGCAGGGTGCGCTGGTCGATCTCGCGGGTGCCTTCGACGGGGTTGATGGAATACATTTCACTGCGCGCGCCTTCACCGACAAGTCGGCTGAGGTTTTCGCCCCGCACGAAGGCTCCGCCGAAATTGGTGATGAGGGCGGTGGCTGTAGCGGTGGCATCCACGATGGTGGAGTTAAGGTGGAAGGCGGTCGTCTCGCGCGACCAGTCTTGGACAGCAATGTAGGTGAGTTTGGCGCCCGCAGCGAGGTGGAGGTCGTTCACCCCGCAGGCGAAGGCGGGAAGCTTGTCCGCGGACTTGAAGTAATCGAGCACTGTGACGCTGCTATTTTCGCCGCAAACGATGAGGGTATGAGGGAAGACAGAAGCGTTGGCTCCTTCGACCCAATGGAAGATTTCGATGGGCAGGGTGATGTTGGTGTTGGCCGGCACATGGAGGAACGCGCCTCCGGCCAAACGCGCCTTGTGGAGTGCGGCGTATTTGTGCGAACCGAGTTCCACGGGTTGGGCCATGAAATACTTTTTGAAAAGCTCGGTGTGGTTGACGGCGGCGGATTCAAGGGTTTCAAAAACAACCCCCTGCGGCAGGGCGGCGGCCTCGCGGTGGAGGAGGGCGTTATTGCCGAGGATGAGCTTGGCGGCCGTCTCGGCGAGCCCGATGGAGGCGTTAATAAGGCGGCCTTCGCTGTCTACGGGCCTCGCATCCACGAATGCGGAGAGGTCGAGAGCCTTGAGGTTGGCGAAGCGCCATGGCTCATCCTTGCGGACGGGCAATGGGGTTTTTTCGTATTCCGCAAGGGCGGCTTGCTGCTCGGCGGCAAACCAGGCGGGCCAGGCGGCAGTGGCCGCGATGGGTTTTTCCATAAAGGTGGTGGTCATTGTGCGGGATGTCGAGGCGTTGGGATCAGCCGACGGAGCCTTCCATTTCAAGGTCGATGAGGCGTTTGAGCTCGACCGAGTATTCCATAGGGAATTGCTGGACGAGGTCGTTGACGAATCCATTTACGGCGAGGCTCATGGCGGCGGCCTCGGAGATTCCGCGCTGCTGCATGTAGAAGATCTGCTCGGCGCTGATCTTGCTGACCGAGGCCTCGTGCTGGCAGGCGTTTTCTTTTCCGCGAACGGTGATGGCGGGGTAGGTGTCCGTGCGGCTCTCGGTGTTGATCAAAAGCGCGTCGCACTCGGTGTTGTTTTTGCACCCTTTGAGGTGGCGGCCGATTTGCACGAGTCCGCGATAGGTCGAGCGGCCCGAGCCGAGGCTGATGCTTTTTGAAACGATGTTGCTGGTGGTCTCGTCGGCGGCATGAACCATCTTGGCGCCGGTATCCTGGTGCTGTCCGTCGCCGGCGAGGGCGATGGAGATGACCTCTCCGCGGGCCTTGCGGCCTTTCATGATCACGCCCGGATATTTCATCGTGAGGCGGGAGCCGATGTTGCAATCGATCCATTTGATCTCGGCCTCCTCGTGGGCGAGGCCGCGTTTGGTCACGAGGTTGAAGACATTCGCGGACCAGTTTTGAACGGTGATGTATTGGATTTTCGCGCCCTTGAGCGCGACGAGTTCCACGACGGCGCTGTGCAGCGTGGAGGTTTCGAATTTCGGCGCGGTGCAGCCTTCCATATACATCACCTCGCTGCCCTCGTCGGCGATGATGAGGGTGCGCTCGAACTGACCGAAGTTTTCGGCGTTGATGCGGAAGTAGGCTTGGAGCGGGTGCTTCACTTTTACGCCCGGCGGGATGTAGATGAACGAACCGCCGGAGAAGACGGCGCTGTTGAGCGCGGAGAATTTGTTGTCACCAGTGGGGATGACTTTTCCGAACCACTTTTTGAAAATCTCGGGGTGTTTTTGCAGGCCCTCGGTGGAGCCGACAAAGATCACGCCTTGGTCGCCGACGGCGGCTTTGATGTTCGAGTAGGCGGCCTCGCTATCGAACTGGGCCTCGACGCCGGCGAGGAATTTGCGCTCCTGCTCGGGGATGCCGAGACGCTCGAAGGTGCGCTTCACATCCTCGGGCACATCGTCCCACGAACGCTTCGGCTGGGTGCCTTGCGAGAGGTAGTAGCGGATGTTTTCAAAAACGATGTTCTCAAGATCCGGGCTCGCCCAGTGGGTGGGCATGGGCATGGAGTTGAACTTGCGAAGCGCTTCCTTGCGGAAGGCGCGAATCCAATCCGGGTCTTTTTTCACATCGCTGATGTAGTCGATGGTTTTTTCCGTGAGGCCGATTCCTGCGTCGAACTCGTAATCGATGTCGTAGTGGAAGTCGCCGATCGAGCGGTCGATGTTGATGTCTGGTTTGGTTTCCATGGCTTGTTTGTTCTTTGGGAAAAGCAATCAGGCGGTTTGTGCGATGTCTTTTTCGACCCAATCGTATCCATTGGCCTCGAGTTTATGAGCGAGAGTTTTGTCACCGCTCATGACGATGCGGCCATCGACCATCACATGAACGACGTCGGGCACGATGTAATCCAGCAACCGCTGGTAGTGAGTGATGACGAGGAGCCCCCGCTCGGGACTGCGCATGGCATTGACGCCTTGGGAGACAATCTTGAGCGCATCGATGTCAAGCCCGCTGTCCGTCTCGTCAAGCACAGCATAAACAGGGTTCAGCATGGCCATCTGAAGAATCTCACAGCGTTTCTTTTCGCCGCCGGAAAATCCCTCGTTAACCGCGCGAGAGGTGAATTTCCGGTCGATCCCGAGGAGGTCCATCTTCTCGTAGAGATGCTGGTAGTATTCCACCGCATCGAGCTCCCCACCTTGGGGGAGTCGAGCTTGGAGGGCCGCACGAATGAAGTTCGCAATGGTCACGCCGGGGACCTCCATCGGATATTGAAAGGCCACGAAGAGACCGGCACGGGCACGCTGGTCAGGTTCCTCCATTTCAAAAAGATTGAGTCCGTCCAGAGTCACACTCCCGCCGGAGACGACATAATCGGGGTGGCCGGCCATGACCTTCGCAAGAGTTGATTTGCCGGATCCGTTTTTACCCATGATGGCGTGAACCTCGCCTTTGGGGACTTCAAGGTTGAGTCCTTTCAGGATTTGGCGGTCGCCGATATTTGCGTGCAGGTTTTCGATTTTGAGGCTCATGGTTTTCAGTGGTTTGGTTTTTTACAGGCGGGGCAGTTGCCGCGGAGTGTGATTTCGGAATGGGTGACTGTGAAGCGTGGGGGAACTTTGAGAAATTGGGTAAGGGCCCCGCCCTTTGTCAGGGGTATGTCGGAGACGGTGCCGCAAGACTCGCAAATGAAGTGACCGTGTTCGGAAAGGTTCGGGCAGTAGCGGGTGGCCTCGCGCTCGACATTGACCTGCTTGGCAAGACCGCATTCCACAAGGGTCTCTAGGCAGTTGTAGACGGTGGCGAGGGAGATGGCAGGTATGCGTTGCTTGGCCCGGAGGAACACCTCGGTGGCCGTGGGATGGTCGCGTTGGTCAAGCAGGACGTGGTAGACCTCGCGCCGTTGCGGAGTGAGACGGTGGCCGTTGTGGCTGATCGTCTCCTCGTAGCCGTGTGGCACTAATTTTTTCGCGGGCATCGCGGGGGCAATCTAAGATGCGGGTTAACTTAATCAAGAATAATTCCTATTAAGAAAACCTGAGAAATCCGTTGCGAGCGTCATTCCCGTTGGAAAGCTTGGCAAACTGGCGCCGCGCGTCAGATAGCCCAATGCGAAGACGCGGTGGGCGGGATCAATGGCGCAACGTGGCGCCGGGCACCCACTGGCTCTCGATCATCATGCACTTCGGGGAGTCGGGTGGCCCGCACTCATTGCGGTGCAGGAGGCCGACGAGAAGGTCGATGGCGAATGTGCCAACCAGATCGTTTTTCTGGTTCATGCCGCTCCACTCCTCCATGCCCTTGTTGATATCAAGGTGGGCGAGCCCGACCTCCTTCGGCCATCGCAATCCGTATTCGGCGACCCATGCGAGAACCTCGGTGTGGGTGGTGACAATAACGTCCGGCTTGTTTTTCTGCAGCCAAGCGAGGAATTGTTTTTTTTCCCCGGGCTTGAAGTCATGAACCGGGAGGTGCTCAGTCGCTTTGCAAAAATTTCCACCCGCGTAGAAGCCGGCGCTGAACCTGTTGTCGATAACCCGCTCGATATACGAGGCGACCACCAGACCGGGGCGCGTATAACCAAGGCGCAGGAGTTGCTTCCCCATGCGCTGTGCGGTGGCAAACTGGTCGTTGCAGGTGAAGTGGAACGCGGGATTCTCAGGACGGATGCCGACGGTGACACAGGAGAGATCCTCCCAGAGGACATCGAATTCGGCAGGCAGCTTGAGGTTATCAACCATGCCGGCGATGACGACTCCTCGGATGTTGCGGGCACGAAGAATCTGCTTGAGGCGACCCGCGTCGATCGCGGGATCACGCAGCCAAAACTCGTTACTGCCATAGCCGGTCTGGTGGCAACGGGCGGCGATCCCCTCGTTGAGAGCGCTGAACGTGGGATTCGTGTGGAGAAAATCCTTGTCGTTCGAAACATTGATGAGGCCGATTGTCGCTTGGTATTTCGGATCCTTGGAGGCACGCAACTGGGCCATGAGATTCGACACAACGGCATTGGACTGGTAGCCCATTTTTTTTGCGATCGCCTGAATTTCTCGGCGGGTCTCGGGACGGAGGCGGGGATCGTTCCGGAGGGCGAGTGAGACGGTCGCTTTGCCAACACCAGCGGCGCGGGCGATTTCTGCCATGTTTGGGGAGGACATAGTTTGAACTGAGCAACGATTTTGTTCTTGTTCAACCAACGCACAAGAAAAAAACGCAGGCCGTTATTTTTCCACAGCCTGTGCCCCTGCAAAAAAAACTGATTGAGGCGCTTTATTCCCTGCGGGACCAACGGTCACGGTCGGCAAAAAGAATGCACTCGCCGTCAATCGGGAGCGGGGTAAAGACTGGCAGGGAGAAGCCTTGGATGTTTGGCGGACGGGTGATCATGAAGACCCAATCGGTGTAGGCTCCCTTGTAGATATCGCTGAAGAGCCGCTTGTTTCCAGTGATCGGCGTGAGGTAGAGGCCGGTGACGGGTTCGCCAAGCGCCCGGTAGTCGCTGATACGATTGAAATCCTTGATGGATTGCGGAAGCAGGAGGGATTTGCGCTGGGCATACCATGCCACGGCCCAGGGCATGTCCGAGGCGATGATTTCGTTTTCTCCATACCAATCGCCGAGAACGCCGATGAACGGTGGAACGTAAGGTGGCCACTGAATGGCGATACCCTTGCCAGCAAAGAGGGTGGCAAGCATGGGCAGCGCAGAGAGGAAGACGAGCAAGCAAAGAAACCCCACGCGCAGAATAGGCAACTGGATATCGAGTCGGTTCCAGAGGACCAGCAGAAAAGCGAGGCCGTAGAAAATAAACAGCGGGATGAAGAGGACGTGAAGTTGGTTCGGCGAGACGGCGTCCCCCACCCCATTGAAAGCCATCGCGGCAAAGGCCCCGAGCCACATCAGCACGATACACCAGCGGAACATGGATGTGCTGGATGATTTGAATCGGTGCATGAGCGAAACAAAAAATGCGACGGCCACGATGTTCATGCCAAGGAAGGGGAAAATCCTCTCCGAATGGGTGAAGACGGCGGACTTCAATCGATTGAGCGGGCGAATGCCAGACAGGGAGGGAGGGCCATTGATTGAGCGAAGGTAGCCACTCTCGCTGGTATTGACGGGAGCAACGAGTTCGTAGCCGGCGAGACCGAAGGGATTTCCACTCACCGAGTAATTGCGCGCCACCCAAGGCAAGACGACGAGCATCAGTGCGGCGAGGGCGACAAGAGCGGCGATGCCACGGGGCTGAAAATAGAAGAGGGCGAAGACGAGCCACCCCAAGAAAATCCAGACCATGGCCGCATGGGCAAGGACGAGGAGTCCGAATACCACACCCACGCCAAAGAGGTAGGCGAGCGAGGGCACGAACTCGGCACGTTTCTCCATCGCCTTCAGCGTAAGCCAAGAAGCCATAGAGAAGAGGAAGAGCATGAGCATCTGCGGCAAACCGGAGAGCGAGAACTGCCACATGAGATCGGTCAGGAGCAGCATGGCGCAGCCAATAAGGGCGAGTTTTTTATCAAAAAGCTGACGGCCGATGAGATACCAGACCACCACGGAGAGAAGAAAAAACAGGATGGCCGTGCCCGCGATCATCCGGTCTCCGATGTAGACCAGATCGACAGGTGTGAGCTTCCAAGAGGATTGGACCATCTTGAGCGGGAGAGCGTTGATAAAGGGGTGAAGGGGAGAATGGGAGATGTCGGGAAAGTGATCCTTGGGCACCTCCTTGCCGGCGTGTTCGAGTTGCCAGATGGCAAGGGGGCGGATGTATTGGGTGGAAAAACCTTTCCCATCTGCCAAGTGCCGCGCGATCTGCGCCTGATCCATTGCTGTGGACGTGGCGAGTCCGCGGAATTGAACGAATAAATAGAGGAGAGTGAGGGTAATGATGAGTGCCGCGAACACCGCGATGCGAATGATCGGAACAAGACCGCCTTGGTCGAGGGAGTGAACGAGCTGTTGGATTCCTTTTTTAGATTGCGCCATGTCGTGTTAGAGGGTTGAGCGTTTGAAGATGTTGAGTTCCTTGAGGCGGCGGTGGAGGGTGCGACGGCTCAAGCCAAGTCTCTTGGCGGCCTCGCTACGATTGCCGCGGCAATCCTCAAGGGCGCGCAGGATAAGAGCCGTTTCGGATTCACGCAAATTTAATCCAACCACGGAAGCTCCTGCGGGCGTGGCGGAAGATGTCACCGGCGGGACGGAGTCGGAGCGGAGTGCTGTTGGCAAGTCGCGGGTGGTTATTTGCGACCCTGTGGCCATCACGACTCCGTGCTCGATGGCCGTGCGAAGTTCACGCACATTTCCGGGCCAATTGTAGTGCAGAATCCGATGCATGGCGTCGGGAGCGATTTCCCGATGGGGTTTGCCGTTCTCGACGGCTGCTTCTTTTAAAAAAGCTTCGACAAGGAGCGGTATATCCACCATCCGGTCCCGGAGCGGAGGCATTGTGATTGGCACCACATGGAGTCGAAAAAACAGATCGTCACGGAATTTGCCCTCCGCAACGAGCTTTGAAAGATCCTTGTTCGTGGCTGCAATCAGGCGCACATCAGCAGCGAGTGTCTCTCCACCGCCAACACGCTCAAACGTTCGCTCGCCAAGAACACGAAGGATTTTGACCTGCGTAGAGGGATCGATCTCGCCGATTTCATCAAGAAAAAGTGTGCCGCCCTTTGCCTGCTCAAAGCGACCGATTCGGCGCTCGAAGGCTCCTGTGAACGCCCCCTTCTCGTGACCGAAAAGCTCACTCGCCAGCAACTCGGGAGTGAGGGCGGCGCAGTGCACAGCGACGAACTTCTCCCGAGCCCGGGGGCTGAGGTGGTGGATCGCATGCGCCGCGAGTTCCTTGCCCGTTCCGCTCTCCCCCTGCACCATCACCGTGGCCCGCGAGGGGGCAACCTGTTTGATGGTTTCAAAAACCTCCACCATTGCCGGAGAGCGGCCGATCATACCCTCGACAGTGAATTGTTTCTGCACCTTGGAGCGCAGTTCCTTGTTTTCACGCGTGGTGTTTCGCTCCCGGATCGCACGCTTTATGAGAATCTCCAACCGGTCGATATTCACCGGCTTCGTCACAAAATCATACGCTCCCCGCTTCATCGCCTCGACCGCGGTGTCCACGGAACCGTAGGCCGTCATCATAATGCAAATTGGAGGATTCGGCTTTTTTACGACACGCTCGATGAGAGTCATCCCATCGTCGCCGCCGAGGCGCAGATCCGTAAGGACCACATCCGCGGAGATGCTCTCAAGCGTGCCCAGCGCGCCCTCGACATCCGCTGCGACATAGACCTCGAAGTCATCCTTCAGCGCGTTGCGAAGCCCATCACGGGTATTTTTCTCATCATCGACAATCAGCAGGGTTGGGGACATGTAGCAGCAGTAAAATCAAAACCCGGTCCGGCATCAACCCCGCACTCACCCGTCGCGCATCCGCCATGGGGAGTGATCCCACTTGTTACGCAACCAACACCGAGCCTAGAGTTCCGTAAAATCTTGTTTGGAATTCAACATATTTCGGAGACGGAGCCTGTGGCTTGGGCCGTGCTGGTTTTTTCTTTTGTCGCGGTGCTCGGCCTCGCGCTCGCACACCTTAAGGTGCGCGGAGTCGGAATCGGCATCGCCGGGGTCCTCTTTGCGGGAATCGTCCTCGGGCACATGGGGGTCGTCATCGAACCTGGAATCCTTGAGTTTGTCCGCGAGTTCGGGTTGATCCTTTTCGTCTTCACGATCGGCCTGCAACTCGGTCCGAGCTTCTTCGCCTCGCTTCGCAACACAGGAATCAAGCTCAATGCATTGGCCGCCTTGATCGTAGTCTCAGGCGCCGTTGTAGCCATTACCTATGGCTGGATTACCGGCATGGACCCCTTCTCGTCTGTCGGTCTTTTCAGTGGCGCCACCACCAACACTCCTTCACTTGGAGCAGCCCAGCAGACCGTGGGCGTGCTTGCCAAATCGACTGGGTCCGAAGTCACCGCGGATCGCGCGTCCCTGCCGGCCCTCGCCTACGCCGTGGGCTACCCTGTCGGCATTTTCGGCATCATTCTGACATTGCTTGTCATTCGCTACTTCTTCCGCATCGATCCGGAGAAAGAAGCAGCGGAATTCAAGGCCGAACAGCAGAAGGGCATGGATCCCCTCATTCGAATGAACCTCGCCGTTGAGAATCCCAACCTCGAAGGGATAAGGGTCGCGGACCTGCCAGGCCGCCGCGAAATGAACGTGATAGTCTCGCGAATCCGCCGCGCCGGCGTTGAGGAAGTCACTCTGGCCACCGAGGGGACGACCCTGCACAAGGGCGACCGCATTCTTGCCATCGGCACCGAGAAACATCTCGACGCTTTCCGCCTCATCGTCGGCCGCAAAAGCGGCGCCGACCTCATGAAGGCACCAGGCCGAGTCGCCTTCCGCCGCGTTGTCACCACTCGCAAAGAAGTGCTTGGCAAAACCATTGCCGAACTCGGTCTGGACTCCCTCTACGGAGTGACGATCACCCGCGTTCTTCGTGCCGATGTCGAAGTCACCGCAGCACCCGAGCTGAAACTCCAGTTCGGCGACTTCCTGCATGTGGTCGGCGACGAGGAGAACATCGCCAAGGCCGCCGATTTCCTCGGCAACTCGCTCAAGGCCCTCAATCAAACAAATTTCATCCCTATTTTCCTCGGCATTCTTTTGGGAGTCATCGCCGGCCTTATTCCCTTCAGCTTCCCCGGCCTCCCAGTGCCCGTGCGCCTCGGACTCGCCGGGGGGCCGCTGGTTCTTGCCATCCTTCTTGCCCGACTCGGCCAACTCGGCCCGCTCGTCTGGTTCATGCCCGCCACCGCCAACTACGCCATGCGCGAGATGGGCATCATTCTCTTCCTAGCCTGCGTGGGCCTCAAAGCAGGGCAGAAGTTTGTGCCGACCCTTTTGAGCCACGAAGGCCTCACTTGGCTCGTCGGCGCCTGCGCCATTGCCCTCATACCACTCTTTCTGGTCGGCATCCTGGCACGGCTGATCTGGCGCATGAATTACATCTCCATCTGCGGCCTTCTCGCCGGAAGCATGACGGATCCCCCCGCCCTCGCCTTCGCCCAGGCCATTACAAAATCCGACGCACCCGCGGTGGCCTACGCGACCGTTTACCCGCTCACCATGCTGCTCCGCATCATGGCGGCCCAGATCATCGTTCTGCTTTTCTCAAGTTGATGGCCCCTCCCTCGCAGAGGGATTGTCAGCGGCGCGATGAGCCGCGATACTAGTGGCAGATGCAGGTTTTTCTCAGGGTCTTTCCATACGTGAAGCGCTATCCGCTTCTTGCCTTCTCCACGCTGTTCTGCGCCGTCGCCGGCACACTGATGGTGATTGTTTTTCCCGCTGTCACGCAGCGCATCGTGGATCAGGTCATCGGGCAAAACCGCCCGGAACTTCTTCTGCCACTCATCGGGCTCGGGTTCGCCGCATTCCTAGCCCAGAACGGCCTCAACACCGCACGCATTTTTTTCAACAACCACTTCGAGCAACGCGTCATTTTCGACCTCCGCAGCGAACTCTACGCGCATATCCAGAAGCTTCCGCTCACGTGGTTCGACAACCGAGCCACTGGCGACATCATGACCCGCCTCATCGAGGATGTCACAAGCGTCGAGCGTGTCCTCATCGACGGCATCGAGCAGGGCACGGTGGCCATCCTGCAAATCCTGATCGTTAGCGGACTCATGCTCGCCTACAGCCCCTCGCTGACGCTCGCCGCGCTTGCGCCGATTCCTCTTCTTGCCGCCGGAGCCCTCGCCTACACGCTCACCGCCCGCTCCCGCTACCGCAAACAACGCAAGGCCGTTTCCGGGCTCAACTCCCTCCTGCATGACAATATCGCCGGCATCCGGCAGATCAAAACCTACACGAGCGAAGACCGTGAGCATGCACGCTTCGACAAAGCCAGCGACCACGTTCGCAAGACCACACTCACCGTCATGAAAGCCTGGGCACTCTACCAACCGGGCATGGAGTTCATCTCATCCATGGGCCTCCTGCTCGTCGCCGGGTTTGGAACCAAACAAGTGCTCGAGGGAAATCTGGAGATCGGCGCACTGGTGGCTTTTTTCGTTCTCATGCGCTACCTCTACGAGCCCGTTGGACGCCTCCACCAACTCAACCAGATCTTCCAATCTGGCCGCGCCGCCGGGGATCGCGTGTTCGAGATCATGGACTCGAAAACAGAGGACGACGAAGGCGCAAAGCAAGTCGGCAAGCCCGTCTCCGGCCACGTGGTCTATCGAGACGTCTCGTTTTCCTACGATCCCAAGCTGCCCGTGTTGGACCATGTGAACCTCGAAGCCAAGGCCGGCGAGATGATCGCCCTTGTCGGGCCAACCGGCGCTGGCAAGTCCACGATTGTGAATCTCCTTGTGCGCTTCTATGAGTTCACCGGCGGGCACATCACGATCGATGGCATCCCGCTTCGCGAGATGCCACGCCACCACCTGCGCCACAATATTGCCGTCGTCACCCAAGAAAGCTTTCTTTTCAACGGCACCACTGCGGAAAATCTGCGCATCGGAAAACCCGACGCAACCGAAGAGGAAATCTGGCAAGCCCTCCGCGCCGCAAACGCCTTGGACTTCATCCATCGTCTCCCGGAGGGTCTTCACAGCCAACTCGGCGAACGCGGCGTTAAGCTCAGCGTCGGCGAGAAACAACGCCTCTCCATTGCCCGCGCCCTGCTCAAAAATCCCCCCATCCTCATTCTCGATGAAGCCACCGCCAGCGTGGACACGGCCACCGAACGCCTCATCCAAGAGGCCCTCGACCACCTCATGGAGAACCGAACCAGCTTCGTCATCGCACACCGCCTCTCCACCGTCCGCCACGCAGACCAGATTCTTGTCCTCAGGAATGGTCGCATCATCGAACGTGGCCGCCACGAAGCCCTCCTCGCACAAGGAGGTCTCTACACCGAACTCTGCGAAAGCAGTCTCATCGAGAGATGACCATCCAAGCACTCGCAATCCCTGCCCGAATCCTCTCCCGTTGACCTGCCCCCCTTTTTCTCGACCGGAGACACGGACGAAACCCCGAGCCGACCTGCTTGAGAAGACGTTCATTGCCGTTTTTGCTGATCTGTTTGAGTCAGACTTCAGGCTCGGCGTCACGCCGAACCTGGGCAAGTGGCTTTGTGGGCTGACGCTTGGGGGCCTCACCCTGGCTCGGGGGTTCCCCAACGCGGTGCAGCAGGTTGTTTAGTTAAAGACCTGCGCGAGTTGCTGGATTTTTCTGGCGAGGAGGATGTCTTTTTCTGTGACGCCGTCGGCGGCGTGGGTTACGAGGTCGATGCACACTTTGTTGAAGGAGTTCGACCAATCGGGATGGTGGTTCATCTTCTCGGACTCGAGTGCCACAGAGGTGATGAAACTGAAGGCCTGCACGAAATTTTTGAATTGGAACTCGGCGTGGAGGCGGCCATCCACGTAGTCCCATCCGGGGAGGATTTTGATCGCGTCGCTCAGTTCGTCTTTTTTGAGGGGGTGCTCCATCGCGATAATCCACCACAGCGCCGCAGGCGAAGGCAAGCCTGCAAATGAAGAAAACTCCCCCGCCGTGGACGGAGACCGTCCACTGGAGGGGGTATGATTGTTATTCGGTGATGATGTCCTTGTAGGTCTTGCCGGAAGGGATCATCGGGAGGACGTGCTCGGTGTAGGGTGTCATGACGTCAAGAACGTAGACTTCCTTTGAGTCCAGCATGCGCTTCATGGCGGCGGGCAGGTCTTTTTTATTGGTGACGCGTTCACATGTCACCCCGAAGCCCTTGCAGATTTCGACGTAGTCGGGATAGACGCGCTTGAGATCTTTGGGATCGCCGAGGAAGGTATGCCCGCGGTTGCCGCCGTGGAAGCGGTCTTCCCACTGGACGACCATTCCGAGATGCTGGTTGTTGAGAATGATGGCTTTTGCGGCAATGCCCTCGATGTGGGCGGTGGCCAACTCTTGGACGTTCATTAAAAACGAACCGTCCCCATCGATATCGACCACCTGTTTGTCGGGGCAAGCGACCTTGGCTCCCATGGCGGCGGGGTAGCCGAAGCCCATCGCGCCGAGGCCGGCGGAGGTGATGAAGGTGCGTGGTTTTTCGAAGTCGTAGAATTGACCGGCCCACATTTGGTGCTGGCCCACGCCTGTGGTGATGATGGCTTCGCCTTTGGTCATCTGGTGAAGCAGCCTGATGACGTGCTGCGGTTGGATGGCGTCCTCGGTGTCCTTGAACGAAAGCGGGTGCTCGGCCTTCCAGGAGGCGATTTGCTGATACCACTCGGGATACTTGCTGTAGCCTTTTGAGAGGCGCTTGCCGCCTGATTGGTCGAGCATTTTGTTGAGGCGACCGAGGGCGTATTTGAGATCGCTGAGGATCGGGAGGCGGACGGTTTTGTTTTTGTTGATCTCCGAGTTGTCGATATCGATGTGAACAATGGTGCCGTGCTCGCAGAATTTCTCAACCTTGCCGGTGACTCGATCGTCGAAGCGCACACCGATGGCGAGGAGCAGATCTGCTTCGTTGACGGCGTTGTTGGCATAGACCGTGCCGTGCATGCCGAGCCATTTGAGAGAGAGGGGATGCGACTCGGGGAAGCAACCGATGCCCATGAGGGTTGTGGCCACAGGAATCTGCGAGCGTTCCGCGAATTCAAGAATCTCCGCCGAGGCGTTGCCGGTGATGACTCCGCCGCCGCAGTAGATCATGGGAGCTTTCGCCTGTTTGATGAGACCCATCACCTCGTGGAGGGCCACATCGTCGGCACGGCGATCGGGATTGTAGCCGCGGGTGGTGATGGATGTTGGGAAGATGGGCTGGGCGGTCTGGGTTTGGATGTTTTTGGGAATGTCGATGAGAACAGGACCGGGGCGTCCGGACTGCGCAATAAAGAAGGCCTCCTTGACGATGCGGGGGATTTCATTGATGTCCCAGACGAGGTAGCTGTGCTTGACGACGGGGAGAGTCATTCCGAAAAAATCGGTTTCCTGAAAAGCGCCGCGGCCGATCATTTCCTGGGGAACCTGACCGGTGATGGCCACCATGGGAATGGAATCCATGAAGGCGTCGGCGATGCCGGTGACAAGATTGGTTGCGCCGGGACCGGAGGTTGCCATGCAGACGCCCGCCTTGCCGGTGGCGCGCGCGTAGCCTTCGGCCGCAAAAACCCCTCCCTGCTCGTGCCGGGGCAACACGGTGCGAATCTTGGTTGTCTTTGTGAGGGCTTGGTGGATCGGCATGGAGGCCCCGCCGGGATACGCGAAAATAACATCAACGCCTTCCCGCTCGAGGCAGGCCACAAGAATTTCAGCACCGTTCATGACTTTGCCCCGGTCGGGCGCGGCGTTGGATTTCGTGGCGGCGGATTTTTTGGTCTTCATAATGCAGGGAATAGTGGAACGCTCAGGAATAGAATCCGCATTGGTGGCTTGGCGAGTTCAAAATGGAGCAAACATCCCGTTGCGCTGCGGCGCGGTGTGTGAATCGCGCGTGACAATGCGTCGGCGCGTGCGGGATATTCACGGCATGGAGATTTTAAAAACCCTGGCGGTTGCCTTGAGCTTGGGCACTCTGGCCGGGATCAATCTGTATCTCACGGTTTTTGTGACCGGCATGGCCTTGAGGTTCGACTGGGTCGTTCTCCCGGCAACGCTGCAGGGGTTGGAAGTGCTCTCGCATCCGCTTGTGATCGGAGTCTCGGGGATATTGTATCTGGTCGAATTCTTTGCGGACAAGGTTCCGTGGGTCGATACGGCGTGGGACGCGGTGCACACGTTCATTCGCCCGGTGGGTGCGGCGGCGCTGGCTGTGACTGCGATGGGCGAGGGGCATCCGGTCTTTGAAATTGTGGCAGGGTTGCTGGCGGGGAGCATGGCGTTGTCCGCGCACGCCGCGAAGGCGGGTTCGCGCCTTGCGGCAAACGCCTCGCCAGAACCTTTCTCAAACATCGGCCTGAGCCTGCTGGAGGATGGCATCGTATTGGGCGGTCTGGGATTGATCGTCTGGAACCCGTTTGTCTCTCTGCTACTGGCGGCGGTCTTCTGCATCGTGGTGCTTGCGGTGCTTCCCCGGTTGTGTCGTGCGATTCGCACGCATCTCTGGTTCGCCTGGAAAAAGTTGAACTGTCCGCCGGATGAGAAAAAGCCTCCCTCACCCGCGGAGGCGCTTCCCCGCTACTGGGAGGGCCTGTTGCGGCAGTCCCACTCGAGCAAATCCGGGATCGAGTGGTGCGCGCCCTGTGTGAGCGGCAAGGGAGCGATCGTGAGGCCAAACATCACGGGCTGGCTGGTGGGCCTGAGCGATAAACCGGTGGAGATTTATTTTATCGGCCACACATGGCGCGGGCTCACCTTTGCCGCGATGGATATCCGCAAGGCCCCGGTGGAGTTTCATGCGGGCTTCATGGCCGGCAAGCTGGAGGTTGGGCACCGGGATGGAGCCCCTCGTCAGACATTTTTTTTCGAGCCCTTCTGGTCGAAGGCAGCGGAGGAACTCGCCCGGAGGCTGCGTGACGATGCGGGAACCGTCACCGAGGGCTGAGGAGGCGCATGCCGCCTATGGGCGCGGCCCCTTGGGAAGAACGACGCGGGGTGCCTGGACGACAATCTTCTGCGTCATGTCGAAGTTTGATGGCTCGTCGGGGCTCTGGATGTGGGTGATGTGTTCGTCAAAAACAGCCGCGGCCTGTGTGGGTGACATCCTGCTGGCCTGCGATAGCAATTGCAGGCGCTCCGTGTAGTCGCGGAAATCCACGCGGACCTTGCCACGCGTCAGCAATTGGATGAGCACTCCGAGCACGTGGGCATTCGAATATCCGAGCTTGAGAATGTATTCGTCTATCTTTGAAGATAAAGGCGCGCGCGTTGATTGGCAGTCCTGCCTGATTCCGTTGACGAGGATCGATTTCGTCTCTTCGAGAAGAATTTCTCTCGCTGTCTTTGGAGGTTGGACATTCACGAGCCCCACCAAGAACAGAAAAACGGCCCTGAGTTCAATTCTTTTTCGCAAGGCGAAACGGAAGGAGTTTTGGTGCTAGCGGCCGCTTTTTTCAAAGCTGTCCAAGTAGATGCTGTAGGGGTCGGTGCGGGGCGGGGTTTCGGGCGTTTGGACCTGCTCCAGCAGAGGGTGCTCGGAAATATCCACCTGAGTCGCTTCAAACCAATTGAGATAGTCGGAGATTTTTTTGTGGCGCTCGACGAGGAGGGTTCGGATTTTTTCGATATCCTCGATGCGGGCGGCGACATTGGCTTTTGGCTTTCGCTCGAGCAGCATGGTGATCGCGCGATACTCATCGATGACCGGGCGCAGGAGAGGATGCCCACGAAAAGCGAGGTTCAGGAGCTCCACGGATCTTTGACGCATGAGGTAGGCCCCGCCTTCGCCAATCGCCTTTTCGGGGAGCGCGGCGGGAGTGTCTGCGCCTTGCGCGCTGGTGCCCGGGCTGAAGTCCAGAATGGAGCGGAGTTCGTTGTTCGTCTGCTCGACATTGAGGGAAGCCAAGCCGGCTGGCATGGAGCTTCGGGCGATGGCCAGAGTCCACATTTTGGAGAGTTGGGCCGGGTCGCCACCAAGCGAGGGGAAAGCCCGGAGCATGGTGGATGCGTCGGCCTTGGGAAATGCGGGGGAGGCCAGGAGCGTGGCGAAACCATCTTTTGAGTCATTGGCTTTTTGCAAAACGCGCAGGAGGGCGAGCGCCTCCGCGCGATAGAGCGCCAGAGATGTCGCATCCAGAATTTCGGATTTTTGTGTGAAGAACCTTTTTAAATCCGGGGGCCGCTCGGTGCGGATGAGGGCGGCATAGACCCCATCGGGCACCTCGCCCCCCTTGCGGCGCAATTCCTCTGCGAGACCTTCGACAAACCACCCTGGGGGGCGGGCGTAGGCCTTCCCGGCGCGGGGTGGATCTTTTTTATGCATGGCATGGAGGGCAAGGGAGCGGAAGACCTCGACTTCGAACGCCCCGGCCCGGAGCGCCGCCGTATCGTAGAGGTCGATCTGGACTTTTAGGCCACCGCCATCGGTTTCAAATATTCCCGTGACAAGAGCGGGAGTTCCGCGTGGCCGGCCTGCGCGGGATTTGTCTTGAATGAGAATCGGCATGAGGGATCCCACATCGGCATCGACGATTTTTTTCCACTCGGCGAGGGCGCTCTCGGCTGTTCGCACGAGGTTGTTGCGAAGCGTCCGGTCGGAGGAATAGACGATAAAATCCCCTCCCCGGCTGACCGTGCGGGAGGCAGCGAGAGGCTGTGCGGGGCATGGTGAGAGGGAGGATAGAAAGACCACGGCCGCCAGCACGGACGAGAGACCGCCTAGTGCGCGGAGGCGTCTTTTCCAGGCCATCGAACAACGACACTCTTCGGGGTGATGCGGACCTCACGGGCTGTGCCAAGGATGTTGATGGCACTTTCCATCGAGTCGAAACACGGCTGCCAGAGCGCCATAAGCAGGGGGGTTGCGAATTCGGGCACGGGCAGGCGACCGAGCGAGGCGCCAGCGAAGCGCACACTCAACAGTCCCTCGGAGACAACGGGCTGCACGCGAAGTGTGAAATACAAAGGGTAATCCTGAATTTTCTGCTGCATTACAAAATCAAGCCCCCCCTCGCGAAGCTCGACATAACAACGTTCAAAATCGGCGTGGAGTCCGAGATTGTTGGCGATGGGCTGCAGGCGCACACTGGTGGAGAGGAATTGATTGATGGAGTGTTGATCGGCCATCCATGCACCGCCGGGGGCGGAGGAGGCTTTCTGAAAAAAAGCAAGCATACGCTGTGTGGCCTGCTCGTCGGCGGTCGCGGGCGCAGGGATGCTGGCGGGAGGCTGGGCAACCAAGTAGATCGCAACGCCGAGGGCCACAAGGAGCAGGATGGGGAGGAAGCTTAGAAGCCCCCCGCGCCCGGTGGAAGACAACTTGCGCGCCTTGCCCGGGAGTGGTCTTCGAACAGAAGCGGTGGGCAATGCAGGCGCACTGGCGCCAACGGAGAACCCTGTGGGCACTCCGGGCAGGGAGCCTTTGGCGGGAGCGGCGAGACGCTGCCCACAGTTCAGACAAAACACCCGGGTGTCATCGTTCTCGGTGGAGCAGGCCTCGCAGACCTTCATGGCTGGGGGGCGGCGGGCTTGGACTCGGTTTTCACAGCAGGTTTTTCCGAGGCGGGCTTGGACTCCGTCTTTGCCGATTCGGACTTTCCTGCACCACCTCCATCGCCCCCGTCCTTCTTGGCGGCCTGCTTATAGCCCTCGCTCCGGTAGTCGGTGGTATAAAACCCCGAGCCTTTGAAAATAAGACCCGCCCCGGTTCCAAGAAGACGCTTCACCCTGCCTTTGCCCCAGGTCTCCATGCAGCAGGAGGCTTCCGGGCACGTCTCAAACGCGTTGTCCTTCATCGACTGAAAGACATCAAAGTTCTTCCCGCACTTTTCGCATTCGTATTCGTAGGTCGGCATAGAAGGGGGAAGCTATCAACACTCTGTCGAGTCTGCAATATCACCGCCGAAGTTGTTAGTGCTCGTGGCGGTTCGCATGGTTTTTACGGCGCCGTTGCGCGTCGGCGAGGAATTCGGCCTGCGCGTCAAACGGAAGCTCGCCGGGCTCGCGCCGGCAGAAACGATAGGTGCCGTCGGGCTGCATGACCTGCGCTTTCACGTTATCCTTCCAGAACCATTCCAGAATCTCCTCGATGTGCACGACCATGCCAGGTGCGGTCACAGGAAAGACAGTCTCCACCCGACGAAACAAATTCCGCGGCATCCAGTCCGCGCTGCCCAGATACACACGTTTCTCCCCGCCATTCACAAAGTGGAAAATGCGGCTGTGTTCGAGAAACCGGCCGACGATGCTTCGCACCTCGATGTTCTCACTCACTCCGGGGATGCCTACCTTGATGGCGCACATACCGCGAACAAGGAGCCGGATAGGCACGCCGGCCGCCGAAGCGCGGTAAAGCGCTTCGATGATCCCCTCCTCCACGAGCGAGTTCACCTTCGCATAAATCCCACAGGGGCGACCCGCCCAAGAATGGCCGATCTCATTTTCAATGAGCCGCTGAAATCCAGCATATAGCCCCCATGGAGCCACGAGCAGCTCGTTCATGTCGGGAAAACGGGAGACGCCGGTGAGGCAATTGAATGTCTCCGCAAGCTCGGTGGTGAGCTCCTCGCGGCATGTGAGCAAGCTCAGGTCGGTGTAAATTTTCGCGGTTGAGGGATGGTAATTGCCCGTGCCCATGTGGGCGTAGCGGCGGATGCGATCGCCTTCGCTGCGGATGATGAGCATTGCCTTAGCGTGTGTCTTGAGGCCTGTGACACCATAGACCACGTCCACACCGGCCTCGCGCATCATGCGGGCCCAGTGGATGTTTGCCGCCTCGTCAAAGCGCGCTTTCAATTCGATGACTGCCGTGACCTGTTTGCCGTTTCTGGCTGCGGTGATGAGCGATTGGACGATCGGCGAATCCGAACTGGTTCGGTAAAGTGTCTGCTTGATCGCAAGCACCTGAGGATCTTCGGAGGCCTGCGCAAGAAAATCCACCACCGTCTGGAAGCTATCGTAGGGGTGGTGCAGGAGGATGTCTCCCTTGCGGACATGATAAAAGAGATCGGACTCCGCATCGAGGGAGACCACGGCGCAAGGAGTGAAGCGCTTGTAGCGCAAATCAGGCCGCTCGATCTGCATGGCCACAGGCATGAGCCGCGAGAAATTTAGGGGACCGTCGATGCGAAATACATCCTCTTCCTCGAGGTTGAAGATATCGAGCAACCTTTGGAGCACATGCTCTGGGCAATCCTGCTTCACTTCGAGCCTCACAGCCGCTCCACGCTTGATTTTGCGGAGTTCGGCCTCGATGGCGTGAAGCAGGTTGCTCGCCTCCTCCTCGTCCACGTAGAGGTTGCTGTTGCGCGTAACGCGGAAGAGGTGGGTGCCCTTCACCTTCACGCCATGAAAGAGGGACTGCACATGCGCTTGGATGATGTTGCCGAGAAAAACATAATCATCACCGTCCGTTTGCACGGAGAACGGCACCACGCGCGGAAGAATGCGCGGAGCCTGCACGACCGCGATGTCGGTGCTGAGGCCCTCGCCATCAAGTTCCACAATAACGTTCAGGCTCTTATTGAGCAGTTGAGGGAACGGATGCGCCGGATCCACGGCCAGAGGCGTGAGAACGGGATAGATGGTTTCGCGGAAAAACTTTTCAAAATAGAGACGCTCGACCTCTGGCACCTCGGGATAGGTATGGAAGCGGATTCGTTGCTTCTGAAGCTCGGGCGCGAGCAACTCCCGCCAACACCGGTATTGATCCTCCATCATGCGACGCGCCCGCTCACTCACCTGGGCTAGGGTCTCCGCCGGAGAGAGTCCATCGGGCCCCGTCTCGACCGAACCGTTTTGTTTCTGCTGCTTGAGTCCCGCCACACGCACCTCGAAAAACTCATCGAGATTCGAGCTCACGATACAAAGAAACTTGAGCCGCTCGAGCAGAGGATTGGTCTCGTCAAAGGCCTGATCAAGCACGCGCTGGTTGAACTCCAACCAGCTCAACTCGCGGTTGATAAAATAATCCTTGTTCGAGAAATCCATATGGGCCACTGCAGAAGGACGCAACCTCGCGGTCAAGATTGGAGTTTGCGTAATCCGAAATTAGGAGCGCTTGATACCAAGCGCATCCAAGAGCGCCGCGTTGATTTGGCCGGTGGCTTCCAGATTTTGGCTCTGCTGGTAGGCGATGATCGCCTCCGTGGTTTGTCCAAGGATTCCATCGACCGGACCGTTGTAAAATCCAAGCTGCGCCAATTTCACCTGCACCGCAGTCTCCACCGGATAGGTTGCATACACTGGGTATTCCGTAAAGGCAGGCTCGGTGACGATGGACCAACCCGCAAACGGTCCGAAAGGAGCAACGTAGGGCACAAAAGGATCCACCCCCACCTGCACGTAGCCGCCATCGCGGTAGATGTAGCCGTTGCGGTAACCATCCGGACCAGTCACCGTCGTGTCATAGTCTCCGCGGTCTGTGTGAACATTCACGTTTGCCGTGTCGCTCCCCTCGCGCGTGATTTCTGCATTCGCCGATTTGCCATCGTTGTTGTTGAACTGGACATCCTCGCGATTGGCTCCCTGATTTTCGAAATTCACGTTCTCGCCGCGAGAGTCGTAGCTGTCATCACGGAAATCCCCTCCCCCGCCTCCGCCTTCGAAATGTCCTCCGCCGCCTCCGCCTCCGCGGGCCACGGCGGATTGAGGGAAAAAAGAGAGCGTCATCAAGCCCAGAGCGGGCACAAGGGAGAGAGAGCAGAATTTCATTGTCAATGATGCTTACACCTGAGCCAGCGCATTGGCAAGAGCCACGACTGTTGAAGAGCCAGCTGTTTGACGCCTCCAACCCCGCCCACTATAGTGCCGCGAATGAAAGGCAATGGAAGACGTGTGCTGTTGGGAATGAGCGGCGGAGTGGATTCGAGCGTGGCGGCGGCGCTTCTGCAGC
>Ga0247843_1001047_pt1 | contig 60373 bp, 57 predicted proteins | sample LaCruzMarch2017__FD_192420 | JGI IMG/M metagenome (GOLD analysis project Ga0247843, IMG submission 192420) | Freshwater microbial communities from meromictic Lake La Cruz, Castile-La Mancha, Spain - LaCruzMarch2017_8m | ecosystem: Environmental > Aquatic > Freshwater > Lake | place: Spain...
TTGAACTGCTCAGGATTCTAAATAACGTGGCACAACATCGAGGAAATCGACTGGCACACAATCATGGAAATCGAGTGGCACAGTATTCAGGAAATTGGGTGGCACAATATGCGGGAAATTCGACACCCAGGGGAGATAAGGTAGTGGGAGATCGAGTCTGTACCACTCTCCACAACGTAAGCCGAGAGTCCGTCGGCCGAAATGGCAATAGCCTGAGGTGATGAACCGGTAGCAATAGTTCCTTGGGAAGTCAGAGCCCCCGTCGAAGTGTTTCGGCTAAAAATGGAGACCGTGTTTGTGTTGAGGTTTACAACATACACAGCGGTGCCATTTGCGGAGATGGTAAGGTCATAGGGATGCGTGCTGGATGCAATGGTTCCTTGGGAAGTCAGAGCCCCCGTCGAAGTGTTTCGGCTAAAAATGGAGACCGTGTGTGAGTCTTGGTTTGTGGCATAAACCGAAGTTCCATCTGCAGAGATCGCGAGGCCTCGTGGTGAGGTGCTGGATGCAATGGTTCCTTGAGAAGTCAGCGCGCCAGTTGAGGTGTTTCGGCTATAAATCGACACTGTGTTTGAGCCAAAGTTTGCGACATATAGAGAGGCTCCGTTCGGCGAGATCGAAATGTCTTTCGGATTTGTACCTGTAGCGATTGTTCCTTGGGAAGTCAGTGCTCCTGTCGATGTGTTTCGGCTGAAGATTGATAAATTGCTACCACCAGCAACATAGACTGAGGCTCCGTCCGCAGAGATCGCGATACCTGCAGGACCTGTACCGGCAGCAATCGTTCCTTGAGACGTCGGTTCCCCCGTCGAAGCATTCCGGCTGAAGATTGAAACTGTGTTTGAGCTCTGGTTAGTGACATAAACCGATGCCCCATCGGCCGAAATGACTATGCCGGAAGGCTGCTGACCGGTGTCAACATATCCCAAATAGGATAAAGCTCCTGTGGAAGTATTTCGGCTATAATAGGATAGAGTGTCTTGGCCGCTGTCCGCGACATAAGCGAAAGCCCCATCAGCGGAGATCGCGAGGTCAGAGGGAAGTATCCCTGTGAAAATGGGAGCTATCAAGTTCAATGCACCTTGGAAGGTCTTTCGACTAAAATGAGAAATTGTCGCTGAAGCTTTGTTGACCACATAAACAGAGGCTCCGTCAGAAGAGACCGCGATACCGTAAGGTTCTTCACCAGCCGTGAGGTTTCCAAGAGAAGTCAATCCTCCCGTAACTGAGTTTCGAAGAAAAGTAATAACGGTGTCTCCATCTCGGTTTGCGACATAAACCGCAGCCCCATCCGCAGAGATCGTTACGCCCTCCGGATGAAAACCCGCGGGAGCGGTTCCTTGAGAAGTCAGTGCCCCCGTAGAGGTATCTCGGCTGTAACGAGACAGAGTGCTTGAGGTGAAATTTGTGACATAAACTGAAGTTCCGTCCGGAGAGACAACGATGCCTCGCGGATACACACCAGTAGCGATCGTTCCTTGGGAAGTTAGTGCTCCTGTCGATGTGTTTCGGACGTAAATTGAGATGGTGTCAGCGCCGCTGTTGGCGGTATAAACCGAGGAACCATTTGCCGAAATTGTGATTGCTCTCGGATTCGCACCAGTGGCAATCGTGCCGTCCGCAGTCAGTGCCCCAGTGGATAAATTCCGGCTATAGATTGAAACCGAATTTGCGATGATGTTCGTGACATAAACGGAAGCTCCATCAACGGAAATCACGATGTCGCCGGGAGCCAAACCCGTCGCAGTGGTTCCTTGAGAAGTCAGTGCGCCTGTAGATAAATTCCGGCTATAGATTGAAATTGTGTTTGAGCTCTGGTTGACAACATAGACTGAGGCACCATCATCGGAAATCGCCATGTTGCCAGGATATAGACCCGTTGCAATCGTACCCTGAGAAGTCAGTGCCCCCGTCGAGGTGTTTCGCGCGTAGACCGAGACAGTATTCGAGTCAGCGTTTGCGACATAAACAGAAGTTCCATCCGGCGAGACCATGATTTCAAGTGGTGACAATTGCGTGAGATAGTTGATGTCATGAGTTGAAACGCGCGCCGGGTTCAAAGCAGTGAGGACGCCGAGAAGTGAAACACCCGTTCGCTGCTGAAGTTGTCCGATAAGACCCATCATCGTCGGAGCAGTGCCAGCTTCCCATGAAGAGAGCGTCACTAAAAATGTTGCTAACCAAAGAAACCTACGAAGCCCCGGGCGCATCAGTAGCCTCCGGACCATGTGACATAAACAGTCGTTCCATCGAAAAGGAAGGTGTAGATCGTGTCTTTAGTTGCTGTGGTGGCTCCGTTTGCTGGTAGATACTTGAATGTGTACCCACCAAAGTTATAGGTGATAGCGTTGGTAGCGGCATTTCCAGTAATGACGAGAGTGTAACTGCCGCCTTGAACTAAATTGGACAAAGTCACTGCACAAGATCCGGCCGTGATTGTGTTGGAAGGACTGAGTCTTAAAAAGTTGCTGGTGCTAAAGTCGAGAGAACTTGTACCGCAGGTAAAGACTCCAGAAAAGGTGCTGACCGGAGTTGTCACCGCCCCAGCAACAGATAACTTTGCTTCAGGTGATGTCGTCCCGATTCCGACATTTCCGGAAGAGACGATGCGCATACTTTCTGAGTTCGCAGAACGCAAAATTAAATTTCCAGTAGTTTCTCTGGCGTTTAGTACCAAATTATTACTCTCTAATTGGAGTGATCCTCCATCATTTGAGCTCTGACCACCAGTTGAGGTATAGAGCGATAAACTTGCATAATAATTAGCGGGAGCTACGACTGAAATATGCGATCCATTAGACCAACCTGGACCGTACCCACCTAATCTCAAATGATTAACACCTAAATCGCCAGGCGCAGACTGCAATGAGAATGGGTTGTCAGAGACCCCAAACACACCCGACTTGTTAATCTGAATATCATTTACAATACCAGCCGCAGAGGCGCTTCCAACTAGGTCCGCGTACGCTCCACCGTTCTGCGAAGCGCGATATCTGTTCAATGTTAAATCAAAATAGATTCGACCTTGACCTGCAGGCGAGACGGCTGGTGCCGACATCCCTCGCATTGTTTCAGCTCCGTTAAGATCGAGGATTGAACTTGGCGATGTCGTTCCAATACCTACATTGCCCGAGGAATCGATACGAACTCGCTCAATTATGACTCCTCCACTAGGTTTTGTGTGCAATGAGATAAAGCTAGCATTGTTTCCATTGACTACATTCTCTTTGCCGCCCATGATTCCAGATAAAACTGCTGGAGCCGCTGCATTTGAAGTTTGCCCGCTGAATGCGAATCCAGTCGCTGGTGCTGTGCTGTAGACACCCGCCGCGACAAAGTTTGAAGAAAATGTGAGGCTGCCGCTTCCTGTAGATGAACTGCCGTAAACGTGAAGTAGGTCTGTGTTTGTAGGAACAGGACTTCCCACCTGAAGACCTAATGTTGCATTTATTTTTCCGGTGACATCCAGTGCCCGGGAAGGACTCGTGTTTCCAATGCCAACATTGCCGCCATTGTAATAAGCTCTTCCCGAACCGCCGTCTTGCCAAAGGCCAGCTCCGAAGGGAAGCCTTGCTGAGTCGATCGTTCCTGTGGTGATCGCTGAGGCGGGGAGAGATCCAATGTTTGAACAAGCCAGCACATCAGTCACTGCGCTCCAAGTGAGAGTCTGCGAAGCCGCACACGCGGTTGGAAATTGTGCCACACCGGCTGCATTTCTCATCTGACCGATACCAAAAAATCCGGCGGTTGCTAAATTTGAGCCATTCCCGATCATGACTTGATTTGCCGAAAGAGCCGCCGAGAGGGGAGTGAAGCCCAATGCCGTGGTGACATTTTCACCTGTGATTGATGTCAGGTATGCCCCAGCTGGCTGCTTGTTATTGAATGAGGCCCAATCTGCCGACGACAGAAATCCAGCTTGGGATCCATTTGCTTGTGCAATTGAGATTTGCGGAGTGCTTGAACCGTTTGTAACTGACAAAGGTAGCCCTGAGACCCCAACGGCAGTCACGGATCCTGTGCCCCAACCTCCCGAGATGACCTTACAGTTACCACCGGATGAATCGCAAATCTCTTGGGCTCTAATTCTGCCTTCGACATGAAGCTTATCTCCGGGCGTAGTAGTTCCGATACCGACATTTCCGGCGGCATAATTAATTCCGCCAGTAGCAGCGGTCCACTGCGAGGTATAACTTCCTCCGGCTGCATCGGTCCTCATAACAACTACTGTGCCGTTTTGACAGTCGAAGAAAGCGCCCGTGTAAGCTCTCCACTGCCACTTCGTACCCGTCCACTGCAAAGCATCTCCAGTTGTCGTGTAGGCGGATCCGTATGAACAGTTTAAGGCACGGTACGTCGCATTTCCCGCACCACTGCTAGCTGCCGCGCCAGAACAAGGAAGGTCCCCAGCATTCTGAGTCTGCGCGTTCGTGCATTTATAGAAAATGGGATCGGAGCTACCAGAGGAACTCCATCCTGCGGAAAGGTCTTTGCAGTTCGAACCGGTTTCGTCGCAGATATCAGTCGCCCGAATCGCGCCATTTACGTGAAGTTTCGAATCCGGTGATGTCGTCCCGATCCCAACATTTCCGCCGCTGGCCACCAGTTGATTTGTCCCTACGGCCAGACCATTTGCTGGAAGATTCAGTGCTCCAGTCATCGTGTCACCGGCTCGACTAACAGGTGTATAGCCCAAAGCCGTCTCCACTTGAGCGGCACCAATCGAAGTGAGATAGGCCCCCGTTGGCTGCTTACTATTAAACAAATTCCAATCCGCTGCTGATAAAAATCCCGCCTGCGATCCATTGGCCTGATTGATTCCGACTCTAGGAGTCGTGGTGCCATTGGAAACAGTGAGAGGAAGTCCGCTCACGCTCACACTTGTGACAGTGCCGCCACTCCCAGGTGCGGTCAGAATTCCGCCGCTCAGAAGAAGACCAGAACCAACTGTAATTTCTTCCGCATCACCTGCACCCAAAGTCCAGCGACCGAGGATGCGATTGTTGGTAGAAACATTTTGAAGCTTCTCATAAGTGACCGAATCATCTCCAAGCTGAGTAGTTCCCACTCCACCCGAGGCAACATTAATGTCAATTTCATTGTTGATCGTATCATCGGTAATCGAGATCGCGCCCGTCCCCGCGTTGATTTTCTTCAGCTCAATTGCAGAGCCAGTCATCTGTTTATATACTCCAACTCCGGCGGTGCCAATGTTACTCACACTTGTGGATTCTGATCCTCCGAGAACCGCCCACGAAGCTAAACCGTTGGCATCACTTTGGAGAACTTTTCCAGCGCCGGGGCTGCCGCCACTGATTTTAACTTGACCCGCAACTTCCAGCTTTGCACCGGGCGATGTCGTTCCAATCCCAACGTTTCCATCTGCTCCATTAATCATTATACGAGGAGTTCCATTGGTCCCCAAGATGATGGGATCTGTGGAGCTCGTCGCAACTAGTAATCCATTTGCAGCCGGCTCAGTGAAGACGAAGCCATAGTTAGCGTAACCTGGAACAACGCTGTAGCCAGAATTGGTTAGACCAAACGTTATTCCACTGCCAGGCACGTCATTGTTAGCTCCAAATCCGGAGACTGCCAAATTTCCAGAATTTCGATTTGTAGATACCACTCCGCCGAAGTTATTTGTGTCGACCTGAATCTCGAGGGCAGAGCTAGGGCTCGTCGTTCCAATCCCAACGTTGCCAGATGTATCGATCCTCATTCTCTCTGAATTATTGGTAATGATCGCAAAGGGATGGTTCGAATATGTTCCGACATTTCCCAGCGTGCTGCCGTCCGCTCCGAGTTGGGAGATTATTCCGCCACCTTGAGAATAAATGACATTTGCACCAGCGCTATAGGCGTGCAACTTAGTCGTGGGGCTTGTCGTTCCAATCCCAACATTGCCGCCATTATAGTAGACTCGTCCGCTTCCACCGTCCTGCCAAAGACCTGCTCCGAAAGGAAGCCTGGCGGAGTCAATAGTTCCCGACGAAATCGCTGTGGCCGGCAGCGAACCGATGTTCGAGCAGGTCAAGACGTCATTGATTGCATTCCAAGTCAAAGTCTGACTGGCGGCGCAGCTCGTAGGAAACTGAAGTGTGCCGAGTGAATTTCGCATTTGACCGATACCAAAAAATGTTGGTGCCGCTAGGTTTGAGCCATTCCCAACTAGAACCTGATTACTGGCAAGAGTCGGCGAAAGCGGCGTGTAGCCAAGGGCTGTTGCAACATTCGAAGATGAGATAGTCGTGAGGTAAGCCCCAGCGGGCTGCTTGTTGTTAAAAGCAGCCCAATCCGCTGCCGATAAATAACCGGCTGCACCGCTATTGGCCTGTGCGATTGAGATTTGTGGTGTCGTCGATCCATTCGAAACAGATAGGGGAAGCCCGCCGACCGCAACCGATGTAACGGATCCACCGGTCCAGCTTTGTGAAAGATTTCTACAGTTGCCACCGGATGAATCGCAAATCTCTTGGGCTCTGATTCTGCCCTCGACATGAAGCTTATCGCCGGGCGTAGTAGTCCCGATGCCCACGTTGCCGTTTTGCTGCACGCGTAATAGTCCCGTCGACGCACTCACAACATCGAGCACCGGTGTGGTGCCTGTCGCTTGATTTCGACTATCGACTTTTAGGATTGTTGTTGTATCTGTACCGGCTCCTGCAGGTTTGGCGATCGTGACGCCGGCAGTGCCAGCATTGTTCGAGTTCGATTGAATATAGATCGCCCCATTCGAAATGAGGCGGGTTTTCGTGAGTGATTCGTCAGAAACGGAGTCTACAAGAATTCCCGAAGTGCCCGACGGAGTAATCTGTGCTTTGCCAATAACATGCAGAGCTTGGCTGGGGCTTGTCGTCCCGATCCCTATGTTTCCACCACTAACAACAAGCTGACCCGTCCCAACATTCAAACCATTGGATGGAAGATTCAAAGCTCCAGACATGGAATCTCCAGCTTTGTTGACCGGAACAAAGCCAAGCTGAGCTTGCGGAGTATAACCAAGGGCTGCGCTGACCATGGATCCATCAATAATCGCGGGACCTCCTCCGCCCAGCGGGCCCCAACTGGATCCATTACAGAACTCCGGGGTGCCTAAATTATTCCGAATGGTGCCACTCAGGTTGGGAGAGCAAGGAGTCGCTTCCATTCCAACACGAATGCCCCCCGAAACGTCCAGACGGGTCTTTGGCGAAGTCGTACCGATGCCCACATTTCCTGAGCTTGAAGTATTCAGCAGGCTGGCCAGGTTGAGGCTCAGAAGATCCAGCAACTTTTGGCTGTTGCCTGTGGCAAAGACATTTTGAAGATTTGATTGATTCAAATCACCTGTGCCCGAGATTAAAACTTGCTCGGGAGTGATCTTCCCAAGGGATTCAGCAACCAAAGCAGTCGGTACGGATCCAATCACAGTGTCTGGGGTCAAGGTATCTGCCACTAAAGTTGAGGAAGGTGTCACGATCACGCGCAGATAGCGGACATCCAAGGAAGCAGGTACGTAAGTTCCGCCGCTACAAGTTTCCCCGGGTACATTAGAGGCAGTAATGGCTTCTTTATTCTGATAAATTTTCGCCATGCTGTGGGCAGGATCTAGGCTGGTCCTCATCGTACTCCCGACCGCGGAGCCCACTTGAATACTGTACTTTCCATTCGAAGAGGCCGTATTAATCGACTGTTCTTCTTCATAAAGAACACAAGTTTTGGAGGGATCCAAGATTTGTACCTTAAGAAGTGCGTTTGCATCCAGCAAAGGCTGGCTGGTCTCTGCGCTCGTTAGCAGTCCTTCCAGCCGAAAGCTTTGTGTAACCTGAGCTGCATACAGATCAACACTGAGGATCAGGCCGCAGCCAAATAAAAGGCTAGCTACTTCGAATCGAAGCGATCGGGTGGTCGGAAACTGCATATCTTCTTGTCGGAATAACCAAAGCTAAACTTTAGATGTTTTTGGTTAAGAGGCTTATTACGAATTAGTTCTCAATTTAGGTCACCAAGACGCGGTGCCTAGGTTTCGAGATTCGGCCTGGTTGATTCACAACTCCCTCACTGTTTCAGTTTGATCCGGTTCTTACGACAGAAAGGGCTCAAAATTACAAAGAAAAGGAATCACACATTTGGAGAAGGTTTTCGCACAAGCACTTCGTGCAAGCACACTTTCAACCACACCTTTCAAGCACACGCGTCAACCACTCACTGGGCTAGTTTTTATTATTCTTTATAGCTGGGATAATCGTCCCTTTTGCTAAGCTAGACATCTGTCTCAATCTAAGAATCTTTTCAAGGCAATGCTATTTTTTCCCTTCATTTTCCGTGAGACAATGTCGATAGAGACTATGACTATGGACAACACAGCCGGCGGTACTAAAGTTTCAAACTTCCTTCTAAATCCAAGGCAATATTTTGTTGAAGCGGTGGAAAATGGCTTGAACAATCGCCGCCTCAAAACATATCCAGCCGTTCAAGTGTATTTGGTGGACCTACTGGAGCATTACCTTGACGCCAGAAACCTTTTTGAAAATGGCGACGAGACCTTTGCCGAAACCTTCCTTAAGGCCAGCCAATCTGAAGAGGTTATCAAACGCGAAATGATGAAAAAGTTAGGTGATCGTGCACTTTACCTGACCGGATTTTTCGGGGATTCCTTCGAGCGCAAGCTGATCGATGTGGATTACTATGCGGATATTGGTGTCGCGGCCTATGGCACGCTGGCCGAAACGGCTCGTGAGGACCGCGCGGCACAGGTTTACCGGGTTTTTTCTAGACAGTTTGTGGATTTCGTTGATGTCCTGACTTATATCAGTCAGCAGTCAATGGTGAACAGCGACGAGAGCATCCTTCGCCTCTATGATCGATTTCTCCGCACAGGCTCCGAGCTCGCTCGGCAGCGCCTCAATGAAATGGGCGTCATCACGGTGCCCAAGGATCAACATCGAAAAGATATTAAGACGTAGACCATTCTCTGGATGGACTCTCGCGGCCTAGATTGTTAGACTTGGGGTCATGTTCAACATTGGCTTCACAGAAATGCTCATTATTGGTGTGATCGTGTTGATCTTTGTGGGTCCCAATGAAATTCCTGAACTCGCTCGAGTCGTCGGAAAATTCCTGAATGAACTTCGCCGAGCTAAAGATTCCCTCAGTGAAGAGTTTTCGAAATCAACCGATGGCTTGAACGTAAAAAACATTCTCAAAGACGTAAAAGATGACCTCAACAAAGAGGTGTCATCCATCGAAGCCAGTGTCAAAGATCATGTCTTCCCAAATGCCGAGCCGGGAACTTCCGGAGAAAATGGCCCTTCTTATCCGCCGTCGCCCCCAACCTCACCCCCGCCCATATCGCCGGTGCCGGCAATCGACGAGCCTAAAAAGGGAGACTCATGAGCGAACAAGGTGAACAGCTGCCGACAGATCAAGCTCAGCCGGATCAATCGCAAGGGAATATGTCCCTTGTCGAACACTTGATCGAGCTGAAGTCCTGCGTTGTTCGCGCCCTCTACGGAATCGTGCTTGCCACCTCCGCGTGTTTTTATTTCAGTGACAGACTTTTCGCAGCAATTCGCGCACCGATTGTTCCCTACTTGCCCTCGGGCGGTCTGGTTTATACCGCGCCCATCGACAAATTTATGGCCCACCTCAAAGTATCAATGCTTGCCGGACTGATCCTTTCAGCACCTTGGTGGTTCTATCAAGTGTGGCGATTTATTTCTCCGGGCCTGTATATGAAAGAGCGCCGATACGCTCTGACTTTTATTTCTGTAGGCAGCATTTTCTTCATCATGGGCTGTGCCTTCGCCTACTACCTCGCTTTGCCAGCGGCCTTTGATTTTCTTTTTAATTTTGGTGGGACCGAAGATAAACCCATGATCACCATCAGTGAATATCTGAGCTTTTTGGTGATCACGATCTTGATGTTCGGAGTGTCTTTTGAAATTCCTCTGATCATTACAATGCTGGGTATCATGGGCGTGGTGGATTCAAAATTTCTTCGAACAAAACGCCGCTATGCTGTTGTGGTGCTTGCTATACTGTCCGCTATTATGACTCCGCCAGACGCGGTCAGCATGCTTTTGATGTTGGTGCCTATGATGATTTTCTACGAAGTGGCCATTTTAGTCGTGGCCTACTTCGAACGGAAAAAGGCTAAGTCCCCAAGTCTTGCAGATTAGCCTTCACCCCTACTATGGGACATCAAACTTAATTAAAATAGCTCCAGATTCAACGCTGTCGCCCTGATTCACGCAGATCTGTTTGATCTTCACAGGCCCCGTGCTGCGCATTTCATTTTCCATCTTCATGGCTTCCATGATCAGAAGAGGCTTGTTGGCTTCGACCATATCGCCCTCCTTCACAAAGATTTCTATGACTTTGCCGGGCATTCCCGAGCGAAGTTCTTTGGCTCCACCCATGCCCCCGCCTCGCTTGAGGGATTCGTGCAGCAGCATCTCATCATTAAAGATCTTCACTTCGCGGTAAGAATTCCGAGTGAAAACTGTGTAGTTGGTGTCTTGTCCGACCACATCGATCAGATAGGAGATATTTCGGTGCAAAAAGCTGAAATAGGATTCTGTGCGCTGATAGTCTTTTTTGGAAATATCATAGTGCGCCCAAGGCTTGTCGCCTTCTTGGATTCCCACTTTCCAGTGGCTGCGGGTTTCAATCACATCGACTTTGAATTTCTTGCTGTTTAGTTCTGCTTCAAAATACATGACTACATCCTCAGTTGCACTTTGCGGCCAATTTTCTTCCACTTCGAGAACACATTCAGCTGCCGAACATCTTTTGATTTTCGATCATTATAGGCTGAAATCGCTGCGGCGATCAAAAACACATGATCATCCACTTCTTTGAAAAGCTCGGGCTCCATCATTTTGAAGTGTTTTTCTAAAAACTGAGTCGTGTAAGAACCATCAAGAAATTTTTCCTGCTTCAAAATGGACTTATGAAGAACGATATTTGATTTGATTCCTGACAGGACGAACTCAGTCAGTGCCCTCTGCATTCGATCGATGGCTTCTTGGCGAGTTTCGCCCCAGGTAATTACCTTGGCGATCATTGGATCGTAGTAAATCGGAACTTCATAGCCTGGATAAGCATAGGAATCGACACGAACAAAGGGACCCTGGGGATGCCGACAGGCGCGAATCAAACCTGGATTTGGCTTATAGGTTTCTGGATCTTCTGCACAGATACGCACTTCAATTGCATGGCCTTTTTGCACGAGATCGCTTTGCTTAAAGGAAAGCTTTTCGCCCAAAGCCACATGGATTTGCTCTTTTACAAGGTCGGTGCCGGTGGTCAGCTCTGTCACGGGATGTTCCACTTGAAGACGGGTGTTCATCTCCATGAAATAGAAATCTTTCGTGCTGTTATCGAAAATGAACTCAATGGTTCCAGCACCAACATAGGCGATGCTTTTTGCAGCCTTCACGGCCACATCGCCCATTTTCGTTCGGACTTCATTGTTCAATGAAGGGCTTGGGGCCTCTTCGATCAACTTTTGATTTCTTCTTTGTACGGAACATTCCCGTTCAAAAAGATGCACAACATTTCCATGAGTGTCGCCGAACACTTGGATCTCGATGTGCTTGGGGTCCGTTATAAACTTTTCGATATAAACCGTAGCATCAGCGAAGTAATTAAGACCCTCAGATTGACAGGCCCTAAAAGCGCTTTCAAGTTCAGCCATTTCGCGAACGATCCGCATCCCTTTACCGCCACCACCTGCAGAGGCTTTGATGATGATAGGTAAACCAATTTTTGTGGCAATTGTTTTAGCCTGTTCAGCACTGGTCACCGCGCCGTCAGAACCGGGAACCGTCGGTACCCCAGCTTTTTGCATGAGGGCCTTCGCAGATAATTTATCACCCATCGCCATGATATTTTCTGGAGTCGGTCCAATAAAAACAATTCCCGCTTCTTTGCAGGCCTTACAAAAATTAACATTCTCGGAAAGAAAACCATATCCTGGATGAATGGCTTCGGCACCGGATGCTTTTGCAGCCTCCAATATTCTTGGAATATTCAGATACGATTCTTTACTAGGTGCGGGACCGATATTGTAGGCCTCATCTGCCAAGAAGACATGAAGACTTTCTCGGTCCGCATCGCTGAACACCGCAACAGTTTTGATTCCCAATTCGCGGCAAGCCCGAGTCACCCGGATCGCGATCTCGCCTCGATTTGCGATAAGGATTTTTTTAAACATCTTTTTTGCCACAATTGCTCCAATCACAGTGGAATATTCCCGTGTTTCTTCGGTGGATTTGTGTCCCGCTTGTGCTTCAAAGATTCCAGCGCCTCAATCAAACGTTTCCGCGTGATGGCAGGCTCGATCACTTCGTCCGTCAGGCCAAGTTCTGCAGAAATATAAGGGTTGCTGAACTTTTCTTCGTAGTCACGAGTCAGCTTTGCCCTTTCCGCGGCAGGATCTTTGGCTTTTGCGATTTGCTCGCGGAAAATAATATTCACCGCACCTTCGGCACCCATCACTGCAATTTCTGCAGTCGGATAGGCAAGGTTGATATCCGATCGAAGTAATTTTGAACCCATTACGATGTAGGCACCGCCATAAGCTTTTCGCGTGATCAAAGTCACCTTCGGCACAGTGGCCTCAGCGTAGGCATAAAGAAGTTTCGCACCGTGTGTGATGATCCCTTTCCATTCTTGATCCGTACCGGGCAAGAAGCCAGGCACATCCACGAAGGAAACAATTGGGATATTAAAAGCATCACAAAAACGAATGAAACGTGCGCCTTTGCGGCTGGCATCGATATCCAAACAGCCCGCAAGATTTTGTGGCTGATTCGCGACGATACCAACCGGGCGGCCGTTCAGGCGCGCAAAGCCAACAATAATATTTCCGGCAAAGTGTTTATGCACTTCAAGGAAATAATGTTCATCGACGACTTCAGTGATCAGCGCCGTCATATCATAAGGCTTTTTCGGATTGTCAGGAATCATCGTGTTTAAAGATTCAGAAATCCGATCGGGTCGATCTGATGTGGGCAAAACAGGTGGATCATCCAGATTATTGGGGGGCAAAAAGCTTAGAAGCTCGCGAATCATCAGCAAGGTGTGCTTGTCGTCCTCGCAAGCGAAGTGCGCAACGCCTGATTTTGCAGAGTGTGTTTCTGCTCCACCCAATTGTTCTTTGGTCACATCTTCGTGAGTGACCGTCTTGATCACCTCGGGTCCGGTGACGAACATATAGCTCGTGTTTTTCACCATAAATACGAAATCGGTGATCGATGGGCTGTAAACCGCACCGCCAGCACAGGGGCCCATGATGCCAGTGATTTGGGGAATCACGCCTGAAGAAGTCACATTGCGAGTAAAAATATCCGCATAACCGGCAAGAGATTCAATGCCTTCTTGAATGCGGGCACCACCGGAATCATTGAGGCCAACCACGGGGGCTCCGCTTTTCAAGGCCAAATCCATAATTTTGCAAACCTTGTTGGCTTGCGTGCGCGACATCGATCCACCGGTGACCGTGAAGTCTTGGCTGTAAACATAAATCAATTTGCCATTCACTCGGCCATATCCCGTGACAATTCCGTCACCAGGAAATTTCGCATCGGCCATGCCATAATTAGTACAGCGATGGGTGACGAAACGGTCCATCTCCACAAAACTTCCAGGATCTAAAAGTATGTCCAAACGTTCGCGCGCCGTGAGGCGGCTGCCCTGTTTGTGCTTTTTTATTTTATCGGGACCCCCGCCTTGCATCGCCTTTTCATTGCGAGCATCGAGGTCCATAATTCTTTGCTTAGTCGTCGCTGGTGTTTCCATCGCTGGAGTCTCCTTAAGGATAACTTCGTCCGTAAAGGCGTGGGAAGGGGATGGTTTCCCGCACATGGGGAAGTCCACAAATCCAAGCCACAGTTCTTTCTAAACCTAATCCAAATCCCGAGTGGGGAAAGCTGCCGTACTTGCGAAGATCCAAGTACCACTTGAAATCTTCGTGGCGCAGGCCATGTTCTGCAATTTTCTTATCAAGAATGTCGATATTATCTTCCCGTTGACCTCCGCCAATCACTTCGCCGTAACCTTCGGTCGCAAGCAGGTCGCAGCCCATGGCATAGCCAGGATCTTTAGGATCTTCTTTCATATAGAAAGCTTTGATCGCTGCCGGATAGTGATGAACAAAAACTGGGCGTTCAAATCTTGATGAAATAATTGTTTCATCTGGAGCACCGAAATCGTCGCCGACTTTAAATTCGGGATTTTCTTTCAAAATCAAATCACAGGCTTCACGATAATGCAGACGGGGAAAAGGAGTTTTAATCACTGCAAGCTTTGAGACATCACGCTCGAGAATTTTAAATTCTTCTGGACGATTTTTTACAGTTCTTTGAATGATGTATTCAACAAAAGCTTCTGCCAATTCCATATTGTCGTACATGTCGTTGAAGGCCACTTCGGGCTCCACCATCCAAAACTCGATCAAATGTCTTCGTGTTTTTGATTTTTCAGCACGGAAGGTGGGGCCAAAGCAGTAGACTTTTCCCAAAGCCGCCGCGGTGGCTTCCATGTACAGCTGACCTGATTGCGACAAATACATTTTTTCATCGAAATACTTGGTCTCGAATAAATTCGTCGTTCCTTCGCAGGCGCTGGGAGTGAAGATGGGCGCGTCCGTTAAAGTAAAGCCACGGCCATCAAAAAAGTCTCGGATGGCCGCCACTAACTCGGCGCGAATGCGCAAAATGGCGTGTTGGCGTTTGGACCTCAGCCACAGATGGCGATTTTCCATCAAAAAATCAGTGCCGTGTTCTTTGGGAGAGATGGGATATTCCGGGGATTTACCGATGACTTCGAAGCTGCGGGCTCCCAGTTCAAATTGATCTTTGTGTTTGGGATGCTGACGAACAATTCCGACGACTTTTACGGAACATTCTTGAGTCATCTGTTCAAACTGATCAAAGGCCGTGTCTTCGCATTCGCCGCGAAAAAAAATGCAGCTGATGGTGCCGGTTCCATCCCGCAGTTCGAGGAACTTCACTTTGCCGGAAGAACGAGTGTTATAAACCCAGCCCTTGAGGACAACTTCTTTGCCAATATGCTGAGAGACTTCGTTAATATGATTTCGCATGCGAACACCTCGAAAGGATTTAGGCTAGCATGCTGGCATTCTGGAAAAAAGTAGGAGCTGAAAGTAGATGAAGCGGCTTGTTAGGATCAGCTTATTGGAATCAGCTGGCTAGGATCTTCATTGCATTTTACGACGCAAGACCTCGAGGGCTTTCACCACGTTCAGGCGACCTGAACTCTGCACTCGATAGTTTCTTGGATCAGTACCTTCGATCAAAGCCTCTTTCACTTGTTGAACTGTCGCTAGCGGTGCTGCACTCCAAAGAAGTGCTGCAGCAGCACTCACGACGGGTGTGGCCATCGAAGTTCCCGAGTAGCAATCATAGCCCACCTGATTTCCTGAGATGCCATCTGTGACGGGTCTGTCCGGGCGAAAAGGAATCGTACTCAGCACTGAATATCCCGGCGCGCCAAGATGGACCGAACGATATGAGGTGTTTGAGAACCCAGCAAGAAAGTCATTCGGCTGGGAAGCGGCCACGGTAATCTGATTCGGAATTTCATAGGCCGCAGGATAAGAGGGCGAGATATCGAGATCTCGACCATCATTTCCTGATGCCGTAACAAACAGCAACCGATCCTGATATTTCTCCACGGTCGCCTTGAGGGTCGGACTGCATTCGTCGCCACCCCAGCTGGCGTTGACTATTTTAGCTCCGCGACTAACGGCGTATTCGATAGCTTGTATGGCTTTGGAAACTTGTCCTGAGTTTGGTCCAGTTCCAAGAAATTTCACTCCGATAATTTGGGACTCTGGAGCCACCCCAGTCGGTTCGGGTCCAGTGCCAAGAGTCGCTGTGGGACTGGAGGCAATGATTCCTGCCACATGCGTTCCGTGATCTTCTGGATAATTTGCACCGCGACCGTTCAAAAGATCATAGCCATAAACATCATCGATGTAGCCATTCAAATCATCATCAACTCCAGCGCGTCCAAAAAGTTCGGTGCTATTCACCGCTAAGCTGGGTTTTATTTTTGGGTGCTCATAATCAAGTCCCGTATCGACGACCGCAACCACCACGCCTTGCCCTTTGATGTTTTGATTCCAAAGCTCAGGTGCGTTCACGATCGTGGCATGCCAACTGGGAGTAAAACCATAGGAGCCAGAGGGGCAGTCAGGGGAAATTTTTGCTTCGCCAATTGGTTTTAGTTTTGGAATCACCGGCATCTGCACATATTTGTCGTGCTCGACATAACGAATTTCAGAAAGTCTGGGTTCGATAAAGTCTCGAGCAAAAGCATCTGCGTCTTTCGCAGATTCAAGTGTGATGCGGCCGTCTTCCCAGGACACGATGAATTTATCAGGAATGATTCTATTGCTGCCGCAATAGGAATTTCCCTGACCCGCATTTTCTGGAAACACAGAAGTGGAAGTTTTCGATTGTTCGCAGCTAGAAAGAAAGGCTCCTATGAAGAGTAGCGGCACCAGTTTAAGAGCTGACTGAACATCCATTTCTCGGGCCTCCGAAGACCAACCCTGGTCTTATAAGGTGGACGGATTTTATTCCCTTCCACGGTTAGCTCTTCGGAGAAATACGGTCTTAATGTGAGTACAGTTTTTTGAAAAGAGGCTCGACTGGACCAACTCCGGTTGAGCGAGCTTGTGACCGACAAAGCCAGATTTAAAAAAGGGCACTTGGCGCGAAACTTTAGTCAGGACGAAGCTGGATCTTAAGGACCATTATTTAACAAAAAGCTGCAAGAGGAGCTGGAAAAGCAGGTTCTTGAAGGATTCAGGCTCAGCAAAGGCGGCGGCACTGGTTTGGCAATTCAAAAGCTAACCAAGGAGAAAGCCATGAATTTGATAACTGGAATCGCCGTAATTGTCTTAGTCAGCCAAGTCTCTAGTTTTGCGCAGGCGAGAGAGATTAATTGCCTTCAAGAGTTTCATGCGGATAGTCGCGAACGAATGAGATGCGAGATTAATAAGGCAAGAGATGTCAGCGATTGCGTTCGTGTAACTCACAAACAGAATGATCGAGATAGGTGCTATGCGAAAATTGCAAGAGACCGTCAGGAATGCATAAGAATTGATAGCTCGAAATGGCGTCAAAGATGTGAAAATAAATTTGGCAGATACTAAGCATGGTGTTGGATGACTTAAGCTCTAAGTGCCCTCTTGCAAGCAAAGGCTGAAAAACACAGCTGTCATTAAACTCCTCGGATTTGTTTGAATCGAATGCTTTGGAAAGCCTCCTGATTGGAGCTGGCTAGGTCAAGCCTGGGAATCACATTTGGCATAGCTGCTGCAGTTAGGCCTAGTAGAAACCAAACAAACACAAAAACTGAAAAAAACAGATGAAGCATTATGACAATAAAAAGGATCGTTCTGAATTTTGCGACGATGACAATGTTGGCTTTAGCTACATCGAGTGCATGGTCCTTTGAGGCCCCAATCGGCTCGAGGTGGACGCCTTGTCAAAAAAGCGCACTGCGGGATTCACACCAATTCTGTTTCGCCGAAGGGAATCCTTGTGGTTGGCAGCTTTTCAACTTCATGAACACTCCCGAATGCAATCAGCATATCGTGAACTGCAGAAACCTTCGCCTCAAACTTGAGGCTTCTTGCAGCGCCGAAACTGGAAACTAGCAGTTGGGACTTCCTGAGCTAGGACTTGTTGCCGCTTCGATTCTGCGAAGCGGACCCATCCGTAGAAGTATGACCAATCTGCGAAAAGGCAGTCATTGCCGTCGCGATAAAAGAACTAGGATCCGCAACATTCGCAGGAACAATCACTGCGCGCGCATCCGAAGCAATCGCAGACAGCTGCTTAATATAATCTTCAGCCAGCCGCAGTCTAGCGGCGGCTTCTCCGCCCGGCTGGATCATTGCAAAGCCGACTTCTTTCATGCCATCAGCCGTGGCCTTGGCGATTGAAAGAATTGCGGAAGCCTGACCTTCGGCTTCGTTGATTTGCCGGATTTTATCGGCTTCAGAAGTTTTGATGGTTTCTTGTTTATAACCTTCAGCCCGATTGATTTTTGAATCGCGATCACCTTCAGATTCCAAAACTTTAGCGCGTTTTTCCCGCTCGGCCCGCATTTGCTTTTCCATGGCGTCCAAAACTTCACGGGGAGGGGAAATGGATTTGATTTCATAACGAAGCACTTTCACGCCCCAGGGATCTGTCGCGGCATCAATGGCCATGATGACGCTGCGATTGATTTGGTCGCGTTCTTCGAAGGTACGATCCAATTGCAGGCGGCCGATTTCACTGCGAAGAGTTGTTTGCGCCAGCTGAATAATCGCCTGGGCATAATTGTTGATTCCATAGGTGGCTTTGACGGCATCAATCACCCGAAAGAAAATCACACCGTCGATTGTGACCTGCACATTGTCGCTCGTGATACAAACTTGCTCTGGAATATCGAGAACAAATTCTTTCAAGCTATGAGTAAAGCGAATGCGATCAACAAAGGGCACCAGAAAGTGAGGGCCGGGTTCAAGGACTCGAGAAAATTTCCCCAGTCGCTCCACCACATAGGCATGTTGCTGCGGAACAATTTTTAGCGCCGAGATTGCAAAAATGGCCGCAAGTATAAATAAAACCAGGGCAAAAGAAATTTCCACAACGAGCCTCCCTTAGGATTCTTTTTTCAAATAAAGCGTCACGCCCTCAACCTGTGAGATGCGCACTCGCTGACCTTTGTTCAATTGAACGTGTTCTTGATTGATGGCAGTCCAAGGCGAACCTTGATAATTTACTGTCGCAGTCCCTTTTGGAGGAATATCAGCGTCCAAGAGGAGTGTTTGCCCCACATCAGAGCCGACTTCGCCGCCACTCGAACCACCGCTGGAGCCGCCTGCTCCACCGCCACCAGTTTTCGAAACTTGAAAGGATTTCATCAGCATTTTTCGAAAGAGCAGCAGTAGCGCTGTCGAGGACACCGCGAAAAAGCCAATTTGAAGGCTGAGATTTTCAATCGACAGCCAAGGCAGAAGTGCAGTCAGCAGAGCGCCGAGCGCAAAAAATATAATCACGAAGGTGCCAGAGACTAGTTCGGTCACAAAAAGAACCGCTGCGATGATAAGCCAGATATAGATTTGATTCACAGAGCGCAATCTAAGCAGTATTCTATATACGTTCAAGAAAGCTTTGCATGAAGCGGGAAAACTGAGATTCCACGCGTCGAGCCGTCCAACCAATTTCCTCCGAGGACTGTTTCCGAGGTCGCCCTTCGAGATAGGCATGAGGCACGCTAGTTATGCATGAAATAGCAGCGACTCTGAGCCCAAGATGTACGGCCGCAATGACTTCAGGAACAAGACTCATTCCAACTGCAGCACAGCCAATCATTTTCAAATAGCGAACTTCCGCTTTGGTTTCAAAAGTTGGTCCCGATACAGCAGCATAAACGCCCTTGTGAAAAGGGTAGGAAAGCTCAGTCATGAGATCTTCCATGATCTTTAACAAACGCTCATCATAAGCCAGTGTTAAATCGGGATTGTGTGGGCCAAGTTCCCGGGCCCGAGTGCCAATTAATGGGTTCGCGCCCATTAAATTAATATGATCTTCGATGATCATGAAATCGCCTTCAGACATCTTCGAATCCAACCCACCAGCTGAATTCGTGAGGATGAGGGATTGGACCCCCATGAGGGCCATGATTCGAATGGGAAAGACCACCTCGTTCATGGACTCACATTCGTAGTAATGAAGTCTGCCCTGCAGGGCCACAACAGATTTTCCCCCGATTGTTCCGAAGACCAGTTGGCTCTGAGCCCCGAGCGCGGGCTGCGTTGGTGGGGCAGCGTCTCTTCTGGCCGAGAAATAAGGAAGCTCCCCCAAGGGAAGGGAAAAATGAACATCCATTTCTTTTGAAAAATTACTCAGGCCCGATCCTAAAACAAGTCCAATGATTGGCTTGAACTGAGTTTTCTTTTTGATAAATTCCAGGGAATCTTGAAGCTCTTGAATTGAATTCAGACTTTCATCCTTCCCTCAGTTGTCGAGGCACCCGTCGCAGTGATCACTTCTCGAATCAGAATTTCCTCGGCCGCTGCGGATTCTGAAATCTGCGATTCTGAAATTTGAAAAGTGGCCCTCAACCTTTTTTCCGCCTCATCGAAATCAGTCTCACTATTTCCATAGAGCGTAAACAGTGGGGCCCCTTTTTTAAGCTCAGCGCCTAGTTTTAAGTGGAACTCAATACCAGAGCTTGGGTCAATAGGGTCGGTCATTATTCTCCGGCCAGCCTTTAGCTCAACAGCCGCATAACCGATCTGTTCCGTATCAAAGGCCCTCAAAAAACCATCGCATGGAGACAGAATCAGGCGACGCAGCTTTGCAGTGGGCAGAGCTGCCAAATCCCCACCCTGAAGGCCGCAGATTTCTGCAAACTTTTTCAGAGCAGCACCGGACTCTAAAGTTTTTCGCGCCAGAGTTCGAGCTTGCTCAAGATTGCTTTCTCGACCCGCGAGTAAAATCATCCAGGCGGAAAGCTCCAAAGAAAGATCTTTGGTTTCGCAGCTCAGGCGGCAGGAATTGTTGGTTGGATCTTGTAGGATTTCAAGACACTCTTGAACTTCCAGGGCATTGCCGGCAAAGCGGCCAAGGGGCTGATTCATGGAGGTGAGGAGCGCCGTGACTTTGACTCCAGCGAAGTTTCCCACTCGAATGAGGGACTGTGCAAGGTGCCGAGCTTGCTCCAAAGTTTTCATGAAGGCGCCAGAACCAAACTTGATATCAAGGACCAGAGCATTCAACTGTTCCGCCAGCTTTTTTGACATGATGCTGGCAGAAATGAGAGGAACACTTTCGACAGTGCCAGTGACATCTCTCAAGGCATAAAGTCGTTTATCGGCGGGACAGATCTCTCCTGTTTGGCCGAGAAAGCAAAGCCCACTGCGCGCAATTTGAGCTTCGGCTGCTTCAATGCTGAGTCGAGTGTTGAAACCAGGAATGCTTTCTAATTTATCAAGGGTGCCACCTGTATGCCCAAGTCCGCGTCCAGAAATCATGGGAACATCGACTCCGGCGGCAGCCACAATGGGGCCAATGATCAGACTGGTTTTGTCGCCCACTCCGCCCGTGGAGTGTTTGTCGGCCCGTGGTCTAGGGGACGCGGGCTTCATCAACTGGCCGGAGTTCATCATGAAATCTGTGAGGTCAAAAGTTTCTCGCTCGCCCATGCCTTTGAATAGAATCGCCATCAAAAGTGCGGACATTTGATAATCGGGAACCTGATTTTGCATATAACCAGTCAGAAAATTGCGCAGCTCCCCAGTCTCGATTTCTTTACCGTCGCGTTTTTTACGAATGGTTTCGGCGGGCAAGTAAGTCATTAGTAGCCCGTTCCCACGGGGGCGTTCCTTACGAGCTGCGCGCCCGAGCTTGTCCCCAAGCGATGGGCTCCCGCAAGAAGGAAGGCTATGGCCGCTTCAGTGCTGCGCACACCACCTGAAGCTTTGACTCCAATACTAGTTCCAACGATAGATTTCATCAGCTGAACATCAGCTTCTGTGGCGCCTCCCCCGGCAAAGCCGGTGCAGGTTTTTACGAAATGGGCCCCTGCCTGGACGCTGATTTTGCAAGCGCGAGACTTTTCTTCCTCGTTCAACAAAGCGGTCTCGATGATCACTTTGACCAGAGCCCCCTGAGAGGCTTTTACGACATTTTGGATGCACATATGGATTTCCTGATTTCGTGAGGCCTCATTCGCCTTCAGCAATCCAATCGGGATCACCATGTCAATTTCTTGAGCTCCATTTTCCACGGCCCAGCTGGCCTCGAAAGCAACTGCATCGGGGGCACTGGCGCCGCTTGGAAATCCCACGACCGAAACTATTAAGGGAGATTTTCCTCGCAACTGTTTCTTAACCAATGGGACGAAGGAGGAATGCACACAAACTCCCTTGAAGTTGAATTCGAGGGCTTCATTGCAAAGTTGTTCTATCTGTGCGGGAGTGGCCTCAGGCTTCAGAAGGGTTTGTTCGATAAACGCTGCCAATCCCTTTTCTTGAATTTCTTGAATGCGAAGTGAATCGTACAAATTTTCAGTTTTCAGGCTGGCCTCCCCGAAGCTCGCTGCATTTGGTGGGATTATAGAGAGGTTTTTGCATCAAACGCAAGCAGCACAATGGGCCCTAACCGAAGGTGGTTTGAAAGCTTGACCAAAATTTTTGTGCTCCCTTAAACTCAAGGGCTAAGGCATTTCTAGTTTGATTCTGATCTGGTTTGATTCATAGAAAAGGGGATTTCAAATTGAAGAATATGGCAGGCAAGGTTTTGGGGTCCTTCGGAGCAAAGATTCTTGTCCGCTTTGGTTTTGTACTTAACTTAATTCTATCACCGAATCTGGCCTCTGCTAAAGCAGGTGACTACCAAGATCTAAAAAAGAATATCGCAACAGTGGCTTTGTTCGGCCTTGCTGGAGCTGGAGTTGGCGTCCTCACCGTTGCTGCGTCTACAGACACCCAATCGCGAATAGGAAATATTCAAGCGGGCTTAGTCCTTGGTGCAATTGTCGGCACAGTTTATGTGCTGAGTACGGATAGCTCGGGTGATCGGACGATGCTGGCATTTGTTCCAGCTTTGGTTCCAGCAACTCCTGTTGCAACCACGGAAATTGGCGGCGGGATTTTGTTATCCCACCGCTTTTAGTTTTACTTCAAAAGCTTCAAGCTAAAGGGACCCTTTTTCGAAGCAAAATTCATTTTTGCAGCTTTCTTGGCCATACTCAAAAAGTCTGGATTTTCCTTTGCGGCACACTTTGAAATGTTCAAAGTCACTGATTTAAAGCCGTCAAAATCATCAGCTTCTTCAGAATCTGTAACTTCCGCGCAGGTTAGAGCATTGATGTTATCAAGGAAGGCCGTTCCTCCGCAGCCGATGTTCGAAGGTACTTTGTATTCAGAAGTGAACTGCACCAATTGGGGTCCTTTAGCGATTCCGTAACAGCCAATCATCGGAGCTTTCTCAATAAAATATTCGCCCGACTGTATGTGTTCAACGACCAAATAAACATGAGTGTGACCATCGACAGTCGCAAGAGAAGGGAGCGCAAGTCCAAGAAGACCGAAAATGCAAACCAATGCCTTAAACATAAAGAGTTCCTTTGTTGAGTTTTTAATGAACCTCGCAGGGGTTCGATTGGGAGCACTCATAAATCAAAGCAAGCAGGAATGCGAGGGAAAAGATTATAGACGGTGTGAGCTAGAATACGTTCACGGCGGCACTGGCATGGCTCAATGCCGCGCGAAATGCTCCGGGTAAGAATTACCCCGCGCGCAGGGCTTCGTCGGTTTTTCCCAAAAAAGAAATCGCATCTTCTTTGCTGATTTTGCCTTTTTTCACAAGCTCTTCGACGGACTTTTCAAATAGCACCATTCCGTGAACTTGCCCCGTTTGAATGGAAGATGGAATCTGATGTGTTTTGCCTTCCCGAATCAAATTGGCGACGGCTCGTGTGCACTTCAGAATCTCAAAGGCAGGCACTCGGCCGCGAGCATCCACTCTGCGAAAGAGAGTCTGCGCGACAATACCCCGGAGTGATTCCGCAAGCATGGTTCGAATTTGCTGTTGTTGCCCGTCGGGAAAAACGTCAATGATTCGATCGACCGTTTTTGCGGCGGAATTGGTGTGGAGGGTGGCCAACACAAGGTGGCCGGTCTCTGCAGCAGTGAGCGCCAGAGAAATGGTCTCTAAATCTCGAAGCTCACCCACGAGCAAAACATCGGGATCTTCGCGCAGCGCAGACTTTAGGGCATTGGCAAAAGACTTTGTATGGGTGCCCACTTCGCGCTGATTCACGAGGGACTTCAAATTTTTGTGCACGAATTCAATTGGATCTTCCACGGTGATGATATGGCAATCGCGCTTGGAATTGATCTCATGAAGGAGTGCCGCCAGCGTCGTCGACTTTCCTGAACCCGTCGGACCCGTCACCAAAATAAGACCCTTATCTGTGTTCAGAAGGTCCAAAATCGATGATGGCAAGTGGAGCTCAGACGCGGACTTCACAGTCTCAGGAATGGTTCGAAAAACCGCACCCAATCCATTCTTCTGCATGAAGACGTTGCAACGAAAGCGTCCCACTCCATAAACCTGATAGCCCAGATCCAATTCCCATTTTTCGATAAATAATTTTTTCTGTCGTTCAGAAAGGATTTCAAAAACAAGGCCTTGCACTTCTTGGCCATTGAGTTCCTTAAAGTTCGACAAAGGGATCATGCTGCCGTCGACGCGGACGTAGGGAAGGGCTCCGGCTGAGATGTGCAGGTCCGAGCCGCCTTCTTCGACCAATAGCTTTAAGAGCTCATCGATACTTGCCATATTTTTGTCCCTTTGTTTGAACTTTTGCTTCTTAACTCTTTTCGGCATTCTTAAAAAAACATTGAGCTTTTCTGACTGGACTGGACTTGCCGAGCCCCCATCGCTATCATCCCGATCGTAGCTTGAGCTACCTCAGCAGAAGGGTCGATTGTGGCGGCGGAAATTTTAATCAATGTTCGTCCGCACGAGACCCGAGTCGCCTATGTCGAGGGCGGCCTCCTTACAGATCTAAAAATCGAAAGAAAGACCTCACCGACTTTGGTCGGGACCATTCATCGCGGGAAGGTGATTCGCGTCCTGCCGGGCATGCAGGCCGCTTTCGTGGATATCGGACTCGATAAAGCAGCCTTTCTTTATGTCGGAGACGTCCGTGAAGATGCCGAGGGCGCACCTGAACCTTCCCATGAAGAAGAAATCGAAGATGAATCTGGTGAAATTCCCCACCATGCACCCAAAACCCCCATTCAGGATCTGATCAAAGAGGGCCAGCACATCCTCGTGCAAGTGGCGAAAGATCCCATCGGCACCAAAGGTGCGCGCTTGACGACCCATATTTCGCTGCCGGGCCGCTATGTCGTGTTCCTGCCCACGGTGAAGCATTTGGGTATTTCTCGCCGTATTGAAAGCGAAGAGGAGCGCGAGCGCCTCAAACAGCTGGTTTTAAAAATTAAAGTCGATGGGGGAGTGATCGTTCGAACCGCAGGCGAAGGAGCTCCCGAAGAGAATCTGCGTGCAGATATTGAATATCTAGATCGGCTTTCCAAAGATATTTTCAAAGTCTACGAAAAGAAAAAAACTGTTGGCGTCGTTCACCAAGAGCTTGATATTGAACTGCGCGCACTGCGGGATCTGATGAGCGAAGAAGTCGCTGCAGTATGGGTGGACAACGATGAAGTTCACAGAAAAGTAGCCAAGTTCGTCAGTCAGCTGATGCCGCGCTATAAGCAAAACATCATCCTTTACACGGAAACAAAGCCCCTCTTCGATATGTATGATATCGATCTGGAAATCTCGCGCTCCTTGGATCGTAAAATTTGGCTCAAGTCCGGTGGCTATATCGTCATCGACGAAGCCGAAGCCCTTGTCGTGATCGATGTGAACACCGGTCGTTTCGTCGGTAAAAAAGATCTTGAAGACACGATTCTTAAAACCAACTTAGAAGCCGTCCGAGAAATCGCCTATCAACTGCGCGTTCGGAACTGTGGCGGAATTTTAATCATCGACTTTATCGACATGGATAAAGAGACTCACCGCGAGAAAGTTCTTAGCCAGCTGGAAGAGGAGCTTAAAAAAGATCGGGCTCGAACCCAGGTGGTCTCTATGTCGCCTCTCGGCCTGGTTGAGATGACCCGAAAGCGGATCCGTCCCAGCCTGATTAAAACCCTTTGTGAGCCTTGCACTTACTGCGAAGGCCGAGGCTATATCAAGCGTAAGTCGACGACGGCAAACGAGGTTTTTCGTGAAATTGAGCGTGATTACAAAGACTTGGGAAATCGCAAATCCAATATCGTCGTGCATTGCCATGCTGATTTAATCGACTGGATTTACGAAACCGAAGAAGAAACCCTGTCCGAAGTTGAAAAGAAAATTGGGCGAGCAATTTCTTTTAAAGTCGAAAATTCTTATCACATTGAGCAATATGAGGTTTTTCTTTTTGACTGATGGGTAGATGTTGCTCTGTATTAAGGAGCAAGATTATTGGCTTTGCTGTCTGCGAAGGGTTGACTCAGGACAGAGCAGGTGGCATTTGCTAGATTCTTTTGTTTCAGCAAGAAAGTGAATGTTTTGGAGGATATGATGAGCGCCACTATGTATGCAATAGTTCAAACCGGTGGAAAGCAATACAGAGTTCAACCTGGCGATGTCATTAAAGTTGAGAAGCTTCCCAATGATTTGGGCGCTGAGTTCGATTTCACAGAAATCGTGGCACTCGGTGGAGAAAGTTTTGAATCTGGTATGCCCCATGTTCCGGGCGCCAAAGTGACTGCGGTTGTAACTAAGCAAACAAAATCTCGAAAAGTGATCATCTTTAAAAAGAAGCGTCGCCAAGGATATCGAAGACTTAAAACTCATCGACAGCCTTACACGGAAATTTTTATCAAGGCGATCAGCTTCAACGGCAAGGTTCAAGAAACTCCGCTCAAGGCGCGAGTCATTGACGTACCTAAGGAGCGAGCAGAACGTAACGAAGCAAAGCGTTCTTCAAAGCGAGAATCAGTCGAGGCTTAATTAATTTGAGGCCTCATCGGCCTCTCAGGATAAATCACGAATTTTAACTAAAGCTTAAGTTTTTAAGGGGTTAGAAAATGGCAAGTAAGAAGGCGGGCGGTAGTACCAAGAACGGTCGGGACTCACAGAGTAAACGACTGGGCGTAAAGCGATTTGGCGGACAGTTTGTGAAACCCGGCACAATCATTCTGCGTCAACGAGGCACTCAGTTCAATGTTGGCAACAACGTGAAAATGGGCCGAGACCACACGATTTATTCAGTGATCGATGGAGTTGTGACATTCGAGCGTGAAACAAAGCTCAAGTTCAAAGTCAGCGTTTATCCTAAGACAGAAGCCTCAAAAGCCGCGACTGCTGCTTAAGAGTTCTCGTTCTAAATACTACTTGGTCTGAATAAAAGGGGGTCCAGAGTGCCCCCTTTTTTTATTTTCTTGCTGCTGCTCTTCTGAGCTATTAGTCAGGGTCATTACCTATGAAGTTTATCGACGAAGTTCACATTGTTGTTTCCTCTGGCCATGGCGGTCCCGGCGCTATCAGTTTTCGGCGTGAAGCCATGACTCCTCGAGGGGGGCCCGATGGTGGCGATGGCGGTCGCGGTGGTGACGCTATTTTCAAAGTCGATATAGGTATTAATTCCTTGATGGATTACAATCCCGGTAAAAAATATGCTGCTCAGGCTGGGGTGGCAGGCTCGAGCGCCAACAGCTCTGGCAAAGGCGGGGAATCTTTAGTTCTAAAAGTTCCGCGCGGTACTTTGATCAAGAATGAAGAGGGAATCATTCTTCAAGACATGGCCCTGGTAGAAGAGTTCGTTGTCGCTAAGGGTGGCCGTGGCGGCAAGGGCAATGCGTTTTTTAAAACCAGCGTGAATCAAGCTCCCGAAAAAGCCCAACCTGGGGAACCGGGCGAGACTCTTTCTCTGAAGTTAGAACTCAAGCTTTTAGCGGATGTTGGGATCATTGGTTTTCCCAATGCTGGTAAGTCGACTTTGATTTCAAGAATTTCTGCGGCCAAGCCTAAGATCGGCGATTATCCCTTTACGACGCTGACCCCGCAGCTTGGGGTCGTGCGCTGGGGTGATGAACATTCTTATATCGTTGCCGACATTCCTGGCTTGATTGAAGGCGCCTCTGAGGGTGCAGGACTTGGAATACAGTTTCTTCGGCATATCGAAAGAACAGAGTTTTTTGTTCACTTGATCGATATCTCATTCGCAGATCCACCTCAAGTGCTGCACAAGTATGAACAGATCAATCATGAACTTCAGATGTACGATGAAAAAAACAAAGACAAAGATGAATTTGTTCCACTCAGCACAAGGCCACAAATGGTGGTGTTTAATAAAATCGACAGCGTCTCTGCTGAAGATCTTGAAAAAATTGTGAAACATTTTGTCCAAAAAACAAAACTCAAACCTTCGGTGATTTCGGCCTACACCGGCCTGAAAATAGAAGATTTGAAAAATGAAATAGGCCATCGGCTGTTCGACAAAAAGTCAGGGAGCGTAGAATGAGTCAAAGATATGGAATTTTCGGTGGAAGCTTTAACCCTCCCCATAATGGACATGTTGAGGCCGTTCGCGCCGTCGTAAAAAAAGCAGGCCTCGCGGAAGTCCTAGTTATTCCAGCGGCCAGAAGTCCGCTGAAACCCGCAGTTGAAGGTCCAGAGGCTCAAGAACGCTTGGCAATGACGGAACTTGCCTTTCGAGGCGAAGGTCTTCCCGTCAAAGTTGATGGCCGTGAAATTAAGCGCGGCGGTCCCAGCTACACAATCGACACCATTGAGTCTTTAAAAGCCGAAAAACCAGAGGCCGAATTTTATTTGATTATGGGTGGTGACAAACTAGACGAGCTCGATCAGTGGAAAGATTGGAAAAAGCTGATCAATGAAAGTCATATCCTCTTTGTCTCGCGACCGGGTTTTGATTTTCCCGCGACTCCGGAAGATTTGCCTGCGTTTTTGCAACCATTCGTTGATGAAATGGAATTCAATTTCATTCAGCTCAAGACGGGAAAATCCATTCAATTTGTGAAAATTCCCGAGGTGCAAACATCATCGACGGAGCTCCGCCGCTGGCTCAGATCAGGCCAGAATGTTTCTCAGCACATGCCTCTCGCTGTGGAAAGCTACATCAAGGAAAAGGGCCTTTATCGATCGGTCTCCGAAAAAATCAGCGACTATGGAAAATTCACGCACTTCTGTGCGCAAGTCCTCTCTGACAAGAAAGCCATTCAAATCCGGGGGTTTGACCTTCGTGAACAAGAAGCTCCAACAGAATATGCTTTGGTCGCTTCGGGCACCAGCACCCGGCACACTTCGGCGATGGCTGAAAATATCATGCGCACAGTGAAAGAGGAATTCCGAATCTACCCTCAGGGTGTCGAAGGAGTTTCGGAAGGTCGCTGGGTTGTGATCGATTACGGCAGCACGATGATTCATCTTTTCTATGATTTCGTTCGGCAAGATTATCGGTTGGAAGATCTTTGGCGGCGGGCTCCTGAGATTAAATTGCAGATCAAAGCTGCGCCGGCCACCACGACACTCGCTGCGACAGCTGGTGCCTCAACTTCCAAAAGGGTTGATCATTGAAATACCAATGGGTCAACTTTGAACATTCAAAGTGCACCTGGTTGGATGAACTGCGCGGACAATACTTTGAAAAAATCGGACACTTTTGTCCGATTGCTTCGCTTCCCCAAAAGCTTCGGGGAAAAGATTTGGTGACTCCCGCGAGTCAATTGAAGTTTACCGAAAAAATTCTGGAAAATCTGGAAGGAAACGATCTACTCGTGGTCTTTGATCAGCGCGGTAAGCCTCTGAATTCTGAAAGTTACGCTAAAGAGGTTTTAAAAATATTGGAAAGCGGAAAACGGCGCTGCTTTTGGGTTACCGGCGGGGCTTTCGGACTGTCAGAGAAAGTTTTGGAGCGCGCGGATCGAAAGTTTTTACTGGCCCCCTTTGTGATGAGTCATCAAATCGCTGAAGCTGTAGCCCTTGAGCAGCTCTATCGGGCACATACTATTTTGAAGGGCCTTCCTTACCACAATCCATGAAACGCGCTTTGGATCTTCCAAAAAAAAGCGCTTGGCCTCCCGGTTTGCAGATAATGTCTGCGGAGGTCCCACCGAATGAATTTTTCTTTCAAGCCCCATGATTTTGAGTTTTTTATTCCTGCCAACTGCATGAGCTGCCAATCGATTTGTGTGACTCAGCTTCGCTTGTGTCAAAGCTGCCGGAGGGCAGCCTTTCGCAATGAGCCTTCGGAGTTTCGGAATTCTGGGTTGAATGTCACCGCAGCGACCACATGGATTCCGGATGAAAACCGAGCTCTGTCATTGCTGCTGAAAAGTCTTAAGGGTAATGATTTCCGCGAAGACTGGGCTGAACTTGCAAGGGAGTTTGTTGCGAGGTTGCCACTGAAAAGGCTAGAGCCTCTATGCCCGAACTCCACTGACTCAGGGGCCCCAAAAAATCAGCGCTTCGTTTTGGTGCCGGCACCTGCGTCTTCTGAGGGTCGGCTCCATGCACTTCATTTCGCTGAAGGGATTGCGCAGCTCATTGGACTTGAGGTGTTTGATGTCCTCCGGCATCGGCCTTCCGGTCAATCTTCCCATCAAATTACAGATGCGAGCCTCGAGGGGGGTGTCCCTGCGCAAAAGGCTCGGGACAAGAAACAAAGAAAATTGAGAACTTTTTACAGGTCCAGGGTGCTGCCCTCTCAGTGCATTCCTATAATCGTAGACGACATTGTGACCAGCGGGGGGACTGCGCATGCAGCCTGGCAAGCCTTCGGTCGGATCGAAAAGGCTCAAGTCTGGTGTTTTGCACATAGGCAACTTGATGGCAGAGGAAAGCTCTGATAAGAGCAGAACCATATGAACAAGGCAGCCCTTTTTAGATTTTTTCTTCAGTTGTTTGTCACGATTTTTGCGCTGGATGGCTTTGCCGCGGTCACAAAAGAAGATCGCGCGAACATCAATAAAATCATCGCTAAGTATCGCAAGAGTGTTCTTGTCAAAACGCAGCTGGAAAAAAAGACAAGTTCAAAGCTTCTCAATCGCGACACGGAAGAAAAAGGCCAGCTGTATTTTTCCGGTGGCCTGATTCGCTACGAAACAAAACAGCCCGATCCCGCTTTGGTTGTGTTCGATGGTAAATATCTTTGGAATGTACAGCTTCCTTCGGCTGACTTTGGCGGGGAAACTATTGTTGCCCGCGCTGAAATCGATCAAAAAAATCGACAGCAGGTAATCGTGACCGAATTGCTGACCAAAGAATCTTTATTTCGTCACTTTGATTTGAATGAGGCGAAAACCACCGATCAGGTGCTGGTGCTGGATGCCACTCCCAAAAAGGGAGACTGGAGTCTTTCAAAAATCAAAATGCACTTTTCTTTGAAAGATGAAGTCGTCAGCCGAATTGAATATTGGGATGATCTGAACAATCATTCGGATCTGAAGCTGAACAAACAAGAGTTTCCTGAAGAACCAAATAAAAAGCTCTTTAACTACAAGCCGCCCAAAGGCGTTAAAGTGAATAAATTATGAAACAAGTGATTGATGCCGAACTCAAAAAAGTACATTTTGTGAGCCTCGGCTGTCCGAAAAATTTAGTGGACGCTGAAATTATGGCGGGAACGCTCCAGCGGGATGGTTATTCAGTCGTCAATGATCCCGAAGAGGCTCATACGGTCATTGTGAATACCTGCGGCTTTATCGAAGACAGCAAAGCCGAATCCATTTCAAAAATTTTGGAGATGGGACGCCTCAAAGAAGAAGGCAAAATCTCTCGCGTTGTTGTGGCGGGTTGTTTGGCGCAAAGATACAAAGACGAACTTGTTAAAGAACTTCCAGAAGCAGATATTTTTGTTGGCTCAGGGCAATTTCAGCAGATCTCCCAGATTTTAAAATCCAACGATAAAGGTTCGAAGGAAAAAACTTTCTTTCATCTTCCCACCTACCTTCAAGAAGAAAGCACCCCCAGGGTGAATTCGCAGCCCAGCTATCGCGCCTATTTGAAAATTTCGGAAGGCTGCCTCAAGCGCTGTGCCTTTTGTGCGATCCCACTCATCCGCGGCAATCTGCAGTCAAGAACGCTTTCCAATGTGATTAACGAAGCGAAGCTGTTGGCAGCTGGTGGAGTCAAAGAATTGAATATCATTTCCCACGACTTTACAGACTACGGTTGGGATTTGCGACGAAAAGATTCTCAAGCGACGGAGTCCCCAGCCAAATTACTTGAGGAGCTTGCAAAAATTGAAGGCCTCAAGTGGATTCGGCTCTTGTATTTGTATCCAGATGGTATTGATGCCGAACTTCTACGAGTGATTCGCGAGAATAAAAAAATCTGTCGTTACTTTGATATGCCACTTCAGCACATTTCGGACTCAATGCTCCAGCGCATGAATCGCAAAATGACTCGAAAAGAAATTGAATTCGCACTGACAAATATCCGTAAAGAAATTCCTGAAGCGGTGATTCGAACTCAGTTCATTGTGGGTTTTCCTGGTGAAACAGAAGAAAACTTTCAAGAACTTTTGGGATTTATTGAAACGCAAAAGTTCGACCGAATCGGTTGTTTTAAATATTCTCCTGAAGAAGGTACGCCCGGCGGAAAGATGGCTGATCAGGTTGCTGACGACATCAAAGAACGTCGCTGGAATGAACTGATGGCTTTGGCTCAGAAGATTTCTCGTAAAAAACATAAAGCGCTGATTGGGCAGATTCAAGAGGTCGTGATCGAAGGATATTCAGAAGAAACTGAACTCCTTTTGAAGGCGCGAAATTCCCAGCAAGCTCCGGATATTGACGGAATTGTGTATATCAATGAAGGCTTAGGTAAAATTGGAGATTTCGTGAAAGTGAAAATTTCCGAAAGTCTAGACTATGACCTCGTGGGCTCGATTGTAGATTCCGGGGAAGCTTTTTCTGCGGCCCTACCGTCGGAGCTAAACTGAAAATGAATTTGGCTTTTGGCGTTTTTCACGTTCAAAGTTTGGCGGCTGCTTACCAGCTGGCAAATTCCGTCAATCATTTTCCCGGAACAAAACTCTTGGAGCTGATACCAGCTCATTCGGGAGCCTATTGCTTAGCAGAGGGTCCCATCAGCCAATTGGAAGCCCTCCTTCGTGACCAGAGGACTTCTGATATTATCAACGCTGATCTAATTCCAAGCTTGGACAAAACAGTTCTGAAGGCCTTTTACAGCTTAGAGACTGCGAACTTAGGGCAGAGCCTTTATGTTGTGGAGTCCTCACGTTTGGGTGCGCTATTTACGGTGGCACAAGCAGCGGTCGAAATCGGAATGGGTATTCTCGAGTTTCGAGCACCGCGCGCCGGTCAGATTTCGGGCGTGCTTACTCTGACTCAGGTAAAGAACGAATCTGAGGCAAGGATAGAGGTTTGGCTGCGAAAAATTCGTGCGATGTCTGCACTGCGAGCAGAAAAAATCGAGCCCATTCAGGCAAGTTTAGCGGAACTTTTCTAAGCCCCACTTCTCAAAATCGGATGTCGAAAGACCGTGTTGTTTTTCCTTCTTTATATTGAAAGCAACCATCTCTGTGAGCTTTCATATAAACAACGAATGAAGGCACTTCGATGTGCCCATCAATAGTCCTCAGAGTATTGTGAAATTCTGTCCGATCTGGAGCTGCCACATACTTCACCGAACCATCAGCACCGCCAACGGCATTGCGATTTAAAAATCTGCCTTCTAATTTTTGGGAAAGCCGAGTTTCTGGACGTAAATCCAAATGTTCCGCCATATGGTAAAGAATTTGTGTTGTCGCTCCCGCAGTCACTTTCCCAAACAGGTCTGGCAGAGCGAGCTTCAAGTCTGTTTGTTGAGGTACGAAGAAGTGACCGTGTCCAAGATCCGAAAAGAAAACAAAGTCGGCATTTTTAGATTGAATGGCATGATTAATATGGCTTTGGATTGCAAACAATATTTGATTAGGTACCTTTAGCTTCAGGTCTTCAGTAATTGGAGTGATGAAATTCTTTGCTCTTTCATCCCAAAAGACTCTTCTGGAGAGCCTTTTTCCATTCGAGTAGCTGTCTTCAAAGAAGGCTCTCATTTCTTCCACAGAGTAATCGGAATGGCCACGGTCATCATTTTTTTCAAACCTGGAACTTTCAAGCCCACTGTCCAATGAAGATGCAGGTGAACACTTTTTGTGGATAAAGGCTGGCCTGTTCTGGAGTGATTCTGCATTTGCTGCGGTTCCTATGACTCCTAGGCAAAGGAGAGCCCAAATAGGAGACAAAAGGTGATCAGTGAAAGTTCTAAGACTCATTCGCATAAGGTAGGAGATGCAGACCTTGTGCCATTTGATATTGAAAACCGGCCCTGTCGCTGAACAAGTAATTGATTGCTTGGTGAGCCCGAACTGCGGGAAAATGAATTGTGAATGATAAAGACCGATACCCACTTTTTCGCCGGATTCCACAGTTCGAAGAACTATCCTCTAGCCTTATCCTGGATCGGTTTTTGGATTACGTGGCAGAAAAAAATCAAACGCTTTATCCTGCGCAGGAAGAGGCCGTCCTCGCCCTCGTTGAAGACCAGAATGTCATTCTCAACACTCCCACGGGATCTGGAAAAAGTTTAGTTGCTGCGGCTCTACATTTTCACTCCCTTTCCATGGGTCTCCGATCTATTTATACAAGTCCGATCAAGGCCCTAGTGAATGAAAAGTTTTTGAATCTTGCTCGAGAGTTCGGTCCCGAACAAGTCGGCCTTTCGACGGGTGACGGCAGCGTCAACAGCGATGCACCGATTCTTTGCTGTACGGCCGAGATCCTTGCCAACATGGCTCTGCGTGATGGTGAAAATGCAAAGGTCGATGATGTTGTGATGGATGAATTTCATTACTACTCGGATCGAGACCGTGGGGTTGCTTGGCAGATTCCACTTCTCACACTGCCGCGCGCGCGGTTTATGCTGATGTCCGCTACGCTCGGAGAAATGGATTTTTTTCAGAAGGAGCTCGAAAAACTGACCGAGCGAAAGACAGTCATTATTTCCAATCAAGACCGTCCAGTACCACTGAAGTTCCACTACGCCGAGACTCCCATCCATGAGACCGTGAAAAACCTCATCGATCAAAATGCGGCCCCCGTTTACCTTGTCTGCTTTTCGCAGCGAGAAGCTGCAGAGCAGGCCCAATCCTTGATGAGTGTGGATTTTCTGCAGAAGGAACAGAAGAAAGAAATCACCGAAGCTTTGTATGGAACGGATTTCTCAAGTCCCTATGGCAAAGAAATTTCAAAATTCATCAAACACGGCATCGGAATTCATCATGGTGGTTTGCTGCCGAAATACCGCATACTTGTCGAGAAGCTTGCGCAAACGGGCCTCTTAAAAATTATTTGTGGAACGGATACTTTGGGGGTCGGAGTCAATATTCCGATCCGCACTGTGCTATTTACAAAGCTGTGCAAGTTTGATGGCAGTAAAACGGGAATTCTGTCCGTGCGGGATTTTCATCAAATCTCGGGACGGGCGGGACGCAAAGGCTTTGATACCGAAGGCCGCGTGGTCGCACAAGCACCAGAGCACGTGATCGAAAACTTAAAGCAAGAACTGAAGGCAAAGGCTGATCCGAAAAAAGCAAAGAAGCTTGTGAAGGCTAAACCGCCCGAAAAAGGCTTTGTGATGTGGACTGAGGAAACCTTCAATAAATTGATCAAATCAAAGCCTGAGGCTTTGGTCTCGCGTTTCAAAGTGGATCACGGCATTCTACTCAATGTGTTGGCCCGCGCCGAAGATGATGGCTGTAAAGCCATGCGGAAACTGATCAAAGTTTCGCACGAACGTCCCCATGATAAAAAGAAACACTTTTCTCGCTCCTGGGAACTTTTTCGCTCGCTACTGAATCGCGACTTGCTGGAACTTGTTCCGCCCTCTTCGGGTGTGGGTCGGCACCGAGTTCGTGTTAATTTGAATCTTCAAGAGGATTTCTCTTTAGACTCTTCGCTATCGCTTTATCTGATCGATACCTTGATGCTTTTGGATCCACAATCAGAGACCTATGCCCTGGATGTGCTGACCCTGGTCGAAAGTATTCTCGAAAGTCCTGATCAGATTTTGCGTAAGCAGCTGGATAAAGTGAAAAGTCAGAAGATGATCGAGCTAAAAATGGCTGGAGTCGAATTCGACCAACGCATTGAAGAGCTTGAAAAATTAGAACATCCCAAGCCTCTTCGCGATTTCATCTATTCCACTTTTAATTCTTTTAGTGATAAGCACCCCTGGGTGGGTACCGAAAATATCCGTCCGAAGTCGATTGCGCGCGAGATGTATGAGGCTTTTATGAGCTTCGGCGAATACGTCAGGGAGTACGAACTCCAAAGAAGCGAAGGACTCCTCCTGCGCTACATAAATGATGTATGGAGGGCGTTAACAGTCACAGTACCTTCGGCTCATAAAACCGAAGAGGTTGATGCCATCACGGAATATTTTGGTTCTATCGTGCGCCAGATTGATTCAAGTCTTATTGATGAATGGGAAAAAATCCGCAATCCGCAGTTTATTCCCGCAGCGAAAGCGGAAGCTCAAAAGATCGAGAGCACAGACCCTTTTCGGGATGCAAAAGCTACGCGCATTCGCGTTCTCAACGAAGTTTTCCAAGCTATCAGAGCTTTTGCGATGAAAGATTTTGAGACTCTGCTGCAACTTTTGAATCGGTGGGCGGAGGATGGAGTCGCTAAGGATTTATCTGGTGAAGCCTGGTCGGAGAAACGACTGGAAGCTCTCAGCAAAGAGTATCACCAATGCCATACTGCCATTCGGACAGATCCAAGCGCTCGAGGCACGAAGAACGTTCGGATCAATGCGGGGAAAGAAGAGTGGCTGATCGAACACACGCTTTCAGACTTCGATGATTTGAACGATTGGCAACTTGCGGTGAGGTTTTCTTTGGCTGAAGGTCGCAAACAAGGTGGGCGGCTCGTGATGAGCCTCGGCGCCATCGCGGAAGTTTAGACTTTAGTTAAAGACATTGGCGCCGCCGCAGCGATCGAAAGAAGCTTCGAACTTCAAGAGCCAGACTTCATTCTTGAGAAGTCGGATAATATTTGTGGCTTTTCTGAGGTCCTTTTCCGTGCTGCGATCCAATTCGCAGGCCTTCACAAAAGCAATATGTGCGTCTTGAAACTTCTGAATTTCAAGAGCTGCAAAGCCCAGCGCGACGAGGCTCCTGACTGATTTGGCATCCGCTTCAGTGGCTCGTTTAAAATACTCAAAAGCTTTGATGTGATTTTTTGACTCATTGTAAAACTGCCCCAAGCTGAATTGGGCGACCTCTGAGTTTTTGAAGGAATCAGCAGCCCGGTGCAGATGCTTAGATGCAAGCTCCGGCATTCCGGTTTCCTTGAAGGCTATTCCGAGATGAACGTAGTTTTCAGGGTGTTTGGGGTTCTGCTGAATTGCCTCTTGGCATTTCCTTTTCGCTTGAGCATGGAAGCCGTCTTGAAGGTTAATGGCGCACAGCTCGGCTTTCACGAGTGGTAATTTGGCTGGGCTTACGAATTTTTCCATATCTTCGAGAAGGACCCTCAAAAAGTATTGGTTTTTTCTTTTTCGGTAGAGTTCCGCCAAGGCGAAATTGGCGGGCTCATACTTTAGGTTCAATTCCAGGGCATCCTTTAAGGAACTAATGGCCTCGTCGTCCTTGCCCATTTTCTTGTGGACCAGGGCAATGAGATAGTGGGCCTCGACGTCCTTAGCATTTTTTGCAAGGAGGGATCGGTAAGTCTTGATTGCGGCAAGACCATTATCCAGTTCCTCGTATGCTCGGCCGAGAGCAACGACGTCTGATCTCTGAAGTTTCTCGAGTTGTGGGCTTAAGCTCTCGATCACTTTGGCCGGGTCCTTTTTCTCAGAATGAGATTCGGTCTTCAGGCTCGGCTTTGGTGTTGGGCTCTTCGCAAGCAAGGGATCCTTTGCGAAAAGTAGGATCAAGCCCGAAAGGCAGGCTGCAAAGAGAAAATGTGAAGAAGCTTTCAAACCAGCGAACAACATAGGTTATGCTTAATGATATGTATTCGGAGCACAGCAGACAATGATCAAATGGCGAGGTCGCAATCAAAAAGGACAAGGTACGGTCGAGTATGTCCTATTGCTTGTCGTGGTGATCGCAATTGCTGGAGCAGTCTTGACTCGGTTTTTTAAACCTTTTGATTCATGGGCTAAAAATTATCTCGGAGCCTACTTCCTGTGTCTTTTGGATACTGGGGAACTTCCCTCACTCGGAGGCCAAGGCTCCACCGGTGAATGCAATGCAAACTTTGAAGCATTTTCATTGGCCGGAGGAAGAGCAGAAAAAGAAGGGGAAGGTAAGAGCGGTTCCTCTGAAGAAAGTGCTGGAGCTAAAAACAGAAAGAGAGATCGAGACAGTGGTGGAGGCGGTGGAAATATAGTTTCTGACTCTCGAAATAGAAAAAGTGGAATCGATCTTCAGCCAAGACGGCGTGGAACTGATGGTACAATAGGGTCCACTTCTGTTTCGACTATACCGAATGAAGGAGGTGGTGGCGGTTACATGAAATTTCGTAAACCCACCATCATCTACGTGAATCGAAAATCTGAGCAGTTGAGGGGCTTGGCAGGCCTGATCAATGCCGAACGAGATCGGGCGAAAAAACGCGAGGAAAAGGTCACCTTTTCTGTGAAAGAGTCAGAGGAAGGTGGTTCATCGCGCACGAGGAAACGGATGATGGCTTCGGCAGTTATAAAATCGAAAGCTGCGAATGAAGATTTGAGTGGCTACAATTTTTCTTTCAGTGAAATGTTGCGATGGGTATTCATCATCGCGATTGTCGGAATGTTGATTTTCCTCGTAGCAAGTCAGTTAAATTCCATCAGCAAAGGTATGGAAAAGTAAGAGCATTTAACAAGAGCCTTGAACAAGAGCCGTGAAAAAAGTACATAAAAAATTTTTTTCACGGTGTGTTTTCTTTGTTGAATCTTGGGGTTAGCTGAGTAACAAGAATTGTCACTGACTTTGGGGGACAATCTTGGGCATAGCGAGTATTAACTCTAAAAAGACTTTTATTCTTGACGAGGCGCAGGAGCTTTTGCCTGTCATCTGGAAAATCACGGATTCTGCTAACGCAAAGTTTATGCGGCTGACTCATCGCCTAGAATCCGTGCGTGACACCAGTCCGGAGATGGCCACCCAGATTGATAAGGAGATCGAAGACCTTGTCACTTCCTGGAAAATGAAGCTCCGCAAGCTGGGGGTGTCACCCAAAGGTCTCTGGTTAGCTGACTTTGATAACGGATCGGGATACTATTGTTGGAAATTTCCCGAGCGGCAGATCACCCATACTCATGGTTATCAAGATGGGTTTTTGGGTCGTCGCCTGATTCGGAACCTCAAAGAAGTGAGAGAATGAAAATTGCCATTGCTCAGATAGATTCTCGCCTCGGTGATTTCTCTGGGAATTCAAAAAAAATGTTCGAATCTATTCGGAGTTCCCAGCAACAAGGCGTCGACCTTGTGGTTTTTCCGGAAGCAGCTCTTTGTGGTTATCCCGCAAGTGATTTGCTGGAGTGGCCTGACTTCGTCAAAGTCCAGCTGAAGTTTTTAGACAGACTGGCTGCAAAATTACCGACAGGCATCCAAGCTATTGTCGGCTGTTACACCGAAAATTTGACTCCTAAAGGCCGCCCTTATTTTAATTCCGTCGCCATTCTAAAAAAGGGACGCAGTCCTCAGTTTGTTCACAAAGAAGTGCTTCCGGTGGGTGATATCTTTGATGAGGGCAGGTATTTTCAGGAATATTGGAAGCCCCAGAATAGGACGATCAAAGTCAAAGGCAAGACAGGCCTCATTGTTATTTGCGAGGAAATGTGGGCTTGGAAGCCTCGCGGCCGGCGAGGTGCTCATGTGCAAAACCCATTGGAAAAGCTTGCAGATCATAAGCCAGATTTTATTTTGAATCTAAGCGCATCACCTTTTCACACGACCAAAATGGAAGAGCGTCTGGAGATGGCCAAAGCCACGACTCAGTTTTTCAAGGCGCCCTTAATCTATGTCAATCGCGTCGGAGCCCAAGATGAAGTCATCTTTGATGGGCGAAGCTTCCTCATGAGTCAGAAGGGCCAAGTGCTGAAAGAGGCCCTCCCCTTCGCGGAAGACTTGCTGGTCATTGAGGACTTTGCTGCTTCAGAATCTTCCCGCAAAAAAACTCTCGAAGGGAAGTCATCCTTACAGACGCCGAAGCTCGTTCGTTCTGCCTTGGTTGAGGGACTCCGAAGTTTCATTCAAAACAATGGATTCACTCAGGTGCATTTAGGCTTGAGCGGCGGGATTGATAGCGCAGTGGTTCTAGCGCTTGCAGCAGAAGCCATCGGAGCCGAAAATGTGACGGCTCTTGCTCTGCCGACCGAATTTAACTCTCCAAAGAGTTTGAAGCTGGCTCGGGAGATGAGCAAGCTCATCGGCTGCAAATTTTTGAATCATGAAATTCAGTCGACCTTTCGATTGGCGAAAGAAAATTTAGCGCGAAGTTTTGGGATCAAAAAATTTGGATTGGTACACGAAAATCTGCAAGCTCGCATTCGGGCTCTGTATCTAATGGCCTATTCCAACACAAAAGGCTCCTTGCTGCTGTCGACCTCCAACAAGTCCGAGGCAGCTGTTGGCTATGCAACTTTGTACGGTGATATGTGCGGAGGGCTAGCTCCCATTGCGGACCTGACCAAGAATCAAGTGTATGCATTGGCGCGAGACTTTAATAAAGAAAGCCTGGAGCGAACTGGCAAAGTGCTCATCCCAGTTGAAATTATTGAACGCGCACCATCTGCCGAACTTCGGAAAAATCAAAAGGATCAGGATAGCCTTCCGGCGTATTCTGAGCTGGATGCTTGGGTGGATCAGCTCATTATTCATCCGGATAGCAAGAATCCTCGAGCTCAAGCAACTTCGATGAAATGGCTTAAGGAAAAGCTCCTAAAAAGCGAATTTAAAAGGTGGCAGTCTCCACCAATATTGAAAGTTGCAAAGCGAAGCTTTGGCAAAGGGCGCCGCTGGCCAATCACTCTTCACACCAAAGATTGGCTCTAGAAAGCCGCCGCGCCGTGTCCCGAAATGTTAGGAGGTGCCTTTTGTTAGATGAGGCTCAGCTGTTTCGGTTGGCGCTCAACTAGCGGAAAACGACCTTCGGGTTTTCCGGTAAGTGCCACGAGGTGCATCAGCTGCGGAGCTTGTCCACCAACAGAGATCCGCTTTACAAGCTCTAAAAAGACTTGTCCGCAGGAAACAGCATCTTGTTCTGCTCGGTGAAATTGACCTGCCTGAAGCTTGAGGTACTGAACGATCGTTGAAAGCTTATAGTTTGCAAGTCCGGGCAAAACTTTCCGAGCCATCGGTAGGGTATCTAGAATCACACCAGCCGGTGTTGAAATTTCATGCCTTTGAAAATCGGCAATCAGAAATTGAGTATCAAAAGGTGCGTTGTGAGCCACCAAGGGATAGCTGCCTGCGAACTCTGTGAGGGAAGGCAAAATTTCATCAATCAGAGGCTTGCCTCGAACCATTTCGTCAGAGATGCCATTCACCGCTGAGGCGCCTGGGGGAATCGACCTCTGCGGATCGATCAAAGTCGAATAGACGGAGTCCACTGTGCCGGAAATAAATTTAACTGCACAGATCTCGACGATTCGGTCGACGCCAGCAACAGTCCCTGTAGTTTCAATATCAAATGCTATAAAGTCCATAATTTGTGATAGCTAAGGATCTGCCTGGATTCAAGATGGGATTGTTGAATGCTTGGAAAAAAGTTGAAGGAAAATTTTTTTGTCGCAAATATTGAGCCCAGTTCTCGCTCCCAAGAGGTTGAATTTATTCAGGGAGACACCATTCTCGAGGCTCTGCTGCGAGCCGATGTTGAAATCAATAACAGTTGCGGTGGAGGTGCTTCTTGTGGCACCTGCCGAGTTCGGATAAGAATGAATCGTCCTGATTCCGTACAGCCGGATTTGCCGAGTGAAATCGAACAGGAATTTCGCGAAGAGCGTTCCTTCGCTGAAGACGAAAGACTCTCCTGCCAGACCCTAGCCAAGAAGGGCTTGGAGATTTTCGTGCCCCGCTTTAGGGCTTAATGAAAAAGGGATTGGCGAAAATCCAGGTAATCCATTTTTTTCCGTCTGGGATCGGAAGCAGAGGGCTGACTCTTACAATCAATCGGTAAGTTCCCGGTTCGCGGATTTCAGCCGTGAGGCTTGTTGAGTTCGAGGTCACACTGCGCTGGCCATCTTTTAGCAGAACAATTTCGTAAAAATATTTCGGTTCTGTAGCGAGTTCAGCATAAATTGTGAGGCCTTTCGTGAGGCGAACCTCAGAGCCAAGGGGAAGGCGTTTGTTCCCGCTGCGTATCTCTGCAAAAAATCCTTGGGGATCGCCCAGCAAATCGATCGCAAAGTAAAACTGTCCCTTCTTCAAGGCCGACATCAGTTTCGATTGATCCTTTTTAAAATTGCCGGTCAGTTCGGAAGAAAGCAGCACATGATTGCTAGATATTGAAAATGCACTCCGGTAGCTAGGAAACTTCACCAAATAATTAGCTAAAGGAATCGCTCGTGCTGAGGCCTCGGCACCAGCGAAACCAAAAAGCGGGCGATCTCGGGAAACCTCATCCCAAAGAGCAAGCTCTCTTTCGGGTTCGCGATAGAGGCGCAAAAAGGAATACAGAGGGTTAAAGGGATAGATCAGCAGACTGGTGATAACCGAGATTTTCGATTCGGCCCAAGCGGCGTAAGCAATCGATCTTGAGTTGATGATCTCAAGTCCATCCATTCCCTGAGGCAGGGTACCCGTCCAGCCATAGTCTGGATTCGAAGTGTGGAGGAAGCCAACGAACTGACTTCTTTCCTTTGAATTGGATTGTGAAAGATAGTCAGCGATGAGGACGGAGGATTCTCCCATATTGGAAGGACTTCCTCCTTCATTTGCAGTCAGCAAGAAAACCCGGGAATCGAGGTAGGAATATTCAGCTTCCTGCATAACCAGCAAGGGGCCGTGATAACCGTCAAAATTGTCCTGCCCACTGAATTGATTAAGGTCAGTCACAATCAGAAAATCGAGATTGGCATTTCTTGCAACATTGATGACAGCTTGAGGTGTCGCGGAGCCGCGACCAAGACTGGTGTGGACGTTTAAAACCCCTCGATAGTCATAATAGCCACCCTTAGTGTCTTTCTGAAATTTTTCAGGAACTACGGACAGATCTTGCTGAGAAACATAGAAGCCATAGATAAAATAAAGAATCAGAACTGCAGCGAATCCACCAATAAATCGAGTCATTGATTTTCCTTCGAAGGCTTCTGTTCGACTTTTAAAATTTGATACTGCCCCCAGGAGTATTCAATTGAAATAGTGTAGGGTCCGTTTTGAACCCAATCCGCCGGCCATTGGTCTTCCGTTCGCGCAAGATAAAAGGGGAAAGAATTAGGCTTGGAGGCTATCAGTGTGTCGTAAAAATCGAACCGGTTCATACCTTGCAGTTTGTAGACAGGTCTTTTCAAGTGCATCCAAAGGGCAGAGGCAACTTGGTAAGATCCACCAAAAAGAGGCTGATATTTTTCAATCTGCATCGAGAATTCTTTGAGGTCTCGAACCTCTTTGAGCTTAATATTTATTTTGTCTGTGCGATAAGAAGTCAGCTGAACGATAATGAGTAAAACAAAGGCCGACCAAGTGAAAACAAAACTTGTCAGTTGCCAAGGTTTTTTGATTTGAGTTGCGATCATCCAAAGCGCAGCCGGAAAAGCAGCGATGGGCCAGTTGGCTTCAACGGCTGCGTGGAAAGATGTTACCAAAAAAAAAGCCCAAATGAAAACAGGTTGGATTTTCAAATGCAGAGGCCTCGCCGTTCGGTAGGCTCGAATGAACAGGGGAACAAAGAATGGAAAAATGAGCATGGCCTGGCCAGCGACATAGGACCAAGTCCACCAAAAATCCCAAGAGGGTGCACCCAGTCCGTGTTTTGCTTGAAAGCGAAAGGACATCCAATCATTTTGCAAGTTCCACCACACCACGGGGAAACTGGTCAGTAAGCCGATGATGATTGTGAGGGGTACATACTTCCATGCAACTTTTTTCCGACCCTCCTGCGATAGCGCTGTGAACAGGAGCACGGGAACGATCAGTACGATGTGATACTTGGAGAGAAATCCAAGACCTAAAATCAAGCCGAGTAGAGCATAGTTGATTGGACGAGGTTCTTTCAAACAAAGCGAAAAGAGCAGCATTCCCAAAGCCCAAAATAGCAAAAGCGGAACATCGGGATTTAAAATAAAGGAACCTATTCCAAAAAAAGGGTGAGCTAGCATCAAACAAAGCCAAATGGATGCAGTAGGACCCTTTAGTTCTTCGAATGTAGAAAAATACTTCAGCCAAACAAGCAAACTGAGGTGACCGAGTAGCAGTGCGGGAATTCGAATCGCACCGTCCCCGAGGACGGGCAAGCTCGAGCGAAGCAGCTCACCGAGAAAACCCAAAAGACCTACAATGGGAGGGTGGTCGAAATAGCTCCAATCCAGATGGAAGCCCCAAGCCCAATAATAGGCTTCGTCTGGAAGCAAAGGAATCGAAAGGCAAAGCGCCAACTTTATGAAAAACGATAAGACAAAAATACGATTCGTGGTGATCACTCAGGCAGTCTAAGACTCAAGGGCTGGCCTTCAGGTGATTTGTTGCGAATGATTCCGTTAATGATCAGGCTTGCTTTTCCACCATCATTGATTTGCAAAGACATCGGATTGCGGGCTCGTATCGTAACCAACTCGCCCGCTGCTAAGTTCGCAACTTTCGTGGGATTGACTCCGATGGTGTATTTCAATTCGAGCGGACCAGAAGCTTCGACAATGACCTCTAAGGGCTCTGCAAGAACGGCTGTTGAGGTGGCTGCAGGCGTGGGCGCTGGCGTCGGGGCTACTTCCGCCACCTTCGGAGTCGGTGTCAAATTTATCGCTTTTGATGGCGTTGGGCTTGCTGTCGCGGGAAGAGGCGAAACAGGCGTGCCAGCTGTCAAAGTTGGTGTGTTCGTAGGGACCGCCGGCTTCGATTCAGCAGCCGCGGTTTCACTTGCGGAAGACCCTGTTGCGCTCGATGATGTCGGTCCGCCCTCTGCATCTGAAGGACTATCTGGCAGTGGGTCGGCGGCTGGCGGCGGTAAAGCAACTGCATCCAGATTCGTATTGGTAGTGACCACGCGTTCGTTTTGATATTTGGTCACAACTTTCACAATTCCTATCAGAAGCCCAATAGCTAGAACAATTCCGGCTCCATACATGAACTTATTTTCGTGCCGAGATTCTTTCGGACCAGTTTTGGGTTTGGGTGCCACATAAACTTCTTTAGGTTTTGTGTTGTTAAAATCTTTTGCGGGGGCCGGCTGAGTCGATGCTGGCGGCGTGGGCGGGGGCGCGGTCGGAGCCGCAGTCGGAACCGAAGCTTCAGTTTTTGAATCTTGTTTTTGCTCTTGTTTTGAATCTTGTGTTTTCAACACAGCGCCTGTTCCCGCGACTCCACCAAGGTTTTCTGGCACGGGGGGCAGGCCATATTCATCATTGAAAAGATGAAGTGCCGCCTGAGGGTCTAGCTGCAAATGAATCGCGTAAGTTTTGACAAAGCCACGAACAAAAGTTCTCGCGGGCAGAGCCTTTTTGTCGCCGGTTTCCATCGCAGTCAGGACTCGCGTACTGATCTTAAGTGCCATGCTAATTTCTTGAATGGAAATTCCCTGTTTTTCTCTTTCCGCTTTTAGGTATTCACCGAGTTTCGACATTATTTTACTGCCTTCTCAATTGTTTCAGGAGGGTTTTCGCCTTTGTGGAGTAGGGTCCGTTGGGATAAAGCTTGATCACTTCTTCTAGGCGAGCCAAACCGCGAATGCGGTCACCAGACTGGTAATGAGCCAGAGCCGCGAAATAGTGGGGCTCATCAAATTGGACTCTTTGGCAAACAAAGACGGCGCGATCCAAGGCCTGGGCTGCGGCATCAAAGTCTGTGAGGGAATACAGTGTCCGCCCATAGTAATTATTGGTCAGACAATTTTCACGGTCCATAGCAAGAGACTTCTTAAAAAAATCCAAGGCCGTTTGAAATTGACTCTGTTTAAAATAAACAATGCCAGCATTTAGAATTGGCTTCTCTGGACTTGGATAGGTCATATCGTTCATGACCTCTTTGAGCAAAGGCAAGGACTCGTCATAACGATTGAGATCAAGCAGAGTGCGCGCCAAATTATTTTTAGCGTCTGAAAAATCTGCCTTGAGGGACAAAGCATTTCGAAAATGTTTTTCCGCAAGATCATATCTTTCTCGAGTGTAGTAGGCCAAACCCAGGGAATTTTGAATCTGCGGATCTTTGGGATCGAGGCGCTCTGCTTCAAGTAGGGAGCTAAATGCCCCGGGGAGATTTCCACTTTCCAAGTGGCCTACTCCAATTCGCAAATGGAGGCGAGCCTCTTCTTTGGATTTATTTCCTAAACTACTGCAAGAAAAAGCAAGGCTCGCAAGGATTGCAAGCGGCAGAACCCGAGATAAAACAGTCAGAAGAGCAGCAAGCGAACTTTTGAAATAAATCACTCTATCAGGTTCTCTGGGGTGGCAGAGGCTGTCAACTCTTAGGGCGTATATCTTTCAATTTCGACAAGAGTTTCAACGTGTTCCGTCTGCGGGAAGAGATCAAACAGAAGCACCTTATTAATTCGGTAGTTCGACTTCGTCAGTCGAAAAAATCTTTGAAGGTCTCGACCCAATGATGAGGGGTCACAGCTGACATAATGAATGGATTTTGGCGCACTTTCGGCCAAAGCTTTCATCACAAATTCTTCGCAGCCTCCCCGCGGAGGGTCTAAGAGGACCGAGGCTGATGCGGGGATTAAAATTGTTTGAAGAGCCTCTTCGACCGCGGCTGCTAAGAATCGAACTTTTTTCGTGGAAGCACCGAGGGTCTTTGCTTGCTGCTGGGCTTTACGAATGGCGCTGACGCTGTACTCGATGCCGAAAAATTGTTCGGGTCGAAGCTTTTTTAGCAATGGGAAACTGAAGTTACCGTCGCCGCAGTAAAGATCAAAAATCACATTCGGCTTAAATGCAGACATCGAGTCCACGACAGTCCCGACCATTTGGGTATTCAGCAAAGCATTGGCCTGGGAAAACTGACCTTCTTCTTCGTCCAGGGCAATTGCAGTGACTGTACTTGTGGGCTCATCAATCCTAAGCTCAATTGACCCCGTCATTTTGCCTTGCGAAGAAACTTCGAAGGCTTTTGCCACAAGACTTTCTTTTGCAATCAAGCAGTCTTTGATCGGTAAAAAGTCATGGGAGCGGTATTTCGAATAACCAAAGTGACCAGCTTCTACTCGAAGGCGGACTCGATCGCGATAGCGGAATTCTTGAGGGCTGGGAACTATCTGCGGAAGTTCCAGCTTCTGATTGAGAAAGCGATTCAACTGCTCTTGAACGATCAATTGTTTTTGAAGCAGTTGTTCGCTGTAGGTCATTTGCTGCCAGTTGCAGCCGCCACACTCCGTTTGGTAGGGACAGGGAGGATTGATTCGCTGAGCTGAAGCCTCCAAGACTTGGACGATTTCAGCGCGAGAAAAGTTTTTTTTAATTTCTGAAACTCGCGCCTGGACTTTATCTCCAGGCACCGATTTTTGAACAAAGAAAACTTGGGAATCCAGCCTGGCGACTCCGCCAGAACCAAAGGACATTTTTTCAATGTCCAAAGTGACCAGATCCCCAATTTTAAACTTCGGCTGAGGCAATCCCGATGGATCAGTCAAAAGAAACTAAGTGTTAACGAGTTCAGTTTTTTCAAAGAACAATGCGAGTTCACGGTCAGCGCTTTCGACACTGTCAGATCCATGAACTGCGTTTTCGCCAACAGAATCACCAAATTTAAACCGGATTGTGCCAGGAGTCGCCTTCTTGGGATCTGTTGCGCCCATGATTTCGCGATTTTTAGCCACTGCATTTTCGCCGGCTAAACACATCAAAAGGACAGGACCCGAAGTCATGAAAGTGACAAGTTCACCAAAGAAAGGACGAGCCTTGTGTTCGGCATAAAATTCTTCCGCTTTGCTTTTGCTTAAAACCGCGATTTTTGCACCTGCGATTTTAAGACCATTTGCTTCGAACATAGACATAATATCGCCCAAGCAGTTCTTTTTCATCGCATTGGGTTTAACGATTGAAAAGGTTTTTTCGTAAGCCATTAAGTCCTCCTAGAGTTTATTTTAGAACATTACTTCTATATATTACTTCAACATGGATTTCAGTGTGGTCGCCAGATCTGCCGGGGATCTGGAGATTTTGCAACCCGCTTTTTCTAGGGCTTCAAATTTCGCTTCCGCAGTGCCTTTACCGCCCGAAATAATGGCTCCAGCATGACCCATGCGTTTTCCTGCGGGAGCAGAGGCTCCAGCAATGAAGGCAGCCACAGGTTTTTTGAATTCTTTGGCGATGTATTCAGCGGCTTCTTCTTCGGCGCTTCCGCCGATTTCACCAATCATAATGACGCCATCAGTTCCACTATCAGCATTAAACATCTTTAAGACATCGATGAAGTTTGTGCCATTCACAGGGTCGCCGCCGATACCAACACAGGAAGACTGTCCCAAGCCCACTTGAGTGAGCTGATGAACTGCTTCATAGGTCAAAGTTCCAGAGCGAGAAAGGACTCCAATGCGGCCTGGGGTGTGGATATGTCCGGGCATAATTCCAATTTTACAGGCGCCAGGAGTAATGACTCCGGGACAGTTGGGACCGATTAAGCGTGAGCTGCGGCCTTCCATAAATCGCTTCACCTTCACCATATCTAAAATGGGGATGCCTTCAGTGATGCAGATCACAAGTTCGATTCCTGCATCCACGGCTTCCATGATCGAATCTGCCGCAAAAGCGGGTGGGACAAAGATCAAACTGGCTGTAGCGCCCGTATGTTTGATTGAATCCTTCACCGTGTTGAAAACGGGAAGACCTAAATGATTGCTGCCACCTTTACCTGGGGTGACTCCGCCAACCATTTTGGTTCCATACTTCATACATTGTTCTGAATGAAAAGAACCTTGGGCTCCCGTGATGCCTTGGCAGATCACGCGTGTATTTTTATCAATTAAAATGGACATGAGATCTCCTGAAAAAAGTTATTTAATGCTAGCCACGACTTTTTGAGCTGCTTCGGTCAGTGAATCTGCTGGAGTAATATTAAGGCCACTTTCTGCCAAAATCTTTCGGCCCAGTTCTACGTTCGTACCCTGAAGGCGCACAACCAAAGGAACTTTGAGGCCGACTTCTTTTGCAGCCGCAATCACGCCTTCCGCAATGACATCACAGCGCATGATTCCACCAAAAATATTCACAAGAATCGCTTTGACCTTCGGATCATTTAAAATAATTCGAAAAGCCGCCGTCACTTTCGCCTTATCAGCTCCGCCCCCCACATCTAAAAAGTTTGCGGGACTCGCGCCGTGAAGCTTGATGATATCCAAAGTCGCCATGGCAAGACCGGCTCCGTTCACCAAGCAGCCGATGTTTCCATCCAGTTTGATAAAGGCGAGGTCGTATTTGCTAGCTTCGATTTCAGTAGGCTCTTCTTCATGCAAATCGCGGTAAACCACGATGTCTTTTTGGCGATAAAGAGAATTTGAATCGAAATTCATCTTCGCATCGAGGGCGATCAGATCACCTTGTTTGGTAATAACCAAAGGATTGATTTCCGCAATGGAACAGTCCTTTTCTACGTAGGCCCGGTAGAGACCAGTAAAAAAGCCAACGGCTTTATTCATCAGTTCCGCAGGAATATCCAAACCGAAAGCAAGTTCCCGAGCTTGATAAGGCATAAGACCCGTGACGGGATCAATGGTCACTCGCAAAATTGCTTCGGGCCTATGATTGGCGACTTCCTCGATGTCCACACCGCCTTCTTTTGAAGCCATCATCGAGACTCGTCCCGTAGACCGATCCAAAACAACAGCCACATAAAGTTCGCGGGCGATGTCGCAGCCTTGCTCGATATAGAGGGATCGAACCAATCGCCCCTCGGGACCCGTCTGATGGGTCACCAAAGTCATGCCCAACATTTTTTCTGCCTGGGTTTTCACCTCTTCGATGCTTTTGGCGATTTTGACTCCGCCACCTTTGCCGCGTCCACCGGCGTGAATCTGGGCCTTAACAACCCACAGTGACCCGCCTAAGTTTTTTGCCGCATCGGCAGCCTCTGCCGCTGTTTTTGCGAGGCCACCTTGAAGGATGGCCACTCCGTATTTTTTCAGAACTTCTTTTGCCTGAAACTCATGAATATTCATTCGTACTCCGGTCCTTAAAAGAGATTTTAGAAGAAATTAGTAACTGATTTTATCCAGTGCTGTGACAAGTTCTTCCACCGCCTTAACGGAATGGTTCAGCATGCCGCGCTCGGAGTCATTGAGTTTAAGTTCAATGACTTGCTCAACACCCTTGCCGCCAAGCTTACACATCACACCGACAAAGAATCCTTTAACACCGTATTCGCCATTCAGCTCAACAGCGCAAGGAAGAATGCGTTTTTGATCTTTCAGAATGGCTTCAGCCATCTGAACAGCAGAAGCTGCAGGAGCATAATAAGCAGATCCGGTTTTTAGAAGATTTACGATTTCCGCACCGCCCGTGCGAGTGCGCTGAATGATTGCTTCCAGCTTATCTGCCGCAAGCATTTCAGTCACAGGCACGCCGCCGATGGAGCAATGCCGAGGAAGTGGAACCATCGTATCGCCGTGTCCACCTAAAACGGATGCGGAAATATCTTTAACGCTGACATCAAGGGCTTCCGCCAAAAAGGTTTTAAAACGAGCTGTATCTAAGACTCCGGCCATTCCTAAGACTCGCTCGCGAGGGAAACCAGTCACTTTTTTAGCGACATAGGCCATTGCATCCAGAGGATTTGAAACAACAATCAGTGTTGAGTTGGGAGCATATTCTTTCACGCCCATACAAACTTCTTTCATGATCTTTGCGTTTGTTGCCAAGAGATCATCGCGGCTCATTCCAGGTTTGCGTGGAAGACCTGCTGTGATAATCACGATGTCGGAGCCAGCGATATCAGAATACTGACTGGTGCCATGCACGCGCGAATCAAAAAGTTCGACAGGGGAAGCTTCGTAAAGATCTAAGGCTTTCCCTTTGGCTGCGCCTTCATTCACATCCAAAAGAACCACATCACCCAGTTCTTTTGAAGCGGCCCAATGGGCACAAGTGGATCCAACAAAGCCGGCACCAATAACTGCGATTTTATTTCGTTTAAAGCTCATAGGAATATTCCTTTCTCTACGTATAAATGTCTTGCGTTAGCGGCCACATTCAAACTTAAATCAAGGAGATAAACAAGGAATCCATAGTCTCCGAAAGGCACCTTGGGCATGGCGTTAGTGAGCACAGACTGTCGCAGTCAAGAAACCACCAAAGGAATAAGCGGGGATTTTTTAAGGGGGCAGCCTTGAGCGCCGCTCTCTGTTTGGAGCTCCGGCAGGTGGAACTTGCCTTTGGCTCGGAAAACATCCTTAGAGGCATCGATCTTTCCATTCGAAAAGGCGAACGCATCGTCCTTGTCGGCCCCAGTGGTGCTGGAAAGTCACTCATTCTTAAGATTTTGGCAGGCCTTATTCTGCCAACCAGAGGTAAAGTCTTTGTCGAGGGTGAAAATTTTCATCAAGTCCCTAGTGTCAGACAGCAGCAGCTGCGATTGAAAATGGGGATGCTCTTTCAGAAAAATGCTCTTTTTGATTCGCTCTCCAATGCTGAAAATATTGCTTTCCCTCTCCGCGAGGTCAGGGCCCTCGGCGAAGCCGAAATCGACAGCATTGTGAACCGATTTCTCGAAGCCGTTGGGATTCCCCATGCAAAACTTCTTTTTCCAGACGAAATCAGTGGGGGAATGCAAAAGCGCTTGGGTATCGCAAGGGCGATGGCTTTAGATCCTGAGATTGTGTTTTACGATGATCCCACAGCAGGATTGGATCCCATCACCAGTCGAAAGATCATTGATCTGATTATTGAGCTTCAAGAAAAAAAACAATCCACAGTTGTAGCGATCACCAATGACATGAATCGGGCTTATCAGCTCGCCCACCGGATTTTTATCGTGCTGGATGGTCAGCTTGTGGAAACGGGAAGCCCTCAGCAAACGAAAGTACACAAGGATCCAAGAGTCCTGCAATTCGTCCGAGGACTTTCGCAGGGGCCTCTTTCATGATCGAATTTAAAAACCTAGTGAAAAGATTTGGAACTCGAACCATTCTAAAAGGCATCAGCTTTAAGATCGAGGAAGGGCAAATCGCCTTTATTCTAGGAACATCAGGTACAGGAAAATCTGTGCTACTCAAAAATCTGGTCGGGCTCTTAAGGCCGGATGAGGGTGAAATTTGGGTGGATGGCCGGGAAATTTCAAAACTGTCTGAGCAAGAATATCTTGAAGTCCGCAAAATTTGCGGAATGGTTTTTCAGCAACCGGCCCTCTTTGATTCACTATCAGTTTTCGAAAATGTCGCTTTCGGTTTGCGTAAACATCGAATCGTGGAAGAGGCCCTCATTCCTCAACGAGTGCAAGAAGCCCTGGATGCCGTTCACGTCAAAGGTGTAGAGCAAAAATTTCCCCAACAAATTTCCTATGGAATGCAAAAGCGGGTCAGCCTTGCGCGGACGGTGGCCCTGCGGCCGAAGATTTTGCTTTTTGATGAGCCAACGACGGGTCTTGACCCTATCACGACCACGGCGATCAACGAACTGATTCAGGAGCTTTCCCGGCAATATAAAACAACTTCTTTGGTGGTTTCCCACGATATGAAATGCGCTTTGGATATCGCAGACCAAATCATCGTGCTTGATCAGGGAAATGTGGTGGATCTTGGAACTCCGGAGCAGCTAAAAAAATCTCAAGTCCCCTTGGTCAAGGACTTTCTCGAAGAGGTGCTGGCTCAAGAAGCACAAAGCGCCCTAGAAGAAGCGAAGGGCAGAAGATCATGAAGTCAGTCATTGGCGCTATCGATGAAATGGGCCGAGCCATTCTTTTTCTGGGCGATATTCTGCGCACCATGGTCTATCGGCCGAATCGCAGCCATGAAATTTTTGATCAAATCTGGAAAGTCACTGTGCAATCTTTTGCGACAACAGGAATGGCTGGTTTCTTTGTCGGCGGAATTATGGCTGTTCAGTTTTCTTTACAAATGAACGAGTTCGGCGCCCTCGGCTACCTTGGGGGCCTTGCAACTTCAGGTACGATTCGCGAAGTAGGCCCCTTACTGATTGCTTTTATGTTGGCTGGAAAAGTGGGCGCTTACACCTCTGCAGAGCTTGGAACCATGCGAGTCACAGAACAGATTGATGCGATTCGCTGCTTAGGCGCTGATCCCATGCAAGAAATTGTCGTTCCAAGGTTCATCGCGATCATTGTCAGTAGCTTTTTTCTTCTTGGTCTAGGGCTGATGATGTCGATTGGCGGCGGAATGCTTGTGGGCTCAATTGTTGCCGGAGTGAATTTCGAAGAATACATGAGGCACGTGCCGACCATCGTCGCGTTCCCTTCAATTGTTGCGGGCCTCATCAAATGTTTTGTTTTTGCGGTGATACTTTCGACGATCTGTACTTTTAAAGGATACAACGCTTCAGGTGGAGCCAAAGGCGTCGGGATTTCCGTCGTCAACACAGCTGTTGTGACCATGATAGGAATCGTCATGACAGATTGGTTGACCTCCTTTTTACAAGAAGCCGTCTTGAATTGGTTCGGAGTAGTATAATGGGGAGTGCGCTGCTGAATCTCATTCCGAGTTTGGGTCGTTCGGTGATTCAAACACAGGGCCTCCTCTCTGAAATCAGCGCCTTCCTTTTTGAGGTTTTCAAAGAAATCTTTCGGCCACCTTTTCGTGTTCGAGAAACCATCAAGCAGCTTCATTTTGTGGCGAACGAAAGTCTGATCATTATTTTGGTCTGTGTTTGTTTCGCGGCCATGGTGACGATCCTTGAAAGCTCCTTTCATATGAAGCTTGTGATTCAAAACGATTCAATGGTGCCGGGCTTTGCTGCGATGCTGATCCTTCGTGAGCTTGGAGCCGTGGTCACGGCGCTTTTGCTCACCTCACGAGTCGGGGCTGGATTTACTGCTGAGGTCGGGCTGATGAAAATCACCGAACAGATAGATGCTCTTCGCATGATAGGTCTGCGCCCGATTCATTTTTTGGTAGTGCCTCGGCTGATCGCCTGTATTTTGGGAGCAGTTTTTCTAACAATCTTTGCCAATGGAATTTGCCTTTATTCAGCGATGCTGGTGAGTGAAATCTATTTGGGGTTTACTCCGGCGACTTTTCTGCTGGCAATGAATCGCTTTGTTGAAATGCAGGACTTTTGGTTCTCATTAATAAAGGCTGCAGTTTTTGGGGCTCTTATCCCACTGGTAAGCTGCTTCGTAGGTTTTCGAACTCAAGCCGGGGCCGAGGGCGTGGGAAGCGCCACAACGAAGAGTGTCGTTACATCATCGATAGGTATCATTATATTTGATTTTGTTCTGTCCTATCTTTTTTCGTTTTTCTATTGAGGTCAGCAAAGGGGATTTGTGAAATCAGAAACTAAAGTTGGACTTCTTTTTTTGGGATCCGTGCTCGTGGTTGTGCTTTTTTCCTACTATTTGGGTGTATTGAGTCCGTTTTCCGACAGCCACACACTGAACATCATGTACAACTACGCCGGAGGGATTGAAGAAGGATCTCCCGTTCGCGTGATGGGGATTAAGGTCGGGAAAGTTCGCAAAATTGATTTCGATCCCGGTTTCAAAATGCCGTCGGGTGAAGAAGTGAAGCTCAGAATTTCCATCTCAGTTGAAAAGAAGGCTTGGGATTCCATTCGCAAGGACTCCAAATATTTTATCAACCTAGCTGGGGTCATTGGTGAAAAATTCTTGGAAATTTCCCCAGGATCTTTGGAAGCTTCTGCGCTGACTCCTGGTGAAACTGTTCGTGGGGAAGATCCTCCCCGTATCGATCAATTGATATCACAAAGCTATGGGCTGGCTGGAAAGTTTCTTGAAATAATGAACAAGAATGAAGGCTCACTCACCAGCACGATTGCTCAAATTGATAAGCTGATCACGAATATCAACAGGACACTTGTGTTGGTGGATCGAACTTCGAAGAATCCAGATATTGCGAGGCTCATAGATAATGCTGTCAAAATGAGCGACGATCTCACATACTTAACACGTAATCTGAGAAGTAAAAAGGCGGAGGATTCTTATGAGTTGGTCCACAAGCTCCTCTTCAGACTTGAAGGTCTCGATGGCCCTGCCATCAAAAAGTTTTTTCAGGAAGAAGGCGTTAAAGCTCGGCTATTTTAAGCTGCCTCTCCTTAGCGCCGGTCTTCTTTTTTTTGGGCCGGATGCCTTTACGAAAGCCATCCTGTTCGAAGAAACAAAGCCGATTGCTTCAGGAAAAATCGAGGCCCCCAGAACCGGAACAGGTGCCGGAGCAGGTGCCGGAGCCAGAGCTAAAGTAGAAAAAGGAACTCTCAGTGGGTACACCAGTCGCCGAGATTATCTCAATTTATATGAACTGAAGAGTCATCGGCGCATGGGGATCGGCGCCGAAGTTCTGGGACGACTGGGTATGGTTGGGATTACGATGGATCTCAACTTCCATCCAAAAAATTCCGCAACGGCGGGTATCGGTGCTGGCCCTCAGTACTTTAGTTATAGTCTTGGGTATCGCCGGACTTTAGACGATCGGAGCCTCTCTCCTTATCTTGGATTGGCCGCCACTCGTCTGGTTCAAAGTTCAGATCGTCCGATCAAAGAAACCCTACCAGCATGGATTGGCGACTATTTTCTTAAAGACACGAAAAGTGATGGATCCGGATTTCAGCGAACATTTCTATCGCCACAACTGGGTGTTCAATACACACAATTCTATGGTCCTTCGGCGGGGGCAACTATGTATCTAGAGATCTTGTTTATGTGGGAGGCGAGTTCCCGGAAAGTGGCTCCCATTGCGGGGCTGGGAATGATGTACTACCTCTAAAAAAAATAAACCCCCGGGAGGAACCCAGGGGTTGCGGTTCTAGCCAGAACCGAAAGCCAACTAATGCTTTTTCTTAGCTGCTTTTTTCTTAGTAGCTTTCTTAGCTGCTTTCTTTGTAGCTTTCTTCTTAGCCATGTGTGCTCCTCCCGTTGCAACCTTTTCGGATGCAATCTTGTTGTTAATTCAAGTTTCGAACTTTCTAATGATCGTCCGAACTCCCCGTTTGCCGAACCAGATTATGAACTTTGTTGTTCAATTTTCTTTTGTTCAACTCATCGAAGAAACTTGCTTTCTATCTGAGTGTTCCCAATCTGACAAACAACGTCAATAGAAAATTTTTAGCGAGGTTCACTTTTTGCTAATTTTTTTTTCTGTCGGAGTGACTTCACATGATTGAGTTCCAACTTTTTTTATTCGGAATCATCGTCGGGCATCGGACCTTTCTCATATTGAGAGAAGAACAAACGATCTCGCAACGTCTTCATCTGCAATTGTTTGCAGCCTGGAGCATGATCCTCATCATTTTGTCTCTTTTTGAGAATCAGCGTCTTGTTCTCGGAGTGATCGTCGGACTTCTGCTGAGTCCCTGGATTTTAAAAACCTGGATCATCCATTCGCAAAAAGAAAAAGTGGAAAAACAAATCCGAGAGTTGCTGAATGAGACAATATGCTCGCTCCGCGCTGGCCTCGGGGTCCGAGAAGGAGTGAAGAATTTCTTCGCACGGGCTGGGAAAAACACTCGAATCCTTCAAAACATCAACCAGCGCGCTGAATCCGAGCAAAAATTGCCTGCTTGGTTGGAAAAAGAAAGCGCAGGAATGGTGTTGTTACAAATTATTGACGCTCAAAAGTCGCAAAAGAATGTTTTGGAGGTGCTGTCACAGATAAAAAAGGGATTGCAAGTGCAAGATGAGCTCGCAAGAAAGACTTCTTCGGCCACAGCCCCGGCAAAAGTACAGGCGATGATGATACTTGTCCTGTATTTTGGACTTTTCTTCTTTCAGCTGTCTCAGCAATCGGGCTTCCTTTTTTCAATTGTGTTCTGGATATCTAGTTTACTGCTGTCGATGAGTTTGCTTGCCCTTCATTTTCTAAAAAGGAGATTTCAATGGTCCGGTTGCCATGGATATTAAGACTTTTAATGTTTCTTAGAATCTCCCTCGTGGAGGGCAAATCAGTGAAGTGGGCCGTTGATGATTTTTTAAAAATAGAAACAAGTAGAGACTTGCTGAATTTTCGAAAATGGTTGATCCACCGGAACCTTGCTTCTTCTGCTGGCGATCTTAAACAGAATCAGAAGTTGAATATTGAGCTCGCATTCCTTTGGACTGCACAAGAGCGGGCACTTCTCTATATAATAGATAGGGGCCTTCTCGGTGAGCCCATTTCCAATGCTCTTCGCGAGCTAGAAACAGAAATGATCGAGAACTGCCGTGCAGATATTGAGCGCTTTGCATCAAAATTACCTATTTATCTGATGGCTGTCCTCGCTTGCTTAGCCTTTCCAGCACTGATGTTGCTGATGATTGGACCACTGCTAATGGACCTGATGAGATTTGGTTGACCTAATGTGGTGATTCGAATGATCTAAGTGCGGGGATTGAAAGGTTGGTTCTATGGCTGAGAAGTCAAAAGCGAATATTGAAGACACATCACGCTTAGAAAAACAGAAGGGATCTCCTAAAGAATCTGAAATCAATCAACTCTGCAAAGAACTGCTGAAGAAGAGGCCGAACCAAAAAAAAGTTCGTAGCCTGATGAAGGACCAGGGCTTAATTGAACATCAGGATCCGCTCCTGCAATTGGGCGCGGCGCTGGAGCTTCTGGATCATCAGTTTGTGGAGGAAGTACCGAAAGGAAATCCATCTGATGAAGCGGGTGTACTCTGACATATTGAAGGCGATTGGAAATACTCCGATTGTAAAGCTGAATAAAGTGACGGATGGATCCATTCACTCATTCTATGCAAAATTAGAATTTATGAATCCAGGGGGTTCGGTCAAAGATCGAATTGCGATGGCCATTATTGAAGAAGCCGAGAATTCGGGAAGGCTCAAACCTGGAGGCACCATTGTTGAATCGACCTCTGGAAACACGGGTCTTGGGCTTGCGATGGTTGCATCCATTCGCGGTTATCGCTGCATTTTTGTGATGCCAGACAAAATTAGCGAAGAAAAAAGGGCGATTTTGCGAGCCTATGGCGCTGAGGTGGTGATCACTCCGACTGCCGTTGAGGCCGATGATCCAAGAAGCTATGTATCGACCGGTCGAAGACTGGCATCAGAGATCCCAGATGCGATTTTGGCGAACCAGTACAATAATCCGGCAAATCCAGCCGCGCATTACAGAACCACTGGTCCGGAAATATGGGAACAAATGGGTGAGCAGCTGGACGTATTTTGCGCGGGCGCAGGGACCGGAGGTTCGTTGTCGGGAACTGGGAAGTTTCTGAAAGAAAAGAATCCCAAGATTAAACTTCTTCTTTCAGACCCAGTGGGCAGCATTCTCTATGATCTTCTCTATTTCAAAAAAGTCATTGATCCCCCGGCTCCTTATAAAGTGGAAGGAGTCGGCGAAGACATGCTTCCCGACAATGTTCATCTGGACCTATATGATGATTCGGTACGAGTGAACGATAAAGCTTCTTTCACCATGACCCGAAGACTCACTCAAGAAGAAGGAATCTGTGCAGGGCCATCCGCAGCGATGGCGCTTTGCGGGGCTTTGCAATATTCTAAGAAATTTACAGAGCCAAAGAACTTTTTGGTTCTTTTCCCTGACAGCGGAAAAGCTTATCTCAGTAAGGCCTTTAATGACCAGTGGTTGAAGGAGAACGGACTCATATGAAGAAAAAAGCAATTCATCGCGAACTTGGTTTTGCTACTCGGTCGATTCATGCGGGTCAGTCTCCTGATCCAACGACGGGTGCAATCATGACTCCGGTCTATCTGACTTCGACCTATGTTCAAGAATCTCCAGGCGTTCACAAGGGCTGGGAATACAGTCGCACTCATAATCCAACTCGGAAGGCCTATGAAGATTGTATGGCCAGTCTTGAAAACGGTAAGCATGGATTTGCTTTTGCTTCGGGTTGTGCGGCGACGACCACGATTCTGCACATGCTCAAGCAAGGGGATCACGTCATTGCCGGTGATGATATGTATGGTGGAACTTTCCGCTTGTTCGAACGAGTGCTGAAGAATAACGGCATTCAGTTTTCTTATGTGGATTTGACCAAGGCGGAGAATTTTGAGAAAGCCCTAACCCCGGCCACTCGAATGGTTTGGCTGGAGACTCCGACCAATCCAACGCTGAAATTGGTAGATATTCAAAAAATTGCAGGAATGGCGAAAACTAAAAAAGTTTTAGTCGCTGTAGATAACACTTTTATGAGTCCTATTTTTCAAACACCTCTGGATCTGGGTGCGGACATCGTGGTTCATTCGGCGACGAAATACATTGGCGGTCATAGTGATGTGGTTGGCGGTGTTGTCGTCGTGAAAGATGATGCCATTGCGGAGAAAATGGCTTTCCTCAGTAATTCCATGGGCGGAATTGCCGGTGCATTTGATGCTTTCATGTGTTTGCGAAGTCTAAAAACTTTGCCTCTGCGGATGAAAGCTCATGATGCCAATGCAATGAAAGTGGCGCAGTTTTTAGAGGGTCATTCCAAGATTCAAAAGGTGTTGTATCCAGGACTTGCGTCTCACCCTCAGTATGAATTGGCCAAGCGGCAAATGTCCGGTTTCGGCGGTATGATCACTTGCTATATTAAAGGCGGTCTGCCCCAGGCGAGACAGTTTCTGGAGAACGTGAGCATCTTTTCCTTGGCTGAATCTTTAGGCGGGGTCGAATCATTGATCGAACACCCAGCAATCATGACGCACGCTAGCGTTCCTGCGGAAACCAGAAAGGCTCTTGGTATAGACGATACTCTCATAAGACTCAGTGTGGGCGTGGAAGATATCGAAGATTTGCTTTGGGATTTGGATCAAGCACTTTCATCCGTTGACACATGAATGGCCGGGCGATAACACTTTTGTTCCGTTCTATTTGAATATTTAGAATAGATGGCCAGGTAGCTCAGTCGGTAGAGCAGCGGACTGAAAATCCGCGTGTCGGCGGTTCGATTCCGTCTCTGGCCACCATCAAAAGAATATGAATCTCAAAGGTCCTCGAGGCTGCATATAAAATGATTGCGCTCGAAGCGCTTAGCGAGCCGTCCTGGCTAGGCGATTCGCACTAGCACCTTTCACGTTTTTTTAGAGCTTAGCTCAAGAACACATTCATTTTACTTGGTCTCGTAAAGATTAAAGGCGCTCAGGAAATAGAAACATATCTGAATTTAAGTGGCTGCGAAAATCTGTAGAAAAAGAACATTCAAGAAGTTGCAGGTGGAGGTGGCGGTGGCGCAGTTCTAATTTTGTTTTTGGAATCACTGTCGCATCCTTGTGAATAAATAACGGCATAGGAACCATCTGATAGTTGAGCACAGGACTGAATATCTGCTGGGATTAGATCTTTAGATGGGTCAGCTAACCTTCCTGAGCCGCCCCATTCCTTTAGATAAGCCTGAGCAGCTGCCTTCGCGCAGGCGGGATGAGCTAGCCCCGCACTCCGTTAGAGTTTGAAGAAGCGGACTCCACCCCAGATAATCTGGGTCCGACAAAAACAAAGGAGCCCGCAAGATGAGAAAACAAGAGAACCCCTCTATTCGTCAACCAA